>Ga0182741_1000011_pt1 | contig 319315 bp, 272 predicted proteins | sample eDN5th37CBELigOP_FD_128874 | JGI IMG/M metagenome (GOLD analysis project Ga0182741, IMG submission 128874) | Enriched Organic Plus compost microbial communities from Emeryville, California, USA - eDNA 5th pass 37_C BE-Lig OP (version 2) (version 2) ...
GCGTGCTGATGACCTATGTGCAGCGGGATGTGACGCGGCGCGCCGTCGGCGGTTAATCTCGACCAGCGGTGATGTCGGCCGGATGCCGCCCGACCGGCGGCAAGGCGCTGGCCGGCGCGTTCCCGGCCCCCTATCGACTCCGGCGCAGTCGCCTCGGCAGTTCCAACGCTCAGCCCCTTTCCCGAAGGGCCGTGAGCCAACGTTCCTCGGCACTGCGCCGGTAATGCATCGCCAGCAGCGTGAGCCCGACGATGACGCCCGCCAGCGTTCCGAAGCGCAGGCCGACCGGCCCCATCTCCATGGTCACCGCGAAGAGGTAGCCGCAGGGCAGGGCGACGATCCACAGTGCCAGCAGCCCGTTCCACATGGCAAAGCGCGTGTCGTTGAACGGCCTGAGGATCGCCGCCAGCATGTTGCGCTGGGAATCGACCAGCTGCGAGAGCGCCGTGACGGCCAGCAGCACGGCAGCCAGACTGGTGATTTCTGCCGCGTGATGATCGCTCGGCTGTACGAAGGGCAGCGCCAGCCACTGCGGGATCAGCCAGTAGCCGAGCGCGACCACCGCGAAAAAGAGGCCGATGGCGACTTGCCCCGCCCGGGCATTCCGCTGGCAGCCCTCGCGATCGGCCTCGCCGATGGAATTGCCCACCATCACCGAGACGGCTTGGCCGATGCCGAAGGGAAAGCTGATTAGGAACAGTGCGTATTGCGCCACCACCTGCTGCGCCGCCAGCGCCACCTGGCCGAACCAGCCCATCATCAGAGTGCCAACCATGATCGCGCCGAGTTCTGCAGACATCTGCAGGCCGATGGGCAGACCTGTCTGCGTGACATTGAAGAAATACGACTTCTCGAAACGCAGCGGCCCGGTGAAGAAGCGATAGGACCTGAACTCTTCCTCGCGCCAGATCATCAGCGCCAGGGCAAGTGCCGAGATGAGGCCGGCAAGCCCCAGCGCCCAGCCGAATCCGGGCAGGCCGAGCTCCGGCAACGGGCCAATGCCGAAGATCAGGCCATAGGCGAGAGCAACCGTCAGCACCAGATTGAGCAGGGCATAGTGGAACACCACCCGTGCCCGCCTGAGCCCGATCAGCACCTGCGAATGGGCCATGGCAACTAGCAGCGGAATGATGCCGAAGGCGATACCGTCGAAGAAGCCGCCGACCAGATCGACGAGATGCGGGGGTTGGTCGGTGAGGGCGAGGAAGTGCTCGACCAGCAGCATCGGCGGAATGGATACCGCTCCGAGGATGACGGCAAACTGTACGCCCGCCCGGTTGAAGGAGGAAATCTGCTCCGCGTCAGCGCTGCCACTGGCCCGGCCGACCAGCCCGCCGATGGCGAACAGCGAGCCCCAGCCGAAGGTGATGAGCGCAAAGAAGATGGAGCTCGCCAGCGCGCTTGCGGCCAGATCCTCCATCCCCACCTGCGCCACCATGGTGAAGCCCAGCAGCAGGCCGAGCGACTGCACGAGACGCGCGCCGATGATGGGCAGCGCTGTCCTGTAGACCGCCAGCACTGCCCCGGCTGTGGTCGGCTCTGCGCCGGACGTCAATCGTCCTGCTCCTTGTCCAGCAGTTCCTCGTGGTCATCGGGGATCTGGTCGAGCAGGGATTGCGGTGGGTTCTTGATGATCACCTCCTCGATCAGCGGGAACAGGCGGATTGGGCAGCGCAGCATCAGGTCGCCATCGTCAGTGATGGCGTATTCGATTGGGCCATCGGTCGTGGTGAAGATGCCCTCGCATTCATTCGCGAGCTCTGGATATCCTGCTGGCAGGACGCCATAGACTTCCGCGTCGATCCACCGGAACTTGATTGTGTCGATGGCATAGAGCACAACCCAGGCGCCCACGAACAGGGCAGCGATCAGGCCGAGCGTTTCCAGGATGAATCTCATCATGGCCGCAGCCCTCCGCTTGCGGATTGCTTCTCCGGCGCAGGCAGGCATCGGTCGGGCTCTGCTGCCCTCTTGCCGGCATGATCCATGCCCTTGAGGTCTGCCAGGACTTCCATCACCACTTTCACGGCCTCGTCCCGATCATAGTCTTCAAAGCAGTTGTGACCGGTCCGCTCGAAGCAATGGCTCCTGAACGGCACCTTGTTGTCCTCAAGGAACCTGAGCAGCCGCGGCACGTCCACCGTCTGGTCGTCCTTGCCCCAGAGCACCGTCAGGTCGTCGAACTGTGCCTTTCGGATATCGACGATTGTCTGGGCCCGCAGCACCTGCATCACGCTGTGGATGGGCAAGGCGATATACTGGAAACTGTTTTCGGCTGCATCCAAGTCGATCGTATCGGCGTAGGACAGCCGCCCCCGCCGGATCGGCTTGGGCAGCAGCGGGATGACCCACTGCACTGCATGCGACAGGATCGGCGTGCGCAGGAGCCGGGTGACCGCTGCGTCATGGGGGCTGGCATAGAAGCCGGGACCTGACAGGATCAGATGATGCACCTTGCGGTGCTCGGCCAGGAATGTTGCCAGCACGCAGCCCATGGAATGGCCGATGACAGAGATATTCTCGGCAAAGGCGCTGAGCCGGTCATAGGCGCTGATCGCATCCCGGGCCCAGTCGGCTGCGCTGGCCGTATAGAGCAGGTTGACACTCGACAGGCCGAAGCCGGTGATCTGCGGCGCATAGTAGGGGATCTCGGCTTCCCGGAAATGAGCCAGCAGGTGATCGAATTCCTGGGGCGAGACCGTATAACCGTGCAGCAGCAGCACGGCATGGGGCACCTTCTGCCGGGGATTGTAGATGCGCGGATAGGCGACGTGAAACGTGCCGAGATTTTCCAGCTCGTCAAAGCGCCGGAGATAGTCGCGCACGAGCAACTGGCCGCGCCAGCGGATGGCGACGCGGATGAAGCAGGCGGTGGCGAAGATCAGCAGGATCCAGAGCAGCGGACGGGTGAATTCAGGATCATGGAACAGCTCCGTGTCCATGATCTGGATATAGAGCCCCACAAACAGGGTGAAAGTCACGGGGATGGCGATCAGCCACTTGAGCAGATGGCCGAAGCTGCGCGCAGGCTTCTTGTCTTTCTTCTTGAGCATGCCTTGTCAGCCAAATGTGTAGCTAGCGGGCGCAGTTGCCCCCCAGGGCGGCGCATTTGACATAGCGCCGCCTGTAAACAATGCCGGCTCAGCCGTGATCCGGTTTGGGCGCGGCGTTGTAGTCTTCCTCTCTGACCTCTTCCATCCAGTCCACGGTGCTGCCATTGAGCGCCTCGTGAATGGCGAGATGGGTCATGCTGGTATTGGGGGCGGCGCCATGCCAGTGCTTTTCACCGGGGGCGAACCAGATGACGTCGCCGGCCTTGATCTCGATGATCTCGCCGCCCCAGCTCTGCGCCCGACCGCAGCCGTTGAGGACGTAGAGGGTCTGGCCCAGAGGATGGGTGTGCCAGGCCGTACGGGCGCCGGCATCAAAAGTGACGATGGTGGACCGGACCCTTGACGGCTCCGGGCAGTCGATCACCGGGTTCATGATGGTATTCCCGGTGAACCAGCCCTGCTTGCCGGCGCGCGAGGGCTGGCTGCCGCAACGCTTCATTTCCATGGCTTTTGCCCCTGTTTTCTAGTTCTGCCTGCGGCGATTGGAACAATTCGTGTCGCAGTTGCGTCTTTGGCTCAACCTGTTGTCCACGCCGCGGGACTACCCTGTCCGTCCTGATCCTAGGAGGATGTTGATGCTTTTACCGAATCCCAGATCCTGTGTCATTTTGCTTTCCACATGTTTCGCCTCTGCTTTCGGCATGAACGGGGGCGCCTTGGCCAACTCTTATTGTTACGGGCCTGCGCCCTGTACGCCTTCGGTCGGCGGGAGCCATTCCTACCCTTACACGCTTGATAGATGGAACGGTAAACCGGGTGCCGGCACGGTTGCCATAGATGGAGTAAATCCGGCGCGCCTGACTGGGCGCGATGATCATAGGGAAGGTCAATCGAAGGTCATCGTGAAGCATTCTGCCGAAAGGAAAAAATTATCGGATATTCTTGAATAGCTTCGGTCATATTATGCTTGTTCCAGATGGCTGGAAGCAAGCGCATGAATATGAATGGAAGATGAACGACCCGTTCATGGTGCGTTATTGTTCTTGCGAAAATTTATTACAATTTAATACACAATGAATGATGCGCATCCTGACAATTTGAACTATTATGATCTCACTGGAACCGAGCAAGGAGAGCAACAATGAAGAGTGCGGGTCGTAGTCTTTACGCAGCTTTGGTCGCTGGTGCCGTTGCCCTTGGTGGCCTCACCCTCAGCGCTTCCGCTGCCCCTGTCGCCCCGAACCTGGCCTCTGGCGTGCAGGCCGCGTCGGGCGATCTGATCCAGGTGCAGCATGGCCATGGTCATAAGCACAAGGGTGGCAAGAAGTACAAGAAGGCACCGAAGCATCACGGTCACGGCAAGTATCATGGCCACAAGCATGGCAAGTGGGCCTATCATCCGGGCCGTCATGGTCACCGCTACAAGTATCGTCGCCCGGGTTACGGCTACTACTATGGCGGTTACTGGTACGCCCAGCCGTGGTGGCTGCCCGGCTACTACTATGGCGGTCCGACCATCGTGATCCGTCCGTAACACGCGACATATTCACGGTGCATGCCCGGCCAGTCGAGCCGGGCATGGCCGTTGACCACAGTGTCCTCCCGGTTCATTCTCATGAAGATGAACCGGGAGGTAATCATGAAGATTGAGCGGGAAGACTTGATTGCGGCGAGTGCTCCCATCAACCGGGCACGCGCCATGCCTGCGGGCTTCTATACGACGCCAGAAATTTTCTCGCTCGAGCGCGAGCGCATCTTCCTCAAATACTGGTTCTTCCTCTGCCGTGAGGAGCAGGTGGCTGCTCCCGGTGACTACCGCGCCTTCGATACCCCCGGGGGCCCCATCTTCGTCGTCCGCGGCAAGGATAACAGCCTGCGCTGCTTCGCAAATTACTGCCGGCACCGGGGCTCGATCCTCGTCGAGGGCGAAGGCAATTGCGGTGGCCGCATCATCTGCCCTTATCACGCCTGGAGCTATTTCAGCGACGGCCGGCTCTATGGCTGTCCCGACATGCAGGACGCCGAGGGCTTCGACCGGGTGGAGAACGGCCTGGTGCCGCTGCGCCTCGAGAGCTGGAACGGCTTCCTCTTCGCCAATTTTGCCCAGGATGCCCCGCCGCTGCTCGACCATCTCGGCGACCTGCCCGAGCGCATGGCCTCCCACAAGCTGGACCGCATGCGCTGCACCTGGAAGATCGAGCTGAAGGCGGACTGCAACTGGAAGCTCATCCTCGAAAACGCGATGGAGACGTATCACACCGGCATCGTGCACAAGAACACGGTCGGCGCTCAGCAGTCGCGTACCCTGCCGACCCGAGGCAACTGGATCTGCATCCAGGTCATCAGCAATCGCAGCATCGCCACCCTTCCAGGCGCTCCGCCGCCGTTCCCGCCCATCGACGGCCTCGACGAGGACGCGCAGCAGGGAACCTATTTCACTGTCATCCACCCCACCTGCCAGTTTGCTGTCGCCCAGGATTCCATGTGGTGGCTGAATGTGAGGCCCATCGCCTACGATCGGTCGGTGGTAGAGATCGGCGGCTGCTTCCCCGAGGATCGCCTCGCCCGCGATGATTTCGATGAGAAGGCGGCCGCCTATTACGAGCGCTGGGAGCGTGTCGGCCGCGAAGATATCGGCATTCTTGAGAAGCAGCAGAAGGCGCTTGAATCGGTGCTTTACAAGCCGGGGCCGCTCTCCTGGCGCGATGACATGGTCCAGGCTGTGGGCCTCTGGGTGGCGAACAAGGCAGGCCTCTAGGCGCTCAACATCACGCAGGGTGAGGCCCGCCCAAATGCCTGGCTCTCTGCGTGATGGCGGTAACGCTTCCCGCCGGTCCTCTGTGCGCCGGCAGGGTCGGTGCTTCTCTGTTCATCGGCCGGTTAGGGCACGCGAGCCTTGCGCCTGTTGCCGCGGATCGAGCTCAACGCCATCTGCTGACCCCGATGGGGCAGGGGCCACGGCTCCCCTGGGCGCAGGGGCACTGCTCCTGGGGAGCGGACTGCGGGCATCTGCCTGCGCCAGCCGGACGACCAATTGGCCTTGCGCAGTTTACAGCTCCGGTTCGCGCCGCCAGAGACGCGGTTTACGGACCTTGCGCTTACGATGGCCTGCATTGGGCCTGAGGCCCCGCCTCGCGGCCTGCCCGAGAGTTCAGCTCACCGTCTCGGCGGCTGTTGCCGTGTCCAGCCGCTGGCGGTTGATCTCGGCAAGCGGCATGCCGAAGTCGCGCTCGAGCAGCGGGATGACCTCGGTTGCGAATTTCTCCAGCGCTCGGCAGGCGCGTTTGCCTGGCACCGTGCCGATCTGGGTGAAGCAGGAGAGATGCACGATCCCCAGCGTGCGGATTTCCTCGGCAAGCTTCTCCGCCACCAGATGGGCATCGCCGATCACCAGGTTGTCCCGGAAGGTTTCGAGCGGTGGCTCGTCTGGAATGGGCGGAGCCTTGATGAAATGTCCCTCGAGGGCCGGTGTGCCGCTGCGCATGGCGGTCACGATCCGCCCGACCACCCGGGCCCGCTCCGCCAGGTCCAGCGCCTCTGCCTTGTCGTCTGTCACATAGACATATTCCTGCACCGCCATCGGCACCTGCGCCGGCGCAATTCCTTCCTCCCCAAAGCCCTTCCAGACTTCCGCTGCCATGGTCTTAAGCAGCGGAAAGCCCTTCCAGCCGGCGGTGATGAATGGATAGGCACCCTCGCGGGCGACGCGCCGGATGACCCGAGCGTCAAGCCCCGTCACATAGAAGTCCGGTCCGTTCTCCTGAAGGCTCGGCAGGGCGATCGGAGTTTCAGGCACCTGGAAGAACCGTCCCTCATAGGCAATCCGCCCCTCGTCCAGGCCCATGCGCAGGATGTCCCAGGCCTCCATCATGATGTCGACCTTGTCCGCCAGTGCGTGGCCATACCGGTCGAATTCATACTTCTGATAGCCGGAGCCGAGACCTACCACGGCGCGTCCGCCGGAGACGACGTCAAGCAGGGCAATCTCCTGGACGAGGCGGATGGGGTTGTAGAGCGGCAGCACCAGCACCGCGGCGCCGACCTTGATGCGTCTGGTGATGCCGGCCGCATGGGACGCCATCATCAGCGGCGACGGGCAGATCGAATAGTTCGAGAAATGATGCTCGGCAAACCAGGCCACATCGAAGCCGATCTCGTCGGCAAGCCGAACCATCGCCATCGTGTCCTCGACGATGGTGCGGGCCGTGGTGGTGCTGTCGCGCTGGGTCATCAGGTTGAAGAGGCCGAGTTTCATGGCGCAGTTCCGTTGGGGCCCGCATTAGGGGCGCAGTCAGGCATAGATGTAGCCGCCGCTCACGATGACATTCTCGCCGGTCATGTACCGGTTGGCATCGCTCAGCATGAAGCAGATCCATTCGGCGATGTCGTCGGGCTCGGCATTACGGCCCAAGGGCGTCTGGTCGGCAAGTTCCTTGAGGAAGCCGGCGCCCTTGGCCTTGTCCGTGGCGATGCCCGCGGGGGCGACCGAATTGACCAGGATCTGGTCGGGCGCCACCGCATCGGCGAATGACTTGGTGAGGCTTACCACCGCGGCTTTCGTGGCGGCGTAATGGGCATTCTTGGGATGCGCCTTGAAGGCATCAACCGAGGTGATGTTGACGATGCGGCCGCGAACCGTGCCTCGGATCTCCTGCTCCCGCATGACCTGGACGGCTGCGGCCATCATGTTATAGGTGCCGCGCACATTCACCCGGAAGTCGAAATCCCAGTCCTCGTCTGTGATCGAGAAAATGTCCTTGCGGGGATAGACGCCGGCGCAGTTGACCAGCCCGTCGACCCTGCCGAGCATTTCCGCCGCCTCGCCGAACAGGCGGAAGGCCTCATCCCTCGGCACGATATCGCCCTCGATGCCGACAAGCTCGGCGCCGGTTGCCTGCTTGACCCCGGCGAGCGCTTCGGTGAGGCGTTCCCGGTTGAGGTCGATCACCGCTATACGGGCGCCTCGTCCAGCAAGCATGGAAATGGTGGCAAGGCCGAGACCGCTCGCCCCGCCGGTCACCACGATGCCCTTGCCCGCGACAGTCATGGGCACCCCCTAGCCGAGATAGGCTTCCTTGACCTGTGCGTTCTCGAGCAGCGCCTGTGACGAGCCCTCGAGCACGATCTTGCCGGTCTCAAGCACATAGCCATAATCGCCGATCTGCAAGGCGAGGAAGGCATTCTGCTCGACCAGCAGCACGGCCACCCCCTGCTTGCGGATCTCGACCACAGTGTCGAAGATCTTCTCCACCAGCAGCGGTGCAAGCCCCATGCTTGGCTCATCAAGCAGAAGCACCTTCGGGTTGGACATCATGCCCCGCGCCATGGCCAGCATCTGCTGTTCACCGCCCGAGAGGGTGCCGGCCACCTGCTTGAAGCGCTGCTTGAGCACCGGGAACATGTCCAGCGAGCGCGCCTCCATGTCGGCGATCCACTGCTTGTCCTTCTGGCGGAAGGCGCCGATGCGGAGATTTTCGGCCACCGTCATGCGCGAGAAGATTCGGCGCCCTTCCGGCACCTGCACCAGCCCGCGCCCGACAATGTCGAACGGGGCAACCGCATTGATGACCTCGCCCTGATAGACGACCTCGCCGCCGCTTGCTGCGAGGATTCCGGAAATGGCCCGGAGCGTGGTGGTCTTGCCGGCGCCATTGGCGCCGATGAGGCATACGATCTGGTCCTTGCCGACAGTCAGCGATACGCCCTGCAGCGCATGGATCTTGCCATAATGGACATGCAGATCCCTGACATTGAGGAGGGGCTCGGTGGTCGGATTGCCCAGCGGCCCGCCGGTCTGGCCAAGGGGCGGAGCGGGGCTGACTTCTGCCGTGTTGCCGATCATTTCAGCGCCTTCTCCGCCGTTGTGCCCAGATAGGCCTCGATCACCTTCGGATTGTTCTGCACCTCGCTCGGCGGACCGTCTGCGATCTTGACGCCGTGGTCGAGCACCGTGACCTGGTCGGAAATGTCCATCACGACCTTCATCGAGTGCTCGATCAGCAGGATGGTAACACCGAGCTCGTCCCGCAGGCTCTTCACGAAGCTCATCATGTCGTAGCTTTCCCGCGGATTCATGCCGGCCATGGGCTCGTCGAGCAGCAGCAGCCGCGGCTTGGTGGCAAGCGCCCGCGCCACTTCCAGACGGCGCTGCTCGCCATAGGCGAGGTTGCGCGCCTCCGTATCGCCCCGGCCGCGAAGCCCGACGAAATCGAGGATGCGCAACGCCTCCCGATGGGCGGCTGCCTCATCTGCCCTGGTCGACCTGCTGTTGAACAATGCGCCAAGCCAGGTGGACTTCAGGTGAATATGCATGCCCACCAGGATGTTCTCGATCGAGGTCAGGTTTCTGAACAGCCGGATGTTCTGATACGTCCGGTTGATCCCAGCGGCGGCCACCCGGTCGGGCGTCACCCCGTCGATGCGTTCGCCCTCGAACCAGATCGCCCCGTCGGTCGGCTGGTAGAACTCCATGATGCAGTTGAACACCGTGGTCTTCCCAGCGCCATTGGGGCCGATGATCGAGTGGATGGACTTCTCCTTGACGTCGAGGTCGAGGTTGTCGACGGCCACCAGCCCGCCGAACCGCTTGGTCATGCCCTCGAGCTTGAGCAGCGTGGTCGTCATCGTCAGGCCTTCTGCAGACTTGTGGTTTCGCCAGGCGCAGTCGCAGCCGCCTGCTGTTCGGCCAGCGCCTCGGCATCGAGCTGCATCTCCCGCCGCCGCGCCGCCGACGGCCACAGGCCCTCGGGCTTGAGACGCATGACCAGGATGATTGCCAGCCCATAGAACAGGAAGCGGAATTCGCCGAATTCGCGCAGCATTTCCGGCAGCCCGATCAGCACCGCGGCGCCCACCACGACGCCCGGCAGGCTGCCCATGCCGCCGACGATGATCAGCGCCAGGATGTTGATCGAGATGATCAGCTGGAAGCTGTGCGGGTAGATCGAGCCCAGCATCACGGCGAACAGCGACCCGGCAAGTCCGGCAAAGGCGGCGCCCATGCCATAGGCAAGCAGCTTCACCTTCACGAGATTGATGCCGAGCGCCTGGGCTACGTCCTCGTCATCGCGGATGGCCTTCCAGGCGCGTCCAAGGCGCGAGTCCTCCAGACGCCAGGCACAGTAGGCGGCGATCAGCGAGGCGGCGAAGGCGAGATAGAACAGCGATACCGGCGTCGTGAACACGTAATTGCCGATCTCCGGCCGCGGGATCTGGAGGATGCCCTTGGCGCCGGCAAGCAGCGGGGCGGCGGCATCCGACAGCACGATCACCCGGACGATCTCGCCGAGGCCGAGCGTTGCCACTGCCAGGTAGTCGCCGCGCACCTTGAGCACCGGGATGCCGAACAGGATGCCGGTGAGCACCGAGCAGGCAACCGCAATCGGCATCGCGACCCAGAACGAGAGATGCGCAATTGCGAACGGACTGTCGGCGGTCAGCAGGCCGGTGACATAGGCGCCCACCGCATAGAAGGCGACGAAGCCGAGGTCGAGCAGGCCTGCGAGGCCAACCTCGAGATTGAGGCCCATGCCCATCAGGGTGAACAGCGCCACCATCAGCAGCACCTGACCGATGAAGTTGCCGGCAAAGGCCGGGAACAGCGTGAACAGGACGATGGCGAGCGCGATATAGCCCCAGCGGATTCGCTTGCGGGTGGGCGCGGGCAGGGCGTGGTAGCGCTCCTTCACCTGGCCACCATATGCCTGCCACAGCAGGGTAAGGCCCGCCGCCACCAGGAAGATGACGATTGCGCCCTGCAGCGTGAGCCCGGTCCAGGTATAGAGAAGGTTGTGCAGCGGCAGTGTGACCCGGCTGTTGGCGAAGATCGGCCGGATGACTTCCTGGAACAGGCCGGCGACGCCGGCTGCCGCAAGCCCGTAGATGAGCGGCCGGGCGGCCCGGTCAGGCAGCACCAGCATCACCGCGCCCAGCGCTCCGACGATGACGCCGGTCAGGATCATGAGGCCGATGCCCGTCGCCGTCGAGAAGGTGAAGGTGAGCATCTTGAGCAGCAGCGGATCGAGCGCCACGAAGATCCAGCGCAGATTGTAGAGGCTGATGATCAGCGTGAGCGCTGACAGGATGCAGGCCGCCAGTCCCCCGGCGATGGCGCCTCCGAGCACCAGCTCGCCCGCAGTGGCAAACAGCCTCTTCTTCGCGACCATGATGCCGGCCATGAGGAACATGAGCCCGATGGCCGCATAGCCCAGGGTCAGCTCGCCGACGATGATCGGGCGCTTGTTGAACAGCCCGAGGATGCCGATCAGCGCCAGCAGCACGAGCGCGAAGCCCATCTGCAGGCCGACGATGAGAACGTGCTGCCACGGGGTATACGTGACGCGCTCGACGCGGCTGGAGGCGACGACTTCGAATGACATGGAGCTGGATGCCTCCCGTAGTTTCCCTGGTTCCGCCGGTGTGCCGGCGGAACCACCGTTTCACGCGCTGGCTATGCTCGCTTCTTGGACAGGGCCTCGCCGAAGATGCCCTGCGGTCTGAACACCAACACCATGACCAGCAATGTGAAGGCGATCAGGTCGCGCAGCTGGTAGGGTGCCGGAATGCCCAGGCCATCCAGGAACAGTGGCGGTCCGATGGATTCGATCACGCCCAGGAAGAAGCCGCCGAACATGGCGCCGGGAATGTTGCCGATGCCGCCGAGCACGGCCGCGCTGAAGGCTTTGATGCCCGGCAGGAAGCCCATGTAGAAGTAGACCTGCTTGAAGACGAAGCAGTAGAGCACGCCGCCGATGCCCGCCATGCAGGCGCCGAGCACAAAGGTGAAGATGATCACCTTGTTGGCGTCGATCCCCATGAGCGCCGCCGCATCGCGATCCTCCGAGACCGCGCGCATGGCGCTGCCCATCTTGGTCTTCTGCACGATCAGATAGAGAACCAGCATTGCGGCAATCGCGGTGCCGATAAGGATCGGCTGGATCGCCGGCAGCTGCAGCCCGAGAATGTTGACGGTGCCCTTGAGCCAGTCCGGATCGGGATAGGAGCGCACATTTGAGCCGAACATGCCGCGGAAGGCATGCTGCAGCACGAAGGATGCACCGATTGCGCAGATCAGCGGCGCAAGGCTTGCCACATGCCGGAACGGCCGGTAGCAGATCCGTTCGACCAGCAGCGCCGTGGTCACGCAGACCGCCATGGACAGGGCCATGATGCCGAGGGTGGCGGTCACCGGATAGGCGTCGAGAAATCCGCTGCGGTCGAAGCTTCGGGCAAGGAAATAGGCCGAGAAGGCCCCGGTCATGGTGATGTCGCCATGGGCGAAGTTGATCAGCCGCAGCACGCCATAGACCATGGTGTAGCCCAGGGCGATGAGGGCATAGATCCCGCCGATGGTCAGTCCGAACATGAAGAAGTCGAACCAGTGACTGGCGCTGTAGGTCCCCTTGATCAGGGTGGCGATTGTCCCGACAACCACCAGCAGGGCCAGGCCGATACGCAACAGCAGGAGTACGATATCGACGAAGGTGATCCGGTGGAGATTGTGGCGTCGGGCGATCCAGGACCGGTTGGAAGGAATTTTGGGTTTGTCGACTGCTTCCGTTTGAACGGCCATCAATGCATTCCCGCGCTAACTCCGTCTTGGAGACGGCAAGTTTCAGGAGCGGTGCCCTGACAGACAGCCTTGGGGCTGACTGCCGCAACCAGCTGTTTTCCGCTTGTCCCGGGCCTAGCCGAAGCTACGCCCGGGCCTGTCGCGTCGGTGTCCACCCGGCTTACTTGGCAGCCGGATAGATCCGCTTCGGGTTCTCGCCGACCTTGTAGGTCGACGGGTCGGAGTCCGTGAACTCGTAGACGGCGAAGTTGAAGCCACCGCACTGCCCGTGGTCATCGCAGTTGATGGTGCCGCTGATGCCTTCCATGTTCTTGGTCTGATACAGGGCCTCGTTCAGCGCCTTCTTGCCGATATAGGTCGTGTCACCTTCGGTCTTGGCGACGGCCTCGATGGCCTTGGCCAGCATCATGGCCGCGTCATAGGCCTGGGCATGGAAGCTGTTGATCGGACCTTCGCCGAACTTCTCGGTGTATTTCTGGACAAACTCCGGATACTTCTGGCCCATCGTATCCTCGGAGATGTCCACATTCGTGATGCGGAAGCCCTTCACGGCGTCACCCGCCGCCTCGATCATGCCCGGGGCCATGACGGCGCTGCCGCCCATCGGGATGGTGTCCTTGAGATCCGGAACATCGGCGATCTGCCGCAGGATCTGGGCGGTTGCCGCCACGAAGGTCGGGAAGTAGAGCACGCAGGGCTTCTTCGTGCCAATGCCGGTGAGCACCGGCCGCATGTCCACATCCGTCGGCGTCACCGCTTCTTCCGCCACGACCTCGCCGCCAAGTTCCCTGAAGGTGGCGGCTGCAGCGCCGGCGAGCTGCGAAGCATAGGGGCTGCCATCATGGATGGTGGCCAAGGTCTTGCAGCCAAGTTCATTGAAGAAATACTTGGCGTCGTTCTTGCCCTGATCGGCGTCACTGTAGACCGTGCGCAGGAAGCCCTGGTAATCCGGCTTCCTGTCCGGTGCGGTCAGCGTGACGGCGGTGGTCGCCGTACCGATGCTGCTCAGGCCGGCCTTCCACAGGATCGGTGCGCCGGTGGTTGCCGCGCTGGAACATGCCGGGCCGAGCACGGCGACGACATTCGGCATGGCAGCGAGCTTGGTTGCGGCTGTCTGGCCGCCTTCGGCGTTGCAGCCGTCATCTTCGACGATGAACTGGATGTCATGGCCGGCGATCTTGTTGCCAAGATCTTCGAAAGCCACTTCGGCGCCACGCTGGGAGTCCAGGCCGAGGGCGGTATCCGGGCCCGAAATCACCCAGTAGCCGCCGATGACGATCGGAGCGCCCTTGGGAATTTCGATAACGCCCAGCTCGTCCGTCACCGGTCCTTTCGTTTCGGCATGTACGGCGGAAAGTCCAAGCGACATCGCCGCGGCAGCAATCATCGAAATGCCGCAAGTCGACCATCTCATCATGCAGTCCCTCCCCTGTAGTGAGCCAACAGTCATCGTTTTGACTCATTGGGTTGAGTCAATTTCTTTGTATTCACTGAGCCCGTTAAGGACATCCCTGTCTGCGTTGGGCTCGTTATCTTTGCTTGTCTCGCCCAATTGATGCCATGCTGCACTCGAGAAAAGATGGTGTCAACGCCATATATTGGGCAGGCTCTGTCGAATAGTTGAGCAGAATTACAGATTTGCGCCCGACGGACTTCAAGTCTCGGTGATCAGGTTGCTGAGCAGTCGGCTGGTTTGGGCAGCAGAACCTGTTGCATTGCAGCAATTTGCGCCTTGGTGGGAGATCGCTAACTCAGATTCGGGGGGAGGGTGATGCGCGCCCTGGGGCTCGGTGCATGTGTATGCAAGATTGTCGGAAATGAGCCTGCATATGGGGGGGCTCACTGCCTGCGGGGACGCGCAGGCAAAAAAATACCGGGCCAGTTGCCTGGTCCGGTATTGGGTTGGGTCGGTGACCGCTGGAATGGTATCAGCGGCGCCTGAAGGGCTTCCGCTGCGGACCGGGTCCGCTTCCGGAACCTTCCACCTTGTGGCGGAAAGTGATGCGCCCCTTGTCCAGGTCATAGGCGGTCATCTCGACGGTGACGCGATCGCCCAGGAGAGTCCTGATCTTGTTGCGCTTCATGCGGCCGGCCGTATAGGCCAGCACTTCATGGTCATTGTCCAATTTGACACGGAACCGGCCCTCGGGGAGAACATCCACGACGGTTCCTTCAAACTCCAGGAACTCCTCTTTCGACAAAGGTTATGGTCCTTTCAGGCATTGGCGCGAGGCATGGGCCTCAGACAGCGCGAAGATTGGTGGCAGACTGGCGACCCTGACGGTCCCGCTCGAGTTCATAGGACAGCCGCTGACCGTCGCGGGGAGTTCCGATGCCCGCCGCTTCGACCGCGCTGATATGAACGAACACGTCTTTGCCACCCTCGTCTGGCTGAATGAAGCCAAAGCCCTTGGTTGCATTGAACCACTTAACAGTTCCCGTAGCCATGATGATCTCCGTGAGAAACAGCCTCCGACCGGTGTCGATGGCATCGAGACCTTGGGTAGCGGCTTCAGAAACCGGGCGCAGATCGCGAGCGGAAAGAAAGAAGCTTGACGCGCCAATAGGTCGACGTTCCGAATATAATGAGAAAGCGGCTATTCGTCCAGAGGCATGCTTTCCATCACCAGAGGTCGGCCATCGCTTTCCAAGCGCGATGGCCGTGAGGCCGCCGCGCGGGCGGGCGGTGCGGTGCGGGCGGGCCGCGGGGTGCGCGGAGCGGGTGGCAGTTGGGCCCCCTTGCGGCTCTGGATCTGCTGGCCAAGCTGCTTCCATCGGCCAAGATCCGGAGCATAGCGGCCCACGGCCCGACGCGCCACGGCTTCCACATGGGCATCGAGTTCGGCCGCATCCACCAGGCGGGTCAGCAGGCCGATCCGCTCCGCCTCGGCGGCCCCCATGACATCCCCGGCGAAAACGAAGCCTGCCGCCTTCTTGGGGCTGAGCAGGGCGTTGAACGTGGCCAGCGACAGCGGTGCCGCTCCGTCAGATGGCGCTGCTGCGGCAAAGGTTGCTTCCTTGGTGGCAATGGCGATGTCGGCTGCCGCCACCAGTTCGAGTCCAAGCCCATGGGCCGAACCACGCACCTTGCAGATCACGAGCTTCGGGAACAGGCGCAGGGCGGTGACGAGCTCCTCCGCCGCCTGACGGAAACCGTCGGATGGCATCCCGCCGGAGGCGGCGTTGCCATCCCGGTCTTCGCCGGCGCAGAAATGCTCACCCGTGCCCTCGATGATGAGGGCCTTCACATCGCCATCCACCTCCAGCGCCCTAAGCATCAGCAACAGCGTGTCAATGGTGCGGAGATTGAGGGCGTTCTGTTTGCGGGGGCGGTTGATGGTGAGCGTGGCGACTTCGTCTTTCAGGGACAGCAGCACCGGGTCCCGTGAAGAGATGCTGTTCATAGGGCCTGACGCATGCCTTTGCTGACGAGGGATAAGACCGCAAGGCCGGTCCCGTGCACACGGGACCGGCCCCGGGATGCCGGAAGCCGGATCGCCGCGACTCTGCTTCGGGAATGCGGCGTGAATTCGACCGGCTCACTTCTCGTGATAGAAGTAGTTCGCCCGCTGACCGAACAGCGCCTGCCGGAGGAAGCGCCGGGCCGGCTCGAACCGGCGGAGCGGCGCGATCATGCCATGGGCCATGTCATAGGCCAGCACCTTGGCGGAATCGAGCGCCGGATGGCGGCCCGGTGCCGGCTGTGGGAAGCCGTAGCGCCTCAGTGTGCCGTTCATGAAGCGGATCTTGTTGAGGCGCAGGACACGCGCGCTCTTCCAGGTGACGGCAATGGAGATCGAGTAGGCATCTCCCGTGCTCACCCAGTGCGGCCAGAGATAGGGGATATGCACGCCTTCGCCGGGCTTCAGCCTGAAGACCTCGGCGCGCTCCTCGAATTCCGGCCGATAGGGCTGGTTCCGGTGCTTGTCCGGCGACATTTCCATGGCTTCCTCGCCCACCAGGGCTCTGTCCTCGTTCTCAAAGACATGCACTTCCTTCTCGCCATGGATGTGGAGCAGGAAATTGTCCTCGCCATCGATATGGAACGGCGTCGTCGAATGGGCAGACGACACGAACAGGAAGCCGCGGATGTCGGTAATGTCCTTCTCCGAATAGCCGGTCGCCGCCTGGATATCGGCGATCACCGCATGCAGCACGGCGCGATAGTCGGGGTCTAGCTCGACATTCTTGATCACCAGCCAGGCATTGCAGTTCTCGATCGATGAGATGATCTCGGTCGGCGCCATGTTGATCCGGGGCGTCTCCTCCGGCTTCTGGCTGATGGCCGCGTTGCCCGCATTGTATTCGATACGGTCACGATCCATGGACTGCGCAAGGCGCACGATCCGCTCAAGCCGGAACAGCGGGTGATCGGCGAGGGAATGGGTCACCTTGAACGGCCGCTTCAGAAGCTTGTCGCGGGCCTGATCTTCCGTGATGGTGAGAAAGTGGCTCATCTGGTGTCATCTCCGCGTCACAAGATTGCGTAGGGTCTTCAGCGCAGGAATGGCTCTCTGCCGGCCGCTCTCGAGGGTGGTGACAAGCGAGGCCTGCCATTGCGGCATGCCCGGCGGGATCACGATCACTGTCCCCACCGCCAGCCGGTCGTGCCACAGGCGATTGATAAGGGAATGGTCGGGCACCGCGCAGGAGTCCACGAGCCGGATGTCAGGCCGGTCATCGAAGTCCCGGCTCGCCTCGATGATGATCAGGGCGCCAGGCGAATACTGGCCATAAGCTTCGTCATGGGCGATCTTGCCAAGCCAGGCGCGATTGCCGGAGATCATGGCAAACAGCATGGCCACGGGCTGATCGTTGAGGCTCATCTCCCAGAACAGGAGCCGGCCGTCGAGATGCAGCCGCCGCCCCGCTTCCCGCATCAGCCGGGCATCCCTGGGATTGAGCCGCAGGGCGGTGCCGCGCCGCCCCTTCCAGCCACTCGCTTCCAGCGCCTCGAAGCGGTCGAACCACAGATCCACATTGGCATCGCACCCCAGCCGTTCGACGCGCAGCGTGCCGAGTTCCGCGAGTCTGCTCTTGAGGCGGCGGAATTCCTTGCGCCGCTTGCGCGGCAGATGGCGCTTGAGATGGTCGTCGAAGTGGCCTTCAGGTCGGTAGCAGGCGCGCTCCGCCCGCTCGGTGACAACGACCTTCGCCCCGACAGTGTCCGCAGCCCGCTTAAGGCTGTCCATTGCCCCGCCGTCGAGGGTGATCTGGGTGAAGACCAGTGGCATCCCGCGCAGGATTAGGTCGGACAGGGCCCTGATGCCGCTGGTCTCGCTCACCAGCGGCGTGCCGAGGAAGTGATGTGGGTGATGCCACGACACCAGCGCCTGCAGCGGCAGGCCCCAGCGCCAGCGGCTTTTCTGCATGGCGACGATGCCGCTGAGCTCGAACCCGTCTCCCAGCGTGATCAGTTCCGCCGGATAGTGCGGGGAGAGCTCCTTCAGCGCCGGCATCAGCCAGGCCGGGTCATGGGCGATGGAGGGTTCGACGGCGCTGTTCACGAGCCGAACCCATTCCCCGATCGATAGGGCTGCATGCGCCTCTTTCGAGGCCGCATAGCCTGTGCTGTGCCAGTCCGGCCTGACGACAACCGTCATGCGTATCATCCCGACGCAAAGTGCCGTTTCCTTCACTGTGCTCAGCAAGGACCGGGCCAACTGCCGGGGATGGAGACGGAAAGGGTTGCGCCAGACTGCCGCGGAAGCCTGCCGGCCGGCTAGCCGCGGAAGCCGCCTGCGTCCAGAAAGGCCTGTTCTTCCTCGCTCATTTCCCGACCGAGGATGGGATTGCGGTGGGGGAAGCGTCCGAAGCAGCGGATGATCTCGGCATGCACCTCCGCCCAGTGGAGAGTGTCGGCAAGACCGGCTGCCTTTGCGAGTTTGATACAGGTCAGCTGGTCATCCAGCGATTCGGAATGCATGAAGGGGAGGTAGAACCACGCCCGCTGGTCTGCCGGAAACTCCATGTCGAAGCCGGATGCGATGGCCTGCCGGGCAAGCATCAGTGCCTTGTCGTCGGCGGCGAAGGCATCCCGCGTGCCGCGGTGGATGTTGCGCGAGAACTGGTCGAGGAGAATGACCAGGGCTAGCGCTCCGCGGGGCGTTTCCGCCCAGCCGTCAAAGGCGCCCGCCTTGGCCGCATCCAGCACGGCGCCAAACCTGTTGGCGATCTCGGCATCGAATGCGGAATCGGCGGCAAACAGCCTCTCGTGGGGCTGGCCGAGCCAGAAGTCGAGGATGTTGTCGGGTGTGATGGTCATTGCCGCTGCTGCCACGCGGCAGATCCGGGATTACGAAAACGAAAGGCCCCGGAGATGCATCCGGGGCCTTTGGCAATCAGTACTCTTCGCGGGGCTCAAGGATCTGCCGGCCGCGATACATGCCGGTCTTCAGATCGATGTGGTGCGGCCGGTGCAGTTCGCCCGACTGCTTGTTCTCGACGTAGCTCGGGTTTTCCTTGGCATGACCCGAGCGACGCATCCCGCGGCGGCTCGGCGTAGTCTTTCTTTTCGGAACAGCCATCGTATTCTCTCCTCGCGGCCTGTCTGAGGCGGACACGCACCAGCAGCCGCGCGCCCGATCGGTAAACTCAGTTGGCGGGCCTTATACAGGCAGATCCGCCCCATGGCTAGTGGCTCGTGCACGCATTTCAGAGCGGCATGTCGTGCCGGACCTCGATCAGCGTGGGCACTGACGCCGAGAGCGCCTGCCGGATTGCGGCATCGAGCTCCGCCAGCGACCCGACCCGCACCCCATGGCAGTTGAGCGCCTTGGCCAGCGCAGGGAAATCCGGATTCTGCAGGGTTACTGCATTCGGCTTGATGCCCTTGTTGACCATGTCGTCCTGGATCTCGCCGAGCGAATCCGAGTTCCACAGGATCACCGGCAGACACAGGCCGGCCTCCGCCGCCGTTCCCAGTTCCGGACAGCAGTACTGGAAGCTGTAGTCGCCGGTGATCACCGCAACCGGACGATCGGGGGTGGCAAGCTTCGCGCCGATTCCGGCCGGCACGCCATAGCCGAGCGTGCCGAAGCCCGCTGGATGGAGCCAGCTCGCCGGATGGGCAATCGGGAAGATCTGGTTGGCTGAATAGGCAAGCTGGGTTTCGTCGCTGGCGACGATCGTGTTTTCCGGCAGCGCCTCCCGGATCACTTCCAGGACCTTGCGATGGATCTTGCGCTTCGGCGACTCGTTGGCCTCGACCTCTGCCCTTATGCCCGACACCCAGGACGGTGTGATGCGCGACTTCGGCGTCTCGCCATGCTGGCCGATGGCCGCGACCAGCGCCTCAAGCGCCAGCTTGGCATCGGATAGGATCGGCAGCGCCGCCGGATGGGGGAAGGCGATGCGGCTGGCATCGACATCGACGCGGATGAGGGCGCCGCGGAACTTGATGGTGGTGCCATCCAGCCAGAAATCGGTCTCGGCAAGCTCCGAGCCCACCGCCAGCACCACATCGGCATCCGCCAGCAGCTTGTGCGAGCGCGGGTCGGCGAGGATCGCGCCCAGGCACAGGGGATGATCGCTCGGCACCACGCCCTTGCCGGCGATGGTGGTGACCACCGCCGCGCCGACCATCTCCGCGATTCGCCGGGCTTCCTCGCCCGCCTGCACCGCGCCGCCGCCCAGTACCATCACCGGACGCTCGGCCTTGAGCAGGAATTCGGCCGCCCGCTCGATGAGGGCCTTGTCTGGATGCGGACGGCCGGGCAGGGAGCGCGGTTCCCAGTCGCCCTCGACCGGGCTCTTCAGCACGTCGATCGGAATTTCCACATAGGCCGGCTGCGGACGGCCGGAGCGCATGAAGGTGAGGGCGCGGGCGATCACGTCCGGCACATCTGCCGAGGAGGTGGCGATCGCCGCGAAGCCCGCCACGTTGCGTGCCGCCCCCAGCTGGTCGATCATTTCATGCAGGCGGCCACGCGCCTGTCCGAGATCCGGCAGGTCCAGCGTGCTGGAGATCACCAGCATCGGCGCCGAATCGGCATTGGCCTCGCCGATCGCGGTAAGGATATTGGTCAGACCCGGACCGGTAATGGTGAAGCAGACCGCCGGCTTGCCCGTCACGCGGCCATATCCGTCTGCCATGAAGCCGGCACCCTGCTCGTGTCGCGGCAGGACATGCCGGATGGAGGAACGGGGCAGTGCCCGATAGAATTCCACGTTGTGCACGCCGGGAATTCCGAACGCCTGCTCAATTCCATAGGCTTCAAGCAGGCCGACCAACGCCTCACCCGTCGACTGCGCCATAAAAGTCCCTCTCAGTAGTCTTGATAGTTGTTTCGTACTCTGCCTCGATACCAATTGCGAGTCTCCATGAAGGTTCGGTTTACGCGTCGGCATTGACGAACAACCCCTGAGGGCTGCTCACTGTCCGTGGGACGGACGGGATGACGCACAGGGGGTAGACGGGGTTGCCTGAAAGATGAGCGACAGTTTGGGGCTGAGGCTGTTGCGAAGTCCCCTCGGGGATCTGATCGCCCGACCCTGGCTGGATCGACTGGCGGCGCGGTTGCTCCGGCGCCGGTACCTGCCGCTGTTCCGCCAGTGGGCGGCGGCAAACCTGTCGGGGGTCGACGAGAATGCCTTCATCGACTCGGTTGGCGCCGGCCGCATCGTCTTCGGCAAGGCCGAGATCCGGCAGATTCTTTCCGATGTCACCATGGCCCGTCGCCGCCGGGCGATCGCGGAGGCGCGCTGGGAGGACTGCTTTTTCGGTCGGGGGGCGGCGGCGCCCGGTCTGATGGCGACCATTGAGAACGAGCGCCTCTTGGCAGCCCATGCCCATAACATGACCTTCCGCCGCTTCACTCGTCTGCGCTATCGACGCGCGGTGCCTGCGGTTGACTGGGACATCCGCCGGCCCGAGGAGGCACTCGCCGAGCTGGGGGGCGAAGTGGCGCTCGATTCTGCCCATACCTATCCCATGCCGGGAGACGTCCCGATCGTCGCCTCGCCCCCGCTCGATAACGGCCTTGGCCGCCATTTCTGGGTGAGCTTTCGCAGTCCCTCGCCCTGGCTGTCGGACTATGTCACCGCCTGGGTGCAGGAGCCCCGCGGCGTGGTGAACCCGCCGACCCTCATCTATGGCCACGGCTTGGGCGTCGATTTCGATCATTGGCAGGGTGCCAGGCAGGACACCGATCATTTCGTCCGCGCCGGCATACGTGTGATCAGGCCCGAGGCCCCCTGGCATGGCCGCCGTACCGTCCGCGGCCGCTATCCCGGCGAGACCTTTGCCGCCCTCGGGCCGCTGGGGGCGATCATGGGCCTCGCCTCGGCAGTGCATGAATGGGCGGTGCTCTTGCGCTGGGCGCGCGCGACTTCGACCGGCCCGGTGGCGATTGGCGGCATCTCGCTGGGCGCCATGACGGCGCAGCTGGTTGCCGCCAAGGCGCGTTACTGGCCGGAGGAATTCTGGCCCGACGCGCTCTTTCTCATTACCCATTGCGCCAGCATCGGCCATGCATTCCGGCAGGGAGAGATCGTCGACATCTGGCGCGGCCGCGAGGAGATCACCTCGGCTGGCTGGACCATCGATGCCATGCTGCCTTTCCTCGGTCTGGTCGACCCCTGGGAGGAGCCTACCGTCGAACCTGGCCAGGTCGTCGTTCTTAACGGCTTCTTTGACCGCATCATGCCCTATGTGAGCGCCGAGCATCTGCTTACCCGCTGGGAAGTCCCATACCGGAACCGCTTCATCTGGCCGCGCGGACACTTCTCGGTTCCCATCGGCATGATCCGCGATAGCCGCCCCGCCGACCGCTTCATCCAGATCATGCACGACCTCCGCGATGCTCTGCGCTGACCGGCCAATCGCCGCGGTTGTATTGAACCGCTGCGGCGCAGGACCTAGTATAGGGTGGAAACGGAGATTGAATGTCTGCAACCCACAGCCCGTCTGAGCCTCACGATCACTCGGCCTGCGTGGACGAGACCTTGTCGCGCGCCGAGTCTTCCTGCGCTCGCGCTGGAGTCCGCCTGACCCAGCTTCGTCGCGAGGTACTGGGCATCGTGGCTTCCGGACACGAGGCCATGGGGGCCTACGAGATCATCGACCGCATGGGTCAGACTGGCGACAGGCCCGCGCCCATCACTGTCTATCGCGCTCTCGATTTCCTCCGCGATCACGGTCTGATCCACAAGATCGAGAGCCGCAACGCCTATGTGGTCTGCACCCAGGATCATGCCCATGCCGAGCGCAGCGCGTTATTGATATGCGATCGCTGCGGCCTGGTGATCGAGGTTGATGGGCGCGATGTCTTTGCCGCGGCGGAGGCGTCGGCGGACAAGGCGGGATTTACGGTTTCGCGGCCGGTCATCGAAGTGAATGGTGTCTGTGCGCAGTGCTCCGGGGCCTGATCGGCGGTCCCTGCTGTCCGCTTTGACAACCATGAGGCCTCGCCTGTCTTGAAAGCATCGCCCGGCCGTGCGAAAGACAGGGCAGCGAATTTAGGAACACTCCATGGTTGATTTCCCTGATCTCCCGCGGCACCGCACTGTTGGCGTCATGGTCGGCAATGTTATGGTCGGCGGTGGCGCGCCCGTCGTCGTCCAGTCGATGACCAATACCGACACGGCGGATGTGGAGGGCACGGCCCGGCAGGCAGCCGCTCTATGGCGCGCCGGTTCGGAACTGGTGCGCATCACGGTCGATCGTCCCGAAGCTGCGGCCGCCGTGCCGCATATCCGCGATGCGCTGGACAAGCGTGGCGTGAACGTGCCGCTGATCGGCGACTTCCACTATATCGGCCACAAGCTGCTCACCGAGCATCCCGCCTGCGCCGAGGCCCTGGCCAAGTACCGCATCAATCCGGGCAATGTCGGCTTCCGCGACAAGAAGGACAAGCAGTTCGCCATGATGATCGAGGTGGCGAACCGCTACGAGAAGCCGGTGCGCATCGGCGTCAACATGGGCTCCCTCGACCAGGAACTGCTCACCAAGCTGATGGACGAGAATGCCCGCTCGTCCAAGCCCATGACCACCCGGGCGGTCATGCATGAGACCATGGTGCAGTCGGCGCTGATTTCTGCTGCCCGCGCCGAGGAACTGGGCATGCCGCGCAACCGCATCGTCCTGTCCAACAAGGTCTCGACCGTGCAGGACCTGATCCGCTGCTACCAGATGCTGGCCGAGCGTTGCGACTACGCGCTCCATCTCGGCCTGACCGAAGCGGGCATGGGCTCGAAGGGCATTGTCGCCTCCGCCACTGGCCTGGCGGTTCTGCTCCAGCAGGGCATTGGCGACACGATCCGCATCTCGCTCACGCCCGAGCCTGGCGCCGACCGTTCCCTCGAGGTGCGCGTCGCCCAGGAAATCCTGCAGTGCATGGGCATCCGCGCTTTCGCTCCGCAGGTCATTGCCTGCCCCGGCTGCGGCCGCACCACCTCGACCACCTTCCAGGAGCTTGCCAAGGAGATCCAGGATTACATCCAGGTGCGCGTGCCCTTCTGGCGCGAGACCTACAAGGGTTTCGAGGATCTCCAGCTCGCTGTCATGGGCTGCATCGTCAACGGCCCCGGCGAATCAAAATATGCCGATATCGGCATTTCGCTTCCCGGCACTGGCGAATTGCCAGCCGCCCCCGTCTTTGTCGACGGCAAGAAGGTCATGACCCTGCGCGGCGAGAATCTCGGCGAGCAGTTCCGTGAACTGGTCGAGACCTACGTGGAGCGCCGCTATGGCCAGGGCGTACCAGCCGGCGAGCGCATTGTCGCTCCAGGCGCTGCCGCCGAATAACGGCAACGGTCCATTGGCTGTCGGAAATGCAAGGGGGCGCCGCGGCGCCCCCTTTTGTTGCAGGAAGGATCCGGGTCGTCTCAGCTCTTGCGCTCGACGATGAACACCGCCGCATCCCGCAGCAGCTGGCCGCGCGGGGCGAAACGGTCGAGGGCGAGGCAGGCTTCGTTCACCAGCTGCCGCGCCGTGCTCTTGGCGCCATCGAGCCCGAGCAGCTGAACAAAGGTTGCCTTGCCGGCTTCCTCATCCTTGCCCGTGCGCTTGCCGGTGACCTGCTCGTCGCCTTCCGCATCCAGAATGTCGTCGGCGATCTGGAAAGCGAGGCCCACCTTGTTCGCATAGTCGCGTAGCGCCAGACGATCCTCGAGGCTTGCCTGGCCCATGATCGCGCCGGCTTCCAGCGCATAGCGGAACAGGGCGCCGGTCTTCATCGCCTGCAGCTGCACGATCTGATCATAGCTCAGGGGCACTTCGCTGGTCTCGGCGGCAAGATCGAGCATCTGCCCGCCCACCATGCCGTCGGCACCGGCGGCGCGCGCCAGTTCAAGCACAAGGTCGGATCGGATTGCCGCATCGGGATGGGTATCCCGATGTGCCAGGATCTCGAAGGCGAAGGTCAGCAGGCCGTCGCCGGCAAGGATGGCGGTTGCCTCGTCGAAGGCGATATGGGCCGTGGGCTTGCCGCGGCGAAGATCATCGTCGTCCATGGCCGGCAGGTCGTCATGCACGAGCGAATAGCAATGCACGCATTCGAGCGCGACGGCTGTGCGCAGCGCCTGCTCAGGATCGACGTCGAACAGGGCGGCGCTTTGCATCACGAAGAACGGACGCAGCCGCTTGCCCTGGGCAATGCTCGAATAGCGCATGGCCTCGATGACCCGTGGCGCGGCGGCACCCTCAACCGGCAGTAGCCTCTCGAGCAGCATGTCCACATTGCGGGCGGTGTCCTTCAGATAGGTTTCAAGCGACATGGATCTGGCCCATCAAGTTCTGTGAAAAGCCCGCAGGGCGGACGACTGAGCAATTGAGACGTGGGATAAGGGCGTGAAATGATTGCGTCAATGGTACGAAGACGCCGATGAGTGTTTCTGCTAGGTAGATCCGTGGCAGACGATCAGTGATCGGGTGGGCAATTCGGGTGACGACCGGGCTGGAGAACGAGGAGCCGGCTTCTCAGCAGCAGGGCAGGCGGAAGGGCTCGAGGAGGTTGCTGTCGCGCATCCTGATCGCGCTCTTGGCCCTGCTGGTGCTCCCTTATCTGCTGACGCTCATCTATATTGCCGTGGCGCCGCCGACCTCCGCCCTCATGCTGCTGCGCATGGCCCAGGGCTACATGCCGAGCTATCATTGGGTGCCCATGTCCGAGATTTCGCCCCATCTCGCCCGCGGCGTGATAGCCTCCGAGGATCAGCGCTTCTGCCTCCATTCCGGCATCGACTGGCAGGCGGTGCAGCAGGTCGTGAGCTCCGACCAGGCGCGCGGCGCCAGCACCATTACCATGCAGGTGGCAAAGAACCTCTTCCTCTGGCCCGGTCGGTCCTATCTGCGCAAGGCGCTTGAGCTGCCGCTCGCCTACTGGATCGACTTGCTGTGGTCGAAGCGGCGCATTCTCGAGGTCTATCTGAATATTGTGGAATTTGGTCCCGGCATCTATGGCGCCGAGGCTGCAGCCCGCCATCATTTCGGCAAGGCGGCCAAGGATCTCTCCCGGAGGGAGGCAAGCCTCCTGGTGGCGGTCCTGCCTGATCCGCTCGGCCGCAACGCGTCGAAACCTGGGCGCACGACCAGTCGCATCGCCGCACTGGTCGAGCGGCGCATGCGGGCCATAGGCCCCTATGCCCGCTGCATCGGCACGACCGGCTGAGCGTTCCTAGCCCTGTCGGGCTTCGTCGCTGCCATCGTTGCCGAGCAGGATGACCGGAGCTGCCGCCGCCTTGATCATGGCCAGCGCCACCTGATCGTCATCGAACAGACCGCCATGGAGATTGGCCGTGATCAGCGATGGACCGATCTCGCGCAAGAGGGCGGCAACCTGACTAACCCTCGGGCTGACCAGCCGCTGCACCATGACCCGCCCGCGGAATTCGAACTGCCGGAGCTCGTCTTCGATGGATTTGAGCATGTCGGCATTGGGCGCCGCCAGCACGACGGTGAGTGGCTCCCGCCGCTCCTGCGCCACTTGTGCCGCCAGTGCCACCGCTGCCAGCGGATTGGCATCGCCCGCGGTCACCAGCGCCACAGGCCCGCGGATCGCCCGGGCAAGGCGGGGAATCACCATGACACCAGAGGCGCGATGGCAGGCCTGCCGGGCAAGATCGAGAGCCTGGAGCGCCGCCTGGTCATTGTACGGGTCGGCGCGGACCACCAGCAGGTCGCCCTGTTCCGCCTGTTCGGTGATCTGCTCCCGCAGCGAGCCCCTTGACCGGGAGAAGCTCCATTCCAGCCGCGCCTGCTCAGCCACGCGGGAAAGAGCTGCCTCGCAGGCCGCCGCCTGCCGGGCAAGCGCCGACCGCATCCGGTCCGCATTCAGCGTCGTGCTGGAGCCGCCGCCCGCCTGCACGAAGCGGACGATGGGCAGGTCCGCCAGCGCCATCATGTTCGTTTCCTCGACGAACAGGCCGACCACCCGCGCCCGGGTCGCGCGCGCGAGGACCGTGACCGATTGCAGCAGTGGCTGCGGCTCGTCGGCGCTGTCGAAGCCGACGACGATGCGGGTGAATCGGGGCGATCGGCTGCGGGTCACGATGTTGCTCCTTCGCTGCCACTGCCATTGCCGCGGCTTGCGGCGAAGCGATGCCGGAGCTCGGCGAAGTGCCGGAGCTTGGCCTCGACCAGACCGTTCACGCTGTCGGCCGGGAATTCGCCATCCGGGCCCCGGACCCCTGCCTCCCGCCCGGTCAGGATCTCGATGCCCTGGCTGATGGTCTTGACCGCAAAGATGCGGAACCTGCCAGCCGCCACCGCCTCGACCACATCCTCTCGCAGCATCAGGTGCTGGATATTGGCTTCGGGAATGAGCACGCCCTGTTCGCCGGTCAGTCCGCGTGCCTTGCAGATGTCGAAGAAACCCTCGATCTTCTGGTTCACGCCGCCGATGGCCTGCACCTGGCCCAGCTGGTTGACCGACCCGGTGACCGCGAAATGCTGCTTGATGGGCACTTCCGACAGGGCGGAGAGCAGGGCATAAAGCTCGGCCGAAGACGCGCTGTCGCCATCAACACCGCCATAGGACTGCTCGAAGACGAGCGTGGCCGACAGCGACGGCGGCGTATCCAGTGCGTAATGCGAGGCGAGATAGCCTGACAGGATCAGCACGCCCTTTGAATGCAGTGGACCGCCGAGCTCGGTTTCCCGTTCGATGTCGACCACCTTGCCGGCCCCCATGCGGACACGCGCCGTGATCCGGCTCGGCCGGCCGAAGCTGAACTGGCCCAGAGAGATTACCGAGAGCCCGTTGATCTGACCGACCGCTTCGCCTTCGGTATCGATCAACATGATGTTGCGGGTGATCGATTCCTGCGACATTTCGCGGATCCGGTCGGCGCGGCGTGTGCGTGCCTCCACCGCCCTCACCACGTCCCGTCGGGTAATTTCCCGCCGTCCGGCAACACCCGCCCAGTAGTCGGCCTCGGTAATGAGGTCGGCCAACGGACCGGTTTGCACCGAGACTTTTTCCTGATCGTCCGCCATGCGCACGGCTTCCTCGATCACTCGCGCACAGCCATCTGCCGTGAGCGGTCTCAGGCCATGATAGCGTGCAATTGTTGCGATCAGACGCACATAGAGCGGCATGATCTCGTCGGTGCGGGGGATCTCCTCGTTGAAATCCGCCTCCACCTTGAACAGGTCGCCGAAATCGGGGTCGAGATTGGCCAGCAGGTAGTAGAGCTGGCGGTCGCCGATGAGCACCACCTTCACATCCAGCGGGATCGGGTCTGGTTCGAGTGAGACGGTGCTGATCAGCCCTAGCTGTTCCGCCGGCGTCTGGATGATGATTGACCGGTTGCGCAGCGAGCGCTTGAGGGCATCCCAGGCCAGGGGCTGGGTCAGCACCTTGATCGCATCCAGCACCAGATAGCCGCCATTGGCCCGGTGCAGGGCGCCGGGGCGGATGAGGGTGAAGTCGGTGGTCAGCGTGCCGAACTGGGCGCTGTGCTCGATGCGGCCGATGAGATTGGCCAGCGAGGGCAGGGACTCGAACACCACCGGCGCGTGGTCGCCTGACCTTTCATTGCCAACCGCGCCATTGCCGATCATCACATTGACCATGTAGCGCCGGAAGCGCGGATCGGCCGGATCGACCTGCCCCTTGAACGGCGACTCCTGCTTGCTTTCCTCGATTGCCGCCTCGATGAACAGATTGGCGTTCTTGATGACATCCTCGCGCACGGCCGCGAGATGATCCTGGACGGCCTCGATCCCGGCAAAGCGGGCCGCAATCTCGTCGATGGAAGCGGCCACCGCCCGTTCGGCGAATTCCTCGTTCAGCTGCCGCAGGGCGTCGCGCCGCTCCTTCTCGAGCCGCGGCATCTTCTGGAGCACTTCCTCGAGCTCCTTCTGCAGCAACTGGATCTTTTCCTCGATCTTCGCCCGCTCGTCCTCGCCAAGCGCGTTGAACTCCTCGGGTTTCATCACCTGCCCGTCGCGCACGGGGGCGAGCGCAAATCCCATGGGCGTCCGCACGATGGCGATGCTGGCGGCGGCTGCCTCCCGTCGCACATCCTCGAAGGCATGCGCCTGGCTCTCCTCGAAGCGCTCATCCAGCGCCCGCCGGCGGTTGCGATAGTCCTCCTGCTCGAACAGTGCCGGGATGCTGCTGCGCAGATCATCGACCAGCTCGTTCATCGCATCGCGGAACTTGCTGGCGACACCTGGGGGCAGGCGGAGGGCCCGGGGCTTCGTTGGCTGTTGGAAATTCGACACATAGACCCAGTCATCAGGCGCTGGTTCGTTGCGCGCCTTGGCTGTGAGGTGCCGTTTGATGGCAGTATGTCGTCCGGAGCCGTGCGAGCCGAGCAGGTACAGGTTGAAGCCGGGCTTCATGATGCTGGTGCCGAAGCGAATCGCTTCCAGCGCCCGGTCCTGCCCGATCAGCTCCTCGACGGCCTCGAGTTCGTCGCTGGTGTTAAAGCCCAGAGTGGACGGATCACAGTGATAGCGGAGGCGTGAAACCGGCAGGGACGGATGTTCAGGGGCCGGACGCTTATCAACGCTCATGACGATGATCCTATTTCTAGTGGGCCTGGGAAACATTACAGGGGTATAGCAACAGCGGGCAAGCTGCAGCCCAAACACATCAGCCTTGCAGCATATCGGGGAACAGGGTGATGGATCAGAGCCAATTCAGATTGCTGGCGACCCGGCGTTTCCTGCCGATCTTCGCGACCCAGGCGCTGTCGGCCTTCGGCGACAACGTTCTGCGCAACGCCATTGCCATCCTGATCACCTATCACCTGGCCGTCACTCTCGACCTTAACGCGCCGCTGCTGGTGACTCTGGCCTCGGCCCTGTTCATTGCGCCCTTCTTCATGTTCTCGGCGCTCGCCGGCCAGCTCGCCGACAAGTACGAGAAGGGGTCCATGGTGCGGGTGATCAAGCTGTGCGAGATCGCCTTCACCATCCTCGCGAGCGCCAGCCTCTATACCGATAGCGCCACGCTGATGCTTCTCGCCCTGTTCGTGTCCGGCACGCTTGCTGCCTTCTTCGGTCCCATCAAGTACGGGATCCTGCCGCAGCATCTCCAGGAGAACGAGCTCGTCGCCGGCAATGGCATGGTCGAGACGGGCACGTTCCTTGCCATCCTGCTGGGCCTGCTGTTCGGCGGCCTCGTGATCACCACCGAATACGGCACCGAGATCGTCTCTGCCGTGCTGATCCTGACCGCGGTGACCAGCTATCTGATCGCTCTGGCCATTCCCGTGGCCCCGCCGCCGGCGCCTCATCTGGAGGTCGATCACAATCTCTGGAGCTCGACCCGGGCCATCCTCAGCCATGCCCGCGACAACAAGCTGGTCTTCCAGTCCATCGTCTGCATCTCGTGGTTCTGGGCCCTGGGGGCGGTCTTTCTTGCGCAATTCCCGGCCTTTACCCGGCTGACGCTCGCCAGCGACGAAACCGTGAGCAACCTGCTGATCGCCGCTTTCACAGTTGGCATCGCCATCGGCTCGCTCATGTGCAACTCCCTGCTCAAGGGCGCCATTTCGGCGCGCTTCGCCCCCATCGCTGGTCTCGGCATCACCATTTTCGCCCTGGACCTGGTCTGGGCCTCGTCCGGTTTGCCGACGGTGACTGACACGACCCCGCTGCTCGATCTCGGTGAGTTCGTGGCCCAGCCCTTCCACTGGCGCATCCTGGCCGATCTCGTCGGCATGGCCTTGGCCGGCGGCATCTTCGTCGTGCCGCTGTATGCCATCATGCAGAACGCCAGCGCCGATGCCGTCCGCTCCCGGATTGTCGCCGCCGCCAATGTCATGAACGCCATCTTCATGACCATCGCCACCGCCGCGGCCGCGGCCATGCTGGGGCTTGGTGTCAGCATCCACGGGGTGTTTCTGGCCTTCGCCCTGGTCAATCTGGTCTTCACCGTCAGCGTGATCGCCATGGCCCGCCGCCGTCCGCCCCCTGAGATGCAAGGTTAAAATTGTCCTCGTGGTAAACGAGGACTTAATTTCTCATCCGGCCGGTTTTGCCCCGGAAATCCCTTATTTTGCCGCTTAGACTGCGATTGGGAGAGGCTGCCCCGAGGGCCTGCGGACGGCCAAGGGTGCATAAGGGGTGAATCGCCGAATGAAAATTTAAGGCAATTCTTACAACTCGCACCTGAAATCCATCTGGAATGTTAGGCGATCTGGGCAACCGCGGCAGATACTGTCGGGAGCTCGCAGAGGCAGGGACTGGAAGTGCCGCATCCTGGCACGGTGAGACTGTAATGCGTTCGAGGGTCAGAAAATTCGCGGCCACCCTGGTGGCTGGCGTGGCGATCTTTTGGGGTAACGTTCCGGCAGCCCATGCGATCGACATATTCGGCTACAAGTTTTTCGAACCCGAGCCTCCCGCCGGATCGATAACCTACAAGGTCGACTACAAGGTGGAGCCGGCGGACGAGGAAATCCTGGATCACATCAAGCAGTCCTCCCTGCTCGAGAACCAGCTCGACACTCCGCCTGCCGATGTGGAGGCGTTGATTACCCGCGCCCGCGCCGACGAGCAGCGGCTCATCGGCGCCCTCTATGGCATCGGCTACTATGGCGGCGCGGTCAATGTTGCGATCGCTGGCCAGCCGGTCTCCCTCATCGAGCCGGGCAGCCCGCCGCGCCTGCCGCCGAACCCGGTGCCCATCGAGGTTACCGTTCAGCCCGGGCCGCGCTTCGAGTTCGGCAGCGTGAAGATTGTGCAGCCGCAGAGCCCTGACGGCACCATCAGCAGCAATCCGGCCGACTACAACATGCGGCCCGGCCGCGTTGCGCGTTCGGCCAATATTCTCGGTGCCGAGCAGCAGCTCGTGAACGCCTGGCGCGACAAGGGCTATCCCCTGGCCAGGATCTCACGCCGGGATGTGGTCGCCGATCACGCGACCCGAAAGCTGGATGTCGAGCTGGTCGTCGATCCCGGTCCGCGCGCCACCTTCGGCCAGGTCACCATTGAGGGCTCGGAAGGGGTCGATACGGAATTCATCCGTCGTCTGGTGCAGATCGAGCCGGGCGAGATCTATTCGCCTCAAGCCGTGATCCGCGCCCGCGATCGTCTGCGCGCGCTCAATACCTTCAACCAGGTCCGCATGATCGAGGCCGAGCAGCTCACGCCTGAGGGCCAGCTGCCGCTCACCATCCAGCTCGAGGATCGCAAGCCGCGCTATGTCGGCGCATCGGCCAGCTATTCCACCATCGACGGCGGTGAGGTTGCAGCCTATTGGGGCCATCGTAATCTGTTCGGCGAGGCCGAGCGCCTGCGCATCGATGTCAAGGTGAAGGACATCGCCTCGACCGAGGTGGACGACTACACTTACGAGCTCAAGGCCGAATTCGTGAAACCGGCGGTCTATGGCGTCGACACGGATTTCGTCACTGATGTCAGCCTTTTCCATGAACACCCAGACAATGACAGCTATCGCGCCTATGGCGTGCGCGGCAAGGTCGGCTTCGCCCACCGGTTCTCGGATGAGCTGTCAGGCACGCTCAGCGCCGAGGGCCAGTTCTCCCATGCCGACGACGCTTTCGGCGAGCGCGACTACAAGTTGCTCGGCCTCAATGGATTCCTGTCTTACGATCGTCGCAATGATGTGATGAATCCGACCCATGGATACCGGGTCTTCGGTCGCGTCAATCCGCTGGTGGATCTCGGCCGTGGCGACATCTTCTCGGTCAATCGCATCGATGCCGCTGCCTACTATCCGCTCGACAAGGCTGAGCGTTACGTGGTGGCTGGCCGGGTTGCTCTCGGCTCGATTTTTGGCACCGATCTTGAAGGCGTGCCGCCGGAGCGCCGCTTCTATGCCGGTGGCGGTGGTTCCCTGCGTGGCTATGCCTATCAGAACGTTTCGCCGCGCCGGAACGGCAAGATCACCGGCGGCCGCGGTCTGTTCGAGGCCTCTCTCGAACTGCGGGCCAAGGTGACAAAGTCCATCGGCATCGTGCCTTTCGTGGATTTCGCCACCGTCTCGAGTGACGCCCTGCCGGGGCTTGGCGATACGGTGAACAAGGTCGGTACCGGTCTGGGCTTCCGCTACTACACGGCGATCGGGCCGATCCGGCTCGACCTTGCCGTGCCCTTGCAGCCCGGCAAGGGCGACCCCGACTTCGGCATGTATATTGGATTGGGCCAGTCCTTCTGATGATCGCAAAGACACTCAAGCGCGGTTCGATCGGTCTGGGTGGCCTGCTCCTCCTCGGCGTGGCGGGCCTGAGCCTCACCCTTGGCACATCGACGGGCCGCAACATGCTCGCCGGAATCGTCGAGGACGTGGTCTCAGGGCCCGACTTCGGTCTCGAGATCGGCCATATCGGCGGAACGGGGCTGGGTGATCTGCAGGTTGAAAGCATTACCCTGCGCGATGCCCAAGGGCCCTGGCTGCGCATTACCGACCTTGCTCTCGACTGGAATCCCTTCGCCCTGTTCACCGGGCGCCTCGATGCCAACCGGCTCGCCGCCGAGCAGGTGACCGTAAGCCGCCTGCCGGCCTCCGGTGAAAGTCGGGAGAACGAGGAAACGGGTAGTTTCGGCCTGCCGCCCATCGGCATCAAGGTGGGTGAGCTTGCCGTGCGGCGGCTCGATCTCGAGCAGCCGGTGCTCGGCGCTCCCGCTGTGCTCGCCATCTCCGGCAGCGCCTCCCTGACTGATCCGGGCGATGCCTTGTCCGGTAATCTGCGCATTGACCGCCGCGACGGGGCAGGGGGCACGCTCGATGCCCGCTTCGCCTATCGCGCGCCTGATCAGAACCTGACGGTTGATGCCCGTTTCAACGAGCCGGCCAACGGCATCCTGGCCAGCCTCCTGCGTCTGCCCGGCGCGCCCGAAACCACTGGCCGTATCGTCGGCGGCGGCCCCTTGAGTGATTTCAAGGCCGAACTTGACCTCGAGGCTGGCGGCGAGCGCATCCTCGGCGGCACGGTCGAAACCGCAACCCTTGGCGAGACGCGTCGCCTGACGGCGATCCTCGCCGGCCAGTTCTCCTATCTCGTGCCCCAGGACTACCGCGAGATCCTCGAGGGCGAGAACCGCATCGTTGCCCAGGTCGATCGTGGCCAGAACGGCAGCCTCATCATCAACCGGGCCGATCTTACCGCCCGCAATGCCAGCCTCACCCTTACCGCCGAGGGCGATACCGACCTCAATATCACGCGCGCCCGGTTGGCTGCCGAACTCGTCCGTCCTGACGGTGGCATGTTCACCCTGCCTTTGGGTGAAGGCAAGCCGGCTGTCTTCGAAGGTGCCAAGCTGACCGCCGAACTCGGGGCCGACGAGGGACCGAGGCCGGTTACCGCCAATCTTGTGCTGCGAGACGCTGCCCTTCCCGACGGCCAGTTCAGTGATCTGACCATTGCCTTTTCCGGCGCCCGTCAGGACCAGAAGCTTGAGTCACTCTGGACCGCCCTGCGTGGCCGCCTGCGCGCCAAGCTCGCCAATCCGCATCTTTCGGACGCCAAGCTCGCCGATCTCCTCGGTGACAATGTCCTGCTCGACTCCCGCCTCGCCATTGCCGGGAATGGTGTTCAGATCGAGGATGCCGCCCTTGATCTGGGGGCTGCAGTCCTGCGCTATCAGGGCACCGTATCGCCCGAGGGCGCCAAGGGCACGGCCAGCATCGCCGCTGCCAATTTCGGCCGCTTCAGTGGTCTGGTCGGGATGAACCTCTCGGGCAGCGGCACCCTGAGTGCCACCGGCAATGTCGGCTTTTCCGATCTTCTCTTTGCCCTCACGCTCGATGGCACTCTGCGGGATCTCGCCGTGACCGCTGCGGATGGCACCCGCCAGCAGGTGCCCGGCGCCGTCCGCATTTCCGGCAGTGCCGCGCGCAAGGCGGAAGGTGGCATCGCCCTCGACCAGTTGAAGCTGACAGGCGAGGGGCTCGACGTGGCCGTTGACGGCGTGGTGGATACCGATCGAGCTGACATCAATGGCAAGGTCCATATTGGCAATCTGGCGCTGATCAATCCGCGACTGGCTGGCGCCCTTGATGCCGCGCTCACCGCTCAGGGCACGCCGCAACAGGCAAGCTATGCCCTCAAGGTGACCGGCCAGAACGTGAAGATCGAGGGCCAGGCTTTCGACCAGCCGGAGCTGACCTTTACCGGGGCTGGGCCGCTTGCCTATCCGCGCGGCGAGCTCACCCTGTCAGGGCGCTTCCAGGATCGCGACCTCAAGGGCACTGCCAGCATCGCCCGCACGGAGCAGGGCGACACCCGCGTGGAGAACATCGACTTCGTCTACGGTGCTGCCCGGGTGGCCGGCGGTCTCATGGTTGCCGCCAATGGCACACCCAACGGCGCCCTCAAGGTCAATGTCGATGATTTTGGTGCCTTCCGCTCATTTGTCGGGAAACCCCTCGCCGGTGGCCTCAATGCTGACATCTCCTTCGAGCCGCGCGGCAGCGATGTCGTGGCCGTCATCAAGGGCATCGGCCAGAACCTGATGGTCGATTCCACCCGCATCTCGTCGGTCGCCATCGATGCCCGGGTCGATGACCTGATGAAGAAGCCGGTAGCCCAGGGCAGCGCCCGCATCAGTGGCGTGAAGTCGGGTGGTCTCGAGATTGGCACCGTCACTGTGGACGCCGCCGCCGCCGATGGCGCCACCCGCCTCAATGTTGCAACCGCCGTGGCCGGCGCCAGCCTCCAGTCAACCGCGACCATTGCCGTGGCCGATGGCAATGTCAGCGTCGGGCTCGAGAAGCTTCAGGCCTCGTCCCAGGGCGAGACCTTGGCGCTTGCCCGGCCTGTGACCATCACCGTGCGCGATGGCAGGGTGACGATCCCCGAGGCCGTGCTCGCCTCCCGTGGCGGGCGCATTGTGGTTGCCGGCTCGGCCGGGTCGGATCTCGATCTCCGCGTCAATCTCGAGAAGGTTCCGGCCCTGCTGATCTCGGTAGTGGCGCCCGATCTCGGCGCGGCCGGCCTCATCAACGGCAATGCTGTCATCAGGGGGCCTTCTGCCAGCCCCGCGATTTCCTATCAGCTCGACTGGTCGGGCGCAGCCCTTGCCGCAACCCGCAGCGCCGGTCTCCCGCCGCTTTCCATCACTGCCAGAGGCGCCACCGAGAATAATCGGATTACCCTCAACGGCAATGTGAAGGCCGCCGGCGACATGAACCTGACGGTGACCGGGTCGGCGCCCATGGGCGCCGGCGACCTCGCCCTGCAGGCCAGGGGGGCGATCCCCTCAAGCCTGCTCAATCCGATGCTGGGCAATGGCGGCGCGACCATCAGGGGCACCGTCAATGTCGACGTGAATGTCTCGGGGCCGACGAGCAATCCGCAGATCGGCGGGCTCGTCAGCACCGCCGGCGCCATTTACAATGATCCTGGCCTTGGCCTCGTCCTCAATGACATCAACCTCCGCGCCCGGCTGAATGGCAAGAACGTCGTCGTCGAGCTGCTTGAGGCGACCTCGTCCGCCGGCGGCAAGATCACCGGCAGCGGCAATGTCAGCATCGATCCGGCAACCGGCATGCCGGCGGATGTCCGCATCCGCGCCAATGCCTTCAAGATCAACGACAAGCGCATGCTTGATGGCGAAGTAAGCGCCGACCTCTCCCTGACGGGCTCGCTGATGAAGGGGCCGGTGCTGGGCGGTACGGTCAATATCGGCCGCATGTACATCACGATCCCCGAGCAGCTGCCCAAGTCGATCGCCGATCTGAATGTCACCCACGTCAATGCCCCGGCCAAGGTGCAGGCGCGGGTCGACCGTCAGAAGGCGAAGGAAAGCTCGTCCTCGTCGCTGCCCATTGCCCTCGACATCACCATCAATGCCGGCAACCAGATCTTCATCCGCGGCCGTGGCCTCGATGTGGTGCTGGGCGGCAAGGTGCAGATCACCGGCACGGCCGCCAATCCCGTGGGCATCGGTGGCTTCCAGCTGCGCAGCGGCAATCTTAGTGTGCTCGGCAAGCGCCTGGAATTCAGGGAAGGCACAGTCGACTTCCTGGGCTCCTTCGACCCCGAACTCAATTTTGCCGCCCAGTCCTCCGCCGGCGGAGTGACCGCCATCGTCCGGGTCACCGGCAAGGCGAGCGACCCGAAATTTGCCTTCGAGTCGACGCCGCCGCTGCCTCAGGACGAGGTGCTCTCGCGCCTGATCTTCGACAAGCCGCTCGATCAGCTGAGTCCCATGCAGGTGGCGCAGCTTTCCATGGAAGTGGCCCGCCTCGGCGGTCTCGGTGGTGGCCCTGGCCTGCTCGATGAGCTGCGCCGTGGTCTTGGCGTCGATGTGCTCGAATTTTCCGGCGACAGCGAGAAGAACACTGCCGCGGTCAGCGCCGGCAAATATGTCAACGACAACGTCTATGTCGGCGTGAAGCAGAGCACCGATGGCACCTCCAGCGCCGTGGTCGATCTCAACGTCACCCGCAACATCCAGCTCAAGGGCGAGGTCGACTCCCAGGGCGGTAGCAAGGTCGGCATCGGCGTCGAATGGGATTACTGATCGCCGGGGCCTTGCCTCGGTGGTTGTGAGCGGGGAGGGGGCGCTGCCATGGGCGGCGCCCCTTTATCTTTGGGCAGGTTTCGCAGCCGGATGCCTCAGGCTGATCCGGGGGCCGATGTTGGGCGCCTCCGACGAAGCCCGTGAACCAGGCGCCCGCCAGGCATGCTTGCCCGTCTTCAACGGAGTCACGGCGGCAAGAAGGACTCCCGTGCCGCCCAAACGCCGCGGAGTTCACCTGGCGCTGTGACTTAGGGTAAGGCAGGATGACGGACGTCAGGCCTTGTCGGCGGCGTTCCGGGGCAGAAGATTGGGGTCGAGCTCTTCCGGAATGACGAACAGGTTCAGGCGTCTGGCGGCAATCCCCGCCGACGCCTGGGCTGTGCCCCAGGACAGGAAGGCGGCGAGCACCAGGCCGAGGGTGACTGGCGACAGCCACAGGAAGGTGTCGAGCGAGACGGCATAGGCGGCCGCCGCCATGGCGACGCCGAACAGCATCTGACCGTAGTGACTGCGGAAGATGGTCCGGAACGGCAGGGAGCCGTCATCGCGGCGCTGGGCGTTCCAGCCGCTGTCCTTGCCGAGGAAGATCTCAACCACCCAGCGGGTCTGCAGCATCATCATCACCGGCGCGATCAGCGACGACAGCAGGATTTCGGCGATCATGCCCGTGACGACTGCAAGGCCTCCGCCGGCAGCCTCCCGGCCGCGCTTGTCGATCAGCAGCGCCAGAACTCCAAGGAATTTCGGCAGAAGCAGGATGCCCATGGTGAAGGCGAAGAGCTGCAGCGCCCGCTCGCTGTCGAAGACCGGCCAATGCGGGAACAGGTCGAAGCCGCGCGGGAAATAGTCGGGATGGGTGAAATGTGCCTGCGTCGACAGGATGAGGCCGATCAGCAACATGGCCAGCCACAGAGGTGAGGCCAGATAGGACATGATGCCGATCAGGATGTGCATCCGGCTGACATTGGACAGGCCCTTGGCACCGATGACCTTCATGTGCTGAAGGTTGCCCTGGGCCCAGCGCCGGTCGCGCCCGGCCAGGTCGATGAGCGACGGCGGGCACTCCTCGTAGGAGCCCTTGAGCTCGGGGATCATGTAGACCGACCAGCCCGCCCGCACGAGCAGCGCCGCCTCCACGAAGTCGTGGCTCATCACATGGCCGCCGAAGGGCTTGCGGCCGGGCAGTTCCGGCAGGCCGGCCGCGGCCGCAAACGCGCGCGTGCGGATGATGGCGTTATGGCCCCAGAAATTGCTTTCGCGGCCATGCCAGGCAGCGAGGCCTTCGGCGATGATCGGGCCATAGGTGCGTGTTGCGAACTGCTGCATCCGAGCGAACAGCGTGTTGCGTCCGGCGAGCATCGGCACGGTCTGGATGATCCCGGCATTGGGATCCATGGCCATTGTGCGGGCCAGATAGATGAGCGTGTCCGCGCTCATCATGCTGTCGGCATCCAGCACCACCATATGGTCGTAGCGGCCGCCCCAGCGGCGGATGAAGTCGGCGATATTGCCGGCCTTGCGGCCGGTATTCATCTCGCGCCGCCGGTAATGGACGGGAATGTGCGGGGCGAGCTTGCGACGCAGCGCCCGGAAGGCGGCAATTTCCTGCTCGCCGATGGCGTCATCCCGTGTGTCGCTGACAACGAAGATCTCGAAGCTCGCCGCCGCGCCCTTTTCGATGATTGCCCGTCCCATGGTCTCGAGCGCGCCGGCAGTGCGCGATGGATCCTCGTTATAGACCGGCATCACCAGCACGTTGCGGCCGAGAGGTCCCTCGGGCAGCGGCGGCGGTCCGGAATTGCCCTTCCGCACGAGGCGCATGAAGCCGAGTATGCCGCTTGCGCAGGGCAGGGCGATCCACAGGAAGGTCACGGCAAACAGCGCCGCAAACACCGCCTGCAGCCAGCTGACCTCCGTCACCGCCACCACATTGATCATCTCGTAGGTCGCGAACACCGTCAGCATGATCGTGACGATCGCCACGAACAGGCGCGCGGCAATGGTGGTGACCTCAGGCTTTGGGCGCTTGCGGGCACGTCGCGGATCCCAGCGGGTCAGCGACTGGATGGGCATGTGAAGGGGGCGCTCGGGCGGAACGAACGGACCGTCGATCAGCCCGGGGGCCAATCGATCGCTGCTTTTGCCGGCTACTTGGTCCATCGATAGAGCCATGTCTCCGAGACCGATTGATCACCGTTCTTCATGCGCAGGCTGAGCTCGATCAGGTCGTTGTCCGCCGTATCGAGCTCAAAGCTGACCCGCCGCGTCTTGTCGTCCGGATTGGGCCGTACCACCACATTGGAGACGGTCCCGGCGCTGGCACCGATATGGGGCACCGCTCCCTCGAGCTCCGGGATGTTGGAAATGTCGAGCACAAAGAGCCGCTTGTCCCCGGTCTGGTTCAGCCCGATACGGGTTGCCTCGATGGTGGCCAGACGCTCGTGACGTGGAGCTTCCTGGCCCCAATGCAGGCGATAGGTAAGGCTGAACGGCTGTTTCTGGGGCACCGGCTGCTGCGGTCGCCAGTAGACGACGATATTGTCGTTGACCTCCTTGTCGGTCGGGATTTCGACGAGCTCCACGTGACCCTTGCCCCAGTCCCCCACCGGCTCGACCCAGCAGGTGGGGCGCAGTTCGTAATGGGCCTCGGTATCCTCGTAATAGGAGAATTCCCGCCGCCGCTGGGCGAGGCCATAGCCCCGAGGATTGCTGTCGAGGAAGGCGCTGGTCTGCAGCAGAGTCGGGTTGGCCAGCGGTCGCCACAGCCATTCCCCGTTGCCGGTCCACATCAGCAGGCCGTGATTGTCGTGCACCGCCGGACGGAAATCGTCGAACCGGTTGCGATTGGTCGGATCGAACAGGAACATGCTGGTCAGCACGCCGAAGCCGATATGGGTGATCTCGACCCGCGGGAACAGCGTCAGTTCCACGTCGATGATCGTGACCTCGCCGGGGCGCAGGGTGAAGCGATAGGCGCCGGTCGTGCTGGGCGAATCAAGCAGCGCATAGACGACGATGACCTTGCTCTCCGGCTGCGGCCGCTCGATCCAGAAGGCGCGGAAATAGGGGAATTCCTCGCCCTTGGGCGAGGCGGTGTTGATGGCAAGCCCCCGTGCCGACAGGCCGTAGAGCTGGCCCTTTGCCACGGCGCGGAAATAGCTCGCCCCCTGGAACACGCCGAACTCGTCCATGTAGTCGGGCCGGTTGAGCGGATGGCGCAGGCGGAAGCCGGAATAGGGGAGGTTGGCGTCTGCCGGCGGTGGTGGCACTTGCGGACCGAAGGTGAAGAGATTGGGATCGTATCCGACCTGCCGTGCCTCCCCATGCTCCACCAGAAAGATATCCACCGGCGTTTTGAAGATCGAGCCGGAATGGAGCAGGTCCACCGCGAAACCGCGGCCATCGCCGCGCCAGATTGATGCTTCCGGGCGGAAGCGGATGTCGCGGTACTGGTCGTAGGTGAGGTTGCCGAGTTCTCCCGGCAGCTCGGCCACCCGCCGGTTGAAGGGCTCGCGGGAGAGGGATTCCGCCAGATCGCGGACCGTACTGGCGGTAAAGGGTTCGGGAGCACCCAGCCGGAGCTGGGAGTCGGAATCCTGCGCGGCAGCAAAGTCGACGCCCAACGGAGCCCCCAACAACGCAAGGCTACCGAGCGCTTGGAGGATGTCTCGACGATTCATTATAGACGCATCTCACCTGCATACATGCCAGCGCACCGACAATCCCGCATTCAGCAAAAACCCTCTGTTAGAGAGGGTTTACGTTGAAACTATGATGCAGGACGGCGAAACGCATGCCAGTGATGTAGCACCGCCGATAGTAAACGCAAGAGGGTCACGCGTGGCGCCACAGTCCCCGTCGTCAGCCCAGTTACCTTCAGTTTTCAACGCAAACGGACGGCCATCGTTCCGCGACTATTGCAGCAATTTTGCCCACAGGGAGAATCTCCGCGTGGAAGCGCGTGGCGAAACCAGCCGGCAGGCTCTATTGTCAGAGAGAAACGGGCGGCATCTGGCACAGACGATCGATGACGATGGCTGATAAAACCTATGAGGACGTCATTGGCTTTCTCTCTTCTCCCGGAAGCTATGGCGATGCCGCCGGACCGATCGAGCGGATCGACACTCACGGTGCTTCCATCTTTCTTGTGGGCGACGATGCCTGGAAGGTGAAGCGCCCCGTAAAACTGCCCTATTTTGACTTCTCGACGCCAGAGAAGCGCCGGCATTTCCTGGAACGCGAGCTCCTCGTCAATCGCGACAACGCCCCCACGATCTATCGTGGTCTCGTGCCGGTCTGCCGGGCATCTGATGGCAGCCTGTCGTTCGGCGGCGAGGGAGAGCCGGTGGAATGGGTGCTGCACATGCGCCGCTTTCCCCAGGATCAGCTGCTGCTCGCGCACGTGCGCCGCGACGGCATGGACGGCCGGCTGGCCGAGAAGCTGGCCGACATCGTCGCCGCGTCCCATGTCCGTGCCCCGGTCCGCACCTGCCGCGATGGCGACGAGCGCATCGCCCGCATCATCAGGCAGGTCCGCGATGCCCTGAAGGCCGCGCCTGACCTTGTGCCGCCGGCCACCGCCAACCGCTTCGGCAACCGCGCCGACCGCGAACTCCAGCGTGCTGCCCGCAGCCTGCGCATGCGCGGCGAGCGCGGCTATGTCCGCCGCTGCCATGCCGATCTGCATCTCGGCAATATCGTTCTGCTCGATGGCGAGCCGGTTCTGTTCGACGCCTTGGAATTCGACGAGGAACTGGCGACCATCGATGTTCTCTATGATCTGGCCTTCCTGATCATGGACCTGATCCAGAACGGCCAACGCCCTGCCGCCCAGCGGGTGCTCGATCGCTATCTCCACCGCACCGATGCGCCGGCAACCCTCTATGGCCTGGCCGCTCTGCCGCTGTTTCTGGCGCTACGAGCCGGGGTCCGGGCCCTGGTCACCATTGACCGGCAGCGCCAGATGAAGCCGGTGGCGGATTCGTCAGGCAGGGTTCTGCCCGACTGCGAGAGTCGGGCGCAGGTCATGGCCTATGTGAATGCCGCGCTCGACTTCCTCTCGCCCCCACCCGCCCAGCTCGTCGCCATCGGTGGCCTGTCCGGCACCGGCAAGACCACCTTGGCCAGGGCACTGAGCCCGGAAATCGGTGCGGCTCCCGGCGCTATTCACCTCCGCACCGATGTCGAGCGCAAGGCGATCTTCGGCGTCGACCCTCTTACGCCTCTGGGCCCCGAAGCCTATACGCCGGAGGTGACTGCCGAGGTCTACGCCTCGGTGGTGCAGAAGGCCAAGATCGCCCTGCGTTCCGGCCATTCTGTCGTCGTTGACGCCGTCTTCGCGCGGCCCGACGAACGGCAGGCGGTCGCCTCCGCCGCCGAGCGTCTGAAGGTGCCCTTTGTCGGCCTCTGGCTCACTGCGCCCTCCGATACTTTGAAGGATCGTGTCGCCAATCGTCGCAACGACGCCTCAGACGCCACGGTCGCCGTCGTCGAGCGTCAGCTGTCCTACAGCACCGGGCCGATTTCCTGGGTGCCGATTGACGCCGGCGCGGGAAGCGACCACACCTTGCGCGAGGCAAGGCGGATTCTGCGCCAGAAGCTGGGCGCGCTTGTTTGACTGGCGTGGGCTAGGATCCTGCCTCGCTGCCTGCAGGAACCAACGGACCCGTATCATGCCCTCGACATCCCACCCGGATGCCTTTCATTTTGACCGCCCTGTTTCGAGCTACTGGGAAGCATCGGCAGCTCCCCTCGACCCTGCGCCGCGGCCGCTCGATGGCGACCTGGATTGCGACATCGCCATCGTCGGGGGCGGCTATACCGGCCTGTCCTGCGCCCTTGAACTGGCGGAGAATGGCGCCGGCCGCGTGGTTCTGCTGGAAGCGGCCGAACCCGGCTGGGGGGCCTCGGGCCGCAATGGCGGCTTTGTGTGCATTGGCGCCGCCAAGCTGCCCTGGTCCAGGATGGTCGCACGCTATGGGCTTGCCGCTACACGCGCCTTCCAGGAGGCGCAGCTCGAAGCCATTGCCCGGCTGCGCGAGCTCGCCCGCCGCCACGGCTTCGATGCCGATATGTCCGATGACGGCGAGATCTCGCTCGCCCACAGGCCGTCCCGCCTCGATGACCTGAAGGCCGAAGCGGGAACATTGCTCGACCTGTTCGGCCTGCGTTGCGAGATCCTGAGCCCGGAAGAGCTGCGCGGCATGGGTCTCCACTCGCCGGCCTTTCACGGCGCCATGCTGAACCCCGTCGGCTACTCGCTCCATCCGCTGAAACTGGCCCGCGGCCTGGCCGCTGCCGCCATGCGCGCCGGCACTGTCATCTTTTCCCACAGCCCGGTCTCAGCCTGGGAACGCAACGGATCAACCCATCGCCTGTACACCCCCCGGGGCACTGTCACCGCAAGACAGGTCGTGCTCGCCTGCAACGGCTTCACCCAGGAACAGGTATTTCCTTCCCTTGCCGGCCGCATCATGCCGGTCCTGTCCAATATCATCGTGACGCGGCCTCTGACGCGGGATGAGCTTGCGGCGCAGGGATGGACCTCGACCAGGATGTGCTTCGACACCCGCATCCTGCTGCATTATTTCCGTCTTCTGCCCGATGGGCGCTTCCTGTTCGGCGGCCGCGGCGGGACGGATGCGTCCGAAGCCGGCCTTGCGCCCATGGAACGGCAGATCCGCCGCGATTTCGAGGAACTCTTCCCTGCCTGGAAGCACGTTGGCCACGAGTATTTCTGGCGCGGCTTGGCATGCCTCGCACACGACCTCGTGCCCTATCTGGGGCCGCTGGACGGGCAGCGCAGCCTCTGGACCGCGCTCGCCTATCACGGCAATGGCGTCGCCATGGCCAACTGGTCGGGCTACAAGCTTGCCTGTGTCATGCTGGGGAAGGACCGGCTCGAAGACGTACCGCCGGTCATGACGCGCCGCCTTGCGCGCTTTCCATTGCCGGCCTTGCGCCCCGTCTATCTGAAGACGGCTTATGCCGGCTATGGCATTAAGGATCGCTTCCTGTGAGTGCCGTTTGCCGGCAGGCTCACAGGAAGGATCGTTAGCGGGCGATCAGTGCGAGATGAGCACCGGCACGGTCATGTGATGGAGGATGTCGCGGGAGGCGCCGCCGAACAGGAATTCGCGCATGCGCGACTTGCCATAGCCGCCCATGACCACCAGATCGGAGCCTGAGTCGGAAATGCGGGCGAGGATCTCATCGCCAACACTGATGTCTCGCACCACCGAGCGCTGCACTTCCACATTGACCCCGTGACGGGCGAGCGTGGTCGCGATCTCGGTGCCGGCGATGCCGTCCTCGTCTTCGTCCGGGTTGACGCAGAGGATGGTCGTCTTCTTCGACTGCTTGAGCAGCGGCAGGGCGTCGAACACGGCGCGGGTCGCCTCCCGTTTGGCGTTCCAGGCGACCGTGACTTTCTGACCGATCTCGTCGAACTTGCCAGCCGACGGGATGACCAGCACCGGCCGGCCCGATTCGAGCAGCAGCCGCTCGATCATGTCGACTTCAACCATCGCCTCGCCGTCCGGATCGACCTGACCGGCAACCACGAGATCGACATTACGCGCATAGGCAATGACCGCATCGGCGATGATCGAGCCCTGCGAGTCCATCTGGTGCCATTCGGCGCTGATACCGGCGGCCGAGGTCACCTTGTCGAACAGCGCCTTCACTTCGGACGCGCGATCCTCGTAGAACTGCCGCTGGCTGTCCATGATTTCCGGCGTGATCTGCATGGCGATCGCCGGATAGACCTGCACCGCCGGGATGACGTAGAGGCCGATGAGATGTGCTTCCTGACGTGTGGCGATCAGTGTTGCCGCGTTGAGTACGACCTCAGCCCTGTCGACGTCGTTCAGTGATACGACGATGGTTTTATAGCCCATTGTGTTCTCCCGGTATTCGTGACGGCTTGAACCAGCCACCCGCTCAGCCGGCAGACTGCGCAGACGTATCGGCATGGTCAAGCGGTAAACTGTAGCCACCCGGCGCCGATGCGCATTGACCTAACTCGGTGGTAAAACTAGTCTTGACGAAAAGTATTCTGTTGCAACGAGTTAGAAAGCGATCATGCCCACGTGTCTCAGTGTGAACCTCAACAAGGTTGCCTTGCTCCGGAATCAGCGGGATCTTCCCTATCCGAGCGTCATCGAGATGGCTCGGATCTGCATTGAGGCCGGGTGTCATGGCATCACGGTTCACCCGCGGCCGGACGAGCGTCACATCACCCGTCAGGACGTGGCCGATCTGAGCGCTTTCCTAGAACGCTTCGACAACATCGAATTCAATATCGAGGGATATCCCACCGAGGATTTCATGGCCCTGATCGAGCGTTACCGCCCCGAGCAGGTGACCCTGGTGCCCGATGACCCGAACCAGAAGACCTCCGATCACGGCTGGAACGTGCCGGCTCATCGCGAGCTGCTGACCTCGGTCATCCGCCGTCTGCACGATTGGGGTGCCCGCGTCTCGGTGTTCATCGATGCCGATCCGGCCATGGCGAAGGCATCAGCCGAAGTGGGTGCCGATCGCGTTGAGCTCTATACCGGCCCCTATCACTTCGAGCTGATGAAGGGTCGGGCGGCGGAAATCCTGCCTGTCTATCGGGCAACCGCGGATGCGGCTGTTGCCGCGGGGCTTGGTGTCAATGCCGGCCATGACCTCAATCTCGACAATCTGGCCGGCTTCATCAGCGCCGTACCCCAGACCCTTGAGGTTTCGATCGGACACGCGCTCACGGCGGATGCGCTGATTATGGGCATGGGCAATGCGGTGAGCGCCTATCTGGCGATCCTCGGCCAGAACAACGGCTGACGAAAGGGAAGGCGCGTCGCTCCGGCGCGCCTTTCCTAATCCTGCGATGACCGGCCTTACTTGCCGTTCCGGGCAAGCCAGGCCTTCATCCAGGCGATTTCCTTTTCCTGTGCGGCGATGATTTCCTCGGCGAGCGCCCTGACCTCTGGGTCTCTTCCGTGGTCGAGAACGATCCGGGCCATGTCGATGGCCCCCTGATGATGCGGGATCATGCCGCGCACGAAATCGACATCCGCATTTCCCGTCGGTTCGATGTCCATGTCCTCGTGCATGCGGGCCATGGCGTCCTTGTAGGCCCTCACGGCCGCATCATCGGCTGAGGCGCCACCGTGGCTGCCATGGGCGCCATGTGACCCATGCGAACCGTGGCCCGACTGGGCATGCGCTGCCGCCACCGGAAGCCCGGTTGCGGCAATGGTGATTGCAAGAGCCACCGCGCAAAGAAGTCTGGATGTCATCGTGCAGTCCTTTCGTAATCCGGCCTGATCCAAGATCATCGTCTTGCCCGGCTCGGGGGCAGGCTTCCGGTCATCCGGTAACAGAGCTGCTGGCCTGTGACACCGGCCTGAGTTGTTGCTGTCCAAACCTTACGAAACCTTAAGCTGACTTTCTGCCTGCCCTCGCTATGATCCACTCATCAGCTCGGTTCCCGCAACTTGCAATCCCCTCGCAAGGTGGGCTGATGGCAAGCACGGACGGCCTTCCCCGGGGCCGTCCGTTCTCTTCTTTAGAGTGACGTTTGGGCCGCCAGCTTAAGGTCGGCCTGATGGCAGTCAGGGTCTGCCGCTGCGCGTCCGCGACTGCCAGCGATAGCGGCTTCCAGCCGAGCACTGCCGGACGAAGCTGCCCACGACCCCGCCATACCACTCCCGTCTTTCGACCAGGATGCAGGGATCATCGTGCTCGATGATCAGCAGCCGCTGCTGTTCGGCGGTGGGCAGCGTGGCCGTGATCGTGCATTCCGTCTCGTCCGGCATCCGCACCAGCGACAGATAGATTTCCGGCGTCTGCTGCCGGAAGTCCTGTTCGAGGAACTGCGGAAACAGGGCCGGATGGCACCAGCGGCTTTCGACCTGGACCGGCAACTCGTCCTCACAATGGACGATCACCACGTGCTGGAGAATGACCGGCTGCGCCAGGGCGAACTGGCGCATCAGCTCGCCATTGGCCCGGACCGTTGTGCGCTCCTCGACAATGGCGCGATACTGATGGCCGCGCTGGCGGATGTCTTCGGCAATGTCGCGCAGGGCGACGATGTTGCTGCTGGACGGATTGCCCTTGACGAAGGTGCCGACCCCTTGGACGCGGGCGAGATAGCCCTCGTCTGTCAGTTCCCGCAAGGCGCGGTTGACGGTCATCCGGCTCACCTTGAGCTCGGCGACTAGCTGGTTCTCGGACGGGATCTTGAGGCCCTCGGGCCACGCCCCCTGCCGGATGCGGTCGGCGATATGGCTCTTGATCCTGAGATAGAGCGGGAGTGGCTGCCCGCCTTGTCTGGCGTCGGAACCTGTCAATGTGGTTGCCATATCCTTCTGCACCCCCGACTGGCTGAAACCTTGGTAGGGCAGGGTTGCGCTTGCTGAGCAAGGCGTTCCTTTACAGACATATGATTCTGTCGGGAACCGCAAGCATCCTTGATCTTTGCCTCGAACGCGCCAAGATGTTTGAAAACATCTCCTTTTGGCGACGGGGAGACCATGGGGCAGCAGAAGGGCGCGGCGTCCCGACGCTTTCTGGCGGGTCGGGTCGGGTGGGTGACGGTTCGCGCGGGCCAGGTAGGCCGCGAGATCGTCGCGGCTCTCGCCTCATCCGGCGCAGCGGTTGGCATTGGTCTGCTCAGCACCCGTGAGGGGCGTGAGGCGGGAGAGCCTCATCCCGTGGAAATCGCCGCGCTTGATGGCATTCTCGATACGGTGACGGTTGCCGGCGGTCAGGCGGTCGGCGGAGTCTTCGACATGTCCTCTGGGGAGGCGCTGCAGCGCTTTCGCGATCAGATCGAGCGCGCCCTGGGGCCGATCTCTATCCTCGTGCATGTACTGAGGCCGAAGGCTGCCGCTCAGCGTGACAATGCGAGGCTCGACCGCGAGCTCGAGGACTGGCTGAAGATGATCGAGGCGGTCCGTCCGGCGATGATGGAGCGTGGCTGGGGGCGGATCATTTCCGTGATAGACACGACCGATCTGCCGGGCGTTGATCCGCAATGGTTGGAACTGGCCCGAACCCGGCTCGAAAGCCTGACCAGGGGCATTGCCCTGTCGCTTGCCGACAGCGGCGTGGCCTGTTTTCTCGTCGGCCGCGATGCGCCGCAGTCGCCTGCCGCCATCGCGCGGCTGGTGGCTGCCCTATGCGCCGACGAGGCGCTGCCATTGAGCGGTCAGAGTGTGACGCTCAGGGCCTGAAACGGCACGCGCCGGGCAGGTACCCGGCGCGGCGTGGAAGCTCCTATGTCAGGCCATTACTGGCAGAAGCGCTGCTGGCCCGAGCTGGTCTTGTAATAGCCGGTCTTCGGGTTGAACGAGCGATAGCGCTGCGAGCAGTACCGGTACCATTCGGGCGTCCACGGCTCGTAACCGCCGCGATAGACTGGCTGCGGGGCCGGACGGGCATTCTGCGCCATGCAGTCATTATAGGCCATGCGGTAGTAGTGGTTCCACTGGCCGCCCGAGCCGGCAGCGCCACCCAGCGCGCCGACGCCGGCACCGATGGCCGCGCCCTTGCCGGCACCTTTGCCGCCGCCGATGATGCCGCCGAGCACCGCGCCACCGATCGCACCGGCCGCCGCGCCGCCGACGACATTGCCGGCCGGATTGGCATAGGTATTGGCATAGTCACGGGCATAGCGATCGCAGTAGCCGCTCTGTGCGGATGCTTCGCTCACGCCGAGGGTGACGAAGGCGCCCATGACCAGGGCGGCGATCGATCCGGCTTTCCAGGTGCTCTTTGCGTTCATTTGTGACGTCCGTTGTTCATTGTCCTGTCGACTGCCGAGGCAGTGGAGATTGATCTCGGGGCGCATTGTATCGCGAAATCAGGTGAACGGTGAATGAACTCGAACCGGACCGCTGCTTGTCCGGCGTTACTCAGCTTTCTTGTGGCATTTTTGTATTTTCGCCCGCGGTCTGTCCGTGGCGACAAAGTAAATCGCGGCTGATGATCAGTAGCTCTTGTCCGGCTGGCAGATTAGCGCCGGTGACCGCCGCCAAGCAGGACACTTTCCGTGATGATCATGTCCATCGGAATGTCAAATGCCTGGGGAAATATGGTCTCAAGCCGGGTATGGTCATAGCCGACGCCGATGACGAGGATCGCGCGCGGCTTGAGGGCGGCCAGCGTCCGGTCGAAATAGCCGCCGCCATGGCCAAGCCGATAGAAATCCGAATCAAATCCGACAAGCGGCGCGATGATGATATCGGGCAGGACAATATCCCCGTCGGCGGGAGCGAGGATGCCGAGCGCCCCGCGCTCCATCCGGCACCCCGGGGTCCAGGACCGGAAGATGAGGGGGGCATGGCGTGCGGTGACCACCGGCAGGCAGGTTGTCACGCCGCTGCTGGCAAGGTCGCTCAGCCAGGGCCTGACATCCGGCTCACCTCGATAGGGCATGTAGCCGCTGACCACCAGGCCGGGGCGGGCGGTGACGGTTCTCGTCAGCCCGTCCATGATTCGCGCGGAACGGTCCGCCCGCTCGGCGACGGAAAGCGACATGCGCCAGTCGATGAGGCGCCGTCGCTCCGCCTGCCGGAAAGCCTGGACCGCCTGCCAGTCGCTGCCCTGGATCGCCATCGTCCATATCCCGCGCCAATCTGCTGGTTGGATACTCTGCGCCATATGGCCGCCGAATGCGACCGGCAGTGCTCCCCTGTGGCCGGTAGCTGTCAAAATCACGTTGATTTTATGGCTCCTGCGGCACCAGATTGCCCTCAGCCCGCTTGTCGCTCTTGCGCTGCTGGGCCAGCGGCCTGACACTGGGCTTGAATGTGCGTCTCTTGGGGAGAGACGCTGGGGAAGGGTAGACACTGGTGAAAATGAGCGTTCGGCGTTTGGCGCCACTCTTCATGCTGGCACTTCTTGCGACGGCAAATGTCGGGTCGGGAGCCATTGCCCAGCAGGCCCCCGTGGTCGTCGATGCTGAGGTGGTCGAGCTTGCCGGGAGAACCGAAGCTCTGTCTGCCGTGGGCGAGCTCATGGCGAACGAGGCCGTGACCATCCGGCCGCAGATTGATGGCCGGATCCGCGAGATCCATTTCAACGAAGGTAGCCATATTGAGCAGGGCGCTTTGCTCTTTACCCTCGAGGACGAGCTCTACAGGGCCCAGCTCGACGAGGCGACGGCAACCCTCAACCTGGCCGCGGCCAACAGCAGCCGCGCGAGTGTGCTGGCCAGTTCCAAGGCTGGCACCGAACGCTCCCGCGACGAGGCCATCGCGCAGCTGCGCGTGGCCGAGGCCCGCAAGGCCATTGCCGAGAAGAACCTCAGCGACACCCGAATACACGCCCCCTTCTCTGGCGAGCTCGGCCTGCGCAAGGTGAGTGTCGGCGCCTATATTTCCAAGGGCGACGACCTGGTCGACCTGATCCAGACCGATCCCTTGAAGGTCACCTTCCAGCTCCCCGAACGCGTCCTGCGCCATTTGAGTGTCGGCCAGCCGGTGGAAGTGCAGGTGGATGCCCTGCCAGGCGAGCGCTTTGCGGGCAAGGTGACGGTGATCTCCCCGCAGGTCTCTGCCGCTGGCCGGTCGCTGCAGCTGCGCGCCGAGATCGACAACCGGGAAGGCCGTCTCCGTCCCGGCCTCTTCGCTCGGGTCAACCTGGTCATTTCCGAGCGAGATCAGGCCATGTTCGTGGCCGAGACGGCGCTCATTCCCCGTGGCAACGATCAATTCGTCTTTCGCGTCGTCGACGGCAAGGCGGTCGAGACCAAGGTGCGCATCGGCCAGCGGCGGGCCGGCAAGGTGGAGATCCTCGAAGGCCTCGAGCCGTCCGATATCGTGGTGACCGGCGGGCAGATGAAGCTTAGGAATGGCGCCCCGGTTGAAGTCACTGGCATCGTCGCCCCGAGTCCGATCGGCGCCAGCCGGGAGGAAGGTCGCTCAACTGCGGCGGAACGTTCATGAAGCTGTCGGACACCTGCATCCATCGCCCGGTCTTTGCGACGGTCCTCAGCCTGATCGTCGTGCTGCTGGGGCTGGTGAGCTATGACCGGCTTGCGGTGCGTGAATATCCCAATATCGACCCGCCCGTCGTCAATGTGACGACGATCTATCCCGGGGCCAGCGCCAGCATCATCGAAAGCCAGGTGACACGCGTCCTCGAGGAAAGCCTTGCCGGCATCGAGGGCATCGACTTCATGACCTCGGTGAGCCGGCAGGAGCGCAGCCAGATCACCATCAATTTCAAGCTCGATCGCGACGCCGACAGTGCCGCCGCCGATGTTCGCGATCGGGTAAGCCGCGCAAGCCGCAGGCTGCCCGACGAGATCGAGACCCCGGTCATCCAGAAGGTGGAGGCCGACGCCCAGCCCATTCTCTACCTGTCCTTCTCCAGCACGGCCCATAACCGCCTTGAGCTCAGCGACTATGCCGACCGCTACGTTAAGGACCAGCTGCAGACCTTGAGCGGCGTGGCCGAGGTGCGCATCTATGGCGAGCGGCGCTATTCCATGCGCCTGTGGCTCGATCCCATGCGGCTGGCCGGCTACAACCTGACCGTCCAGGATGTCGAGGATGCGCTGCGCAAGCAGAATGTCGATATCCCGGCTGGCCTGGTCGAGGGACGCGACCGCGAGTTCACCGTCCTGTCCCGCACCAACCTGCAGACGGTCGAGCAGTTCGACAACCTGATCATCAAGCAGACCGATGGCTATGCCGTCCGCCTGAAGGATGTGGGCCATGCCGAGCTGGCCGCCGAGAACGAGCGCATGTTTGCTCGCTTCAAGGGCGACAACTCGATCACCCTGGGCATCGTCAAGCAGGCGACCGCCAATCCGCTCGATGTCTCGAAGGAGATCCGTGCCGTCCTGCCCGCCATCGAGGTAGCCCTGCCGCAAGGCATGAGCGTCGCGGTTGGCTATGACAAGTCGATCTTCATCGAGAAGTCGATCGAGAATGTCTACCGCACCATCATCGAGGCGGTGGTGCTTGTGGTGCTCATCATCTTCTTCTTCCTGCGCTCGCTGCGGGCGACCCTGATCCCGATCGTGACGATCCCGGTCTCGCTCATCGGCACATTCGCCCTGATGTATTTCTTCGGCTTCACCATCAACACCCTGACCCTGCTGTCATTGGTGCTGGCCATTGGCCTGGTGGTGGACGATGCCATCGTCATGCTGGAGAACATCTACCGCTACATCGAGGATGGCTATGCGCCCGTGGAGGCGGCGCTGAAGGGCTCCCGCGAGATTGCCTTCGCGGTCATCGCCATGACCCTCACTCTTGCGGCCGTTTATGTGCCGATCGGCTTCATGACCGGCAAGACCGGCCAGCTCTTTACCGAGTTTGCCTGGTCGCTGGCTGGCGCCGTCCTGATCTCGGGCTTCGTGGCGCTCACCCTCTCGCCCATGATGTGCGCCAAGCTCTTGCGCAACAATCACAGCGAGCATGGTCTCTCGCATATCATCGAAGCTTTCCTCGATGGTGTGACCCGCACCTATCGTCGTCTGCTGGTCCTGGCGCTGTCAGCCCGGCCGCTGGTGGTGCTCATCGGCCTCTCCCTCGCTGCCGTCGGTGTCTATTACTATACCCAGCTGCGCAGCGAGCTTGCCCCTTACGAGGATCAGGGGGCCGTCATGGGGCGCTTGGTCGGCCCCGAAGGTGCTACCATCGACTATATGGACAAGTATGCCCTTCAGGTGGAGCAGCTCTATGCCGCCATCCCGGAGGTCCAGTCCTATTCCGTGATGGGCGGTTTTCCCACCGTTTCCCAGGGCAATTCCTTCGTCGTGCTCAAGCCCTGGGAGGAGCGCGACCGCACTGCCCGCCAGATTGCCGACGAGCTGCGCACCGGCATGTCGCGCATTCCTGGCATCAATGTCTTCCCCATTCTGCCGGCCCCCCTTGGCCTGCGCGGCGGCTCGAAGCCGGTCGAGATCGTGATCCAGACCACAGCCAACTATGACGAGCTGAATGCCATGGTCCGCAAGGTGCTGGATGCGATTCACTCCTATCCCGGTCTGGTCAATGTCGAGAGCGATCTCGAGCTCAACAAGCCGCAGATTGAGGTCTCCCTCGACCGCGACAAGACCGCCGATCTGGGCATCAATGTCGACACGGTGGGCCGCACGCTGGAGACCATGCTGGGCGGCCGCAAGGTCACCCGCTTCGAGCGCGAGGGCAAGCAATATGACGTGATCGTCCAGCTCGCTAAGTCCGACCGCTCGACGCCGCAGGATCTCGAGAATCTCTATGTCCGCGGCGGCTCCGAGGTCATGGTGCCGCTGTCCAACATCGTCGAGGTGGTCGAGCGTGTCGCCCCCCGCGAGCTCAATCATTTCAACCAGATGCGCTCGGCAACCGTGACCGCCAATCTGGCCGCCGGCGCAAGCCTGGGCGATGCGCTCCAGTTCCTGGAGAATGTGATCCAGAAGGAGCTGCCGCCCAGCACCCGGGTGGACTATTCCGGTCAGTCGCGTGACTTCAAGCAGGCAGGCGCCGAGATCTATGTCACCTTCGCCCTTGCGCTGCTGTTCATCTATCTTGTTCTCTCCGCCCAGTTCGAGAGCTTCATCGACCCCTTCATCATTCTTTTGACCGTGCCGCTGTCCATCGCCGGCGGTCTGGTGACCCTCTATTACGCGGGCGGCACCCTCAACATCTACAGCCAGGTCGGCCTCGTGACCCTCATCGGCCTGATCTCCAAGCACGGCATTCTGATTGTGGAATTCGCCAACCAGATGCGCGCCGAGGGAAGGTCTGTGCGCGAGGCGATCATTGAGGCGTCTACCCTGCGCCTGCGGCCGATCCTGATGACCACCGGGGCCATGGTGCTAGGGGCCATTCCGCTCGCGATCGCCACGGGCGCCGGCGCCGAAAGCCGCCACAGCATCGGCTGGGTGATCGTTGGCGGCATTTCCGTGGGCACTCTCTTCACCCTCTTCGTCGTCCCGGCTGTCTACTCCCTGATCCGGCGTGACAAGAGAGCCCGTCATGGGCTACAGACCCCCGATCAGACCAGTGACGGGGATCGGTTGCCGGGGGCTGCCGGTCTGCCGGCCGAATAAGACCCGCCGCAGTACGGGTTCGAGTGAACAGGGAGAAGATGATGGAAAATCGGGAAGTAGTCATTGTCAGTGGTGTGCGCACGGCGGTCGGCACCTTCGGCGGGTCCTTGAAGTCCATGGCCCCCACGGCTCTGGGTGCGATCTGCGCGCGCGAGGCTCTTTCCCGTGCCGGCGTCGCCCCGTCCGATGTGGGTCATGTTGTCTTCGGCAACGTCATTCACACCGAGCCGAAGGACATGTACCTGTCGCGCGTCGCCGCCATCGAGGCCGGCATTCCGATCGAGGTGCCGGCCATGACCCTCAACCGCCTCTGCGGTTCAGGCGTCCAGGCGATCGTCTCTGCGGCGCAGACCATCATGCTGGGTGATGCAGACGTCGCCGTTGCCGGCGGTGCCGAATGCATGAGCCGCGCGCCCTATACCATGCCCGCCGCCCGCTGGGGTGCCCGCATGGGCGACACCCAGCTCGTCGACATGATGATCGGCGCGCTGCATGATCCCTTCGGTCATGGCCACATGGGCGTGACCGCCGAGAACCTGGCGAAGAAGTTCGACATTACCCGCGAGCAGCAGGACGCCCTGGCCCTTCAGAGCCACCGGCGCGCCGCTGCCGCCATTGCCGAGGGGCGCTTCAAGTCGCAGATCGTGCCCGTGGAGGTCAAGGCCGGCCGAAGCACGGTCGTTTTCGATACGGACGAGCATGTCCGCACCGATGCCACCATGGAAGGCCTGAGTGGTCTGCGCCCGGTTTTCCTCAAGGACGGCACTGTGACCCCGGGCAATTCCTCCGGCATCAATGACGGCGCGGCCGCTCTGGTGCTCATGTCGGCTGACGCTGCCAAGGCTGCCGGCAAGAAGCCCATGGCCCGCATCGTCGGCTACGCCCATGCCGGCGTGGAGCCTTCCGAGATGGGCTATGGGCCGGTGCCTGCCGTGCAGAAGGTGCTGCAGCGGACCGGCCTGACGGTTGCCGATTTTGACACCATCGAGTCGAACGAGGCCTTTGCCGCCCAGGCCTGTGCCGTGGCCAAGAACCTCGGCCTGCCGGACGACAAGACCAACCCGAATGGCGGCGCCATTGCGCTTGGTCATCCGGTTGGCGCCAGCGGCGCCATCATCACCGTCAAGGCGCTCTACGAGCTCGAGCGCATCGGCGGCCGCTACGGCCTGATCACCATGTGCATCGGTGGCGGTCAGGGTATTGCGCTCGCCATCGAGCGTCTCTGATCGGCAGCCTGCCCGTGACATGAGAAGGCCCGCGCGACAGGCAGTTGCGCGGGCCTTTTTCTTTCTTGGCGTCTGACGCCTTCAGACGGACCGAAGCTCCGTGCCCGCCTGAGGCTTGGCCGCGCTTCAGAGCGCGGCGATCAGCATGATCTCGACGGCGATCTTGGGATCGGCAAGCTTCGCTTCGACCGTGGCGCGGGCCGGCGTATGGCCCTGTGGCACCCACTCGTCCCACACCGAATTCATCTCGGCAAAATCCTTGATGTCGCGCAGCCAGATGGTGGCGGAGAGAATGCGCGTCTTGTCCGTGCCGACCTCGGCGAGCGCCTCGTCGATCTGCTCGAGCACGTCGCGGGTCTGCTCGGCCACCGAAAGCCCTGCGGCCTTCTCGGCGATCTGGCCGGCGAGATAGACCGTATTGCCATGGACGACGGCATTGGACAGGCGCGCTTCCACGCCATAGCGTTTGATGGTCAAGGCATGATCTCCAGCAAGAAGAATGGACTGATGTCAGGTTTCTAGACCAGGAAGCACCGCCTTATCGAGCGGTAAATCCTGCTTTTCGACGCCCGCGGGCTCCTCGTTCACGTCATCAGCCTTGCCAGCGGAAACATGCTCGTCGGGGCATGTCAGCCGGTAGACCGTGACCGCATCCTGGAGGCCGCGGATCTTCTGGTCGGAGATCGGCGTGAGCTCGAAACTGTCATCGAGCTGCCGGGCGGTTTCCTCGGTCATCAGGATGCAGATGCCGTCATCCGGCGCGCAGGCCTTGCCCAGCTGTTCAAGCCTTTGGGCGAGGTTCACCACTTCGCCGATGACCGTATAGTTCACCCGTCCCGGCGCCCCGATATTGCCGACGACCACGTCTCCTGATCCGATGCCTATCCGCACCTGCAGCGGCTCGAACGGGTTGCGCCGGTTATAGGCATTGATCCGCTCGCCGATCATGAGGGCAGCCTGGGCCGCCCGCCGCGCGTGGTCCTTCTGGGTTCCCGGCGCTCCCCAGAACGCCATGACGCTGTCGCCGATATACTTGTCGATCGTGCCGCCGGTGGCATCGATGCATTCACCCACCAGCCGGAAGTGCTCGTCGAGAAAGGCAGCCGTTGCTTCGGCGCCGAGCAGGGCGGTGCGCTGGGTGAAGCCGGCGATATCGGTGAACATGACGCTCACCTCCCGCTTCTGCGGCCGCGTTGCATCCTCCTGGTTGCTCATGAGCCGGTGCACCAGCGCCTTCGGCATGTAGACCTCGAACCAGCGCAGGGTGGCGACCATGGTGTTGAAGGCCCGGGCGGCGATGTCGAGCTCGCGGAAATTGCTCGAAGGTAGGGTAGGGACGCTGGCCAGGTCGAGCGACTGGACCTTCTCGGCCGCGCCCGCCAGGGTCATGAGCGGACGCCCCATGGCCCGGCCGATGAAAAAGGCGATGAGCACTGTCACCAGCAACAGCGCCACTGACAGGATGCCCAGATTGACCAGCCTGGTGACCTCGATCACGCCCTCGGAGCCGGAGACATGCAGGCCGATGATCCACGGCGTGCTGCCATAGCGCTCGATGGTCCGGTAGATGAAGATCTGGTCCCCGTCCTCCACCGTGACCACATGCCCGCTGCTGCCCTGCGACAGGAGAATCGTGAGGGGCTTGCGCTGGCGGTCCCAGATCTTCGCCAGCACTGGATCGCCGAGATCCTGGACCGTTGGCAGCGGCTTGTCTTCCGAGCCCGTGGGAACGCCATGGGCAAGCAGCGGATGCGCTAGCACATGCTCGCGTCCGAACAGGATGAAGGGTACCGTATTGGCATAGGCGACCGACGAAATGTCCTCTGACAGGTCGCTTACCGTCACCACCAGCACCAGGGTGCCGAGCTGCTTGCCGTCCTTCTGCAGCGGCAGGTGATAGGCGAGCAGCGTGTGGGAATATTCGTTGGTCCACATGGGCGGCAGCCAGCCGCTACTGGGCATGTCGCGCAGAAGCTTGATCTGGGCCAAGACATCCGGGCGGTTGGCCCAGTTCTCGAACTTGGCGCCATGCGCGCTGCGCCCCACCAGCAGCACATTGAGATCGTCATAGAGAAGGGCGATGCCATAGATTTGGTCGGCGCCGGCAAGGGAGGCCTGCAGCGCCACCGCCGTTTCCTCGCGATTGTCGATGGGGACGATGCCGGCCTCGATCATGTTGCGCATGTAGCGGCCGGTATGCTCGACCGGCTCGAAATAGTTGACGACTCGCTCCTCGCTCGCCTCCAGCACCAGCCGCGCCTTGTCCTGCAGCAGCTGGGTGGTGTTCTCCACCGCCGCATCGAAGCTCAGCCCCAGCATGGAGCCCATCGAGACGAGCATGAGCAGGCCGAGCCCGGTGCCAAAGACCACCCCGAGGGAGAAATGGCGGCGTGGCAACCATCGCCTCCAGCCTGTCTTCCCGGAGGCGCTGGCCTGGTCACTGGGCAGCATCTCGTTCGCCAAGGTCGGGAGCCAATCTCATATTGCGCGTTGGCAGACCGTAAGAGTGGCGCCGCCCGAAGTCAAAGCCATTCGGCAGTATGGAAACCGGCTGTGGTCAGCGGGCGCTGCGCATGGCGGTCCGTTCAAGGCGCGCCAGCTGCTGCTCGCGGATGATGATGGCCATGCCGGCGAGGATGACGATGGCCGAGCCGATGATCACATAGAGGGTCGGGATTTCGTCGAAGAACAGATAGCCGAACAGGATGCCCCAGAGCATGGACACGTAATCGAAGGGGGCGATGGTGGACGTATCCGCATGCCGGTAGGATTCGGTGAGCAGGATCTGCCCCACGCCGCCGAGAATCCCGGACAGCACCAGTAGGCCGCCTTCCCAGGGGGTCGGCCACACCCAGCCCAGGGGCATGGTGAGCAGGGCAAGCAGCGACGAATTGATGGAGAAGTGCAGGACGATGGCCGAGGATGACTCGATCGTCAGCAGCCGGCGTACCAGGATCACGGCGAGCGCCGCGAAAGCGGATGAGGCCAGCGCGCAGATGGCGCCGATCATCTGGGTGATCTCGAGCTCGCCGGCCTGAAGCAGGGTGAGGCCCGGCCAGACGATGATGACGATGCCGGCAAAGCCGACGATCACGCATGCCCAGCGGAAGAAGCGCACTGTTTCGCCCAGCATCACCACCGCGAGCACGACCGCGATCAGCGGCGAGGCATAGCCGAGGGCGAAGGCTTCGGGCAGGGGCAGCATGCCAATGGCCATGAACCAGGTCGCCATGGATAGCACGCCGACGAAGCCGCGTCCCCAGTGGCTGAAATAATGCTTGGTGCGGATCGAGGACCAGAATTCACCCCGATAGATCATGAACGGCAGCAGCGGCACCAGAGCGAAGAGCGAGCGGAAGAACACCGACTCACCGGCGGGGATCCGGTCGGAAACCTCCTTGATGCAGCTGATCATGGCGACGAACGCCAGTGTTGATGCAACTTTAAGGAGAATGCCACGAACGGGAGACATGGATCGCGCGATCATCAGGCGGCGGAGTAACAGGCACGGGGATGCCACACCCCGCCCCAGCCTAGGGAATCACGAAGCGGGCTGCCTGTCACCTGACATAAACGCATGGCTGATCCGCCGTCTGCGGTGACCGGCTAGCGGCAGGCTGAGAAGGTGCCCGGTTCGCCGCGGCCTTCCGCGCCGCCATGGCAGGCGGCCTGCTGCTCGAGATCGCCTTTCTGGGAGCGCTGCAGTCCGACGAACAGGCGGTCCGGCCGCTCCTGTCCGAACCGCGCCCGGTAGACGTTTACGTTCTCCATCACCCGCTTGACGTAATTTCGGGTCTCGGTGAACGGTATCATCTCGATCCAGTCGAGCAGGTCGATCTCGTCATTGCGCGGATCGCCGAATTCCTTGATCCATCGATAGACATGGCCTGGCCCTGTATTGTAGGCGGCCAGCACCAGCACATAGAACCCATCGAACGTGTTGAGCAGTTCATGCAGCAGGGCCGAGCCGAGCTGCACGTTGTAGGCGGAGTCGGTGAGCAGCCGGGCGAGGTCGAAATCCGCATTGTAGTTGCGGCTGAGGCCCTTGGCCGTGTTTGGCATGATCTGCATGAGCCCGCGGGCACCCGCATGGCTCTGGGCGCGGGGATTGAACTCGCTCTCCTGCCGGATGACGCCATAAACGAGCGCCGGTTCGGGCTCGGGCGTGAGCGCCTTGTGCTGCCACACGGGGGCGGGGAACATGAGCTGGCCCAGCGCGACGCCATCAAGGCTCGCCGCCTTGGCAAGCCTCAGCGCCACATGGGGATAGCCCGCCGACCAGGCCCACTGGATGACGGCGGCTTTCCCGTCCGGTCCGGGCACCTGGCGCATCACCGCGTTGAAGAACAGCGGCAGGAAGTCGCCACGCCGGGCCTGGGCAATGAGCCGCGCCGCCCGAAAGAGGAGATTGTCATCCAGCGTTGCCAGCGCATCGATCCGCGCCTGTCCGCTGGTGGTGACCGTCTCTGCGACCCGCGGCCATCCCAGCCGGTCGCGGGCAAGCTGTCCGTAGAAGGTCGTGGAATGGGCCCCAGCGCGGGCATAGTGGCGCGCCGCTTCCGCCGGCTGGCCCATGGCATCATAGGCCCGGCCGGCCCAGTATTCGCCTTGGGCGATGTTGACTGGTCGCTTATTGCCCGCCGCAAGCCGCTTGAAATGCGGCACCGACCTTTCCGGTTCCTTGAGGAAGCGTAGCGCGATCCAGCCCGCCAGGAACTCGCCTTCCACGAAGGGAAGGCCGCCGTCATGGCCATGTTGGCTGGCGATCTCATAGGCTTCTCGGGCCAGCTTGCGGTCCCGCTGCCGCAGGGCATGGCGCACGAGAACGCGCTTCTCCTCCCACCAGCGCTCGGCGTCATACCACTTGCCGGCATGGGGATTGGCAGCAAGAGCCACGGCCCGGGCCTGGCTCTCCTTGTCCGACAGCCGGTAGTAGCGGGTGAGAGCGTACTTGACCGGTAGCAGCGCCTTCTGCTCGTCGCTGAGCTTCTGATAGAGGCTGAAGCCTTCCTTGGTGCCCCGGGCAAGGCCGGCGACCGCCCTCGCCACCTTGTCCGCGCCTTCATCGAGCAGCTTCGCCACCCTGAGCGCGCCGGGAAGGTCGAGCTCGTACAGGCGCTTGGCGAAGCGGGCCTCATGGTCACGCTTGCGCAGGAGCTTGCCATGTTTCCTGAGGATCTCGGCCTCGAGCTCCTCGCCGAGCGCATCAACGGTCCATACGCCGCGCACGATCCGCTGCGCCGCAAGCGGCCGCCCGCGGCTGCGCTCCGCCTCTGCCAGGGCTAGCTTGCCGGTAACAGTCTGCGGCGGCTTGTCCTTGAAGAAGCCGAGAACCTTGTCCGCTGGCTGGGGAAACCTGCCCAGGCTGCGCTCCGCCCGGGCCCGCATTTTGTCGGCCGATGGCCATCCCGGATAGGCCGCGAGAAAGGCATTTACCTGCTCGAAGGCGCTGGCCGGGTCGGCGAACATGGTCTGCCGCCACTTGCGTATGGCGGTCACGGCCGGATCCTGCGCCTTTTCCTCATAGGGAAGTGCATTGGCATAGCGATCCTCGAGGATCTCGTTGACCGCCTTGACCCGTGCCACCTCGGCAGGCACTTCCGCAGGGGTATAGATCCTGGGATTGAGCAGCACGTCCTTCGGCGGCGGTACCGCGCCGGCAGGGCTAGCAGGCAGGATTGCGAGCGCGGCTGCCAACCCCACACAGGCCAGCGCGGACAACCTTGCGCAAGCGCCGTACGCGCGCACCCTCATGCCGAAGCAACCTCATGTTCAGCGGCAGCTGCGGTCGAAACCGCGCGCCGATACCCGTTCCTCGTACTGATCGGTCGAGACGCCGGGAAATCATAGCACGGGAACCGGTTCCCCGACAGATCAGCCGTCTGCTAATGGGAGATTGCGCCGCCAATGAGGCAGCATTGGTCAGTAAAGTTTAATTGACCAGTCGCTCCGGCATGTTGATGCCGATCAGTCCGCTCCCCTTTAGTCTGGGCGAAATCTGTTCGGGAAATTCGATTTCATCCTTTTCGTAACGGGACGGCCTGTCCGCTTCGAGCATCTCTGCCAAGACCTGATGCAACCCGGCCCCGAGGATCGGATACCAGATCAGGATCATCAGCTTGGGATCCTTCGCGTGCATCTGCCGTACGAAGCTGGCGACCTGCTCGTAGTCCGACTTGATTTCATAGGACGGATCGATGAACAGGAAGCCTCGGCCCTGTCGCGGCGGCAGCACCCGGGCGGCGAGTTCGAAGCCATCCACCTGCTCGACCCATATTCCCCGACCGCGGACATCGTGCTTCAGGGCCTTGAATTCTCGCGGATGGAGCTCGGCGAGATAGATCGGGTCGGTGGGCCGCAGCAGGATCTGCGCGATAACCGGGGAGCCCGGATAGATCCGGCGCCCATGGACGGCCCGCGCCGCCGCGATCGCCTCGCGATAGGGCGCGGGAAGCAGCGGGCTGCGGCCGTCATCCAGCGCGAGGATGCCCCTTTCGGCCTCCCGCGTCTTCTGCTGCTCGGCACAATGGATGTCATAGAGCCCGCGGCCGGCATGGGTCTCCACATAGGTGCAGACGGGGCCATTGGCGGCGATCCGCTTCAGCATGCGCGCCAGGGCGGCATGCTTGTGAACGTCGGCGAGTCCGCCGGCATGATAGATGTGCTGGTAGGAAAGCATCGTGAAGCAATAGCGGAATTGCCGCCGGTTGAGAAACCCGCATCCCGCATGGATGACCGGCGCTCAGTGAATAACCGGAAACCGGGACGTGAGGCGCCAGAATCAGGAAGGCCCCGCGTTGCAGGGCCTTCCGTTGAGTGGGACAGGTGGATCAGGGCATGCGCCGGAAGTCGCCGCCACCATGGTGGCCACCCGGGCCGCCCGGGCCTCGCATCATGCCGCTGCCGCCGGGAGCCGGACGGCTGGAAGCGGGGGGCGCCATGCGCGGCTGGCCGGAAGGCCGCTGGATCTGGGGCGGCGTAGGCTGGCCAATGCCCGGGCCGCCCGCCTTGCCCGGACGCGGCTGGAAATTGCCAGGACGACCGGGGGTGCCAGGACCGCCAGGCTGGCCTGGCTTGTTCCAGCCGGGCTTTCCGGGGCCACCGGGCTTTCCGGGGCCGCTCCAGCCGGGCCCACCCGGACCGCCGGGCTTGCCGGGACCCACGGGCTTACCCGGCTTTCCGGGACCACCGGGCTTGCCGGGGGCGCCAGGTCCACCCGGCTTCCCGGGGCCGCCCCAACCGGGACCACCCGGCTTTCCGGGTTTGCCGGGACCGTGGGGCGGACGACCGTGACCCCAGCCGGGCTGGCCGGGACGGGGATGCCACTTGTGCCGATGGTGATACCACGGGCGGTCGGGATACCAGCGGTCCCAGTAGTCGTCGAAATAGAAGCCGATGATCGGGATGCCGATGGCGGCGGCATAGGCCGGGAGATAGACCGAGCTGCCCTGGTAATCCGCCCATTGCAGATAACGGCCGGAGACCCAGCCGCGGTTCGGGCCGAAGGATGTATCGCACCAGCTGTAGCCCTCGAGGCAGCCATAGATGGTGACCGGCGCGCCATTGGGGATGGAGGCAACGACCGGATAGTCTACCGAGGGGCCGGCGCGCATGTTCACATTGGCGGTGGCAAACGCGTTCTGGGCCTGGGCTGCGTTGCCCGACGCGGCAAGCGCCAGCAGGGCGGCGGCCGAAAGGATGATGTGTTTTATTCTCATGCGGTTCCTCCAGACACCGACAGCTGACCGGGGAGGCCTGCCGGCGGTCTCTGATTTGTTTGCCAAGCGTATAATTGTTCTCCATCCCGACCCGTTCCGCCGGCCGGACTAACGTCTACGCCAGTCTCCGGTGGTGTGCAGAGCGGAGCTCGTTCAGCGGCCGGGCCAGGGCTGCCCGGTCGCTGGACCGTCTTGCATTAATAGGGGCTGATGCACCGATGCCGGTAGCCGTCATAGCCCAGATAGGTATCCGTCACTGGATCATACGACCGGTAGCGGCTGAAACACCAGTCCACGTGGGCGCGGCCTCTGCGATAGACGGGCGCAGGGGGCGGGGGCGGCGGCGGCGCGTAGACCGCGGGTGGCGGCACGACCGGGCCGACGCCGAGCCACCACGGCCAGGCATAGTAGTATCCGCCATAGAAGTAGGTATATCCCGGCCGGTAGTGACGATAGCGCGGGCCGTGCCGGCGATAGTCGTAGCGGTGGTGATGGTGATGCTGCACCTGGACCAGGTCGTTTGTGGCCTGGTGGGCGGGCACAACGGCGCTCCGGCCGAGCGACGCCGCTTCGGCGCTGGTCGTCTGCAGCAGGCCGCTCACCCCGCAAGCGAGGATGGCTGCTGCCAGGATGGGCTTCATGCAATTTGCTCCTGTGACAGAGTAAATTCTATGTGGCGCATATTCTGCTTGTGCCGAAATGAACGGTGCATGAAGGGCAGGCGGCGGTTCCGAGGCGTTTCACGACAAAGAAAAAGGCAATCACCGCAAGGTGATCGCCTTGGAAGATCAACGGCAGAAAGACGCCGCATGGCGCGGGTCCGGATGCCCGCTCTGGTCAGGAATTGCTCGACTTGCTCTGGGAGCTGCCGGATCCTGGCTGCCGCCCTTCGAAGCTGCGCAGGACCTTGAGGATTTCTTTCACCTCCGGGCTCACATGCGCATCGCCATCTTGCCCGACATTGCGCACAGCGCCCGATGCCTGACCACCAATCATCACTCACTCCAAGGAAACTCCGCCCTCCGGCGGCACTGATCGCCCGCACCATATCCCGGATATGCTGTACGAATCCTGAATTTCCCGCGCCTTCCGCCCCAAGCCACGCCCTGTTGACAACAACGTCATCAACTCACGGAGACTTGTTTGGCCTAACCGATTGGATCATCGTCACAATATGGGACAGAAGTCCACCTGACGGAACGGGGAGCCTTTCAAATGACGTTGTTTTCGTGGGGTTCGCGCCTCGCTGGGGTCGCTTGTGCTGCCATCCTGGTGCAGTCTTTTGCTGTCGCACCGCTGACCGCCCAGACTGATGTGGTCGCTGAGCGATCGGCCGCGATGAAGGCCATCGGCGACCAGATGAAGGTCTTCGTCCCCATTGCCAAGGGCGAGCAGCCCTTTGATGCTGCCAAGGTGAAGGCGGCCGCCGATATCGTGCTCACCGAGCTCACGCGCGCGGAGACGCTGTTCCCGGCCGGCAGCACCGGGGGCCGCGCCCTTCCGGCGATCTGGGAGAAGCCGGAGGAATTTGCCCAGGGCTTCGAGAACGCGAAAAAGGCAGCGGCGGACCTTGCGGCGGCCACGTCGAAGGATCAGTTCGATGTTGCCTTCAAGGCGATGGGCGGCACCTGCGGCGCCTGCCATCAGACCTATCGCAAGCCTGAAAACTGACGCTGGCAATGCGGAAGGTCACCATTCTGGTGCTGCTCGTGCTGGCGGGCGTGGTGCTCTATGTGGCATCGCCCGCTCCGGCGCGCTTCACGGCGGCGGATCTGCCGGAGGACTATCAGCCGGACGCCGCCCGTGGGCGGGTGGTCTATGACGCATCGGGCTGTCACAGCTGCCATGCCTCGGCCACCTCGGGCGATCCGCGGCCCATTGGCGGCAAGCCCTTCGCAACACCATTGGGAACCTTCTATCCGCCCAATTTGACGCCCGATCGCGAAACCGGACTGGGCGACTGGTCGGCGCTCGATCTTGCCAATGCCCTGATGAAGGGCACCGGGCGCAGCGGCGCCCATCTCGTGCCGGCCTTGCCCTATCTTGCCTATCGCAACATGGCGCTCACCGACATTCTCGATCTTGATGCCTATCTCAAGAGCCTCGAGCCGGTGAAGAATGCGGTGCCGACCGCCGACATTCCCGGGCTTGCCCTTGCCCGGCCGTTGATCGGCTGGTGGAAGCTGCTCGCCTTCGACACGCCCACCTTCCGGGAAGACGAGACCAAGGATCAGGCCTGGAATCTGGGCGCCTATCTCGTGCAGGGGCCGGGCCATTGCGGCGAATGCCACACACCGCGCAACCTGCTCATGATACCCGATCAGTCACGGGAGCTTGCCGGTGGCCCCCATCCTGACGGCCATGGCAACGTGCCGAGTCTGCGGGGGCTGATCGAGCGCGGCAAGTACAAGAGCGTGAGCGACCTGGCGGACGCTCTCGAATACGGCGAGAGCTTCGGTTATGACGGCATGTCCTCGGGCGGCATGGGCGCGGTCCAGCAGAACCTGTCGAAGCTGCCACGCGCAAGCCTGGAGGCCATTGCCACCTATCTTGCCTCCCTCAAGCCGCTGCCGGAGCAGAAGTAAGCCGAAGCCCCGACCTGCATCGGCAGCGGGGCTTCGCCAGGGTGTCGGTCAGGCCGCGTCCTTTTCCTTGGCGATCAGCCCACGGCCGCGCAACAGGGCTTCCTGACGCGGGTCGCGGCCACGGAACAGCCGGTAGGCATCCTTCGGGTCGCGCCGGTTGCCGGCCGTGTAGACGAAGTCCTTGAGCCGCCGGGCCGTGCTGGCATCAAAGATGTCGCCGGCTTCGAGGAAGGCCTCGAACCCGTCCGCGTCCAGCACTTCCGACCACAGATAGGAATAATAGGCTGACGAATAGCCATCGCCCGAGAAGACATGGGTGAAGTGCGCCGGCCGGTGGCGCATGGTGATGGCCTCCGGCATGCCGATCCGCCTGAGCGTTTCCGCTTCGAAGGCTTCCACGTCGATGTCGCCCGGTTTCGAAAGCAGGTGGAAATCCATGTCCACCAGCGCAGAGGCGCAATACTCGACCGTGGCAAAGCCCTGGTTGAAATTGCGTGCCTTAAGCACTCGCTCGAGCAGGGCATCCGGCATTGGCTCGCCGGTGCGGTAGTGCACGGCGAAGCGCCGGAGGATTTCCGGCTGCTCCAGCCAATGCTCGTAGAGCTGCGAGGGAAACTCCACGAAATCGCGGCTCACATTGGTGCCGGCGATGCACGGATAGGTGACGTCCGACAGCAGCCCGTGCAGGGCATGCCCGAACTCGTGGAACAGGGTGCGGGCATCGTCGAAGCTGAGCAGCGTCGGCGCATCGCCGGCGGCCTTGGCGAAATTCATGACATTCACGATGATCGGCCGCACCTCGCCCTCGAGCTTGTGCTGGCGGCGGAAGGCGCTCATCCAGGCGCCGCTGCGCTTGGATGACCGGGCGAAATAGTCGCCGAGGAACAGGCCCACATGACGGCCCTGTTCATCCTGCACCCCCCACACCCGCACATCCGGGTGGTAGAGCGGCAGGTCGTGCCGTTCCGTGAAGGTGATGCCGAACAGCCGGCCGGCTGTATGGAAAGCGGCCTCGATGATCTTCTCGAGCTGCAGGTAGGGCTTCACCTCCGCTTCGTCGAGATCAAATTCGGCCTTGCGCAACCGCTCGGCATAGAAGCGCCAGTCCCAGGGGGCGAGGGTGAAGTTCTGGCCATCCTCGGCCACAAGCCTCTGCAGAGCCGCCTGCTCCCGCAGGGCCTGTTCCCTGGCCGGGGTCCAGACGGCATCAAGCAGCCCGAGGACTGCCTCCGGTGACCCAGCCATGGTGTCATCGAGCCGGTATGCGGCGAAATTCTCGTATCCCAATATCGCGGCGCGCTCTGCCCTGAGCTTCACCATCTCGACGATAAGGGTGCGATTGTCGGTCTCACCGCCCCTGAGGCCCCGCGCCGACCAAGCCTTGAAGGCCGCCTCGCGCAGGTCGCGACGGGTGGAGAACTGCAGGAAAGGCTCGATGCTCGAACGGGCAAGTGTAATCGCATAGCCGCTTTCATGCCCCCGGTCGCGCGCTGCCTGCGCCGCCGCACCGATCAGGAAATCAGGCAGACCCGCGAGATCGGCCTCGTCCTTGAGCAGTAGCTCATAGTCCTTCTCATCTGCCAGCACGTTCTGGGCAAACTGGGTGCCCAGCATGGCCAGCCGCTCGCCGATCTCCGCCAGCCGCTTCTTCTGTTCCGGAGGAAGCGCAGCGCCTGCCCGCACGAACCCGGTGTGATAGCGTTCGAGCACCCGCGCCTGTTCGTCATCGAGCCCGAGCTGGTCGCGCTTCTGCCAGACGGCCGCGACCTTGGCATAGAGATCGGGATCGAGATGGATGGCATTGTAATGGCGCGCCAGCACCGGCGCCATGTCCCGCTCGACCGCCTGGAGCGCCTCGTTGGTATGCGAGCCGGTAAGGTTGTAGAACACGCTGGCGACCCGGGTGAGCTGCTGTCCGGCTCTTTCCAGGGCGCCGATCACATTGTCGAAATCGGGTGCGCGGTCATCCCCCTTGATCGCCTCGATTTCTGCCACATGGGCCGAGAGCGCCGCATCGAAGGCCGGCTTGAAATGCTCGGGTGCGATCTGATCGAAGGGCGGGATGCCGAAGGGAGCGGTCCAGTCGGCGAGCAGCGGATTGGGGGAGAGACGGGCTTCTTGCACGGTCATACCGGGACGTCCTCTGGATAAGACTGTGGCTGATATCGCCCCGGCGGCGACGGATGTAAAGGTCAGGCTGCCGGCACGGGGATCAGCGGCAGGGCCTCCTGGGCCAGAGGATGAAGCTTCTCCGCCGCATCCGCGCTGATGGCCAGCAGCCGTCGCCGCATGCGCGGCTCCCAGAACTTGCGGATATGGGTGGCAATCCCCGGCACCGCCTCCTCCCGGGGATAGGCCTTGAAATAGTCGGCGATCTGGTTCGCCATGCGGATCAGTTCGTCGTCATGCATCTTGGGTACACGTGGTGGGAAAGAGGACAATGCGATCCTGCCAGCGGGCCGCGAGGCTCAGCCCCGCCTCCCGGGCAAGGGAATAGGCAAGCGCGGTTGGCGCGGAAATGGTGGCAAGCCCCCTGATGCCGACCGTTGCCGCCTTCTGGACAAGCTCGAAGGAGCACCGGCTGGTCATGACCGCAAATCCGTCCCCGAGGTCGACACCACTCTGCACCAGGGCGCCGATCAGCTTGTCGAGGGCATTGTGCCGCCCGACATCTTCCCGTGCCAAGAGGATGTTGCCGTCAGGGTCGCACCAGGCCGCGGCATGGACAGAGTGATTGATGCGGTTCATCGGCTGGTGCTCGCTCAAGCGCTCGAAGCCGCGGGCAACGGCCGCCGGATCGAGCGCAAGCGGCACGACCGGCCGCTGCTCCCGGATGGCTTCGCCGATTTCGGCAACCCCGCACAGGCCACAGCCCGAGCGTCCCTCCATGGACCGGCGCGGCCGGCGCGCGGCCTCCGCCACGGCCGGATCGACGGCGATATCGACCGAATAGCCACCATCGACCGGCATTACCAGCACCTGCCGGATGTCGCGATGGCGCGCGACCAGCCCTTCGGACAGGACGAAGCCCACGGCGAAGTCCTTGAGGTCCGCGGGCGAGGCCATCATCACCGCCAGCGGCTCGGAATTGAGCATGAGCGCCACCGGCACCTCATCTGCCAGCGCCCAGGTGATCGCTGTGGCTGCGGCCGGCCCGTGGGCGACCGCCGCGACCGCGACGGACGAGCGGCTCACTGCTTCATCCCGAGTGCTGGCGATCGGCATGGCGACCTATTCCGCCGCGACCAGCGGCTTGCCGTCGACCCGCTTGTGCTCGGCCTCCCGGATCTCCCATTCCCGCTGCCAGTCGGAAGGCTGGTTCGACCTGGTGACCTGCACCGCCGTCACCTTGTATTCCGGGCAGTTGGTCGCCCAGTCGGAATACTCGGTGGTGATCACATTGGCTCCGGTCAGCGGATGATGGAAGGTGGTATAGACCACGCCCTGCGGCATTCGGTCGGAGATCCTGGCACGCAGCGTGGTTGCTCCCTTGCGACTGGTGAGCGCAACGAGATCGCCATCGCGGATGCCGCGATCTTCCGCATCGAACGGATGGATCTCGAGCACATCCTCCGGATGCCAGGTGACATTCTTGGTCCGCCTGGTCTGGGCGCCCACATTGTACTGGCTGAGAATCCGGCCGGTGGTGAGGATGAGCGGATAGTAGCGGTTGGCGCGCTCCTCGGTTGGCACGAATTCGGTGATCATGAACCGGCCCTTGCCGCGCACGAACTGGCCGATATGCATGGTTGGCGTGCCTTCCGGAGCGGCCTCGTTGCAGGGCCACTGCACGCTCCCCACCCGGTCCAGCAGGTCGAAGGACACGCCGGCGAAGCTCGGCGTCAGCGCGGCGATCTCGTCCATGATCTCGGCCGGCGAATTGTAGTGCATCGGATAGCCGAGCGCGGTTGACAGGCGGCTGACGATCTCCCATTCGGCCATGCCCTGCTTCTCCTGCATCACCGGCCGCACGCGGTTGATGCGTCGCTCGGCATTGGTGAAGGTGCCGTCCTTCTCGAGGAAGGAGGTGCCGGGGAAGAAGACGTGGGCGAAGGCGGCCGTCTCATTGAGAAAGAGGTCCTGCACGATCAGGCATTCGAGAGACTCGAGCGCCTCGCGTACATGAGTGAGGTTGGGGTCGGACTGCGCGATGTCCTCGCCCTGGACGAACAGCCCACGGAAGGTGCCGGCAATTGCTTCCGAGAACATGTTGGGGATGCGCAGCCCCGGTTCCGGATCAAGCGGCACCTGCCAGGCGGCCTCGAACAGCTGCCGCACGTCGTCCTCGCTCACGTGACGATAGCCGGGGAATTCGTGCGGGAACGAGCCCATGTCGCAGGAACCCTGGACATTGTTCTGCCCACGCAGCGGATTGATGCCGACGCCTTCCCGGCCGATATTGCCGGTCGCCATGGCGAGATTGGCCATGGCCATGACCATGGTTGAGCCCTGGCTGTGCTCGGTGACGCCAAGGCCGTAGTAGATCGCCGCATTGGGGGCCGAGCCATAGAGCCGGGCGGCAGCGCGCATGTCGGCGGCGGGAACGCCGGTGATCGCTTCCACCGCTTCCGGCGAATGTTCCGGCCGGCTGATGAACGCCTCCCACATGGCGAAGTCGTGCGGCTCGCAGCGCTCGGCCACGAACTGCCGGTCGACCAGCCCTTCGGTCACGATCACATGCGCCATCGCATTCATGACCGCCACATTGGTGCCAGGCCTGAGGGGCAGGTGGTAGCTAGCCTCCACATGCGGCGAGCGCACCAGATCGATGCGCCGCGGATCCACCACGATGAGCTTCGCGCCCTCGCGGATGCGCTTTTTCATGCGCGAGCCGAACACCGGATGGGCATCCGTCGGATTGGCGCCCACCACCATGATCACGTCGGCCTTCTCCACGCTCCGGAAGTCCTGTGTGCCGGCAGAGGTGCCGAAGGTCTGCTTGAGGCCGTAGCCGGTGGGCGAGTGGCACACCCGGGCGCAGGTATCGACATTGTTGTTGCGGAAGGCCGCCCTGATCATCTTCTGGACGACATAGACTTCCTCGTTGGTGCAGCGCGACGAGGTAATGCCGCCGATTGCGCCGCGGCCGTATTTGGCCTGGATTGCCTTGAGCCGTTCCGCGGCATAGGCGATCGCCTCGTCCCACGACACCTTGCGCCAGGGATCGGTGATCTTCTCGCGGATCATCGGGCTCAGCTGCCGGTCGGGATGGGTGGCATAGCCGAAGGCGAACCGACCCTTGACGCAGGAATGGCCCTCATTGGCGCCGCCATCCTTGTAGGGCACCATGCGCACCACTTCCTCGCCCTTCATCTCCGCCTTGAACGAGCAGCCGACGCCGCAATAGGCGCAGGTGGTGATCACGCTGTGCTCGGGCTGGCCCATCTCGATGACCGATTTCTCCATCAGCGTGGCCGTCGGGCAGGCCTGCACGCAGGCGCCGCAGGAGACGCATTCCGAGGCAAGGAAGCCCTCATCCATGCCGGCGGCCACGTGGCTGGCAAAGCCGCGGTCGTCGATGGTCAGCGCGAAGGTCCCCTGGACCTCCTCGCAGGCCCGCACGCAGCGGGAACAGACGATGCACTTGGACGGATCGAAGGTGAAATAGGGATTGCTCTCGTCCTTGGGCGCGTCGAGATGGTTTTCGCCCTCGTAGCCGTAACGTACCTCCCGCAGTCCCACGACGCCCGCCATGTCCTGCAGCTCGCAGTTGCCATTGGCCGAGCAGGTGAGGCAGTCGAGCGGATGGTCGGAGATATAGAGCTCCATGACCCCGCGCCGGATCTTGGCCAACCGCTCGGTCTGGGTTCTGACCTTCATGCCCGGCGCGACCGGCGTGGTGCAGGAAGCTGGCGTGCCCTTGCGCCCCTCGATCTCGACCAGGCACAGGCGACACGAGCCGAAGGCGTCGAGCATATCGGTGGCGCACAGCTTGGGGATCGCGACGCCCCGCTCCATGGCAGCCCGCATGATTGACGTTCCGGCTGGAACAGTGACGTCCTGACCGTCGATCTCCAGTGTCACCATCTCGGTGGAAGCGCTTTTCGGCGTGCCGTAATCCAGTTCCTTGATCAATGCCATGGCAGCACCTGTCATTCGGCCGCATCAACCAGCGGGCGCCGGTTGAAATCGTCGGGGAAATGTTTGAGCGCGCTCATGACCGGCATCGGCGTGAGCCCGCCCATGGCGCAGAGTGAGCCATCGGTCATGGTCTCGCAGAGATCGGTGAGCACGGTGAGATTGCGGTCGCGCTCGCTGCCGGCGGCGATCCTGTCGAGAACCTCGACGCCGCGGGTCGAGCCGATCCGGCACGGCGTGCACTTGCCGCAGGATTCGATCGCGCAGAATTCCATGGCGAAGCGGGCCTGCTGCAGCAAGTCGACGGTATCGTCGAACACCACCAGCCCGCCATGGCCGACCATGGCCTCGTTCGCCGCAAAGGTCTCGTAGTCCTGCGCGAGGTGGAACAGCGAGGCGGGAAGATACGCCCCCAGCGGTCCGCCCATCTGTACCGCACGCACTGGCCGGCCCGATGCCGTGCCGCCGCCGAAATCATGGACGAGCTCGGCAAGAGTGACGCCGAAGGCCTTCTCGACCAGGCCGCCGCGCCGGATATTGCCGGCAAGCTGGAAGGGCAGGGTGCCCCGCGACCTGCCCATGCCGAAATCGGCGTAGAACTTGGCGCCTCTGGCGAGGATGGTGGGAGCAGCCGCGAAGGTCAGCACGTTGTTGATGACCGTCGGCGCCCCGAACAGGCCCTCGAGCGCGGGGATCGGCGGCTTCGGCCGCACCATGCCGCGCCGGCCCTCAAGGCTTTCGAGCATGGCCGTCTCTTCGCCGCAGATATAGGCGCCAGCGCCACGCCTCACGGCGAGGCGGAACGCATGGTCGCTGCCCAGGATGCGGTTCCCCAGGAGGCCCGCGTCTTCGGCAAGCGCAATGGCCTCCTTCATCACCCGGATCGCGTCCGGATATTCCGATCGGATGTAGATGTATCCCTCAGTCGCCCCGGTCGCGATGGCGGCGATCGTCATGCCCTCGATGATGAGGAACGGATCGCCTTCCATGAGCATCCGGTCGGCAAACGTGCCGCTGTCGCCCTCGTCAGCGTTGCAGCAGACATATTTCTGCGGCGCCTGGGCGTCATGCACCGTCTGCCACTTGATGCCGGCCGGAAAACCGGCGCCGCCCCGTCCCCGCAGGCCTGAGGCGGTGATCTCGGCGACGATCTCGGCCGGTGCCATGGCAAGCGCCCGCTCGAGCCCGGCAAGGCCGCCATGAGTGCGGTAGTCATCGATCGACAGCGGATCGATGATGCCGCAGCGGGCGAAGGTCAGCCGCTCCTGATTCCTGAGATAGGGGATCTGTTCGGTAAGCCCTTGCCCCAGTGGATGTGTGCCGCCATGGAGGAAATCCGCCTCGAACAGGGACGGGACATCGTCGGATGAAACCGGACCATAGGCGACCCGCCCGTTTGCGGTCTCAACCTCGACCATCGGCTCCAGATAGAACAGGCCGCGCGAGCCGGTGCGAACGATTTCGATTGAAAGGCCTTGCCGGGCAGCCTCGGCAGCGATCGCCGCAGCCACCTCATCGGCACCGACCGAACGCGCCGCGCTGTCCTGGGGAATAAAGACACGACCGGTGCTCATGCGGCACCTCCTGCATCCAGGGCGCAGAGCAGGGCATCGATGCGCTCTGCGCTTACTCGGCCAATAAGCTTGCCATCGATCATGACTGCAGGCGAGAGCGCGCAGTTGCCGAGGCAATAGACCGCTTCAAGGGTGATTGCGCCGTTGGGCGTGGTTTCGCTCATCCTGATGCCCAGCTTGCCGGTGAGATGTTCTTCCAGCTGCCGACAGCCCATGGCCTGGCAGGCTTCCGCCCGGCACAGCTTGACCACGTGCCGCCCCGCCGGCTGGGCGCGGAAATCATGATAGAAGGTGAAGACGCCGCGTGCCTCGGCCCGCGAGATGTTCAGCGCCCTGGCGATGATCGGCAGGGCGACTTCCGGGATGTGGCCCAGGCGTTCCTGGATGTCGTGATAGATTTCGAGCAGCGCATCCGGCCGGTTGCCGTGGGCCTCGGCAACCGCGCTGATCGCGGCCGTCATGTCGTCCGTTGCGTCCGGTCGGGCTGGACTGCGGGAACCGTTGACCATGAGAGACCACCTCGAAAGTTTGCCAACTGGGCTACCTTCGGGAAGTCTAGTCTTGGGTTCCACGCTTGCCAAATTGGAAGCGTCGATCGGATGATCGGGCCTGCCTATGACGGCGCCGGACGATCAGCCGGAACTATGATCGTTTCGCCCCGGGCCGGAGCTGCGTCTGCACGTCTCGCACCACATCGAGAATGGCGGTGATGAGCGGTGGCAACGGCTCGCGGTCCAGCGCGATCAGCCCTACCTCATGGGTGACTTCCGGCGCGACCAGCGGAATGGCCCTGATATTCGGCATGGGGCCCAGCACCTCGAAGAAATATTCCGGGATGATGGCGGCAAGCCCCGTCTGCCGCACATTGGCATAGAGATTGATAACCGAATTGGTTTCGACCCGCGGCACCGGCTTGGTATTTGCGCTTCGAAAGGCGGCATCGATGATCCGTCGGTTCTGCATGTTCGGGGTAAGCAGGCACAGCGGCAGCTGCGCCGCTTCCGCCCAGGTGATGGTCTCGTATCGTGCGACCGGGCTTTCCTCGCGCACGAACAGGCAGTAGCGTTCCGTATAGAGTGGGGCAGAGATGAAGCCCTCGATCGACTCGTTGTCGATATAGGTGATGCCCGCATCGATCGAGAATTCTTCCAGCGATCGCAGGATCTCGATCGAGGTAAGCGACATGACCGCCAGGTCGATGTCCGGATATTGCCGCTGGATGGCGGAAGTGAGCGTTGCCGCCATGGGCAGGGCGGAGGGGATCACGCCGATGGCGATCCGCCCGGCGATCTGGCTCTTGCCGCGGCGGAACTGGGCGATTTCCTGATGCAGCGACGACCACGAGTCGAGAATGTGCAGCGCCCATTTGTAGACCCGCTCGCCCTCCGGGGTGAGGCCCACATAGCGCTGGCCGCGCTCGACGATCGGCACCCCCAGTTCCTGCTCGAGCTGCCGGATGCGCCCCGAAAGCGTCGGTTGGGTCACGTTGCAGGCGGCAGCCGCTCGCGTGAAATGTTTCTCGCGCACCAGGGCCGCCAGATATTGCAGCTGCTTGATGTCCATGGGGCCGGGTTTGCTCCTACTTGCTTGCAATCCCATCCATTGACCAGCTTGTGATCTTTGGCAACAGCGGCAGTGTCCGGTGGCGGGTCGACGCCGCCTGTCCCTGTGTCTATGGTGATGCAAACAATTGGTCTGGGAGGTGGACTTCGTGCGGCTGGGTCTGGCACTTGTTCTTCTGATCTGCGTGAGCGCAACGTCACCGGCGACCGCCGAAACCGAGCGTCGTGTGCAGTGCTCTTTCGACCGCATGGCGGGGTTCAATGTGCAGGATGGCAAGACGGAGCGCACCCGCGCCGACCTGCCGGTGTCATGGTCGATCGTCGCGCCCGCCGAGGGAGGCTCCGGCGCCCAGCAGGTGGTCCGTCAGCGGGCCGAGGCGCCGGTCGAGATGCAGCTGATCGAGACCCCGTCGACCGTGAACTGGCACTATTTCGACGACAATGGCGGCATCGAGCTCACCACCATCTATCGCAACGTGGTCAAGGCGCCGAAGCGCTATCTCGCTGTCCAGTCTCGCACCGGGCCCACCTTGTCCGGCGCCCAGCCGGAGCTCTCCCTGGGCACTTGCAGGGTCGATCCACCCTTCTGATTTTGGCAACCTTTTCAACTGCCTAAAATTTTCGCCTCTCGTCGGGCAGCGCATCTTGTCGGTGTCCGGACGCGCCATATATTTGCCTCTGGAAACGGGTCTTGCGCCCATCCGCCGGTGCCTTCGGGGCCGGGGGCGCAGTCATTTGACCCGGATCAATGCAAGGCGTCATGATCGGAGCCTCATGGTGAGGGCCGTGTCCGACGTGCTGAGAGGTGGCATATGGATATTGAGAAATTCACGGAGCGTGCACGGGGCTTCCTTCAATCCGCGCAGAATCTTGCTTTGCGCGAGGGCCATCAGCGTTTCACGCCCGAACATATTCTGAAGGTATTGCTGGACGATGATCAGGGCCTGGCTGCGGGCCTGATCAAGTCGGCTGGCGGCGATGTCAATGGGGCGAAGCAGGGGGTTCAGCTCGCTCTCGGCAAGCTGCCGCGGGTCGAAGGCGCGGGAGCGGGCCAGCTTTACATGGCGCCGGAAACCGCGCGCCTGTTCGAGAATGCCCAGCAGTTGTCCCAGAAGGCCGGCGACAGCTTCGTGACCGCCGAGCGTCTTCTGCAGGCTCTCACCCTTGAGCAGAACACCGAGTCGGCGCGTATCCTGAAGCAGGCGGGCGTTACCCCGGTTGGACTTAATAAGGCGATTGACGAGCTGCGCAAGGGCCGCACCGCGGATACTGCATCCGCCGAGAATGCCTATGACGCGCTCAAGAAATATGCCCGCGACCTGACGGAAGCCGCACGCGAGGGCAAGCTCGATCCGGTGATCGGCCGCGACGAGGAGATCCGCCGCACGATCCAGGTGCTGTCGCGCCGGACCAAGAACAATCCGGTGCTGATCGGCGAGCCTGGCGTCGGCAAGACCGCCATCGTCGAGGGCCTCGCCCTGCGTATCGTCAATGGCGACGTGCCGGAATCCCTGCGCGACAAGTCGCTGCTCTCTCTCGACATGGGCGCCCTGATCGCCGGCGCGAAATATCGCGGCGAGTTTGAGGAGCGTCTGAAGGCCGTGCTCGAGGAGGTAACCGCCTCTGACGGTGGCATCATCCTGTTCATCGACGAGATGCATACGCTGGTCGGTGCGGGCAAGGCTGATGGCGCCATGGATGCGTCCAACCTCCTGAAGCCGGCCCTTGCCCGCGGCGAGCTTCACTGCGTGGGTGCGACCACCCTCGACGAGTACCGCAAGCATGTCGAGAAGGATCCGGCGCTGGCCCGGCGCTTCCAGCCGGTCTTCGTGTCCGAGCCGACGGTCGAGGATACCGTGTCGATCCTGCGCGGCCTGAAGGAGAAATATGAGCTCCATCACGGCGTGCGCATCACCGACTCGGCGATCGTGGCGGCCGCCAATCTGTCGAACCGCTACATCACCGATCGCTTCCTGCCGGACAAGGCCATCGACCTTATCGACGAGGCCGCCTCTCGCCTGCGCATGCAGGTCGACTCGAAGCCGGAGGAACTGGACGAGCTTGATCGCCGGATCATCCAGCTCAAGATCGAGCGCGAGGCCCTGAAGAAGGAGACGGACGACGCCTCCAAGGATCGCCTCTCGCGCCTTGAGCACGAGCTGGCCGATCTCGAGGAGAAATCTGCCGTCCTCACCCAGCGCTGGAAGGCGGAGAAGGACAAGGTCAATGCCGCCCAGAAGCTGAAGGAGGAGCTTGACCAGGCCCGTATCGAGCTTGATCAGGCGCAGCGTCGGGGCAATCTCGCCCGGGCCGGTGAGCTGGCCTATGGCGTGATTCCGCAGCTGGAGGCCAAGCTCAAGGAGACCGAGAGTGAACGCCGCGATGCCCTGGTGGACGAGGCGGTGACCGACAATCACGTGGCCCAGGTCGTCTCGCGCTGGACTGGCGTGCCGGTTGACAAGATGCTCGAGGGCGAGCGTGAGAAGCTCCTGCGCATGGAGTTCGAGCTTGCCAAGCGCGTCATCGGCCAGGACGAGGCCATTGAGGCGGTGTCCACCGCGGTGCGGCGCGCCCGGGCCGGCTTGAAGGATCCGAACCGGCCGATCGGTTCGTTCCTCTTCCTTGGGCCCACCGGCGTTGGCAAGACCGAGCTGACCAAGACCCTGGCCAGCTTCCTCTTCGACGACGAGCAGGCGGTGCTGCGGCTCGACATGTCGGAATACATGGAGAAGCACGCGGTCGCGCGGCTGATCGGCGCGCCTCCCGGATATGTCGGCTATGAGGAGGGTGGCGCCCTCACCGAGGCGGTGCGTCGCCGGCCCTATCAGGTCGTCCTGTTCGACGAGGTCGAGAAGGCGCATCCGGACGTGTTCAACGTCCTGTTGCAGGTTCTTGACGATGGCCGTCTGACTGATGGGCAGGGCCGGACCGTCGACTTCCGGAACACGCTGGTCATCATGACCTCGAATCTGGGTGCCGACATCCTGGTCAATCAGCCCGAGGGCGAGCCGGTGGAGAATGTCCGCGGTCTGGTGATGGATGTCGTCCGGGCGCATTTCCGGCCGGAATTCCTGAACCGGATCGACGAGATCCTGCTGTTCAAGCGGCTGCAGGCCGACCAGATCCGCAGGATCGTCGATGTGCAGATCGATCGCCTGCAGCGGCTGCTGGAGGATCGCAAGATCACCATCGATCTCGATGACAATGCCCGTGACTGGCTGGCCCGCCGCGGCTATGAGCCCGCCTATGGTGCCCGTCCGCTGCGCCGGGTGATCCAGAAGGCCCTGCAGGATCCGCTGGCCGAGCTAATTCTTTCCGGCAAGGTTAAGGACGGCGATACGGTGAAGGTCTCCGCCAATGAGGATGGCCTCACCATCAATGGCGAGAAGGCGGCCATGCGCTTGGCTGCCTGACGCCTGGCGATAGCTGCAAAGACCAAGGGCGCTCCGGAGACGGAGCGCCCTTCCTGTTTTCGGCGATGTTGCGTAGGTCAGCCGGCCTGCGTCAGCCGCGCATCGGCTTGAGCGCCTCGGCCCAGCGCTTGAGCTCCTGAAGCATGGCGACGGCGCTGGTCTCGTGGATTTCCTGGGCGACGAAGACGCCGTCCGTCAGGGACACCATCGGCACCATCACCTGCTCGAGTACCGGCACCATCTTGAGCGTGGTGATCAGCGGCTTGATGGCCTGGGTCGAGCGCAGGCCGCCCGAGACGCCGCCATAGCTCACGAAGGCCGCCGGCTTGTAGTTCCACTCGAGATAAAGGTAGTTGAGCGCATTCACCAGCGCTGGCGTCGGCCCGAAATTGTATTCCGGCATCACGAACACATAGGCATCGGCTGCCGCCACGCTGGCGGCCCACCGCTTGGTGTGTTCATGCTGATACTTCTGCATGCGCGGATGCATCGGCTCGTCATAGACCGGCAGGTTGAAGTCGGCGAGGTCAACGAGTTCGGCATCGAACAGGTTCTGGCTCTTGGCGAAGCCGTGGAACCACTGGGCGACCGGCAGGCCGACGCGGCCGGGGCGGGTGCTGGCAATGATCGTATGGAGTTTCAGCACGGGTTACCTCACAACTTGGCTGACATGGATTAGGCCCGGCGCTGGACCAGGCCGAATGAGGCGCAGAATACGGTCAGGATCGCCATGGCGATGAACCCCGCCCGCAGCGTATCAAAGAGTCCCGCGATCAGCGAGAAAAACAGAGGACCAACGATGACGCCCGCGAAATTGGCGCTCATCACGCCGCTGGTCATGAGGCTGACCTGCCCGGGCGGGGACAGGCGCGCGGTCTCCGCGATGAGCACGCCATTCCAGCCCATGGCTGTGCCGCCGTAAAAGACCGAGATGACGATCAGGAGCCACATGGGTGTCTCCGGGCCACACAGGGTAACCAGTACGGCGCCGACCGCCATGGCGACGCCAAGTGCCACCATCAGGGGGGCAGGGGACAGGAAGCGGTCGGCCACATAGCCCCATAGCAACCGGCCGACGACGCTTGCGCCCTGCGCCGCGCCGAAGATCATGCCGCCCTCGACCAGCCCGAGACCCACCACCTTGACCATATAGAGGGTGAGGAAGGCGCCGAGACACAGCTGCATGCCGCCATAGCAGGACGACATCATCACCAGCCGACGCAGCGAGCCATGGCTCAGCACCGCCCTTATCGGTCCCATCATCCCTGAGGACGTGGCCCTGACCGCCATCCGGTCGAAGCGTGGCGCGAAGGGGATCATCAGCACGAGCGCGACGACGGAGCCTGCGATCAGCCAGTGGATTGCGCCGGACCAGTCGCCCGAAAGGCCGATGAGCAGCGGCACCAACAGGCCGGCGAGGATGCCGCCCATGGGCGCTGCTGTCTGCTTGAACGAGAAGATGAGATTGGAATATTTCCGCGGCGTCTGGGTCGACAGGATCTGCGAGGTGGCAGGCACCACCGGCCCATAGCCGATGCCGATCACCAGGGCCGCCAGCGCGAAGACCGGTGTCACGCCCACAAGCAGCAGCCCCAGCCCTGCCACGCTGATCGCCACCGCGATCAGGCTGCGCGCCATCGGGCCGCAGCGGGACGACAGGGGTTCCCCGACGATGCAGGCGGCAAGTGCTGCCGAATACATGATGCCCGGATAGTAGCCGATGAGCTCGCCATTGAGATGGAGATCGGCGGCAATGGCCGGTGCAAGGACCGGCACGCTGAGCGCCACCAGGGAGGAGACCACCTGCACGAGGCTCGTGAGCCCCAGGGTCAGGGCAATCGTGCCCGCTCCGACCTGTTGATCGACCGGGGCAGCCGCCCCGCTGCTGGTGCTTGTCACGCTGGCTGCTCTTGGAAGCTCCCCGGCACGGGGAGGAAACTGAATGGCTGCAGCGACCCCCATGCCCCCATGCGGCCCGCTGCAGCGGAAAGGCTAGTCATTTCCCGCACAGACGACAATCGTCATCCGGCGCAGGGCTGCTTTGCATCAGTCAGGCGATCCGGTGGCGCGCCTGGAAGCCCTCGAGGAAGGAGGTGAGGTTGTCACCCAGCGGATCGCAGATGTAGCCGCCCTCCTGCACGATGACTGTCGGCAGACCGAGCTGGGCGATGCGGTCGGCGATGCGCCCGAAGCCCGGCGTCGTCACCTTGAGGCCGGCCAGCGGATCAGCCTCCGAGGCGTCGAGCCCCAGCGCCACCACGATCACCCCCGGTGCATAGGCGGCAACCCGGTCGAGCGCCTTGTCGAGCGCGGCAAGGAAGCCCTCGTCCCCCGTGCCCAGCGGTAGCGGCATGTTGAGATTGAAGCCGAGCCCGTCGCCTTCGCCGCGCTCGCTCGCATGTCCCCAGAAGAACGGATAGAAGCGTTCCGGATCCGCATGCAGCGATACCGTGAACACGTCACGGCGCCGGTAGAAGATGCCCTGGGTGCCGTTGCCGTGATGGAGATCGACATCGACGATGGCGACGCGATCATATTTCTGGCGCAGGTACTGGGCGGCAATCGCCGAATTGTTGAGGAAGCAGAAGCCCCCCGCCATGTCGTGGAAGGCATGGTGTCCCGGCGGCCGGCACAGGCCATAGGCCGAGGCCTCACCCTCCATGACCAGCCGCGCCGCGTGGGTTGCGGTAAAGGCGTTATGCTTCACCGCCCGCCAGGTCTCGGCCCCGATGGGGGCTGCCGTATCGGCCACGTGATAGCCTGCCTGTCCGACCGGCGACTGGGGATAGGAGCCGTTGCGGCGGTCGGGATGCACATTCGGGATGACTTCCGGACTTGCCCCCGGAATCTGCTTCCAGCGCTCGTGAATGGTCTCGAGGAAGGCGATATATTCGGGCGTATGCACTGCAGCGATGACATCGAGGCCATAATCGTCCGGAACGACGCGGGCAAGGCCCGCACGCTCCGCACCGGCCAGCAGGATGTCGGCTCTCCGCGGCTGGTCGGGATTGGGCTTGGCCACTCCACTGGAGAGGAAGAAGCTCGGATTGTGGAGCTTCTGGATATCGTCGAACACAACTTTCATGACGGGACCTTGATGTCGCCACGCGGGCCGGCCCTCGGGGAGGGCGCTTGTCGGGGGCTGATTCTCACAGTCAGATATGCGAGTTAGGCGACGACCACGATAACACGCAAGGAGGAAAGAGGGGAATGGTAGCAACTGTCAGGACAGCGGTCAGGGAAGATGCAGCGACCATCGCGGAGATGATCCGGGCGCACGCCCGTTTCGACGGCAAGGAACACCTCTGCCGGACCACCGAAGCCGACATTCTCGAACACGGTTTCGGCCCTGACCCGGTCTTCAAGGTATTGCTGGCGGAGATTGACGGCCGTGCCGTCGGCTCGCTCATGTATTATCGCACCTTCTCCTCCTGGGAAGGTAAGCCATTCCTGTTTGTCGACGATTTCTTCGTGTTGGACGAGATGCGCGGCAAGGGCATTGGCCGGCTGTTGCTCGCCCATGTGGCGGCGCTGGCCAGGGCTCAGGGCTGCCCTCGCGTCGACTGGCATGTGCTCGAGGTTGCCGAAGCCCGCGGCTTCTATGAGCATCTCGGCGCCAAGTGGGTGAGGGATTTCATGATCTACCGGCTGGAAGGCGAGGCGCTGGCCCGGCTGGCAGGAGAGGCCTGAACGATGGAATGCTGGCCGGTGCTGGGGAATCAGCGGTCGGCAGCGCAGGCCGGCATGAACTTTCGCGGCCCAGGGGCCGGGTCCGCAGCGCCCGATTCGGCCCCGTTTTTTCAGCTGACCCTCCGGTCCAGTTAAGTGACGGTAAAACACCGCACAAGTGGACCATCGTAGTCTGGACAGTCTCCGTCTGGTGTTCTAGCCTCTCTGCAAAACAGGGGGAGGCAAAGAGAACATATGTTGTTCCTTTCGGTCCTGGACATGGGCGAAAGTTGCTATGTCTAGTGCGCCTTTGTCCGCATCGGAGACGCGCCGACCGTGGCTGCTGCTTGCGCCTACGCTGATCGCGCTCTTCGTGCTCATGATAATGCCAATCGGCATTATGATGCTTTTCTCGTTCTACGAGTTCGTTCGTGCGGGTGTAGAGAAAGAGGTCTTCACCCTCGAAAACTGGCACGAGTTTTTCACCGACAGCTACTATCACATCTTCCTCTGGAAGACGGTGCGTGTTGCCGCCATCACAGCAATACTCTGCGCGATCATGGGCTATCCGCCCGCTTATCTGATCGCCATGACCCGTTTCCGGCACAAGTGGCTGCTTCTACTGCTGCTGATCGTGCCCTTCTGGATCAGCTTCACGATCCGCACCTTCTCCTGGATCCACATTCTCGGCGAGAAGGGCGTGATCAACGTTCTGCTCATGTGGCTCGGCATCATCGACCAGCCCCTGCGCCTGCTCTATACCGAGGGCGCGGTGATCATGGGCATGATCCACTTCCTGCTGCCCTACATGGTGCTCAATGTCTATGTGAGCCTCGAGGGCATCGACCGCAATCTCATCTCCGCGGCGCGCACTCTCGGCTGCACCCGCTTCCAGGCATTCCGCGAGGTAACCCTCCCGCTTTCTCTGCCGGGGCTCATGGCCGGTCTGCTGCTGTGCTTTGTGCTGGCGGCAGGAAGCTATGTGACGCCCGCCATCCTGGGCTCGAACCGCGACGCCCTGTTCGGCAATCTCATCTATGACACCATCATGGGGCAGCTGAACTGGCCCATGGGCGCCACCCTGTCGATCGTGCTGCTGGTCCTGCTCGGCGGTGTTGCCGCCATCTACAGCCGCTTCATGGGTCTTTCGCGCATATTCAAGGGGTTGAGCCGTTGAGTAGCGGAAATGACATCGTTTCCGGCCCTGGTTGGCAGGCGCTCAAGCTGTTCACCATTGCCGTCTATTTCTTCATGTTCGCGCCGATCCTCGTCGTGGTGATCCTGTCCTTCAACGACAGCATGTTCGGCGGCTTCCCGATGACTGGCGTGAGTTTGCGCTGGTATGAGAAGCTCATGGGCAACGAGGCGGTGCTGCGCGCCTTCAAGACCTCGCTTTGGGTCGCGCTGGTGACCTCGGTGATCTGTACCGCGCTGGGTATCCTCGCCGCCATGGCCCTGGTCCGTTATGATTTCCCGGGCAAGGAGTTCATCAACACCCTGGCCATCGCCCCGGCGCTGGTTCCCGAGACGGTGCTGGGCGTTGGCCTTCTGCTGCTCATCCGCTGGGCCGAGCAGCCGCGCACTCTCGGGCTGATGGTGGCAGGCCACATCATGCTCGCCTTGCCCTATGTGGTGCTCGTGGTTCAGGCGCGTCTGGTGGGCATCAAGCGGGTATACGAGGAGGCGGCGCTGTCGCTGGGGGCCAACCGCTTCCATACCTTTAGGGAGATCACCCTGCCCCTGCTCATGCCGGCGGTGGTGGCGAGCCTCCTGCTGGTCTTCACCATTTCCTTCGACAACATCACCGCCAGCATGTTCTGGCGCCCGGCCGGTGTCGAGACCATGCCTACCCAGATCCTGGCGATGCTGAAGATCTCCATCAGTCCGGAAATCAATGCCCTTGGCACGTTGATGATTGTGGTGACCGTCGGCGTGCCGGTTCTGGGCGGGGCGCTGGCGCGCATGCTTGCCCGGGGCGCGCCCGAATGATCTGGATGGGCCTGCAGATGGAGGCGACACGCCGGAGCAAGACCGACTGACGATTACCGCTGCGACGGTTTCCCGTCGATGCATTGCCGCAGAAAACAAGAAGTGAGGGAGACGGAAATGAAGCTTTCGACGACCAAGAGACTTGAACGGCTGCACGACCGCTACATGAATGGCGGTCTCGATCGCCGCACTTTTCTGGGGCTGACGGCCGCTGCCGCCGTTGGCGCCGGCGTGCAGATGCGCTGGATGGGCCAGGCCTTGGCGGCCGTCAAGGAAGTCCGTTTCGACGGCTGGGGCGGCGTGGTGCAGGAGGCCTTGGACAAGTATGCCTTCCAGCCTTACGAGAAGAAGACGGGCATCAAGATCGTGCAGGGCACCTTCGGTGACGAGGACGAGATCGTGACCAAGGTGAAGGCCTCGACGCCTGGCGAATACCAGATCGTCCATTCCTCCGGCGTCGAATACTACGTGAAGTATATCGACGCGGGTTTCGCTTCCGAGATCAACGAGGACAACATCCCCAATATGAAGAATGTCATGGAGGCGATGATCAAGCCCTTCCGTGACCTGACGCCCAAGCTTTCGGCCGTGCCCTACGATTACGGCACCACCGGCATTGCCTATAACCGCAAATACATCTCCGACGAGGAGGCCAAGGAGAAGGGCGCGGCCCTGCTGACCGATCCGCGCTTCAAGGACAAGATCGGTGGTTACGACAGCATGAGCACCCGCGTCTGGTACGGTGCCGTTGGAACCGGCCAGAATCCCAATGACATCAAGGATATGGATGCCGTTTGGGCGAAGGTGCGGGAGCAGCGTGACCTCGCCAAGAAGTTCTGGGGCTCGGGCGCTGAGCTCATGGACCTGTTGGCCAAGGAGGAGATCGTCGTCACCGACGCCTGGTCCGGCCGTATCGCCGCCCTGCAGCAGCAGGGGCATGACATCGGCTATCTCGACCCGAAGGACAGCTATGCCTGGATGGAGGACATGCTGGTGCTGAAGGGCTCGCCCATGGCCGAATGCGAGGAGCTCATCAACTTCATGCTCGAGCCCGAGACCGCGATCGCCGTGGCCGAGGGCCAGAACTATCCGCCGTCCCTTGATCCCACCAAGGTCAAGATGACCGAGAAGATCGAGAAGCTGCCGGCCTTCGACCCGACCGGCAAGATGGAGCATCTGACCTTCGCCGATCCGATCTACTGGTCCAAGAACAACGATGCCTGGACCAAGCAGTGGGATCGTATCGCCAAGGGCGCCTGAGCCTGGGTGGATGTTTAGTCGGTCGTGACCAGAGGGGAGTTTCGAGCAAGCATGTCGCAGGTTGCCGTTCAGCTGAAAAATGTCACCCTGGCCTACGGGGCCTTCGTGGCCATCAAGAATGTCAATCTGACGATTGAGAAGGGATCCTTCGTCACGCTGCTCGGCCCCTCCGGTTGCGGCAAGACCACCATCCTGCGCTCCATCGCAGGTCTTGTGGATCCGACATCTGGCGAGATCATCGTCGCCGGTCGCCGGATCAATGACATTCCCATCCACAAGCGGAATATCGGGCTGGTCTTCCAGAACTATGCCCTGTTCCCGCACAAATCGATCTACGACAACATCGCCTTCGGCCTGAAATATCGCGGCGTCGACAAGGACACTATTGCCGCCAAGGTGAAGCGCGCCCTCGACATGGTGCGCCTGCCGGGTGTCGAGAAGAAATTGCCCTCGGAGATGTCAGGCGGCCAGCAGCAGCGCATTGCGCTCGCCCGCGCCATTGTCATCGAGCCAGACGTGCTGTTGCTTGACGAGCCGCTCTCGGCGCTGGATGCCAATCTGCGTGAGGAGATGCGCACTGAGCTCAAGCTCATCCAGCGCGAGGTTGGCATCACGACGATCTTTGTCACCCACGACCAGGAAGAGGCGCTGGCCATGTCCGACCAGATCGTGGTGATGAACCATGGTGTGGTAGAGCAGGTGGGCCCGCCGGAGGAGGTCTATCGTGCTCCAGCAACCCGCTTTGTGGCAAGTTTCCTGGGGCAGTCCAACCTGCTCTCCGCCCGCGTTGTCGCTATCGAGAGCGGCATGGCCCGCATCGCCATCGACCAGGGACCGGAACTGCGGGTGACTGCACCGAAGGGACTGCAGGCAGGCGAGCAGGTCACCGCCGTGATCCGCGCCCAGCGCGTCAAGGTCGGCGCAACAGCGCAGCCCGGCGACAACGAGCTCTCGGGTCGCGTCCGCACTAGCTCCTATCTCGGGGGCACCGCGACCTATTTCATCGATCTGGGCGGCGTGACCCTGCAGGCCAACAACACCATCGACGACAAGGTCTTTCACGATGGCGATCCGGTCACCATGGTGATTGCGCCGCAGGACTGCGTGCTGCTCGACAATGAGGGACGGCGCATCGCCGCGTGATGGTCTGGGCGCTTCCGGCCAGCCAATGGGGCATGGGCTTCCGCGGATCACGCGGTCAAGGTGCCTCCGTCGGTGCCCTGCCGCCTGAGCCCGGCGGCGTGGATCCTGTCTTGCGTCGGTGCGCCGGGAAGCGTCCGCAGCGTAATGGGTTCGCCTGCCCAGTCACCGCCACTCTCGCAGCCGTAGGACATGCTGCCTGGTAACCCGGTGCCGCTCAGAAATGGGCGAGGAAGCCGCCATCCACCACCAGCACATGGCCGGTGATGTATGACGCTGCCGGCGATGCGAGGAACACGGCGGCGCCGGCGATTTCCTCGGGCCGGCCCCAGCGGCCGAGCGAGGTACGCTGCCTGAGCCAGGCTGAGACCTGCTCGTCCTCCACCCAGTGGCGGTTGGCGTCGGTTGCGAAATAGCCCGGGGCAATGGCATTGACCGTGATGCCACGGGGGCCGAGCTCTGCCGCAAGACTGCGTGTAAGGCCGGTGAGGCCGGCCTTCGAGGCCGTATAGGCAGCATCTCCCGACCGGGCGATATGCCCGGCAATGGAGGTCACGTTGATGATGCGCCCGCCATCGGTCATGCGCCCTGCCACCAGCCGCGACAGCAGCAGGGCGGCCACCACGTTCGTGTTCAGCAGGCTGCGGACGCTGTCGAGCGAGAGATCCTCGATCCGGTTGCGATCCCTGAGCCCGGCATTGTTGACGAGGATGTCGATGGGGCCGAGATCATCGGCGATGGCGGCGATGCCGGCCTCAACCTGCGCATCGTCGGCAAGGTCGAAGCTGTAGGCCGAAACCTGCCCGCCCGCCTGCTCGATCAGGCGCGCAGCATCCGCGAGCTTTTCCTGCTGGCGGCCATGCAGCACCACATGGGCGCCGGCCAGAGCCAGACCCTTGGCGATCTCGAGCCCGAGCCCTTGACCGCTCCCCGTAACCAGGGCCAGACGGCCAGCAAGCACGCCGTCAGCCATGGGATCAGCGTCCATCCTGCGCGTAGGGGTTTTCGCCCTTGCGCAGCTGCAGCCGGATGGGCGTGCCCCAGAGGTCGAAGGTCTCCCGCAGCGAATTGATCAGGTAGCGGGTATAGGAATCCGGCAGGTGCTCCGGCATTGAGCAGAACACCACGAAGGTTGGCGGCCGGCCCTTCACCTGGGTCATGTAGCGCAGCTTGATGCGCCGCCCGCCCGGCGCCGGCGGCTGGTGCCGTTCCACCACCTCGGCGAGCCAGCGGTTGAGCTTGGCGGTGGAGATCCGGCGCTGCCATACCTCGTAGCTCTTGAGCACGGCATTCATCAGCCGGTCGAGATTGTGGCCCGTCCGGGCCGAGACCGGCACGAAGGCCACGCCCCTGATCTGTGGCAGCAGACGCTCGACTGCTTCCTGCAGCGCCGCGAGGGTGGCATTGGGATCCTTCACCGCGTCCCACTTGTTGGCGGCGATGACGATGGCCCGGCCTTCCCGCGCCACCAGATCGATGATGTTGAGGTCCTGCTTCTCGAAGATGAGGTTGAGATCGTCGAGATTGGCCTCGGCCAGGGTTGCGTCGATCATCACGACCACGACCTCGGCGAATTTCACTGCCCGCAGCGCATCGGCCACCGACAGCTTCTCGAGCTTGTCCTCGACCCGGGACTTGCGGCGCAGGCCGGCCGTATCATAGATGCGGATCGGCGTGCCCTTCCATTCCCAGTCTACCGAGATCGAGTCCCGGGTGATGCCGGCCTCGGGGCCGGTGAGCAGCCGTTCCTCGCCCAGGATGGAATTGATCATGGTTGACTTGCCGGCATTGGGCCGACCGGTCACCGCAAGGCGCAAGGGGCCGTGATCATCCTCATCGTCCTCCTCGCCGCCGACAGGCTCTTCGCCCTCGGCTTGCCGGTCGCGGAAGATCTGCTCGGCGGCTGCACTCAGCGCCGCATAGAGATCCGACGTGCCCGTGCCATGCTCGGCCGATAGCGCGATTGGCTCGCCGAGCCCCAGCGAGAAGGCATCATAGAGACCTGCCTCGCCGGCTGCGCCCTCCGCCTTGTTGGCAATGAGGATCACCGGCTTCTGCGACTTGCGCACCATATTGGCGAAATGCTGGTCGAGCGGCGTGACGCCGGCCCGGGCGTCAATCATGAACAGGCAGACATCGGCTTCGGCGATCGCCGCTTCCGTCTGCTGGTTCATGCGCGCCGCCAGGCTGTCTTCTTCCGCAAGATCGAGGCCGGCCGTGTCCACGATCCGGAACTTGAGGTCGCCGAGCCGGGCTTCGCCCGAGCGCCGGTCACGGGTAACGCCCGGCCGGTCGTCGACAAGCGCAAGCCGCTTGCCGACCAGCCGGTTGAACAGGGTGGATTTGCCGACATTTGGTCGGCCAATGATAGCAACGGTAAAAGTCATGACATCCCCGTTGCGCCAACGGAAAGCGAAGACAGGCTCAGCGCAGGGCGGTGAGCGTGCCGTCGTCCGAGAGCAGATACAGCGTATTGTTGGCGATGACTGGCGCGATGAAATACTGCCGGTCGAGATTCATCTGGCTCAGCGTCTGTCCATTCTGCGGATTGATGGACAGCAGCGTGCCAGTGGACGACACTGCCAGCAGCCGGCCGCCACCCATCACCGGACCGGCCCATTTCTGGCCGCCCGGCAGCGACACCGACCAGCGGGCCCCGCCGTCCTTGCGCGACAGCGCCGCCAGCACGTTCCGTCCCGAGATGACGAACACATGCTCGCCCGCGATCCACGGCGTCTGGGTGCCGGATATGTCCTGGGTCCACAGGCGCGCGCCGTCGCTCAGGGCGAAGGCGCCCATCTTGCCCGCATGGGACACGGCAATGACCTGGTTGCCGTCGATCACCGGGCGTCCGCCGATATTGTTCATGGTAGCGGTCGAGCTCAGGCCGGTGAGCGAGGTGAGCGCATCACCCCATTTCGGTATGCCGTCGGCCTCCCGGAAGGCAATCAACTCTCCGGATGTATAGGGGGCCACCACCGTGCCAGCGGCAACTGCCGGGCTGGTATTGGAAATGACCGCCGACTGCTCGCCCACGCCCTCGAAGCGCCAGGCTTCCGCGCCCGTATCGGTCGAGAACGAGAAGACCTGGTTGTTGACGTTGACCACGAAGACATGACCGTTGGCGACTGTCGGGGCTGCGCGAACAGGCACCTTCACGCTCTTGCGCCAGACGATCGAGCCGTCGCTGATATTGACCGCCAGCACCTCGCCGAGGCCGGTGGTGGCGTAGATCCGGTGTCCGTCGGAGGCAAGGCCCCCGCCGAAGGCCGCGCTGGCCTTGCCGCCCTTCTGGACCAGCGAGACGGCCCAGATCCGGCCGCCCGAGGCTGCATCTGTGGCCGTCAGGGTGGCGCGGGAATCGAGAGTATAGACGCGGCCGCCCACAACAATGGGCGGCGCGCTCAGCTGCCCGTCGCGATCCGAGCCCTCGCCGATGGAAACCGACCAGGCAACCCGCAGATCGCTACCCAGCGCCAGGTTCTGCATAACATTGGTGGCAACGCCGCCGGGCTGGGCCCAGTTGGCATTGTGTTGCGCCGCAGGGATGACGATCGGCGCCGACGACGCCGTGCTGCTGGGGGCAAGCGCGCCCGTGTCCGGCACGACACTCTCCCGCTGGCCGGGGAGGATTGTGTCGTCATTGCCGGAGGTGAACATTTCCTTGGCCGCAGAGCAGCCGGTCAAGGCCAAGACTGGCAGCACGGCTGCGGTGAGCAGCAGGCGGCGCATGCGGCCCGCCTTGTCATTGACATCGTGCCCGGTGGAAAAGCCCTGCATGCCTACTCCCATTATTGCGTACCTGAACTTGCGGCCGGCGGCGTGGCCGGATTGGTGTCAGCGCCGGCAGCCGGCGGCGTGGCCGGCGGAACGGCAGGCTGAGCAGTGCTCCCTTCACCGGAAGCGCCCGTATTCGCGGGCGCCGCACCCGGCAGCTTGTCCGTCTGGCTTTGGATCATCGACAGGAGGATCTGGGCGCGCTGCCGCGACCCCATGGATGCCCGCGGATCGCCGATGATCTCGACCAGCAGCTCATTGGCCTTCTGCAGGTCGTTGTTGCGATAGGCACCAAGCGCAAGGATTTCGCGCGCCGCATTGCGCCAGGGATTGCCCTCGGCATTCAGTGTGCCGACGCGCTTCTCCAGCTCGTCCAGCGGCGCGGTATCGACCAGCAGATAGCCGGCGCGCACCCGGGCGAGATCCCGAAGCGGTCCCTCGGCCCCGCTGTCAGCGGCAACGATGTCATAGGCCGCAACGGCGCCCGGCACGTCATTCTTGGCGATCCGGACCGCGGCTTCCTGAAGGACCGCCAGGGTGCGGGCACCGGTGCTCGTGGATTGGGCCAGCTTGGTGAAGGCGGCGAAGGCCTCTTCATTCTTGCCTTCATCGGCAAGCTGCATCGCCTCCACATATTGCTGGCCGGCGGCCAGCGCCTTCTGGCGCTCGAAATACTGCCACAGCTTTGTCCCGCCGACGATGACGATCACGGCGAGGCAGAGACCGAGGACATATACCCCGTAACGGTCCCAGAGCCGCTTGAGCTGTTCCTTGCGGACTTCTTCTTCGACTTCGCGGATCAGCGACTCTTCACTCAACGAGCAACCCCTTTCCCGTCTGACGGCGCGGACTGATGATGCGCCGATTCGGCGGCGCCATTCTTCATAGCCCGCGAGCCGCGTAAACTACATGGGTGGCCGAATGAAGGCAACGGATCCGGCGCTTTCTCGAAAGATCGTTGCACTGTTGCCAAGCCTCGACATCCGCGGGACGGGGTGAGCAACTGCCGGGTGCGGAACGGACGGGGCCGGCGCAGCCGGGGAGGGAGCGGTCATCGCCGCCCGCACCCCGCCTTGCGAAGGCTTAGTCTTTCACCGAATAGGTGTGTTCCTCGGCCGGGAAGCTCCGGTTGCGGACGGCTTCGGCATAGTCGCTGATTGCCGATTCGATGGCCTCGCCCACCTTGCCGAACTTCTTGACGAACTTCGGCACCTGCGGATTGAGGCCGAGCATATCCTCCATCACCAGCACCTGGCCGTCGCATTCGGCGGATGCGCCGATGCCGATGGTCGGGATCGGCACCGCCTTGGTGATCTGTGCAGCCAGCGGTTCGGCCATGGCCTCGAGCACCATGGCGAAGGCGCCGGCCTCCGCCACCTGCCGGGCGTCCTCCTCGATCACAGCCCAGGTGTCGCGGGTCCGTCCCTGGGTCTTGAAGCCGCCGAGCACGTTGATTGACTGCGGCGTCAGACCGATATGGGCCATCACCGGAATGCCGCGCTCGGTCAGGAACCGGATCGTATCCGCCATGTGTCGTCCGCCTTCGAGCTTGATGGCGCCGCAGCCGGTCTCCTTCATGATCCGCGCGGCATTGCGGAAGGCGACGTTCGGGCTTTCCTCATAGGAGCCGAAGGGCATGTCCACGACGATCAGGGCGCGCTTGGAGCCCCGCACCACCGCCCGCCCGTGCGAGATCATGAGCTCGAGGGGCACCGGCAGCGTGGTTTCATAGCCATGCATGACCATGCCAAGGCTGTCGCCCACCAGCAGGAAGTCCACGTAAGGGTCGGCGAGCGCTGCCGTATGCGCGTGATAGCAGGTGAGCGAGACGATCGGCGCGCCCCCCTTGCGGGCTCGGATATCCGGCGCCGTCTGGCGCTTGATGGGACGATGCATGGACATGGGCGCTCCTCCTTACATACTGGTTACTGGCACCCCGATCACATAGGGGTGCAGGAAGACCATTGCCACATACATGATGATGCCGGCGATCGGCGCGATCACATCATGCCTGGGCTTGGGCGTGAAACTGGGGCGCGTGCCTCGGGCGGTTTCCACGATGATGTCGAGCACGCCGAAGACAAGGAAACAGCTGAACAGGACGACGCCGGGCAGGTCGCCATTGGACAGGAGATGTCCCGCTGACCAGAAGATGATGGCGAGCGCCATCGGATGTCTGAGCCACAGCCGCAGCCGTCCCTTGTGCAGGTAGATGGCAAGGCAGATGAAGCCGATCAGCACCAGCGTCATGGTGACGTGGCGCGCCCAGGCGGCCGGATAATAGACCATGTCGCTCTCTTCGAGCGTGCCCCGGGTTGAGGCAAAGCCCCAGATCATCAGAACAAGGCCGATGCCGGCGATCACGGCGAACGGTCCCTTGTAGCCCTTCTCGCCGAAGCGCTCGATGAGCGCGGACTTGAGCGGCGTGAGCGCCACGAGGTGGGGGCCGAAGAACAGGATCAGACCGAGGATGAGCAACGTCATGGGTAGCGCTTTCCTGGATCGGGCCGCAACGGCCCAGCAAGACTTCCTGCCGAGTATTAGAGGTTTTCCAGAGTGATCTCCATGCCAAATGCGCAAGGTCGCGGATTGCTGCGCGTGGCCTTGGCCGCCTCCTGAAAGGGTTCTCTGAAGGTACTCCTTTTGCTGTAACATCAAAGCGATGCCTGTCCACGGACCTTGCGTCAACCCCTCGCTCGGTCCACATTTACACTAAGGCTGGTCAGATCTCGGACGTTGAGGGTGCCGATCATTTATGTCAATCTTGCTGACCTAACGGGCATCAACTGCAGGTTTCGACTTTAGGATCGGCCGTATTGCGAGGAATCTTGGATGAGCCTGAAAAATGTCTCGCTGGACGATCGCTATGATCTGAGCAAGGACAGGGTATATCTCTCCGGCACTCAGGCTCTGGTGCGGCTGGTGCTGACCCAGCGCGCACTCGATCTCCGTAATGGCCACAACACCGCTGGCTACGTGACCGGCTATCGCGGCTCCCCCCTGGGCGGGGTCGATCAGGAATTCGAGCGCCGCACCAAGCTGCTGGCAGCCAACGAAATCCTTTTCCAGCCTGGCCTCAACGAGGATCTCGCCGCCACCGCCGTCTGGGGAACTCAGCAGGCAGAGATGCGCGGCGAGGGCGCCTATGACGGCGTCTTCAGCATCTGGTACGGCAAGGGCCCTGGCGTCGACCGCTGCGGAGACGTGTTCCGCCACGCCAATTCTGCCGGCACCTCGAAGCTTGGTGGCGTTCTCGTGCTCATGGGCGATGATCATGCCGCCGAAAGCTCGACCGTGGCGCATCAGAGCGAATTTGCCCTGGTCGATGCCATGATGCCGATCCTCAATCCTGCCGGCGCCCAGGAAATCCTTGACTATGGCCTCTATGGCTTTGCCCTGTCGCGCTATTCCGGCCTCTGGGTTGGCCTGAAATGCGTGAAGGACAATGTTGAATCGACGGCGGTGGTCAATGCCGGCCTCGACCGCATCAATATCGTTGAGCCCACCGATTTCGTCATGCCCGAGGGCGGCCTCAACATCCGCCCCCGCGATGACCGTTTCGCGCAGGAAAAGCGCCTCCATATCCACAAGCGCGCCGCCGCCATCGCCTTTGCCCGGGCCAACAGGCTCGACCGGATCATCTTCTCCGGCGGCCAGAAACCGAAGCTCGGCATCGTCACCACCGGCAAGAGCTACATGGATGTCCGCCAGGCCCTCGATGAGCTCGGCATCGACGAGGTGAAGGCTGCCGATCTCGGCATCCGCCTGCTCAAGGTCGCCATGGTCTGGCCGCTTGACCCGAAGATCGTCGAGACCTTTGCCGAGGGCCTCGACATGATCATGGTGGTCGAGGAGAAACGTTCGCTGCTCGAGGTCCAGGTCCGCGAGGAACTCTACAACCTGCCGCATCATCCCATCCTCATCGGCAAGGAGGACGAGCAGGGCGAGATGCTGTTCCCGCCCTATGGCGCGCTGGATCCGAACCATATCGCCCTCGAGATCGGCAAGCGCCTGGGCAGGCTCCATGCCACCCTCGACGACGATCTCAAGGCGCGCATGGAGCAGTTGGCCGCTCTCCAGCGCAATGTCCGCAACCAGCCGGACCTGATCTCCCGCATTCCCTATTTCTGCGCCGGCTGCCCGCACAATTCATCGACAGTTCTGCCAGAGGGGGCCCGTGGCTATGCCGGCATTGGCTGCCATTGGATGGTGCAGCAGATCCCCGAACGCCTGACCGAGGGCAACACCCATATGGGCGGCGAAGGCGCCAACTGGATCGGCGAGGCGCCTTTCTCGAAGCGCGGACACGTCTTCCAGAATCTCGGGGATGGCACCTACAACCATTCCGGCTATCTCGCCATTCGCGCGGCTGTCGCTGCCGGCGTCAACATCACCTACAAGATCCTCTACAATGATGCCGTCGCCATGACAGGTGGCCAGCATCACGAGGGCGGCCTCACCGTGCCGATGATTGCCCGGCAGGTGGCGGCGGAAGGGGTGAAGCGGGTCGTCATCGTCTCGGACGAGCCTGACAAGTATCCGAGCAACGTCGGCTTCCCGCCCTTCACCACCGTGCACCATCGCTCCGAGCTGCAGGAGGTACAGAAGGAGCTGATGGAGACGCCGGGAGTGACCGTCCTCATCTATGACCAGACCTGCGCCGCCGAGAAGCGCCGTCGCCGCAAGCGCGGCACCTTCCCCGACCCGCAGAAGCGCGTCTTCATCAACGAGCTGGTCTGCGAGGGTTGTGGCGACTGTGGTGTGAAGTCGAATTGCGTGGCGGTGCTGCCGGTTGAGACCGAATTCGGCCGCAAGCGCCAGATCGACCAGTCCAGCTGCAACAAGGACTATTCCTGCATCAACGGCTTTTGCCCCAGCTTCGTGACCATCGAGGGCGGCCAGCTTGTCCGCGGCAAGCGCAAGCCGGCAGGCGAGGGAGCCTTGTTCGAGGCGCTGCCCGAGCCGACCCTGCCGTCCCTTGATCGTCCCTGGGGCATCCTGATCACTGGCATCGGCGGCACCGGCGTCGTCACCATCGGCCAGATTCTGGGCATGGCCGCCTATCTGGAGAACAAGGGCGTCGGCATCATCGACATGGCCGGCCTCGCCCAGAAGAATGGCGCGGTCGTGACCCACATGAAGATCGCCCGCCAGCCGGAGGACATTGCCACCATCCGCCTTGCGGCTGGCGGCGCCGATCTCATGCTGGGGTGCGACCTGATCACCTCGGCCTCCGAGAAGAACCTGGCCCTGCTGGCCAAGGGCCGTGGGCACGCCGTGGTCAACGATCACGAGATCATGCCGGCCCAGTTCACCCGCATGCCAGACCTCAAGCTGCCGCATGAGGACATGGCCATGTCGATCATGGCCCGCACCGGCCGCGACAATGCCTATTTCGTCGACGCCACCGGCATGGCGACCGAACTCCTGGGCGACTCCATTGCCTCAAATATGTTCACCCTGGGCTATGCCTATCAGAAGGGCTTGGTGCCCCTGTCGGCGGCCGCGATCGAGAAGGCCATCGAGCTCAACGGCGCCGCGGTGAAGATGAATCTCGAGGCATTCCTCTGGGGTAGGCGTGCGGCCCACAATCTCGCCGCCGTCGAGCGCATCGTGAAGAGCGAGGACGAGATGGCCCCCGCCCATCACCGCGACCTTGACGACATGATTGCCCAGCGGTCGGCCTTCCTCGTCGGTTACCAGAACACGGCCTATGCCGAGCGTTACAAGGCCATGGTCGCCAAGGTGCGCCGGGCCGAGGCCAAGGTCATGCCCGGCAGCCAGGCCCTGTCTGAGGCGGTGGCGCGCTATCTGTTCAAGCTGATGGCCTACAAGGATGAGTATGAGGTTGCCCGCCTCTATACCGGCGGTGCCTTTGAGCACGAGCTTGCCAAGCGCTTCGAGGGCAATTACCGGGTGAAGTTTCACCTGGCGCCCCCGCTCCTTGCCCGCCGGGATCCCAAGACCGGCCATCTCCAGAAACGCGAGTTCGGCCCCTGGATGATGGGCGCCTTCCGGATCCTGGCAAAGCTCAAGGGTCTTCGCGGCACGCCTTTCGACATCTTCGGCTATACGCAAGAGCGGAAGGTCGAGCGCGCCCTGATTGCCGATTACGAGAAGACCATCGATGAGCTGCTGGCCGGGCTCACGCCGGAACTCTATCCGCTTGCCGTGGAGATTGCCTCGATCCCCGAGCATATCCGCGGCTATGGCCACGTGAAGGAACGCCACCTCGAGACGGCCAAGGCCAACGAGGCGGCCCTTCTCGCCCAGTTCCGCTCCGGCAAGCCGCCGGCTATTCGGCAGGCGGCCGAATAGGGCAGCCCGGTATCTGGACGGTACGAAAGGAAAGGGCCAGGCATCAGCCTGGCCTTTTCGGTCTTGGGGTGAGGGGCACGTGAGCTGCCCGGTTATTGCCGGCCAGGGGTGCCGGCACATTCAGCGCTGGATGATTGCGCCATCCTTGAAATCGAAGATCGCCCCATTGGCATCCTGCTGCGGGGCCACCAGCGTCGGAATGTGGCGTGCAAGCTCTGCCGGCTGCGGCAGCGTCTCGGGATCTTCTCCCGGCATGGCCTTCGCCCGCATCGCGGTCCGCACCGGGCCGGGATTGAGCAGGTTCACCCTGAGCGCACTCGTGCCCACCTCATTGGCATAGGTCAGAACCAGCGTCTCAAGCGCCGCCTTGGTTGCGGCATAGAGCCCCCAGTAGGCGCGGGTCTTGTGGGCGGCACCCGAAGTAAGGAACAGGGCGCGCCCTGCATCCGACTGGCGCAGCAGCACGTCCAGCGAGCGGATGAGCCGCGCGTTGGCCGTGACATTGACAGCGAAGGTCTCGTCCCAGTCCTTGGGCTTGATATGGCTGACCGGCGTCAGCTTGCCGAGCGCGCCCGCATTGCCGACCAGGATGTCGAGCTTGCCCCAGCGCTCGTAAATCGAGGCGCCAAGCCGGTCGAGGGCGTCGAAATCCTTCAGGTCGACCGGGACCAGGGTGGCCGATCCGCCCAGCGCCTTGATCTCGTCGTCGAGGTCTTCGAGCCCGCCGACGGTGCGGGCGAGCGCAATCACATGGGCGCCTTCCGCGGCCAGCGCCTTGGCGGTGGCGTAACCGATGCCACGCGAGGCGCCGGTGACCAGGGCGATGCGATCTTTGAGCAGCTTTGTCATGAGGTCCGGATCTTGGGAGGGATCGATCAGGATCGGGGCGCGGCCACCGGAGGCAGCTGCGCCCGAGATCCTTGAGAGATGGTGCTCAGCCGACTTCGGCGAGCAGTGACAATTGCCGCGACTTGCCTTCGCCGCACTGGTCGGTCAGCGGGGTCGGATAGTCGCCCGTGAAGCAGTGGTCAGTGAACTGCGGCCGCACTGGATCGCGCTTCTCTTCGCCCAGCGCCCGGTAGATGCCGTCGACCGACAGGAAGGCCAGGCTGTCGACGCCGATGAACTCGCGCATCTCTTCCAGCGTATGGGTGGCCGCCAGCAGGTGCTTCTGCTCCGGCGTGTCGATGCCGTAGAAATCCGGGAACTTGATCGGCGGGCTCGCGATCCGCATGTGCACTTCCTTGGCGCCCGCCTCGTACATCATCTGCGCGATTTTGAGCGAGGTGGTGCCGCGCACGATCGAATCGTCCACCAGGATGATGCGCTTGCCCTGGATGACAGCGCGGTTGGCATTGTGCTTGAGCTTCACGCCCAGTGAGCGGATCTGCTGGGTGGGCTCGATGAAGGTGCGGCCCACATAGTGGTTGCGGATGATTCCGAGCTCGAAGGGAATGCCGGCCTCGTTGGCAAATCCAAGCGCCGCCGGCACGCCCGAATCCGGAACCGGGATGACCACATCCGCATCGACCCGCGACTCCCGGGCCAGCTGTTGGCCCAGCGCCTTGCGGACCTGGTAGACCGAGCGGCCGGCCACGATGCTGTCAGGCCGCGAGAAGTAGATATATTCGAAGATGCAGGGTCGTGCCTGCATGGGCGGGAAGGGGTGCAGGCTCTCGATGCCATCCTTCGAGATCACGACCACTTCGCCGTTCTCGATCTCGCGGATGAAGCGGGCGCCGATGATGTCGAGGGCGCAGGTCTCGGAGGCGAGGATGGGGGCGCCGTTCAGTTCGCCGAGAATCAGCGGCCGGATGCCAAGCGGGTCGCGGGCACCGATCATCTTCTTGTTGGTCATGGCGACCAGCGAATAGGCGCCTTCGATGGCGCGGATGGCCTCGATGAAGCGCTCGATGAAACGCGGTTTGCGCGAGCGGGCGACCAGGTGGAGGATGACCTCCGTATCCGAGGTCGACTGGCAGATGGCGCCGGTGCGGATCAGCTCCTCCCGCAGGGTGAGGGCATTGGTAAGATTGCCGTTATGGCAGATGGCAAAGCCGCCGCTGGCGAGATCCGCAAACAGCGGCTGGACGTTGCGCAGGATGGTGGAGCCGGTGGTCGAATAACGGACATGGCCGATGGCGGTGTCGCCCTGGAGACGGTCGATGACCTTGGGCGAGGAGAAATGGTCGCCGACGAGCCCCATGCGGCGTTCGGAATGGAAGCGGACGCCGTCGAAGGAGACGATGCCGGCGGCTTCCTGGCCGCGATGCTGCAGGGCGTGCAGCCCGAGCGCGGTGAGCGCTGCCGCATCCGGATGCCCGAAAACGCCGAAGACGCCGCATTCTTCCCGCAGCGTGTCGGCATAGGGGTCGAACTCCATCGAGACGAAGTCCTCGGAGAGCCCGGCAGTACCGTCCTCGTAATTCATGTCCTTACGCTCATGTCCTTGAAACGCCACCATCTCGACCTCCTGCTCAGGCTCCGCTAGTCGCTGTTGCCAGAGGAGTTGTTGTCCAGCAATTGCTCGATGCCCTGCCGGTTTGGGGATCCGTACCCGTCATCGACTTCGGCGTCGCTCCCTGGACTGCCGCTGGCGGGGTCGTCGGTTTCTCCCTGTCCGCCCCCCGAGCTCGCTTCGTCCGATCCGGCGTTTATATAGGTTTTGCCGAGCAGAGTTTCAGCCACGTCCGGTGGTAAATATGAAATCACCAGGGTGCTGGTCTCTTCGATCAGCGGCAGAGTGGCTGCTTCCCGTACCCAGTCGGGCCGGCGTTCGACCGGGACCAGCCAGATGAAAAAGATATAGGCGACTACCACGAGAAGGAGGCCGCGGACCAGGCCGAAGGCAAAGCCGAGGGTCCGGTCAAGGGCGCCGACGCCAGAATCGAGGATCCAGTCGGAGATCTTGATCGTGATGATCGAGACGATGATCAGGACGATGAAGAATGTGCCGGCGACCAGTGCGATGTCGGCCACATAGTCAGGCTGGATATAGGATCGGGCGACGTCGCGGAAGCCGGTATAGGCCACATAGGCTGCCAGCGCCGCACAGCCCCAGCCGAGGATCGACAGGACCTCGCGGGTGAAGCCGCGCATGAGTGCGAGCAGTCCCGAAACCAGCATGATGCCGATCAGGATGACGTCCAGCATTGAGAACGGCATTTAGTGCAGGCTCCACAGCAATGTTCGGTCAGGTTCCGGAAATGTGAAGACCCCGTTTTACGGGGTCACGCATCGACGTCTGAACGCTTCGCTTGAAACGCGCCGGCATCACTCACCGAGCAATGCTGCAGGCGCGCGGATTATATGACTCTTTTGCTCGACTGTCACATGCTAGATCCCGCGCTTTCGGGCAACAAAAAAATCCCTGTGGCCTGCCGGCCGCGACCATGCGGAGACCGACGATCACGGCGCGCTCCAGGCCTTTTTCGCTCCCTCGCCGGGCAACGGCGCCGCCTTCCGACCGTTCGGATCGAAGCTCTGCACCCAGCGCACGAGACCCATGAGATTATCGGGGGCATGCACCGCAAGCGGCGGCTTTTTCCATTCGGTCGTTGCCGCCTTGGGCACGACCGCCGTCTTGAAACCGAGCTTGGAGGCCTCCTTGAGCCGCGCTTCGCCCTGGGCGACCGGCCGCAGGGCGCCGGACAGGGCAATCTCGCCGAACAGCACGCATTCGGCGGGCAGGGGGGCGCCGGTGAGTGATGAGACGAGCGCCGCCGCCACCGCCAGATCCGCTGCGGGTTCCTTTACCCTGAGGCCGCCGGCAATGTTGAGATAGACGTCATAGCCGCCAAGCCCCACGCCGCAATGGGTGTCGAGCACCGCCAGCAGCATGGCGAGCCGGCTCGAGTCCCAGCCGACGACAGCCCGTCGCGGTGTGCCGAGGGTTGAGGGCGACACCAGCGTCTGCACCTCTACCAGCAGCGGCCGTGTTCCCTCCATACCGGCAAAGACTGCCGCCCCGGGGGTGGAAGAGTTGCGGTCGCCGAGGAACAGACCCGAAGGGTTTTCCACTTCCGCAAGCCCTCCGTCGGACATTTCGAACACTCCGATCTCGTCCGTGGGGCCGAAGCGGTTCTTGACCGCGCGCAGGATGCGGAAATGGTGGCCGCGGTCGCCCTCGAAGTAGAACACGGCGTCCACCATGTGCTCGATCAGCTTGGGGCCGGCGATCTGCCCGTCCTTGGTCACATGCCCCACCAGCAGGACAGTCGTGCCTTTGGTCTTGGCGAAGCGGATGAGCGCTTCCGTCCCGGCGCGCAGCTGTGAGACCGTGCCGGGCGCTGCATCGATCTCCGGCGTCCATAGGGTCTGCACCGAGTCGACAGCGATCACCGACGGGCGCTGTCCGTCGCCCATCGTGGCGAGCACGTCGTTGAGATTGGTCTCTGCCGCCAGCAGTACCGGCGCATCAGCCAGACCGAGCCTTGCAGCCCTGAGCCTGACCTGGTCGACCGCCTCTTCGCCCGACACATAGACTACCCGCTCGCCATTGCGGGCGAGCCGGGCGAGTGTCTGCAGGATGAGCGTCGACTTGCCGATGCCCGGATCACCGCCAATCAGAACCGCGGAACCCGGCACCAGTCCGCCACCGGCCACCCGGTCGAGCTCCTTGATGCCGGACAGGATTCGCGGCGGCGCCTTGCTTGCCCCCTGAAGGCCGACCAGCTCGATCTTCCGTCCCTTGCGCCGCGGACTGGCGCCACCTGGAAGGGGAGCGGAGGCCGCTTCCTCAACAAGCGTGTTCCACTCGCCGCAGGCATCGCACCGCCCGGCCCACTTGGAGGCCGTGGCGCCACAGGACTGGCAGACGAAAAGCGAGGAGGCTTTGGCCATGGGCTATCCTTGTGCTGGAGCCGGCGACGATCCCCCTCGCTATAGCGGAGTTTGCATTGGGGCAAAAGGTGAACATTTTACCCGTCGGCGAATTCTCCGGAGATAACCACCTTGCCGATGGTGCGACCAGCCTCGATCAGCCCATGCGCCTCCCGCAGGGTCGAGGCATTGATCGGCGTGAGCTCCTTGGTGACCGTGGTCCGGATCAGGCCGAGATCGACCAGATGTGCCGTTTCCTTCAGGATGTCGTGCTGCCGGGCGATATCGAGGGTCGTGAACTGCGGCCGCGTGAACATGTATTCCCAGCAGATGGCGACGCTCTTTGCCTGGAATATGCTGGCATTGACCGGCTGGGTATTGGCGACGATGAAGCACACCTTGCCTTGCGGCGCGATGAGGTCGGCGCAGGCGGCGAAATAGTCATCGGTCGACGAGGCGCACAGGATGTATTCGACCATGTCGATGCCGAGGCCGCGCACCGACTCGACAAGGTTGCGGTGGTCGGCCACGTGATCTGCGCCGAGATCCTTGCACCATTCGCTCGACTCTGGCCGCGAGGCTGTGGCAATCACGATGAGGCCGGCCCGCTTGGCAAGCTGGATGGCGATCGAGCCGACACCACCGGCGCCGCCGATGATCAGGATGTGCCGCCCGGCATTCTTCTCGGGATCGGTGGGGATCCCCATCCGGTCGTGCATGCCTTCCCACGCGGTGAGCGTTGTCAGCGGTAGCGCCGCTGCTTTGGCGAAATCGATTGTCTTCGGCTTGAGGGCGCAGATCCGCTCATCGATGGCGATGAGTTCGGCATTGCTGCCATCCCTGGTAATGTCGCCGGCGAAATAGACCTTGTCCCCCACCTTGAACAGGCTTACCGCCTCGCCGACGCCCTCGACGATGCCGGCGCCGTCATAGCCGAGGATCTTGGGCGTCTCGCTCTTCTGCGGCAGTCGGAAGCGCCGGACCTTGGTGTCCACTGGATTGACCGAGACGGCCTTGACCCGCACCAGCAGGTCATGCGGCCGCAGCTCGGGGGCAGGAACCTCCAGGTCGAGCAGGGCCTCCGGATCGGTCAGGGGAAGTGACTGGTAAAGCCCGATTGCACGCATTTCCTGCTCCCTTTGTTTGTTCTTGGATTGTTACGGCTTGAGCACGTCCATCTTGATGGGCCCTTCGGCCCGCCCGTTGATGAACTGGTCCACATAGGGATTGCCGCTGTTGTCGATCGTCGAGGCGGGGCCTGTCCAGATGATCCTGCCTTTGTAGATCATCGAGATCGTGTCGGCGATTTTGCGGGCTGAGGCCATGTCGTGGGTAATCGAGATGGCGGTGGCCCCGAGACGGGTCACGCAGTCCCGGATGAGGTCGTTGATGACATCCGCCATGATCGGATCAAGCCCGGTCGTCGGTTCGTCGAAGAAGATGATCTCCGGGTCCCCGGCAATCGCCCGGGCGAGACCCACGCGCTTCTGCATGCCTCCCGACAGCTCCGCGGGCGACAGTTCGCCGACCTCTGAGCCAAGCCCCACTTGGGCGAGCTTCTCGAAGGCGATTTCCCGCGCCTTGGCCCGCGGCATCTTCTTGCCCTGGATTAGGCCAAAGGCGACATTTTCCCAGACGGGCAGACTGTCGAACAGGGCCGCGCCCTGGAACAGCATGCCGAAGCGGCGCAGCAGCTGGTCGCGGGCCCTGGCCTTGAGGCCGACCGTTTCCATCCCGTCGATCTTGATGGAGCCTTCATCCGGCCGGATGAGGCCGAGGATGCATTTGAGGCTCACCGACTTGCCCGAGCCCGAGCCACCGATGATCACCAGCGACTTGCCGCGATCGACCGACAGGTCGAGACCGTCAAGAACGACCTTGCGGCCGAAGGTCTTCCGGACTCCGGAGAGGGCGATGTGAGGAGTTCCTGACGCCATTGGTTCCCGTCCCGTCTCAGGAGAAGATCAGCGAGGTCATGATGTAGTTCACGGCCAGGATCAGGATGGAGGCCGAGACCACCGCATTGGTCGTCGCCCGGCCCACGCCCTGTGCGCCGCCCCGGCTGTAATATCCCTGGAAGCAGCCCATGAGGGCAATCACCAGGCCGAACACGGCGGCCTTGGCGAGACCCGACAGCACGTCGTTCATCTCCAGGAAGTCCACCGTGCTCTTGAGATAGGCGGCGGAATTGAAGCCGAGGCTGCGGGTACCGACAATATAGCCGCCGAAGATGCCGATCGTGTCGGCGATGGCGACCAGGATCGGCAGGGTGACGACGGCGGCGATGATTCGCGGCGCCACCAGATATTTGAACGGATTGGTCGACAGGGTGGTGAGCGCGTCCACCTGTTCGGTCACCCGCATCGTGCCGATCTCGGCGGCAATGGCGGCGGAGATGCGGCCGGCGACGATGAGGCCGGTGAGCACCGGCCCCAGCTCGCGGCAGATGCCCAGCGCCACGATCTGGGCCACGATGCTTTCCGCGTTGAAGCGCGTCCCGCCCACATAGATCTGTAGGGCCAGCGCCGCGCCGGTGAAGAAGGCGGTAAGACCGACGACAAAGAGTGAATTGTAGCCGATCCTGATGATTTGATCGAAGATCTGCCGGCCGAAATAGGGCGGGGTGAAGGTATGGAACACCGAGTTCCAGAGGAAGATCGCTAGGCGACCGACTTCCTCGCAGAATTGCAGGGTGATCCGACCAATACTGGCGAGAAAGTTCAAGAGCGGGCCTTTCCGTCAGAAAAGGGCATCCGCGCGGACCGAAGGCGCCCGACCGGCAATGCCCAGTATCAGCAACCGAACACCACGACCGGAAGCGTTTCCGCTAGGCCAGTCATAGAGGTAATGTGTATAGCCCGGACACCCGCTCTCTCGAAAGAGGCATTATCAATCGTAGGATGAGTACATGCGGTAGTAGCGTGACCCGAGCGAGGTGAGCACCTCGTAGGAGATGGTGCCAGCCCAGCGCGCCATGTCATCGATGGTGATGTGCGGTCCGAGCAGCTCGGCCTTGCTGCCCCGTCGGGCAAATTCCGGCGGCACATCGGTGACATCTACCGTGATCATGTCCATGGACACGCGCCCGACAACCGGGGCGAACTGGCCGCCAATATAGACATGGGCCCGTTCGGTGCGGCTCGAGCCGCTGAGGCAGCGGAAGTAGCCGTCTGCATAGCCGACCGCGATGACCGCGATCCGCGACGGCCGCTCGCACACCCAGGTGGCGCTGTAGCCTACCCGCTCGCCCGCCTTGAGCTCGCGCACGCTCAGCACGTTGCCATAGAGGCTGACCACCGGCCGCATCGGGTTCGACCGGTCGGCCAGCGGCTTGCCGCCATAGAGCGCGATGCCCGGACGGCAAACGTCACAGTGGAACTCTTCCGTATTCAGCATGCCGGCCGAATTGGCGATGCTCGCCCGCGCTTCCGGCAGGAGGGCGCGCAGGGCCTCGAAGCGGGCCAGTTGCTCGCGGTTCATCGGTGCATTCGGGGTGTCGCCGCAGGCCAGATGGGTGATGATCAGCGTGATGCGGAAGGCGCTGAGATCGCGGTGGCAGGCCGCAAGGCATTCGACCTGCGCCTGATTGAGCCCCAGCCGGTTGATGCCGGTATCCACATGCAGGCCGGCCGGCAGGCGCCGGTCCTGCTCGCGGCAGAACTGGGCCCATTCGCTGATTTCCTCTGGCGAGGTGAGAACCGGCTGTAGGCCGTGCTCGGCCAGGAAAGGCGCGCTGTTGGGCATGAGGCCGCCGAGAACGTAGATCGATGCCTCCGGCAGCGACGCCCGCAATTTAGCCCCTTCGCCCGGCAGCGCCACGAAGAAGGTGCGGCACCCGGCCGACCACAGGGCCTGGCTCACGGGGATCATGCCGAGGCCATAGGCGTCTGCCTTGACCGCGGCGCCGCATTCCGACGGCTTGGTCAGATTGCTGAGGAAACGATAGTTTTCCTGGATCGCCCTAAGGTCGATCATCAGCGTGCCACCGCTCAACTCAGCGGGAAACTCGTCGGCGTCCCAGGGGCGGGAAGGGGTCAGGGTGTCGTTCTCGCTCATGGGCGCAACTGGTCACTCAAAACGTTCAGGGAGATAGTCGTCGGACACTAAATTGTGGAATCGTGTCAAGCTCGCGTCGAATTGTAGCGGAATTGTGCCGGTCGGACCATGGCGCTGCTTGCCGATGATGACCTCTGCCTTGCCCGTCACCTTGTTCATTTCCTCTTGCCACTCGAAATGCTCGGGCGTGTTGGGCTTGGGCTCCTTCCGCTGCAGATAGTACTCCTCGCGGTAGACGAACAGCACAACGTCAGCGTCCTGCTCGATTGATCCTGATTCGCGCAGATCCGCAAGCTGCGGTCGCTTGTCGTCGCGTGCTTCGACCTGACGCGACAGCTGCGACAGGGCGATGATCGGACAGTCCAGTTCCTTGGCCAGCGCCTTGAGGCCGGTGGTGATTTCGGTGATTTCCTGCACGCGCCCCTGGGCCGACATCTTGGCGGAGCCGGCGAGCAGCTGCAGGTAGTCGACCACGATCAGCCCCAGCCCGTGCTGCCGCTTGAGGCGGCGCGCCCGGGCGGCCAGCTGGGCAACGGTGATGCCACCGGTATCGTCGATGAACAGCTTGATCGACTGCATCTCCTGGCTGACGGCCGTCAGCCGGCGGAACTCTTCCTCGGTGATCTTGCCGCGGCGGATGCGCTCCGAGGGGATCTCCGCCTGCTCGGACAGGATACGTGTGGCCAGCTGCTCGGCCGACATTTCCAGCGAGAAGAAGGCCACCACGCCGCCCTCGACGACCTTCTCGCTGCCGTCGCTGAGCTTCTCGGCGCGGTAGGCCTTTGCCACGTGATAGGCGATGTTGGTGGCCAGCGCCGTCTTGCCCATGGCCGGGCGGCCGGCAAGGATGATGAGGTCGGACCGCTGCAGGCCGCCCATCTTGGCGTCGATATCGGTGAGGCCGCAGGAGATGCCCGAGAGGCCGCCATCGCGCTCATAGGCCGAAGCCGCCATGTCGATGGCTTCGGTGAGCGCGTCGCTGAAGGCGCGGAAGCCCTTGCCATAGCGTCCCGTCTCGGCGAGTTCGTAGAGCCCTTGCTCGGCTTCTTCGATCAGGGTCCGCGGCCCCACATCGACCGGCGCGTCATAGGCGGCATTGACGATGTCGGTGCCGATATTGATCAGCCGCCGCCGGATCGCCAGGTCATAGATGGTGCGCCCGTATTCCTGGGCGTTGATGATGGTGGTGGCGGAGGCGGCAAGCCTTGCGAGATAGGCAGCCCCGCCGATTTCCGCCAGCGAATTGTCCCGTTCGAAGAAGGTCTTGAGCGTGACCGGCGACGCCAGCTTGCCGGCCTTCACCAGACGATAGATCGCTTCGTAGATGCGCGCGTGGACGGGCTCGAAGAAGTGCTCTGGCTTGAGAAAGTCGGATACCCGTTCGCACGCGTCGTTATTGACCAGGATCGCGCCGAGCAGGGCCTGTTCCGCCTCGATATTGTGCGGTGGCAGCCGGTAGGCTGCATCATCCTGCTCCGGATTCTGCAGGTCGACGGACGGATAGGTGTATGCTCTCTCCATGGCTCATAGTTAGCGCTTAAACGCGTCTCATGGGGCAAACGGAATCATGCTGCCGCGCCCCTTTGCCCGGTATCCACAGGGCATGGTGTCATCGTTGCCACAGCAGTCAATTTTTACTTGTTCGGACGATTTTCGCTTGCCCGTCGTAAATGCGTCGGCGTGGCGACTCTCGTGCCGGGAGGCTCCGCCTTACTGGGCGGGGACCGAGACCAGATGGCAGCCGTCCTGTTCGAGCTTCCGGAGGCGTTCTTCCTCCTGATGGATATAGTCGCGGGTGAGCGGCAGGGCGTGCTGGCTCCGGGTGAACTGGATCTGGAAATTGTTCATGCCCTGGTAGCGGAACGCCGTTTCGGAGCCCGCAAGGTAGAATTCCCACATCCGGCAGAACCGCTCGTCATAGAGCGCCTTGGCGCGGTCCCGATGATCCATGAAGCGCTTGCGCCATTCGCGCAGGGTTTCCGCATAGTGGAGGCGCAGGATCTCGATGTCGGTGACATAGAGCCCCGACTGCTCGAGGACCGGCAGCACTTCCGACAGGGCCGGGATGGCACCGCCGGGGAAGATGTACTTGGCGATCCACGGATTGGTGGCGCTGGGGCCATCGGACCGGTTGATCGAATGCAGCACCGCGATGCCGTCGTCCGTCATCAGCTCCCGAACCTTGGTGAAGAATTCCGGATAATGCCCGACGCCCACATGCTCGAACATGCCGACCGAGACGATGCGGTCGAACTTGGTCTCGAGCTCGCGATAGTCCTTGAGCAGGAAGCGCACCCGGTTGCTAAGGCCGCGGGCGGCGGCCCGCTCGTTCGACAGCTTGTGCTGTTCTTCCGACAGCGTGACGCCTGTCACGTCAGCGCCGGTCATCTCCGCAAGATAGAGCCCGAGACCGCCCCAGCCGGAGCCGATATCCAGCACCCTCATGCCGGGCTTGATATTGAGCTTGGCGGCGAGATGCCGCTTCTTGGCAAGTTGCGCCCCTTCCAGTCCGCAGCCCTCGTGATCGAAATAGGCGCAGGAATATTGCCGGTCCCGATCAAGGAAAAGGTCATAGAGCGTGCCGTTCAGGTCATAGTGATGGGCGACGTTCTTTTGTGCCTTGCCGATCGGATTGTATTCCCGGAACCGGCGGGTGGCCGTCCGCAGATGGCTCCAGACCTTGATCCAGCTGGGATAGGAGCGCTCTTCCAGATTGCTCAGGACGACCTCGAGGAAGTCGTAGATCGACCCTTCCTCCATGTCCATCTCGCCGTCCATGTAGAGTTCGCCGAGATATTTCTCGGGGTTGAGGGCGAGCTTGTTGCAGGCCTTGGTGGTCTTCAGCCGGAAGACTACTCGCTTGCCGGTTCCATCGCCGAACTCGTGCGATTTGCCGCTGGGGTCCACGAGCACCAGCGTTCCTCTACGGACGATGAATTGCAGGACTCGAACGAGCACGGAGAGCACCTGGAACCCCCTCTCCAGCATGCCAAGCAGCTTGTGGCCTGATCAGCAAGCCGGAGCAATATTATTGCCTATGCTTGCTGAATTTAAACACGGTAAGGACGAAACGGCAACCGGTCAGTAGAATTGAACAATGCGTGGGAATTTCGGTCGGTTGCGCGGCTTTTTGAATGCCCTGACTGATTGGGAAATGCTGCTGGCGGAGGGGGCGGCGGCCTGGTGCGGCCGCCGCGCTGCGGATTACTCGTCCGCGTTGGAGACGGGGTTCTCTTCCTCTTCCTCGGCCCCCTCGGCGTCGAAGCCGGCAGCCTCGAGGGCAGCCTCGCGCTCGTCGACCGGAATGGTGAGATCCTCGCCGCGGGCCTGGGCAGCGGCCTCGTCCTCGGAACGGGCGACGTTGAGGGTGATGGTGGTGGGCACTTCCGGATGCAGGGCAATGCGCACCTGGGTCAGGCCGATGGTCTTGATCGGGGCGTCGAGAACCACCTGGTTGCGGCTGACATTGGCGCCCGTCTCGTCATTGATGATCTGGGCGATGTCGCGGGTGCTGACCGAACCATAGAGCTGGCCCGACTCGCCGGCCTGACGGATGACCACGAAGGTCTTGCCGTCGATATTGGCGGCCTGCTGCTCGGCCTGCGCCTTGCGCTCGGCGTTGCGGGCTTCCAGCATCTCGCGCTGGGCTTCGAACAGCTTGCGGTTGGCCTCGTTCGAACGGAGCGCCTTGCCCTGCGGCAGCAGGTAGTTGCGGGCATAGCCGTCCTTCACGCGGACGACATCACCCATGGCGCCGAGCTTTTCGATACGCTCCAGAAGGATCACATACATCTTGGTTTCTCCTGAGTTGTCTTGAGTTGATTGGTTCGCGGATCAGGACGAGACGGGCGGAAGCCCGCCATTTGGCGCCGATCCGCCATTGTCCGTATCCCGCCGTGCCATCGTCTGGGTGATGCCGATGCCGGACAGGGCCAGCACCACGATCCAGTTGAAGATCAGCAGCACGCCATAGACCGCCCCGAGAATGAGCGGCTGGCTGTCGAGCCCGAGGGTCCGACGGTGGATCGAGGCCAGTCCCACCAGGGCGAAGGCGGCCAGCAGCACAGCCACATAGGTCTCGCCCACGATGCCCACGGTGCCCGGCAGGATGGCGAGCACCATGGCCGCCAGCGGTCCATAGACTGCGCTGCGCGGGAAGCTCAGCGCATGGAACGGCGCCCAGGGACGCAGTGCCCGGTTCGACGCGGTCACTATCTTGGCGGCCAGCAGCACGTTCACGAAGGCGGCCAGCAGCCACAGCACACCCGAAACCGGCGGCATCAGTCGCACAAAGATCTCGATGAGCGCCTTGAGTTCTTCCGTATTCGCCTGCGGCAGGTCGTTCTGCAGCGCCGGATTGACCGTCATCGATCGGGAGAGCATGTCGCGCATGGCAGCGCGGAAGCTTTCGGCATCCGGACCCAGGATGAGCACGGTTACCGTCACCAGCAGCCCCGCCATGGCGGCAAGCCACAGCACCATGCGGCCTTCCGGATAGTATTCGCGGTCGGATGCGATGGCGGGCCCGGTCGTGCCGGGCGGAACTGGCCGCGACAGCTGGGCGAGATGACTGATGAGGATGGGCGACAGGCCCACACTGAGGAAGAACAGCAGGCCGGGTTTGAACCCGGTAGCGATCATGATGGCGAGGCTGCCGGCAATGGCGCCGATCCCGGCCGTGACGGCACCCCAGCCGAAGCCGGCGATGAACAGGGGCAGGGGGGCGAGATAAAGCAGAATGAACGCCAGCAGCGAATAGCTGACGACCGTGGAATAGAGGGCGGCCGAAGCAAGGCCCGCGCCGATTCCGATGAGTATGGCATTCTGCATCTGAGGCTGTCCCGCTGTCTGGCGGTTAGAGGCGGGCCATCCGGGCCCGCCCCAACCCTCTTGGCCGGCTGATGCCGGTTACGAGGCTTTACGAGATAACGTAGGGCAGGAGGCCCAGGAAGCGCGCGCGCTTGATGGCCTTGGCCAGCTCACGCTGCTTCTTTGCCGACACCGCGGTGATGCGGCTCGGGACGATCTTGCCGCGCTCGGAAATGAAGCGCTGCAGGAGACGGGTGTCCTTGTAGTCGATGACCGGCGCATTGGCGCCCGAGAACGGGCAGGTCTTGCGACGGCGGAAGAAGGGACGACGAGCCTGAGCTGCTGACATTAGAACGACTCCTCACGACCACGGCCGGCATCGGCCCCATCACGCGGACCACGCGAGCGCGGTGCGCCATCACGGAAACCGCCACCCTCGCGCGGACCGCGCGGGCCGCGGCCACCACGCTCGTCGCGCTCATCGCGATTCGAACGGGCGCGCACCATGGCAGACGGACCTTCCTCATGCGCCTCGACCCGGAGGGTCATGAAGCGGATGATGTCCTCGTTGATCTTCATCTGGCGCTCGAGCTCGGCGATAGCCGCATGCGGGGCATCGATGTTGAGCAGCGAGTAGTGAGCCTTGCGGTTCTTCTTGATCCGGTAGGCGATCGGGCGCAGGCCCCAGTATTCCGTCTTGGTGACGGAGCCGCCATTCTCTTCGATGATGGCCTTGAACTGTTCGGTCAGGGCGTCAACCTGAGCGTTGGACGCATCCTGACGAACCATGAAAACGTGCTCGTATAACGCCATGGGCGCCAAGCCTTTCCTTGTGGTCGTCATTGTAAGCCCGGCCGCCTTGCGGACAGCCCGAGCCGGTGACTGCGTTGCCCTGGCGCGGAGCCTCCCCTGAGCCTCCGAAAGCAAAGGCTCAAGCAGCGGATCTCAAAGAAGCGGAGACACGGGAGAAAGGGTGCCGTAAAGCACCGAAGAGACCAGCATCCTCAAGGGGCGCCAGCCTCAACCCTCCGTTCAGCCTCCAACCAGAGCCGGAACGCACGCGAGCCTATAAAGGAAAGCGCGCAAGGGGGCAAGGCCAAAGCCGCTATCTTCCTCCGTTCCTGGTCGCCGCAGACGTCTGATGGCGGCCGGAGAGGGCCTTCATGCCGCAGCGATGATGGCGGTCCAGGGAGAATCGGAAAGGCCGTAGATGACGCTGCCGCGTGCGCTCTCCCTTGACACCCGCCTCGCCTCATGGTTGCTGCCGGGAACACCGAACCAACATCCGGCAGTTGATGTAGATGATGAAGACAGCGCTCACATTCCCTGGACAGGGCAGCCAGCAGGTCGGCATGGGCCTGAAGCTTGCCGAGGCCTTTCCTGCCAGCCGCGCGGTTTTTGAGGAAGTCGACGAGGCGTTGGGGCAGAAGCTCTCGGCGCTGATGTGGGAAGGGCCCGAGGATCAGCTCACTCTCACCGAGAATGCCCAGCCGGCGCTCCTGGCCGTATCGATCGCCGCCCTGCGCGCGCTGGAAAGCGAGGCGGGTTTCGACGTGAAGCGCGATGCCTCTTTCGTGGCCGGACACTCCCTCGGTGAATATTCCGCCCTGACAGCGGCTGGCGCCTTTTCGCTTGCCGATGCGGCGCGCCTGCTGCGTCTGCGTGGACAGAGCATGCAGCAGGCGGTGCCCGTGGGCGAGGGGGCGATGGCCGCCGTCCTGGGGCTTGATCTCGAGCCGGTCATCGAAGTCTGCCGGGAGGCCGGAGCCGATCAGGTCCAGGTTGCCAATGACAACGCTGCCGGGCAGGTTGTCATCAGCGGAGTCAAGGCAGCGGTCGAGAAGGCGGCCGAAATTGCCAAGTCCCGTGGCGCCAAGCGTGCCATCATGCTGCCGGTGAGCGCGCCCTTCCACTGCGCCCTCATGCAGCCGGCGGCCGATGTCATGGCCAGGGCTCTGGCCCAGACTGCGATCAGCGATCCGGTCGTGCCGCTGGTTGCCAATGTCACCGCCGCTCCGATCGCAACCGCCGGCGAAGTCCGTCAGCGTCTGGTCGAGCAGGTGACCGGCACCGTCCGCTGGCGCGAATCAGTGGCTTTCCTCGTGGCGGCCGGCATGGAATGCATTCTCGAGCTCGGCGCCGGCAAGGTGCTGACCGGCATTGCCAAGCGCATGGCGCCCGAGGCCCAGACCATCGCCATCGGCACCCCCGACGATGTACAAGCATACATCGCCGCGCGCGGCTGACCGTACCTTTAGCGGAGAGAGACATGTTCGACCTGACCGACAATACCGCCCTGGTGACGGGCGCCACCGGCGGTATCGGTGCCGCCATCGCCCGCGTCCTGCATGCCCAGGGGGCGACCGTCGTCCTGTCGGGTACCCGCGCCGAGCGCCTTGAGGCGTTGCAGGCCGAGCTTGGTGACCGTGCCTATATTGCCGCCTGCGATCTCGGTGATTCTGCCCAGGTCGAGGAACTGGTTGGCCGCGCCGAGGAGCTGACGGGCAAGGGACTCGACATCCTGGTCAACAATGCGGGTCTCACCCGGGACAATCTCGTCATGCGTCTCAAGGACGAAGACTGGGCGCGCGTCATCGAGGTGAACCTCACCGCTGCCTTCCGCCTGTCCCGGGCCGCCATCAAGGGCATGATGAAGCGCCGCTATGGCCGCATCATCTCCATCACCTCGATCGTTGGCACGACCGGCAATCCCGGCCAGGCCAACTATGCCGCCTCCAAGGCCGGCCTCGTCGGCATGACCAAGGCCATTGCCCAGGAAGTCGCAAGCCGCGGCATCACGGTCAACTGCCTCGCCCCCGGCTTCATCGAGACGCCGATGACCGACGCGCTCAACGAGAAGCAGCGGGAGGCGATTCTCGGCACCATCCCCGCCGGCCGCATGGGCACGCCTGAGGAAATCGCCGCCGGCGTCCTCTATCTCGCCAGCCGCGAGGCCGGATATGTGACCGGTCAGACCTTGCACGTGAATGGCGGCATGGCCATGATCTGAGCGGGATCCGTAGGGTTTTGGGATCACGCTCCGCCCTTAAGGCGTGGACCGTGGAGACAGGCCACTGTCTTCACGCTTGGTGAAGCAGTAAACTATGTGTTAGGAAGCCAGCGGCCCGCCAGCGGGCCGTGGCAGTCAAAACCAGGCTGAGCGTGGGGCAACCGGGTTCGGTACTGGGCAAATTCCGGAGGGCCAGCACTGGCACGACGGGAGGTTCTAACGGGTGCCAACGACGCCGCACCGGGAAACTAAGGAAACTGAATATGAGTGATGTCGCTGAACGGGTTAAGAAGATTGTCGTCGAGCATCTCGGCGTCGAGGCGGACAAGGTGACCGAGGACGCGAGCTTCATCGACGATCTTGGCGCCGACAGCCTTGACACCGTCGAACTCGTGATGGCCTTCGAGGAAGAATTCGGCATCGAAATTCCCGATGATGCGGCTGAGACGATCCAGACGGTTGGCGACGCCGTGAGCTTCATCAAGAAGAGCGCGGCCTGATCGCAGGTCACGACCGTTGCCTGTGCCGTCTCGGCGGATGCCGCTGAGACGGGCACGGTAAAAGCCATGACGGCACGTATCATGCCTGATCTGGCGGGGATGCCTCGCCGACGGCGACGCGCCGTGGACGGCCGTCGCTGGTAAGGATCGATGGAACTCAGGCAAAGCATGCGCAGAGTTGTGGTAACAGGATTAGGCATGGTCTCTCCACTCGGCTGTGGCGTGGAGACGACGTGGCAGCGGCTTCTCGAGGGGAAGTCCGGAGCCGGTCCCATTACCAAGTTTGATGCGAGCGATCTGACTACTCGGATTGCTTGTGAAATTCCGCTCGGTGACGGATCCGACGGCACCTTCAATCCCGATCAGTGGATGGAGCCGAAGGAACAGCGCCGCTACGACGATTTCATCATTTTTGCGGCGGCGGCGGCCAAGCAGGCCATCAGTGACAGCGGCTGGCAGCCGACCGACTACGAGGACCAGATCGCGACCGGCGTCATGATCGGCTCCGGCATTGGCGGTCTCCCCGGCATCGAGGAGACCTCGCTGCTGTTGGCTGAGAAGGGCCCTCGTCGGGTCAGTCCCTTCTTCATTCCCGGCCGCCTGATCAATCTCGCCTCGGGTGTCGTCTCCATCGAGCACGGCTTCAAGGGGCCGAATCACGCGGTGGTCACCGCCTGCTCGACGGGGGCCCATGCCATTGGCGACGCGGCCCGGCTGATCGCGTTGGGCGATGCCGATGTGATGGTCGCTGGCGGTACCGAATGTGCCATTTCGCGCCTCGGTATTGTGGGTTTCATCGCCTGCAAGGCCCTGTCGTCCCACTTCAATGACGAGCCGCAGAAGGCCTCCCGTCCCTATGACCGCGATCGCGACGGTTTCGTCATGGGTGAGGGCGCTGGCGTCTTGGTGCTCGAGGAGCTGGAGCACGCCAAGGCCCGAGGTGCGAAGATATATGCCGAGGTTGTGGGCTATGGCCTCTCCGGCGATGCCTATCATCTCACCGCGCCCTCCGAGGATGGCGATGGCGCCTTCCGCGCCATGAAGAATGCGGTGAAGCGTGCCGGCATCACGCCCGCCGACATCGACTATGTGAATGCCCACGGCACGTCGACGCCCCTTGGCGACGAGATCGAGCTGCGGGCGGTTGAGCGTCTGTTCGGCGATGCTGCCGGCAAGCTGACCATGTCCTCGACCAAGTCTGCCGTCGGCCATCTGCTGGGCGCGGCCGGCGCTGTCGAGGCCATCTTCAGCATCCTGGCGATCCGTGACAATGTCGCACCGCCCACCCTCAATCTCGACAATCCGTCAGTTGAGACGCCGATCGACCTGGTGCCCCATAAGGCCAAGCTCAAGAAGATCGACACCGTATTGTCAAATTCCTTTGGTTTTGGTGGTACGAACGCTTCGCTTATCTTCAGGCGTTACGCAGAGTAATGTGCAGCCCTGCCCATGATCAGTCTGGGCAGGGCGCTCAACCCGACGGGGTGCGATATTGGCGCGACGCGGCAATGCAGTGAAGCCACGGCCCGGTGCCGTAGTCCGCAAGCAGCGGTCGCTGTTCGGGCGCTTTGTGCTTGGTACCCTTTCCGCCGCGATGCTCGCCATTCTCGTGGCGGGCGGCATCGCCGGCTATGCCAGATATTCCTTTGAGCGGCCCGGCCCCCTGACGGCGGAAAAGCTGGTGATGATCGAGCGCGGCAGCGGTCTGCGCGGCATTTCCGAGCGCCTTGCCGCCGAGGGCGTGATCAGCAATCCCCAGCTCTTCATGGCCGCTGTCTACGCCACCGGCAACAACGGCAAGCTCAAGGCCGGGGACTATCGCTTCGAGCCTGGCGTTACCATGCGCGAGGTTCTCGAGGATCTCGCCACCGGCAAGTCGATCGTCTACAAGGTCACCGTGCCGGAGGGCTGGACCAGCCAGCAGGTGGTCGAGCGACTCAAGGCCAATGACGCCCTGGTGGGCGAGATCACCCGCATGCCGCCGGAGGGCAGCCTGCTGCCGGAGACCTATGTCTTCGAGCGCGGCCGCGACCGGCAGAGCATTCTTGATGAGATGGCCGCAGCCCAGAAGGCACTTCTCGACCGCCTGTGGGAACAGCGCGCTCCCGATCTGCCGTTCAAGACGAAGGAGGAGGCGCTCATTCTCGCGTCCATCGTCGAAAAGGAAACCGGCATCGCCTCCGAGCGCCCACTGGTGGCGGCGGTCTTCGTCAACCGTCTGCGCAAGCGCATGCGACTCCAGTCCGATCCGACCATCATCTATGGTCTGGTCGGCGGCGCCGGCAGCCTTGGCCGGCCGCTGACCCGCACCGATATCGCCAGCAAGACCGCCTACAACACCTATGTGATCGATGGCCTGCCGCCAACGCCGATTGCCAATCCCGGCCGGGCTTCGATCGAGGCGGTGTTGAACCCGGTGGAGAGCGATGCCATCTATTTCGTCGCTGACGGCAGCGGTGGGCATGCCTTTGCCAACAGCCTCAGCGAACATCAGGCCAATGTGCGCAAGTGGCGCAAGATCGAGCGCGACCGTCGCGCCCAGGCAGCCGCCAGCGGCCAGTCGGCTTCCCCCGAGGCCGACAAGGTCTTGCCCGATGACCTCGACAGTGGCGATGACTCGGCTGATGGCGCAGCGAACGGTGCGGCTTCATCCGATACGGCGGCAAGGACCGGCCAGCAGCCGGCGGCGCAGGAACCTGCTTCCGTCAGCAGGGCCCGCGCCGTGGCCTCGACTGCCGATGGCGAGCCGCCGCTTCCGGGCGTTCCTCAGCGCGCCAATGGGGCGTCGGCCAGGGCGCCTGCGGCCACCGAAACGGCCCGCGCGCGTCCTGCCAATCGCGGACCGGTCCCGATCCCTGTTGCAAAGCCGGCCGTACCGGGGCAGTAGTTCTGAACGACCCGCCGGAGCCTGCCGGCGGGCGAGGGGATTCGGGGCAGAGATCACATGGCTTTGACCAGCATGACGGGCTTTGCCCGCGCTGAAGGTGCCGACGAAGGCTTGTCCTGGCACTGGGAACTGCGCTCGGTGAACGGCAAGGGGCTGGACCTGCGTATCCGCCTGCCTGCTGGCTTCGAGGAGCTTGAGGCGCGCATCCGCCAGCTCGCGCCGAACTATCTCCGCCGCGGCAATTGTCAGATCAATCTCTGGGTGGACGTCACCCGCGCCGATCCGGTCATCACCGTCAACGAGCGCGCCCTCGAGGCCATCCTCGCTGCCGTGGAAAAGCTCAATGGCCGGGTCAGCAGTGAGCCGCCGCGCATCGAGGCCTTGTTGTCCCTGCGTGGCGTCCTTGAGGTGAGCGAGCAGAGCAGCAATGGTACGGCGACGCCTGAGCAGCTGGATCGCCTGACCGCCAGCTTCACCGAGGCGCTGGCGAAGATGGTCGCAGCCCGGCGCGACGAGGGCGCCAAGCTCGCCAGGGTTCTGCACGGCCATATTGACCGCATCGAGGCACTGACCATTGCCGCCCGCGACTGTCCTGCCCGTTCCCCGGAAGCGATCAAAGTGCGCCTCAGGGAACAGATTGAGCGCCTTTTCGAGGTTGGCAATTTCGATGACCAGCGCCTGCATCAGGAGGCCATGCTGATCGCTGCCCGCGCCGATATCCGCGAGGAGCTCGACCGGCTTTTTGCACATGTCGCCCAGGCCCGTCAGCTGCTCGCCGAAGGTACGGGCGTTGGCCGCAAGCTTGATTTCCTCGCCCAGGAATTCAATCGCGAGGCCAATACCCTCTGCTCCAAGTCCAATGACACGAGCCTCACGGCCATCGGCCTCGAGCTCAAGGTGGTGATCGATCAACTGCGTGAACAGGTCCAGAATATTGAGTGACACTCCGCCAAACCCGCCCCAGCCGCGCCGTGGCGTGATGCTGGTGCTCTCCTCGCCCTCCGGGGCGGGCAAGTCCACCCTGACCCGTCTCCTCACCGAGGACGAGCATCGCGCCGGCCGATCGTTCCACCTCTCGGTTTCGGTGACGACCCGCTCACGCCGGCCGAGCGAGCTGGATGGGGTGCATTATCACTTCATCAGCCGGGCCCGCTTCGAGGCCATGCGCGACCGGGGCGAGCTTCTGGAATGGGCCGAGGTGCACGGCAATTACTACGGCACGCCGCGCGAGCCGGTGGAGCAGGCGCTGGAACGCGGCCAGGACGTGCTCTTCGACATCGACTGGCAGGGCACCCAGCAGCTTTATGCGACCATGCGGTCCGACATCGTTTCGGTCTTCATCCTGCCGCCTTCCATCGCCGAGCTGAAGGCAAGGCTGGAGCGCCGCGCCGAGGACGCCCCGGACGTCATTGCCCGCAGGCTGGCCAATGCCGCCGTCGAGCTGCAGCATTGGGAAGAATACGACTACTGTATCGTCAACCACGACATTGCAGAGGCCTTCGCCAGCCTCAAGGGTATACTGGCGGCCGAACGGGTGCGCCGCAGCCGCCAGCCCGGCATGGCCGAATTCGTCAACGGCCTGCTCGCCGAAATAGGCTGAGCGGTCGCAGTGGCGCCGCGCAGCCATTGCTCAGTGTCAGGATCTTCCCTGCTCCGGACGCGGATCTATCGGTGTGATGTTCCGGAGGCCAAGGATATCCTCAAGCACATTGGCGGCCGCCAGCAGCTCGGCCTCTCCCCGTGGCGGCGCAACGATCTGCAGTCCGACCGGCAGGCCCTCGGCGGTGAAGCCTGCCGGGATCGAGATTGCCGGTGACGACACCAGCGTGATCGCATAGACGATCGCCAGCCAGTGGATATAGGTCTCGAAGGCCTGTCCGTTGCAGGCCGCAAGATAGCGCTGCTCCACCGGGAAGGGCGATGTGATCGTCGCCGGGCACAGCAGCAGATCGTAGTCGCCGAAGAACGCGACCATCCGCTTGAACAGGGCCGCCCGCTGTGCCTCCGCCCGCGCGATGTAGGCAGCCGTGAGCTTCATGCCCTGCTCGATGTTCCAGATCACCTCCGGCTTGAGCAGCGAGCGACGCTCCCGGTAATGCGCGCCGAGGCCGATGAGAAAGTTCCGCGCCCTAAGTGTCTGGAAACATTCATGCGCTTCGCTAAGATCCGGGCAGGCCTCCTCGACGATCACGCCCGCTTCCGCAAAGCGATACGCTGCCTTGCGGCAGATTTCGGCGACTTCCGGCTCGACCGGCGTGATCCCTAGATCCGGGCTGAAGGCGATCTTGCGCGGCGCCCGGCGCGAGCGCGCCGCTTCCAGGAAGGACTGCGCCGGTTTTGGCATCGAGCGCATGTCGCGCCGGTCCTGCCCGGTCATGGCATCGAGGAACAGGGCCACGTCCTCGACGTTGCGCGCCATCGGGCCTTCTGTCGACAGCGTGTCGTCGATGATCGACCCCGGTGTGGTGGCAACCCGCCCCGGCGAGGGGCGCAGACCCACCACGCCGCAGAAGCTTGCCGGATTGCGCAGCGAGCCGCCCATGTCCGAGCCATGGGCGAGCCAGGCCATGCCGGAGGCGAGCGCCGCTGCGGCGCCGCCCGACGAGCCGGCGGCGGATCGTGAGAGATTCCACGGATTGCGCGTCGCCCCGAACACCTCGTTGAAGGTCTGGGCGCCGGCGCCGAATTCTGGTGTGTTCGACTTGGCATAGATGATGCCACCCTCCGCCTCGAGCCGCTCGACCAGGATGTCTGAAGCCTCCGGAATGAGGTCGGCGAAGATGGGCGAGCCATGGGTGCTGCGCACGCCCGCAACCTCCGTGAGGTCTTTGATTGGCACCGGCATGCCCGCCAGGATGCCGCGTTCGCCCTTGGGCCGTTTCACGATCTCGTCGGCCGCTTTCCGGGCCCGGTCGAAACACAGCGTCGGCAGCGCATTGATTGCCGGATCAACCTCTGCCACCCGCTGCTCCAGCACATCGAGAAGCTCGTGCGGCGAGACCGCTTGCGTGTTCAGCAGGTCGATGATTTCGCAGGCGCTTCTGGCAATGAGATCCGATGCGGCAGCCAAGATTCTCTCCCATAGAGATTGTTTTCCGGGTATGCGGCGCAATCGTAGTGTATTGGACTGGCGAGGCAAGCATGCCGGACAACCTTGTCATCGCGCAGGATGAAATGATGGTGCAAAAGCTTGAATTGGGCCTAGATACTTTCGGCGATGTCACCCGCAGCGAGGATGGCCGTCTGAAGCATCAGGCAGAGGTCATCCGCGACACCATTGCCGAGGCCGCGCTGGCGGACGAGGTTGGCGTCGATGCCATCGCCCTGGGCGAACATCACCGCGAGGATTTCGCCATCTCCGCACCCGAGATCATCTTGGCGGCCATAGCGGCGAGAACATCCCGTATCAGGCTCGGCACCGCGGTCACCGTGCTCTCCTCCGACGACCCCATCCGCCTGTTCCAGCGTTTCTCAACCCTTGACGCCATCAGCCGCGGCCGCGGCGAGATCATTCTCGGTCGCGGCTCTTTCACCGAGTCCTTCCCTCTCTTCGGCTTTGATCTGCGCGACTACGAGCGGCTTTTCGAGGAAAAACTGGATCTGTTCGCCGCCATTATCGAGAACGAGAAAGTCACCTGGAGCGGCAGTATCCGCCCGCCGCTCATCGAGCAGCGCATCTTCCCGCCGCTGGAGCACGGATCGCTCCGCACCTGGATCGGCGTCGGGGGCAGCCCGGAATCCGTTGTGCGCGCAGCCCGCTATGGCATGCCGCTGATGCTGGCGATCATCGGAGGCTCCCCGTCCCGGTTCCGTCCCTATGTGGACCTTTACCACCGTGCGCTCGAGCAGTTCGGCAGACCCACCCTGCCTGTCGGCGTCCACTCGCCGGGTTACATTGCCGACACCGATCAGCGTGCGCGAGATGAATATTGGGAAGGGTACAAGGCCATGCATGACCGCATCGGTGGCGAGCGCGGCTGGCCGCCCATGACCCGCGCGGCCTACGAGCAGGAAATCGAGATGGGCTCGCTCTATGTCGGCTCCCCGGAAACTGTCGCTCGCAAGATTGCGTCGACAATTTCTGCACTTGGGCTCAGTCGCTTCTCGCTCAAATACAGCGGCGGTCCGCTGCGGCACGACAATCTGATGCACCTGATCGAGCTCTATGGCCGCGAGGTCATCCCTCGGGTGCGTCAATTGCTGGCATGAGAAAAACTGCAGGATTCCATTGCGTCCCCCCCGGATTTCATGACTATGGGGGCGTGAAAACGGCACTGCTGTCAGCCCGGCGCTTGGACAGGCGCAGCGGCTGAAGGGGCAGGCCATCGATTTCAATCCCGAACGCCTAAAGGTCCAGGGGACATCATGACTGCCGACAATTTGTTCGCGCCTGGCTTCAAACCGCTTCCCTATTGGTGGGATGCTGCCGAGCCGCTTTCGCTTTCTGCGCCCGAGCTGCCTCAGAAGACCGATGTTGTTGTCGTCGGCAGCGGATACACGGGGCTTTCTTGCGCGATCGAGCTGGCGCGGCAGGGCATCGGCGTGGTGGTCCTCGACAAGGACCGCATTGGCTTCAACGCCAGCTCCCGCAACGGTGGCATGGTGTCGGGCAATGTGAAGGTCGCAAGCCTGGTCAAGGCCGGCCCCTACAGCGACGAGCTGAAGGAACGCCTGGTCAAGGAGACCATGGGCGTCGTCGACTTCACCGAGAACCTGATCCGCGAGCACAACATCGACTGCGACTATCGCCGCGGCGGTCGCGTGAACCTGGCCTATTCGACCAAGCACTACGATTATCAGTGCAAGGCGGTCGACTGGATCGCCGAGATCACCGGCGGTAAGGCCTATATGGTGCCGCGCGAGCGCATCCGTGAGGAGATCGGCAGCGACCATTATTGCGGCGGCATGGTGGTCGAGCATGCCGGTGGCCTGCATCCGGCAAAATATGTTCGCGGCCTCGCCCAGGCGGCCCTCAAGGCCGGCGCCACCCTGATCGACGAAACCCTGGTCACTGGCATGAAGCAGGTGAACGGTGAGTGGGTCGTGACCACCAACCGCGGCACCATCCGCGCGACCAATGTCATGGTCGGCACCAATGGGTATACCGGTAAGGCGACCCCCTGGCTGCAGCGTCGCATGGTGCCGGTGGCAAGCTTCATTCTCGTGACCGAGGAACTGCCTGACGAGCTCACCCGCGAGCTCGTGCCCAACAACCGCATGCTGGCCGACAGCCGCCGAGTGCTGAACTATTTCCGCCTCACGCCCGATTGCAAGCGCGTCCTCTGGGGCGGCCGCGTCGGCACCGCCGACATGGATGCCCGCGAGAGCGGACGTCGCTTGCATCAGATGATGACCACCGCCTGGCCGCAGCTGAAGGATGCCCGCATCACCCACAGCTGGAACGGCAACGTGGCCTTCACCTTCGACTTCGTGCCGCATATCGGTGAGCACCGGGGCATGCATTACGCCATGGGCTGCCAGGGCAGCGGCGTGCCGATGCAGTCCTGGCTCGGCTACCAGATCGCCCGCCAGATCTCCGGCAAGACCAACCAGCGCAGCGCCTTCGCCGAGCTGACCTTCCCGACCGTGCCGACCTATACGGGCAATCCGTGGTTCCTGCCGATCGTGCTGGCCTGGTACAAGCTGCGCGACCGCATCGACCGGATGTCGTTCTGACCACCCGGACAAGATAATCAGAGGGGAGAACTACTTATGGCTGATGGACGTCAGCAGCTGCTGAACTGGCTCGACAGCGAGCGCGACCAGATTATCGACCTTTTCCGTTCGCTTCTGCGCGAGCGCTCGCCCAATCCGCCCGGAGACACGCGCTCCACGGCCGAGGTGGTGAAGCAGTATCTGGCCAGCCAGGGGCTCGACTATCGGGTGGTGTCGCCTCACCCGGAGATGCCGAACATCATCGCCAACTTCAAGGCACCGAGGCCCGGCAGGCATCTCGTCCTCAACGGCCACATGGACGTTTTCCCCCTGCCGCCGGACAATGCCGGCTGGACCAGGGATCCCTGGGGCGCCGAGATCCATGACGGCAAGATCTATGGCCGTGGCGCCTGCGACATGAAGCCGGGCACCACCGCCTCGATCATCACCTATTCCTTCCTGTCGCGTCTTCGCGACCAGCTCTTCGGCGAGCTGACGCTGACCTGCGTCTCTGACGAGGAGACCTTCGGCCCCTGGGGCGCCCGGTATCTCATGGAGCATCATCCGGAAGTACTGGGCGATTGTCTGCTCAATGGCGAGCCGAGCGGCCCTGAGTCGATCCGTTTTGGCGAGCGTGGCCCCCTCTGGGTCGAGTTCACCGTGCGCACGCCCGGCGCCCATGGCGCCTACGTCCATATCACCGGCAGCGCTACCAAGATTGCCATGGCCATCGCCTCCGACCTCGAGGCCCTGACGGACCTGACCGGGCAGGTCAGCGACAATGTCCAGCGCGCCATCGACCTCGGACGCCCGACCATGGACCGCATGATGGGGCAGGGCGCCGGCAACCTGGTCGACAAGGTGACCCTCAACATCGGTCTGTTCAATGGCGGCGACAAGGTCAACATGATCCCGTCCCATTGCACCTTCACGGCTGACTTCCGTCTGCCGGTGGGGATGAGCAAGGAGGATCTGCTGCCGAAGATCCAGGAGATTGCCGACCGCTATCCCGAATGCACCTGGAAGGTGATCGGTGGCGACGAGCCGTCCTGGTGCGATCCGGACCATGAGATGGTCGCCATTATCCAGAACAATGTCACCGCCTTCGGCTATCCGAAGCCGACGCCGATCGTCAGCATCGGCGGCACCGACGCCCGTCTATGGCGTCATCGCAACGTCCCGGCCTATGTCTACGGACCCTATCCCCATGGCATGGGCTCCCATGACGAGCATGTCGACATCGAGGAATTCCTCCACGTTGTCCGCACCCACGTGCTCTCCGCCTATGACTATTTGAGCCGGCCGAAACCTGCGGCCTGATGGGTCGCCAATGAACGCGTTCTAGACTTGAGGGGGGCTGTCGATGGCGACCGGTATGTTGGACGGGGCATCGCGGATTTCACTGTGGGAGGCGACCGCCGTACCGGCGCCGGACACGATGGCGCTTGACCGGGATGTCTCGGTCGATGTTGGGGTGATCGGCGGCGGCTTCTGTGGCCTTTCCTTCGGTCTTCGCATGGCTGAGGCCGGCATATCGACAGCAATCCTTGAGGCCCAGGGACCGGGTTTCGGCGGATCTGGCCGCAATGGCGGCCAGGTCATCACCTGTTTCAAGGACAACCCGGAAGATCTGATTGCCGCCTATGGCAAGGAGCGCGGAGAGCGGATGTCCATGGTCGGCGCCGGTGCCGCCGACCTGGTGCAGGATCTGATCACCCGCTACCAGATCGACTGTGCCTACCGGAAGAACGGCGTGCTGATCTGCGTCCCCGGCAAGCGCGGAATGCCGGCCATTGAGGAGCGCGCCCGTCAGTGGCAGGCCCGCGGGCTCGACGTGCGTGTTCTGAACCGCGCGGAAACTGCCGATCTGATTGGCGCCGATCTCTATGAAGGCGCCTATCACGTTCCCAATGGCGGCGGCCTCAACCCGCTGTCCTTTGCACGCGGCCTCGCCCGGGCGGCCATCTCTCAGGGCGCCCAGCTCTATACCAACAGCCCGGCCATCAAGATCGACCGGGAAGGGCAGGCCTGGCGCGTGAAGACGCCCAAGGGCTCGGTGCTTGCCAACCGCGTGGTGATCGCCACCGGCGCCTATACAACCGATCTCATCCCCAGCCTCCGGCGCAGCGTCATGCCCGTCCAGTCCATCCAGGTGGCGACGGATCCGCTGCCCGAGGAGCTCCGGCGCAGGATCCTGCCCCAGGGCCATGTCGTGGCGGATACCCGCCGCCTGCTGCTCTATTTCCGGTTCAACGAACGTGGCAGCTTCGTCTTCGGCGGCCGCGGCTCCCTCGGTGGCGAGCAGATTGTCGACAGGCACGTGGAGGCGGTAATCGATGTCATGCACCGCAGCTTCCCTGAAACCCGCGACTTTCCGATCCGCCACGTCTGGGCGGGCCAGGTCGACCTGACGCCTGAGCGTCGCGTGCGTCTGCACGAGGTCGCCCCCGGCCTTATCAGCATCATCGGCTTCAGCGGCCGCGGCGTGGCCATTGCGCCGGCCGTGGGCAAGGCGGTGGCGGAGGTGGTGATCGCCGATGATCTGCAGGGTGGTGTGATTCCGGTGCAGCCAATTAGGCCAGTTCCGTTCCACAGCTTCCGCCTGCCGGCCATGGCCATAGCTGCCCAGTGGTTCCGTCTGCTGGACAAGATCGACGCCCAGTGACCGGGCACCCCTTGGCTCCATCATGCCCGGAGCACTGCGCCGTTTTGGGCGAGACCCAGCGGGGAGGGTGACATGAGTGCTCCCTCAGGCTGCGAGCTTCCAGGTGACGGGTCTGAACACCAAAAAGAAAGAGGGCGGATATCCTGCGATATCCGCCCTCTTACTTTTTGTCAGAAGCCGTCGATCAGGTCCGGGTGATGTATTCCGGCTTGATCTTGGTCAGCACTTCCGGCTCGCCTTCCGTGGTGAGGATGGTGTAGCCAATGGACATGGCCAGATTCTTCGGCGCATCGATCAGGATCGAGTGCAGGAACAGGACCATGTTGGGCTCAACCGGCGTGTCATTGCCCGAATAAAGCATGGGCGGCACGTCCATCCAGGTCGGGCGATAGGTGGCGCCCAGGGAATAGCCGCAGGCCGACATGCGGGCATGGCCATAGCTCGCCTTGTCATAGACCGCGCGGTGGGCGTCATCGATATTGCCGAGGACATTGCCGACGCGGGCCGCTTCCGTCATTGCGGTGATTGCCTCAAGCGTCACGTCGAACATCTTGACCTGCTCGGGATTGGCCTTGCCGATCGAGATTGTCCGCATGAGGCACACGCAGTAATGCCGGTAGCTGGCGGCGAATTCCATGGTCAGCTGGTCGACCGGATCGAGGGTCCGGAAGCCGGTGGCGCTGCGGATCAGCAGGGCGCGGTCGCCCGAACCGAGGACCGGGCCCGACGGCGGGGGATCACCACCGCCCTCGAGGATCGGCACCGCGCCGGCCGCCGCGATCTTGCCCTCGAACACGCCGGGGCCCGAGGCCTCGATCATCGCCACGAGCGACGCATCCGCCAGTTCCGCCGAGCGCTTCACATAGGCGATTTCCGCCGGCGACTTGATCACCCGCAGGCTGCGGACGATGTGCGAGGCATCCACCAGGGTGCACCAGCCTTCGAGTTGCCGGCGGACGAGCTCATAGTCGCTGCCCTTGAGGCCGAAGCTGCGCAGCTCGATACCGACTCGGCAGCCCTTGAGCCCCTTCTCCTCGAGGATGGCCTTGAGTTCACGGGAGGGGTCCATGCCGGGGGCATCGTACCACAGGCGGATGTCTTCGAATGTCGAGGTCCGGCGGGCCTGTTCCAGGTCGGGACGACGGGTGAGCAGCGTCGGCTTCTCGTCCCGGGCGGTCATCACGCCGCACTGGAAGAACACGAAGCCGGTCGTGTCATAGCCGGTCAGATAGAACAGGCTTTCTTGGGCGAAGATAAGCAGCGCGTCGAGGCCTTCCTTGGCCATCAGCGCGCGCGTCTTGTTCATGCGAGCATCAAACTCGCTACGCTCGAAATGCAACATAGTTTCCGCCTGGTGTAAGGGACGAACCCTGTCTGTTATTGGGGCTTGCTCTTGCCCTGCAGGAACTGCGAAGCAGCCAGCAGGATGATCGACATGATGATCAGCAGCGTGGAGATGGCGGCGATCGTCGGATCGATTTCATCGCGCAGCTGGAGGAACATGCGGCGGGTCAGCGTTGCCTTGTCGCCGCCGGCGATCATCAGCGCGATCACGACTTCGTCGAGCGAGGTGATGAAGGCAAGCAGGGCCGCCGAGATCACGCTGTTGCGGATCTGCGGCAGGGTCACGGTGAGGAAGGCCCAGGGCCGCGAGGCGCCCATGCTGCGGGCGACCAGCTCCTGATTGAAGTCGTAGTTCCGGAAGCCGGCCGTCACCGTGATCAGCACCAGCGGAATGGCGAGGATCGAGTGCGCCAGCACCAGACCGGTAATGGTGTTGTTGAGCTCGAGCGGGGCGAAGAAGATGAACACGCCGACCGCGATGAGGATCGAGGGGATCATCATCGGCAGCGACAGGATGATATTCACCAGCTTGCCGGTCTTCAGCCGGGCCGACTGGAGGCCATAGGCCGCCAGCGTGCCGGTGAAGGTCGCAACGATCATGGTCCAGATGGCGGCCGTGAACGAGACGACCGTTGCATCGCGCCATTCGAGCGAGTTGAAATAGGCCTCATACCAGCGCGTTGACCACGACTCCGGCGGGAAGGTGAGGTAGCGCGTGCCCGAGAAGCTCATCGGAATGACCAGCAGCGTCGGGGCCACAAGGAACACCATCACCAGGCCGCACAGGATGTAGAGCCAGAGGCGCCGGCCGTGGGTGATCTGGGTGGCCGTGGCGGGACGATTGAGCAGCATTACTTGCTCTCCTCGTTGAAGGCGCCCGTGAGCTTCGAGATCAGCCAGAAGACACCGAGGGTCAGCACCAGGAGGACGACGCCGAGAGCGCTGGCAGCACCCCAGTCGGAATAGACGGCCATGGACCTTTCGATCTGCATCGACCACATCATCACGCGACCGCCGCCGAGCAGGGCCGGAGTGACGTAGAAGCCGAGCGACAGCACGAATACGACCACGATGCCGGCCATCAGACCCGACTTGGTCATCGGCAGGTAGACCTGCCAGAAGGCCCGGATGGGGGAGGCGCCGAGATTGGCGGCCGCCTTCATGTAGTCATCGCTGATGGTCTTCATGGCGGCATAGAGCGGCAGCACCATGAATGGCAGCATGATATGGACCATGCCGATGGTCGTGCCTGTGAAATTGTGGACCAGGCGCAGGGGCTGGTCGATGATGCCCATGGAGACGAGCCAGTTGTTGATCACGCCCTTGCGCTGCAGCAGCACGAGCCACGCATAGGTGCGCACCAGCAGCGACGTCCAGAACGGGAACAGCACGCACATGAGCACGAGGCTTGCGGCGCGCGGGCTGAGCTGCGCGGCAAGATAGGCCAGCGGATAGCCGAGCAGCACGCAGACCACGGTCACCACGAAGGCGAGCTGGAAGGTCGTGTTCAGGGTGATGTAGTAGGACGAATGCAGCAGCCGCTGGTAGTTCACCAGCGTGAAGCCGTCCTGCCCGTAGAAGGAAAGGAAGAACAGCCAGCCGATCGGAATGATGACCAGCAGGCTGACCAGCAGAACCGCCGGCAGGGTCAGCGACAGCAGCTGCCGCTTTTCCTGCTTCGCCTGGCTGGCGAGTTCCGCCGCGTTCTGGGCAACCAGCTCGCTCATTTGCCGCCTGCCTTCGCCACGTCCTGGTCGAGCGGAACGACGATCGTGTCTTCCACGGCCAGGCCGATCTTGACGGTTTCGCCATTGCCGGGAACCAGCACATTGGTGCGGTGTGGCTGGCGGACGGCGATCTCGTGGTCACCGGCGACCTGCACATAGGTCACAATGCTGTCCCCCTGGAACACGCTCTGATTGACCGTGCCGGTAATCACATTGTCGAGGGCCGACGGCTCGCCGGGAATGAAATGGAGCTTCTCGGGCCGCAGCACCAGCATCTGCTTGGTTGCATTGCTGTTGAGTTCCTGGGCGAGACGGATCGTGGTGCCGTTGAAATTGACCTCGTTGCCACGCACCTCGACCGGGAGCGAGTGCGATTCCCCGATGAAGTTGGCGACGAACTGGGTCCGGGGCCGTTCATACAGGTCCTTCGGACCATCGAGCTGGACGACCTGCCCCCTGTTGATGACGGCGATGCGATCCGACATGGTCAGCGCCTCGCGCTGGTCATGGGTCACGTAAACGGTGGTGAGGCCGAGCCGGTCATGCAGCCGGCGGATTTCGAGCTGCATCGCTTCGCGCAGGTTCTTGTCCAGCGCCGACAGCGGCTCGTCCATCAGCAGGATGCGGGGCTCGAAGATGACGGCGCGCGCGAGGGCGACGCGCTGACGCTGGCCGCCTGAAAGCTGGTCGATCTTGCGGTCGCCATAGCCGCCCAGATGTACCAGATCGAGGGCCTTCTTGACCCGATCCTCGATTTCGGCCTTGCCGACACCGCGCAGCTTGAGGGGATAGGCGAGATTGCCGCCCACGGTCATGTGGGGGAACAGGGCATAGTTCTGGAAGACCATGCCGATGTCGCGCTTGTGCGGCGGCAGCAGCACGACTTCCTTGTCACCGAACCGCACGCTTCCGGAATCGGGGCGCACAAACCCGGCCAGAACCATCAGCAACGTCGTCTTTCCCGACCCGGACGGACCGAGCAGGGTGATGAACTCGCCACTATTGATCGCCAGGCTGACATTATCGAGTGCAGCGAAGGATCCGTAGTTCTTGCGGAGGTTGGTGATGGTAATGGGCAGAGAAGCGGGTTTGTCCCCTGCCTTAACAGCGAGAGTCGTCTGTCCGTGCTGGGCTTCCATTTGCGGTGCGGCCATGTCCTGAATGGGAGGGATGGGCGCCAGTGCACCCATCCCTCGTTGTCTTATTCCTGGATGAAGAGGTCGAAGCGCTTGGTCACTTCGTCGAGGTTCTGGGCCCACCAGTTGTTGTCCAGCACGAAGCTGTTCTTCGAGTTGGCGGGCGAGTTGGGCAGCTTCTCGGCCACTTCCTTCGGGATGAACTCGAAGGCGTCCTGATTGACCGGACCGTAGTTGATGATCATGGGCAGGCGGGCCTGGACGTCGGGACGGCTCATGATCTCGATCGCCTTCATGGCGAGTTCCTTGTTCTTTGCGCCCTTCGGAACGACCCAGCAGTCGGCGAGGATCATTTCCTGCTCGTAGGTCAGCTTGACCGGAGCGCCTTCATTGGCGATCGCGTCGGCGCGACCGTTCCAGATGGCGACCATGTCGACTTCACCGTCCTTGAGGAGCTGAGCGGACTGGGCGCCCGACGACCACCACACGGCGACGTCGTCCTTGATTTCCTCGAGCTTCTTGAACGCGCGGTCAACGTCGAGCGGATACAGCTTGTCGATCTCCACGCCATCGGCGAGCAGGGCGGACTCAAGCGTATAGACCGGGCTGCGGCGCAGCGAGCGCGGGCCAGGGAAGTTCTTGGTGTCCCAGAAATCGGCCCAGCTGGCCGGAGCCTTGTCGCCATACTTCTCTGCGTTCCAGGCGATGACGGTGGCATAGGCGATGTTGCCGATCCAGGCCTCGCCCTTCATCTCTTCCGGGATACCCTTGATCGCGAGAATCTCAGGCGACAGCTTCTCGACAATGCCCTCGTTCTGGAGGATCGGGCAGGAGTAGCCACCCTGCTGGACCAGATCCCAGGTCGGGCTGCCGGAAGCCACCTGAGCACGGACGTCGGCGATGCCGGAGGTGGTGTCCTCCTTGATCTTGATGCCGAGTTCCTTCTCGACGACGTCAAACCATGCCTCACGCTGCGCCTTCTGGTACGCACCGCCCCACGACGCGATCGTCAGGGTTTCTTGTGCAGAAGCCGGGACCTGCGAGGTCAACATGGTGGTGACGGCCAGCGCCGCCACTCCGAGGAAACGAGCTTTCATAAGGTGCCTACCCCATCAGACTGTTTATGATTAGTGGGCCGATCCTCCATGCCCGGATATGTCGAGTCAAGGTGCTCAGCCAAAATTGTCGACAACGCTGCATAATTTCTTGTAGCGTCGCCGAGGTCAGGGGATCTTTTGCACCGGGAACTTTTCATGCTGCGATGCGGTAGCGCGGACCCGGAGCCGGGTCAAGTCGGACGCGAGCGCAGCATGGGCAGGTCGTCGGCGTGCGACGCTGTGACCACGGCTTAGGATGCGTTGGTCTTATGAGGGAGTGAGTAGGGGTGAAGACGAGGAAGATTGATCAGGTCGTCATTGACGGCAAGATAGCAACCATGGAGGGGGAGGGCGTCTTCGTCGAGGCGCTGGCGATCAGCGACGGACGGATTGTCGCCCAGGGGTCGTCCTCCGAGATCCGTGCTCTGGCGCCCCAGGCCGACGTCATCGACTGTCGCGGCCGCACGGTGATTCCTGGCTTCATCGACAGCCATTGCCATCCCGACACCCACGGCGCCCGTCTCGGCCGGTGGACGGATTTGTCGACCGGTTACGCTACGAAGGACGACGTGCTCGCTCATGTCCGCCGCGAGACCCATGGCAAGCCGGCCGATCATTGGTATGTCGGCTTCCGTTATGACGACCTGCGCCTTGGCGGCTGGCCGACCCGTGAGGAACTGGACGCTGCCTCAGGCGGCCGTCCCGTCTTCCTCTATCGCCGCGATGCCCATCTCGGCTTTGCCAACAGCGCCGCGCTGAAGATCGTCGGCTTCAGCCGCGAGAGCCAGGATCCGCCCTTCGGCCGCCTCGACCGGCATCCCGACACCGGCGAGCTGACTGGCCTGCTGCGCGAGACCGCAGCCCATGTCCTCGTCAACTACTGTCAGGCGTCATACACCCCCGATGACTATGCCGCCGGCCTGGTGAAGGTTTTCGAGGACTTCGTGTCCTATGGTATCACCTCGGTCCACAACAGCCTGGCTTCCACCCAGGGTATCATCGCCTACCAGAAGATGCGGGAGCGCAACGAGCTGCGCATGCGTGTGGGCCTGCTTGCCAGCGGCCGCGAGGATGCCCTGATCGATTCGATCATTCGCTCCGGATGGCGCACCGGCTTCGGCGACGAGTGGATCCGCCTCACCGGCGTCGAATGGTGCCCGGACTGCTCCACTAGCGGTCGTACCGCCGCCTATTACGATCCCTATGTCGGTGAGAAGATCCTCGGCGAGCCCGACGACAACCGCGGCATGATTCTCTACGAGCTGGAGGACTTCAAGCATCGCGTCCTCAAGGCCCACAAGGCGGGTCTGCTGGTCGGCGCCGATGGCGTAGGCGACCGCGGCATCGACTTCGTGCTTGATGCCTTCGAATTCGCCCTCCAGCATCACCCGGTGCATGACCATCGCATGCGCGTCGAGCATTGCTGCAACGTGACGCCTTCGATCCTCGAGCGTCTCAAGCGGCTGAAGGTGATCTGCTCCTCCGCCACCGGCTTCGCCTATGACCTGGGCGACGCCTATATCCGCAACCGTGGTCAGGAGGCCATGCGCTATATGTGGCCTCACCGCTCGATGATCGACGCGGGCGTGATCGCTCCCGGCCATTCCGACTGCCCGGTCTGCCATCCCAATCCCATGCGCGGCATGTATTCCATGGTCACCCGCAAGACCGACACCGGTCAGGATCTGTTTGAGGGCGAGGCCGTGACTGTCTACGAGGCGATCCAGGCCTATACGACCCTTGGCGCCTATTGCGGCAAGGAAGAGCATCTCAAGGGTGATCTGGGCATCGGCAAGCTTGCCGATTTCGCCATCCTCGAGGACGATATCTTCACGGTCGATCCCGAGCAGATCAAGGACGTGCGCGTTGCCGAGACCTATATCGGCGGCGAGTGCGTGTTCCGCCGCGACGCGTGACGAACTTGGACGGCGGCGACTGCCTGTTCATTAGGCAGCCGCCGCTTTCCGGTGAATTGATGAACTTCCTTGTTGAACGATCGTCCATTAAGTAGGAAGACAGACACAGGCGCCGGCTTTCATATGAAAAGGGCAGGCGCTGCGGATGGGGCTTGGCAGTCCGCTCGGTCTCACCGTTGTGGCGTCATCTATAACCCTGGGGTTTCTGCACGGACGTCGTGGGACGTTTTGACTTTTGAGTGCGCCTGGGCGCAGAATGCGCCACCTTCTGAATAGAGGCATCTGTCATGAATCAGCTTTCGAATCTGGCCGTCCGCGACATCGAGACACTTATCCACCCCTATACCAATCTCGCTGCTCACCGCGAGACGGGTCCGCTCGTCCTGGAGAGCGGCAAGGGCATTTATGTCTACGATAACGAGGGCAAGGAATACATTGAGGGTCTGGCCGGCCTGTGGTGCACCTCGCTTGGCTATGGCAACGAGGAACTGGTTGAGACCGCTGCAAAGCAGATGCGGACTCTCTCCTACACCCACCTCTTTGCCAGCAAGAGCCATGACCCGGCGATCGAACTGGCCGAGAAGCTCAAGGAAATCGTTCCCGGCAATCCCTCCAAGGTGCTGTTCTGCTCCTCGGGCTCGGAAGCCAACGACCAGCAGGTGAAGCTGGCCTGGTACTATGCCAACGCCATTGGCAAGCCCCAGAAGAAGAAGATCATCAGCCGCCAGCGTGCCTATCACGGCGTGACGGTTGCCTCTGGCTCGCTCACGGGCCTGCCGCCGGTGCATGCCGACTTTGATCTCCCGATCAAGAACGTCCTGCACACCGACTGCCCGCACCACTATCGCTATGCCGAGGCCGGTGAGAGCGAGGAGGATTATGCGAGCCGTCTGGCTGCCAACCTCGAGGCCCTGATCCAGAAGGAAGGTCCGGATACCATCGCTGCCTTCATCGCCGAGCCGATCATGGGCGCTGGCGGCGTTGTCATCCCGCCGAAGACCTATTTCGAGAAGATCCAGGCGGTTCTGTCCAAGTATGACATCCGCATGATCGCCGACGAAGTGATCTGCGGCTTCGGCCGTACCGGCGAGTGGTTCGGCTCGCAGACTTTCGGCATCAAGCCGAATGGCGTCAGCATGGCCAAGGCCATCACCTCGGCTTACGTGCCGCTGGGTGCCGTCACTCTCGACGAGCCCGTCTACCAGGCGATGCTTGAGCAGAGCAAGAAGCTGGGCGCCTTCGCCCATGGCTACACCTACACCGCTCACCCGGTCTCGGCGGCGGTCGCTCTCAAGACCATTGAGCTCTATGAGCGCCTCAACCTGATCGACCACGTGAAGAAGATGGCTCCGATCTTTGAAGGCCGCTTCAACAAGCTGGCTGATCACCCGCTGGTCGGCGAAGTCCGCGTGAAGGGCCTGATCGGTGCTATCGAGCTGGTTGCCGACAAGGCTTCCAAGAAGCCGTTCAACCCGAAGTCGGCCGTTGGCGCCAAGATGGTGAACTTCCTGCAGCAGAACGGCCTGATCGCCCGCGCCGTCGCTGGCGACAGCGTTGCTCTCTGCCCGCCGCTCATCATCAACGAGGCCGAGATCAACGAGATGTTCGACCGCTTCGAGAAGGGCCTCGAGCTCACCACGGCTTGGGTTGCCAAGGAAGGCATCACCGCCGCCTGATCCTGCAGCGGACAGATCAGCAGAACAGCCCCGCCGGAGCGATCCGGCGGGGTTTTTCATGTGCGCTGCACGATCAGCTGTCGCCGGAAACTCGCATTCCAGTCATGCTGCCATGCAGCAAGCCCCCAGATCATGCCGAGCAGCATCCAGAAGTGCCGCCAGTGGTCGGTGTCGACAATCAGCCCTTCCAGTGCCAAGGGAATGAATGTCGCCGCTAGTACGATCGCGTAGGAACGCCAGGGCGTGGCCGAGAACACGATGCGCACGATTGCGACGATGGTCCCGATCACCATCGCCGCGTAGAGGCAGCCACCGAGCCATCCCGTCTGCAGGAACATGTAGATATAGACATTGTGTGGCTCTTCTCCCCAGAAGCGGCCGAAATCCTCTTGGCCATAGCCGAGCGGTGCATCCAGCACCCAGCGGATAGCCAGCGCCTGACCGTCGAAGCGGCCGGTGCCGCCGGTGTCATAGCTCTGGGTTAGCCCTGCCCGCATGGACACCATCTCGGCGACCGCGGGAATGTTGAGCAGTGCGAGCACTGCCACGCCGAGTACGGCCATGGCGATGATGCACATGACGATGATGCGTAGGTTGAGGGCCCGGTCGCGGCTGGTCATGTGAATGAGCGTGACGCACAGCGCCAGGGAGGCAATGAAATGTCCCCAGGCGCCGCGCGAGAAGCTGAGTAGGACTCCCAGGGAGATGATCGCGAGGCCCGCAAGCCAGGGCAGTCCCTGCAGCAGCGGTCGCGTCAGCGTCTGATAGAGCGCATAGATCGCGCCCACGATCAGGAACGGGCCGAACACGTTCGGATCCTTGAAGGCGCCCTTGGCTCGGGAGAACTCCGTGAATAGCTCATAGGTCCCGGGCACCAGGTCGAAATAGCCGATGATGCCGAGGCTCGCTGAGATCAGCGCCGCCACCAGGTGGCCGCCGAGTATCGCTCTGAGCGACAGGCGCGGATTGTGGTGGACGAAGGCGGCAACGATGATCGTGGTCGCCATGAGATAGATGGTGATCACGAGATGTCGCGCGCTGCCATCGAGGTATCGCGACTGGGTCAGCGCGCCCATCCCGCACAGGATGATGACCATGCACACCACCAGCATGGGCATGAGGCTGCCCGGCAGGCGCAGCCCCATGAGCAGCGCGAGAAAGCCGATCGCCAGGATAAGGAGATCAAAAGGCGCGGGCTCGATGATGACCAGGAAGCCCGAGGCAAAGGCCAGCCATACAAGCCCGTAGCCGAGATCGCTCAGGGTGAGCCGCGAGGTGACACGGTTCCTGATCATGAATTGTGTCATGGGCCGTGCCTCTCCGGAGCTCTCCTTCAGTACGCGTTCTGGGTTCTGAGCAGGGCGATCGGTGTCATGACAAGGATGTATAGGTCGAGCAGTACCGACCAGTTTTCGATATAGTAGAGGTCGTGCTCGACGCGCCGCTGGATCTTCTCCTCCGTGTCGGTCTCCCCGCGCCAGCCGTTGATCTGCGCCCAGCCGGTAACGCCCGGCTTGACCTTGTGGCGGGCGAAATATCCCTCGACCACCTCGGTATAAAGCCTGTTCGCGGCCTTGGCCTGGGTGGCATGAGGTCGGGGGCCGACCAGCGAGAGGTCGCCCTTCAGCACGTTGAACAATTGCGGTAGCTCATCGAGGCTGGTCTTGCGGATGAAGCGGCCGACGCGGGTGACCCGCGGATCGTCCTTGGTGACCAGCTTCGAGGCATTGGCGTCGGTCTTGTCCGTATACATCGACCGGAACTTGTAGACCTCGATCAGCTCGTTGTTGAAGCCGTAGCGCTTCTGCTTGAACAGCACCGGACCGCGACTGTCGAGCTTGACCGTAAGGGCGACGAGCGCCATCACCGGCGCGAGCAGCACCAGCAGGATCGCGGCGATCACCCGATCCTCCACGGCCTTGATGACACTGTCCCAGCCGCTCAGCGGCTTGTCGAAAACGTCAAGGAACGGGACGTTTCCGATATAGCTGTAGGCGCGTGGCCTGAACCGGAGCTTCTCCGTATAGGCGCTGAGCCGGATGTCGACAGGCAGGATCCAGAGCTTCTGTAGGATCTGCAGGAGGCGGGATTCAGCACCCAGCGGCAGGGTGACGATCAGCAGATCGACCCGATGGTCGCGGGCGAAGTCGATCAGCTGGTCGATGTTGCCGAGCTTGCGGTAGCCCTTCACCTCCGGCGGCGAGCGGCTGTCATCACGGTCATCGAAAATGCCGGCAATGGTCACGTCAACATCAGGCGACGATTTCAGCGCCTCGATCAGGGCGGCCGCCCGCTCGCCACCGCCGACGATCACGGCAGAGCGGTCAAAGGGGCCGTCCGAGTTCCAGCGCTGGACCAGCAGGCCGGCGATCAGCCGGATGCTGACTAGCAGTGCAAGCCCGCCGATGAACCATGACACCAGCCACACCCGCGAATAGTCATGGCCGATCTTGGTGAGAAAGGCGAAGGCGGTGAGCAGGGCAAAGAAGCTCGTCCACCCGACCAGAAGCTGCGGCATTTGCCGGATAGGGCCGATCAGCGCGTGGATCGTATAGAGGCCGGCCATCCGGTAGAGGCACGGAATGGCAATCCCGGCTATGACTGCGGTGCCAAGATACAGCGCAAGCGAATAGGCGGAGTAGTCCCGGACATAGCCGGCCCAGATCGCGAGGCCAAAAAGCGTGATCGCCAGGGCGTCGGTCAATTTCACCACCGCCTGCACGACTTGGGGTGAAATCCATGGCGCCTTGCGGGCCTTGATCGGGCGCACATCGGCCCCGGTCGTCTCGGAATGTCCCTGCGCCGTTTCCTGCGCATTTGTAGAGGTGTTGCTTGCGCGATTGCCAACGTCTTCCAGGCTGGCCTTTAGCAGGTCGGATGAAGCCAGGCCAACCTTGCGGGGATTAATGTTCAGCATGGAACTCAACAATCCCTCTTCTTGTCATCTTATGAGTGTACAGCAGCAGAAGGCTCTGCGGTCAGTCCCGCATTGGCCGCGGCGGTCTGAGTGAAGAGCCGGTCGTAGCTCCGCGAGATGGTGTCGACCATGACATCCACGGAGAAGCGTTGCGCCACCCGCTGGCTCAGTCGCCTTGCAACGAGACGGCGCCTGTCGAGGTCGTTGAGGGCATCGTCGATGGCGGCAGCAAGGGAGTCGACCTTGCCAGCCGGCACCATAAGATCTTCGTGACCATCGAGAATTTCGGGAATGCCACCCACCCGCGAGGCTACTATTGGCACCTCGGCGGCAAGGGCTTCCAGGACGATATAGGGCAGGGATTCCGCCCGCGAGGGCACGACGAGCAGCTTGCCTTTGCGGAATGCCTCCCGTGCCGGCATTGCGCCGACAAACTGGACCCGTTCGCTGAGCCCGAGTCTGCGGGCCCTGGCCTCGAGTGCGGCGCGATCGGCGCCGGCGCCTACGATGCAGGCCGAAAGCGTCGGCCGCTCGCTCAGGGCAGCCATCGCGGCCAGCAGTACATCCACGCCCTTGAGGTGGCGCAGCTCGCCGATGAACAGGAGGTCGGCGGCATCGGCGTCAGGCTCTACCGGTGCGATTTCGTCTGCACGCACTCCATTGTGGGCAATGGAGAAAGCACGGCGCGGCTGTCCTATTTTGGCGCAGAATGCGTCGTACTCAAATCTGCACACGAACAGAAAAAGGTCTGTATCAGGAAGAAGCAGCTGTTCCATGGTGAGGAAGGCTGCGCCGGCCACCGACAGCCGGCTGTAATGCAGGCTGCCGCCATGGGGTGTGTAGACCGTCCGCGGCCGATCCCTGCCCATTTGGCGCGCGGCCAGCCGCGCATAGGCGCCGCCCTTGGCGCCGTGTCCATGCAGGATCTGGGCTTCTGTTTCGCCGGCGATCTGTCGGATGGCTCGCACGGCCCGGATGTCCGACAGGGCAGGCAGTCGCCGCATTGGCACGCGATGCACGCCAAGGCGACAGATTTCCTTCAGTCTTGCGAGATGGTCTTCGAGTTCGGGTGAGTTGTATTCGCTGTCACATACTACTCCAACCGACATGCCTGCGGCCGACTGGCCAGCGGCAAGGTCACGGACGTGGCGGAACAGTCCTCCGGCCGGAGCCCGAAATACATGCAGCACGCGACGTTGTTGAAGCATTTTGGTTCACTTTGCATCTGACCTTGGCATGCGCCAAGGCACATGCAAGATCAGAACCACCGCTCTTTCACGTACACGACGTCGCCGGGATACAGCGGCGCCAATACCGGCAGGTTGATATTTTGGACACCGGTGGATGAACGGCGGCTGACCAGAACCGCGCCCTGGTCGGCGCGGGGCGTGTAGCCACCGCTAAGCGCGATGGCCTCCTGCACGGTCAGGCCTGGCATATAGGGAAAGGCGCCGGGCGTGCGCACTTCGCCGACCACGAAGAATGGCCGCATGTTGGCCACCTGCACCGAAACGCTCGGGTCGCGCAGGTATTTCTGGCTGAGGCGCTTTTCGAGGGTCCGGGCGATCTGCGGGGTGGTAAGCTTCGCCACATTCACTGTGCCGACCAGCGGCATGGAGATGTTGCCAGCGGCATCCACCCGGTAATCGCCATTGAGGTCATCCTGGCCATAGACGCGGATATTGAGGGTGTCGCCGGCGCCGACCCTATAGCCCGAGGGATGTTCGAAGCCGTCCGGGATTCCGGTCGTGCCATAGGGCGGATTGAGCCCGGCTGTAGGCGCGACATCCGTCGATTCCGCTGGCAGATACTGATCCCAAGTCGGTGCGCAGCCGACCATGAGGGCGGCCATGGCTGAAGCCACGATTATGCGACTGACCAACAAAGTTGTGATCCCCTGCAGCGACTCGATCCCACTCCTGAACAGGTCGTAAACAAATATGCTTAACAAAGTGTATATGGCGGCCGTCCCGCGCCATCCCGTTGAGCAGTGATTAACGCTGCAAGCACGCTGCACGTGCGTAAAGTTTGTGCCCGGCGTAAATATTGCAGGGCTCCCACACGGGCGTTGAACATGCACGAGACAGGGACATGAGCCGTCGACCATACGCCGGGGACATGGAAAGCGATCAGCGCCCGCTGGTGGCTGCCGTCGATCTCTTTGGCCTGCTCCAGGGCATGTGGCGCCGCAAGCTGCTCATGCTCTTCGTGCTGGCCTGCGTGGTTGGTCTTGCTTTTCTTTATGTGACGAAGGCCACGCCGAAATATACGGCGCGGGCGGAGGTACTGATCGAGAATACGGAATCGGCCTTCACCCGCACGAGCCTCGACCCGCAGCCGCAACCGATCGACGAGCGCTATATCGCAAGTCAGATCCAGGTGATCATTGCCGCAGATCTGGCCGAGCGGCTGATCGGTGAGCTGGGCCTTGTCGACAATCCCAATTTCCAGCCGCCGGCCGAGGAGCCCACTGGCATCCGCAAATGGCTGATTGAGAAGCGCATCCTGCCCGATCCGCGACAGATGACGCCAGAGCGCTATGCCCTCGAGGTCTATTACGAGGATCTTGAGGTCTACCCGATCAAGGGCGCCAATGTGGTCGCGATCGCCTTTACCTCGCCTGATCCCAGCCTCTCTGCCGAAGTCGCCAATACGCTTGCCAATCTCTACGTGAAGTCTACCCGCGAGATCTTCTCGACCGACACTAACCGGGCGAGCACCTGGCTTGCCGATCAGATCGAACAGCTGCGCGACAAGGTGGTGGCATCCGAGCGCGCTGTTGAGGAGTATCGCACCCAGGCTGGGCTCTTGCAGGGCCGCGAGCACAAGCTCAGCAACGAAAGCCTCACCGAGCTCAACAACCAGATCATTCAGGCGACCGCCCAGCGCGCCGAGCTGGAGGCTCGGGCCGAGGCCACCCGCCGGATGCTGGCCAAGCCTGGCGCCATCGATACCTCGACCGAGGTGCTTAATTCGCCGCTGATGCAGCGCTTGGTGGAGCGCCAGGTGAGCATGCGCGGCCAGCGCGATGAGCTGCTGGCAAAGTTCCTGCCTGGCCATCCGCGCATCCAGGCGATCGACAACGAGCTTGCCGGACTGGAACGGCAGATGCGCCAGGAAGTGCTGAAGATCGCCGCCAGCCAGGAGCAGCAGGCCGAGATCGCCCGGGCGCGTGAGGCGGCCCTGCTCAAGTCGCTCGACCAGATGAAGGCCGAGGCATCGACCGCCGGCATCGACGAGGTGAAGCTCAGGGCGCTGGAGCGTGAGGCGGCGGCCAACCGCACCATGCTCGAGACCTTCCTGACCCGCTTCAACGAGGCAACCGCCCGCGAAAGCGAGCTGGCCCAGCCGTCCATGGCTCGGGTGATCTCCCCGGCCATTGCGCCGGTCGAACCCTCGTCGCCGAGGCCCATCCCGTTGCTGGCGCTTGCCATCATCGGCGGCATTATTCTCGCCCTGGTCATCGCCTTCGTCATGGAGGTGCTGTCGCTCGACATCCAGCGCGCTCGCTTGGATGAATCGGCGCGGCCTGCCGTTCCGGGGCCGCGCGCTCTGCCCCCGGTGAACGAGCCTGATGCAGGCCGCGATGCGCCATCGGCCAAGCAAGGGCCGCCGCTGCGCGATCTCGGTCTTGCCACCAATAGTGCAGAGGCTGCTGGCCGCGCCGTTCCGGTGATCGCCGCCTGGGCCAGTGCGGGCCGCAAGCGCGTGCTGCTCATGCCCGATCCGGCAACTGCTGCCGCCTGGGAAGCGCTTGCCGAAACCGCGCGCGGTCTGTCTCGTGCCGGCCAGCGGGTGATCGTTGTCGACATGAATCCCACATCGGACGATGCGCTCAGGCCCTATGGCGTCGGCACCGGCCCCGGTCTCGCCGAACTGCTGGAAGGCAAGGCCTCCTTTAGCGAGGCCATTCGCAGTGACAGCCGCTCACAGGCCCACATCCTGCGCGGCGGAGATGCCCGGCAGCGGATCGTCGAGCGTGCCGGCCAGGGTAGGCTTGCCTTCGTGCTCAATGCCTTGACCCAGGCCTATGATCTTGTCCTGTTGGCCGCAGGATCTGCGCCACAGGATACGGTCGATGCCTTGAAACTCGATGCCGCGCTCATTCTGCATTCGACCCTGTCGGATGCATCCCGGCCCGCCCTGCTCGGAGCACTGGATCGTCTGGGCGCGAGCGACATTGCCTGGCTTGACTTCCGCCACGAGCCGCGGCCTGCCGACAGCGCCGCTGCCTGAACCTCGCGCGCGTCGGGCAATCGGCGGCCGCCCCTGCCGCGTTGCCCCGCAAACTGTCGCAAGAAGGAAGCTTATCTTCGGCCTGTGCGCCCTGCCAGCAGCCGGCGCATCCTTTTCGCTTGTGGCCACAGCCAGCGGGAGTTCTTCACCCAGGCCTTGGCCATCGTCCTGCTGCCCATGGCAACCGCATAGGCAAGCCCGCGCACCGTCTTCGGATGGAGCGCCTCGCGCAGCGGAATGCTCTCGTCAGCCCATTCCGTCTTGTAGGCGCCATGGCCGGGCCCGAAGTCGAAGGACCGGAGGCCGAGCGCGCAGCAACGCTCGATGGTCCGTCTGAGCAGTGCGTCCCCGGGCGAATGTTTCTGTTCGGGGCCGGTGGTGGTCGAGCGGGTCAGCGCATGATAGGTGTCGCCGAACACGCATCCGAGGGTGATGGCGAGCATCCGTCCGTCAAGACACAGCGCAAGCGGCAGAAGTCTTGCGCCGCCATCGTCGGCAGCATCCCATAGGTGCCAATAGATCTGCCGCTCGGCGGCCTCAAATCGCAGGCTCACGCCCTGTTCGCCGAGCCTCTGGCGCCGCTGGTCGAACAGCACGTCAAGCAGTGTGGCAAAGGCAGCACGGGTCTTCGGCTGCTCGAGGCTGAGCTGCCCCGCCCGCTCGAGACGGCCATCCCGTTTCCTTGCGCCCCGTCGCGATTCCGCCGAGCGTTTTTCGGCGTAGAGGCCCTCAAATGTGCCCCTCAGCGCCATGACATAGGTGTCATTGGCGCTGCGGAGATTGGCGAGACCGCGAAGAGGGTGGGGAATTCCGTCCCAGCTATCCGGCAGATTGGTGAGGTGGATCACGTCAAACTCGCCGACTGAGGCTTCGACCGCCGGCCACAGGGCTGACCAGTCAACGCCGCCGTCCAGCCACTCGCGGTCATGTAGCCCCGTTCCGATATTGGCCAATGGTCCGCCCAGCCACTGCAGCACCTGCGCGCCGTTGCGCTCGGCCAGAGCCAGTGGTAGCAGGCAGATGATTCTTCCTGTTGCATCGCGACCAGCAATGATGCAGACCGCATGTGTCTGATCGCCCGCCGCAGCGAGCGCCGCGCGGCACCAGTCCAGACTGTCATAGACGCTGCCGAAGGCGCGCCCCTCAAGCGATCGCCAGTCTTCGGCGATCGAGTCCATGTCCTCGTGACATGTGAAGTAGACCTTTTGCCGGTAATTGCCATAATTGACGGCTGGGTGTGACGAGGACTTGGGGGCGATGACAGCTGAGCTGAGCTTATCCGATGGCCGGATGGTGCGGGACAATGCGGACATGACCTTCACCTCGTGTTATCGCATCCGCCTCTGGGACGATGGTGTCTTTATGGCACGGTTAGCCGTTGGATATGGCTGCATATGCAAGACCCGCGCCTGATAAGACTGGGGCTTTCGGTTCTAGGAACGAGCAGGTTCTCGCGCCTGCTTGCGCCCATCTGCCGTGGCATGGGCGCGATCCTCATGTTGCACCACGTTGTGCCGGGAGGAGGCGAGCAGGGGGGCTTCAACCCCAACCGCGGACTGGAAATCAGGCCGGAATTCCTGAACTCGACGATCGAGCATCTGCAGCGTCGCGGCGTCGAACTGATCTCGCTGGCCGAGGCGGTCGAGCGCATCCGCCGCGGGGCTGTCGGTAGCCAGCCTTTTGCCACGGTGACCATAGACGACGGTTATCGTGACGCACTCGATTACGCCGTACCCATCCTGCGTCGCCATCGGGTGCCCTATGCCATCTTCGTGGCGAGCGCAATTGCCGATGGCACCTGCGAATTGTGGTGGCGGATTCTGGAACTTGCCATCCGCGATCATGACGAGATCATCGCCGAACTGCCGGAGGGCACCATCACCCGGCCAACGCGCACGCTGGCGCAGAAGCGGTCCGCCTTTCTTGCTCTCTACTGGCCGGTTAGGCGCATGGATCAGCATGTCCAGCGGCGCTGGATCCGCGAGTTTGCCGCCCGTTATGGCATTGATGTGGACGGCTATTGCCGCAGCGTCGCCCTCGACTGGAGCGAGCTGCGCTCATTGACGGAAGATCCGCTCTGTACCATTGGGGCCCACTCGATCAATCACTTTGCCATGTCCAGGTTGCCGGCCAGGGAAGCGCTTGCCGAGATGACGGGTTCTGCTGATCGCATCGAGCGGGAACTGGGCCGCCGCCCGGACTTTTTCGCCTTTCCCTATGGGGACGAGAGCTCGGCCGGCCCGCGCGATTTCGACCTTGCCCGCGAGGCCGGATTTGCGGCCGCGCTGACCACCGCCAAGGGGCTCGTCTCGCAGGATAACGCCCGTTCGCTCTGGGGATTGCCGCGCCTGTCGCTCAATGGCGACTATCAGCGTCTGGATTATCTCGATGTGCTGATGAGCGGCGTGCCCTTTGCCGCCCGGGATATCGCCCGCCGTCTGCTCGACAGGATCTGACTGCCGGTCCTACCGTGGCTCTGGATCGGGCTTCTGCATCCACTTCACCAGGAACATGGCCGGGATCAGCCACGCAAAGCCGCCGATGAGGTAATAGGCCGTCTGGGCCCAGACGGAGGCGCCAACGATATGCGTGGCGCCATAGACCATGGCGCACAGGCAGTAGGCGATAAGATAGGGCACCAGGATGATGGTGCCGATGAGCTTGCGAATCCGTCTGGGGAGGCTGAACATGTTCCCTGCAATCCAAACGCGACCCTCTGCCGCGCGCCCTTTTCCGAGCTTGCTTCGCGCCGGGGCGCAGATTAGTCGACCCTTATGTCTGAGACCGTTATGACTTCGTCAAGCAGCGAATTGCAGCAGGCAACCGAAAGGCAGCTGAAGGCCCGGCCGTGGATCCGCGCCTGGCTCATGGTCGTGGCCTTTCTTGTATTGGCCATCGTCGTTGTCGGCGGTGCGACCCGGCTGACCGACAGTGGCCTGTCGATCACCGAATGGAAGCCGCTGCTTGGCGCAATTCCGCCGCTCAGTCACGCCGACTGGCTTGAGGCCTTCGAGAAGTACAAGCAGATCCCCCAGTATCAGCTCGTCAACAAGGGGATGAGCCTCGAGGAGTTCCAGTTCATCTACTGGTGGGAATGGGCGCATCGCTTCTTTGCCCGCATCATCGGCGCCGTGGTTCTCATCCCGATGCTCTTCTTCTGGTTCACCGGGCGCCTCGAGCGCTGGCTTGCACCGCGGTTGATCGGCCTCTTCGTGCTCGGCGGCCTGCAGGGGGCGATGGGCTGGTACATGGTGGCCAGCGGCCTGTCCGAGCGCACCAGCGTGAGCCAGTATCGCCTCGCCGCCCATCTCGGCCTTGCCGTAATCGTCTTCGGGGTCATCGTCTGGGTCATTCTGGAATTGGGTCGCAGACACCCAGTGCGCATTGCTTCCGGACTTGGACAGCACGGCGCCAAGTGGCTCGTGGCCATGATCTTCGTGCAAGTCCTGCTGGGTGGCCTCGTTGCCGGTCTCGACGCCGGCATGGGCTACAATACCTGGCCGCTGATGGATGGCGCGCTGATCCCCGCCGGTCTGTTCCACATGAGCCCCTGGTGGATAAACGCCTTCGAGAATGCCATGACGGTGCAGTTCAACCACCGCATGCTGGCCTATCTCATTGCCCTCGTGGTGTTGATCCACTGTGTGTTCGTGCATCGCAAGGGCCTGTCGGCTGCCGTGCGCACCTCGAGCCTCGTGCTGGTCGCGCTGGTCTTCCTGCAGGCGGCCGCCGGCATCCTGACCCTCATCTATCAGGTGCCGCTCACCCTGGCCCTGATCCATCAGGCCGGCGCCGTCATCCTGCTCGGCGCTGCCCTCTGGCATCTCGACCGTACCCTGCAGCCCTCGCTGCCCTGAGAAGGGCCTTCCGTCAGGCACCTTCGCCGGCCATCCTGCGTCTGGCGAAGGTTCTGCCCAGCCCGATCACGATCAGTGCCGAAACGACAGGCCCGCTGGCAAGCAGCAGGAGTCCGTTCACCGGATTTCCCGTCTGCTCGGTCATCCAGCCAACGAGATAGGGGCCGCAGAACCCTGACAGATTGCCGATAGAGTTGATGAGGGCAAGTCCGCCCGCTGCGGCCGCCCCCGTCAGGAACATGGCAGGTAGCGTCCAGAATACCGCGAGCGCCGAGAACACGCCGATCGCCGCGAGCGAGATGGCGATCATGGTCAGGACGAGATTGCCGGTGGCGGCGGAGGCAATGAGCCCCACGGCGGCCAGCACCAGCGGCAGTGCGATATGCCAGACTCGCTCGCGACTGCTGTCGGAATGCCGGCTCCACAGTACCATGGCCACCGCTGCCGCCAGATAGGGCAGGGCGGTGATAATTCCCGTCATGGTCTCGCCGGGTCCGAAATGATGGATGATCTGCGGCAGCCAGAACTGCAACCCATAGAGCACCGCCACGAGCCCGAAATAGGCAACGCTCAGAACCAGCACCAGCGGCGAGCGCAACGACTGCAGCAGCGTCATGTGCGGCGGCTGAAGCTCCTCCTCGTCCTCAGTCAGGCGCCGCCTGAGCCACTCCTTGTGCTCGGGTTCGAGCCAGCGCGCGTCATCGGGCCTGTCGGTCAGATGGAAGAAGGCGACGAGTCCCAGTACCGTCGTCGGCAGGCCCTCGATGATGAACAACCACTGCCAGCCCTTGAGCCCCCCGAGGCCATCGAGCTGCAGGATCAGCGCCGACAGGGGCGCACCGATGATGGTCGCAACCGGCACCGTCACGATTAGCCCGCCAAGGATGCGCGCCCGGTAGGCGGATGGATACCAGAAGGTGAGATACAGTAGCAGCGCCGGGAAGAAGCCGGCTTCCGCCACCCCGAGTGCAAAGCGCAGCGCGAAGAAGCTCGTGGGCCCCACCACTAGCGCCATGGCCGCCGACAGCAGTCCCCAGGTGACCATGATGCGGGCGATCCAGCGCCGGGCTCCGAAGCGGAGGAAGGCCACGTTGCTGGGGATTTCGAAAAGGAAATAGCCGAGGAAGAAAATGCCGGCGCCCCAGCTGTAGACCAGCGACGAGAAACCGAGATCCTCGTTCATCTGCAGCGCGGCAAAGCTGACATTCACCCGGTCGATATACATCTGGAAATAGGCGAGACACAGGAACGGGATCAGCCGCAGCGAGATCCGCCGGATGGTTTCGCGTTCCACCGGAGGCGCGTCATCGGCGTGGCGGCGGAGGCTGTGGATGGCCGGACTGATGCGGGAATGCAGGCGGAGTCCCATGCGAGAGCCTTGTTGTTATCGTTATTGTACTGCGCTGGCTGGCAATGCCTGGCCCGATGACAAGCCGGCGCCTGTTATCATTCCGTAAATGCCGGGCAGGATGGCGCCACGAAAAAGGCGGAGCGCCCGGGAGCGCTCCGCCTGGTTCTTCGTGCCGTTCCCCGAAGGGAGCTGGTCGTCAGGCCTTCAGGGCCTGGTCGAGATCGGCGATGATGTCCTTCACGTCCTCGATGCCGATCGACAGGCGCACCACGTCGGGGCCGGCGCCGGCGGCGACCTTCTGCTCGTCGGTCAGCTGACGGTGGGTGGTCGAGGCCGGATGGATGATCAGCGAACGGGTGTCGCCGATATTGGCCAGGTGGCTGAACAGCTCGGTCTTCGACACCAGCTTGATGCCCGCCTCATAACCGCCCTTGACGCCGAAGGTGAACACCGCGCCGGCGCCCTTCGGGCTGTACTTCTTGAGCAGCGCGTGATCCGGCGAGCTTTCGAGGCCCGCATAGGAGACCCAGCTCACTGCCGGGTGTTTCTCGAGGAACTTGGCCACTTCCAGCGCATTGTCGGAATGCCGCTGCATGCGAAGGCTCAGTGTCTCGATGCCGGTGAGGATCAGGAAGGCATTGAGCGGGGCGATGGCCGGGCCGAGGTCGCGCAGGCCGAGCACGCGGGCGGCGATCGCAAAGGCGATGTTGCCGAAGGTCTCGTGGATCTTGAGCCCGTTATAGCTCGGCGACGGCTCGGACAGGCTTGGATACTTGTTGTCCTTCGACCAGTCGAAGGTGCCGGCGTCGACCAGGATGCCGCCCACCGAATTGCCGTGACCGCCGAGGAACTTGGTCAGCGAATGGACCACGATGTCGGCGCCGTGCTCGATCGGACGGATCAGGTAGGGCGTCGCCAGGGTATTGTCGACGATGAAGGGCACGCCGATTTCCTTTGCCACCGCCGCGATGCCGGCGAGATCCGTCACCCGGCCACCCGGATTGGCGATCGACTCGGCGAAGATCGCCTTGGTTTTTGGCGTGACCGCAGCCCGCACCGACTCAGGCGTATTGTCGGCCCACTTGACCTGCCAGCCGAACTTCTTGAACGAATGGTTGAACTGGTTGATCGAGCCGCCATAGAGCTGGCGGGTGGCGACGAACTCGTCACCGGGCTCGAGCAGGGTGTGGAACACCAGGAACTGGGCGGCATGGCCGGACGCGACCGCCAGGGCGGCGGTGCCGCCTTCGAGGGCCGCGACGCGGGACTCGAGCACAGACTGGGTCGGGTTGTTGATGCGGGTATAGATATTGCCGAATGCCTCGAGCCCGAACAGCGCGGCGGCGTGATCGACGTCCTCGAAAACATAAGAGGTGGTCTGATAGATCGGCGTGGCGCGGGCACCCGTTGCCGGGTCCGGCGCAGCGCCAGCGTGGATTGCCAGGGTATCGAAGCCTTCGGCCATGACGTCCTCCAGTTCATCGGCCAAAACGGATCGGCCGGGAATGAGATGATCAGCCTTCTATAACGGACGGAAATAAAAAACAATCGTCCGATATTCAGAACGGGTCAGATTTTTTCAGCTTGCCCGGGCGAGCAGCTGGTTGGCAAGCCAGTTCGCGAAGTCGCCGAGTGCCCGCTCGCTGAGCGCCCGCTTTTTCGCGATGGTCTTTTCTTTGCCTCGGAGCCGCACGCCGTCCTCCCGTGGAATGGCAACATCCGGGAACAGGCCGAAATTGACGTTCATCGGCTGGAACGAGCGCTGGTGTCCCGTGCCCTCATCGGCGAGATGGCCGCCGCTGATATGGGCAATCAGCGCGCCATGCGCAGTCGTAGGCGGCGGCGGCGGGAGATCGATGCCAAGACGTTGGGCGGCGGCGAAACGGCCGGCCAGCAGGCCGGTCGCGGCGCTCTCCACATAGCCCTCGACACCGGTGATCTGGCCGGCAAAGCGCAGCCGCGGGGCGGCCTTGAGCCGCAGACGGTTGTCGAGCAGCTTCGGACTGTTGAGGAAAGTATTGCGATGCAGGCCCCCGAGGCGGGCGAATTCCGCGTTCTCGAGTCCGGGGATCATGCGGAAGATGCGGACCTGCTCGCCATGCTTCAGCTTGGTCTGGAATCCGACCATGTTGTAGAGCGTGCCCAGCGCATTGTCCTGGCGCAGCTGCACGACCGCATAGGGCTTCTCGTCGGGCTTGTGCTTGTTCGTCAGCCCGAACGGCTTCATCGGTCCATGCCGCAGGGTTTCGACGCCGCGCTCGGCCATGACCTCGATTGGCAGGCAGCCGTCGAAATAGGGCGTATTGGCTTCCCACTCCTTGAACTCGGTCTTGGCGCCGGTACGCAGTGCCTCGACAAAGGTGTAATACTCGTCCCGGTTCATGGCTAGGTTGATATAGTCGGCGCCCGTGCCGCCGGGGCCCGGCTTGTCATAGCGCGACTGATACCATGCCTTGGAGAAGTCGATGCTGTCCTTGTAGACGATCGGGGCGATGGCATCGAAGAAGGCCAATGCCGCCTCGTCCGTCATGTCGAGGATCGCCTGGGCGAGGCTTGGCGAAGTGAGGGGACCGGTGGCGATGATGACGTCGCCCCACTCCTCCGGCGGGATGCCGTCCACTTCGCCGCGTTCGACGGTAACCAAAGGATGGTCCATCAGCGTCTGCGTCACTGCGGCAGAAAAGCCTTCGCGGTCAACCGCCAGCGCCCCACCTGCCGGAACCTGATGCCTGTCGGCCGAGGCCATGATCAGCGACTCGGCCTTCCGCATCTCGGCATGCAGGACACCGACCGCATTGGAGCTGGCATCGTCCGAGCGGAACGAGTTCGAGCAGACCAGCTCGGCAAGGCCGTCGGTGTGATGGGCCTCTGTCTGGCGGACGGGGCGCATTTCATGCAGCACTACGGGGATTCCGGCCTGGACGATCTGCCAGGCCGCTTCCGATCCGGCGAGCCCGCCGCCGATGACATGGATGGGGGTGTTCTTTGTCATGACCTACTTTGGTTTCTGCAACCTCTGCCGCTATGTGTGATGGTACTCCATGCGCCACAAGGCGTCACAGGCCGTCAGGCCTTGATACGTTCGCCCTTGGGATCATAGAAGGAGCCGAACTGGACCTTGGCCTTGTAGCGCCTCCAGGCGATCTCGACCTCGAACTCGCCTGAACTCAGCCAGTCGGCGGTAACGCCATCCTCGTTGCGGACATAGCCGAGCGCCAGCGACTTGCCGATGCGATGGCCCCACATGCCGCTGGTGGTCGCCCCCACTATCACGCCGTTCCGCAGGATTGGCTCCTCATGATACATCATGGGCGCTGTCTCGCTGTCATCATCCAGCGCGATGGCCACCATGCGCTTCTTCAGTGGCCCGGCCTGCTTCTGGGCAAGCAGCGCCTCGCGGCCGATGAAGCCGCCCGGCTTGTCCCAGGCGATGGTGAAGCCGAGACCTGCTTCCAGCGGCGTGTCCTCCTCGGCGATGTCGTGGCCCCAGTGACGGTAGCCCTTCTCCATGCGTGCCGAGTTCATGAGGTGATAGCCGCCGAAGCCGAGGCCGAATTCGCTGCCGGCCTCCACGATCGTATCGAACACATGCGCGGCAAACTCGCCCGGGATGTAGAGCTCCCAGCCCAGTTCGCCCACATAGGTCACGCGCGAGGCGCGAACCCGGGCATAGCCGATCTCGAGCTCCTTCGACGTGCCGAAGGGGAAGGCGGCGTTGCTAAGATCCGCACCCGACAGCCTTTCGAGCAGCGCCCGCGAATTGGGGCCCATGATACCCAGCATCGGCAGGCCGGCTGTGATGTCGGTGACGGTGCAGAAGGCATCGTCCGGGATGTGCCGCTTGAGCCAGGTGAAGTCGCGGATTTGGTTGGCAGCACCGGTGACCACCAGGAATTCCGTCTCGGCGAGCCGGGTGATGGTGAGGTCGGCCTCGATGCCGCCGCGCTCGTTGAGCCACTGGGTATAGACCAGCCGGCCGATCGGAACATCGATATTGTTTGCCGAGATGCGGTTGAGCACGGCGAGCGCGTCGCGGCCCTGCACCAGGAACTTGGCGAAGCTTGTCTGGTCGAACAGGCTCACCTTGTCCTTGAGGATCTGAGCTTCGGCACGGGTGTTCTCGAACCAGTTCTGCCGGCCGTAGGAGTACTCGTATTCGGGCTTCGACCCGGGCGCGCCGAACCAGTTGGGTCGCTCCCAGCCGCAAAGTTCGCCCATGCAGGCGCCGGCGGCGACGAGCCGGTCGTGGAACGGCGAGCGGCGGGCGCCCCGGGCCGTGGTTACCTGGCGATAGGGCCAGTGCATGGCGTAGAGCAGGCCGAGGGTCTCGGTCGTCCGGTCGTACAGATATTTGTCGTTCGACTGGAACGGATGCATGCGCCGGATGTCGACATCATTGAGATCCAGCGGGGCATGGCCGTCCTTGATCCACTGGCTCAGCACCTTGCCGACGCCGCCGGAGGACTGGATGCCGATCGAGTTGAAGCCGGCAGCGACGAACAGATCCTTTACCGTCGGCGTCTCCCCGAGCAGGTAGCGGTCGTCGGGCGTGAAGCTCTCTGGGCCATTGAAGAACAAGGAGATGCCTGCCGTCTCAAGCAGCGGCATGCGGTTTACCGCATATTGGAGCACCGGCTCGAAGTGATCGAAATCTTCGGGCAGCGTTTCGAAGGCATGGTCATCGGCAATGCCCTCCATGCCCCAGGGCTTGGCATTCGGCTCGAACGCGCCGAGCAGCAGCTTGCCGGCATCTTCCTTGTAATAGGCATATTCGTCGGGAATGCGCGTGACCGGCATGTCCCGCGGCAGGTCGGCAATCGCCTCGGTCACCACGTAGAAGTGCTCTGCCGCATGCAGTGGCAGGTGGACACCATGCGGCTTCATCAGAGTACGCGACCACATGCCGGCAGCCACCACCACCTTGTCGGCGCGCAGCTCGTGATCGCCGCATCGAACGCCGACGGCGCGCCCGTTTTCCACCAGAACGTCGTCCACCTTGACGTTCTCGAGGATCTTCGCGCCCTTCTGGCGGGCACCGGCCGCAAAGGCCTGCGTGGCGTCGATCGGGTTGATCTGGCCGTCACCGGGCAGGAATACGCCGCCGACCACGCCGTCGATATTGAGATGCGGCAGCCGCTCCTTGACCTCGCCGGGGCTCAGCACCTTCACCTCGAGACCGAAATTACGGCCCATGGAAGCGCCGCGGAGGAATTCCTCCATGCGCGCCTCGTTCAGGGCGACGGAAATTGAACCATTCTGCTTGAAGCCGGTGGCGGTGCCGGTTTCTTCTTCAAGCGTGCGGAAGAGATTGGACGTATACTGCGCAAGTTCAGTGAGGTTGCGTGTGGCCCGCAGCTGACCGACGAGACCGGCTGCGTGCCAGGTTGTTCCGCAGGTCAGCTGCTTGCGCTCGAGGAGGACGACATTGGTCACTCCGATCCGTGTGAGGTGATAGGCAATGGAGCATCCGACGATGCCACCGCCGATGATGACCACATCTGCGCGATTGGGAAGATTGCTGACCATGAACGATGCTCTGGGGTTGAATGCCGTGCCATCTATAGCCGACAATGTTCCCTTGGTGAAAGCCGGATCTCCGGCCGTGCTTCGGGTTGCAGCCGGGTCAATCGTTCGTTATAAAGAACAAAAGAGAGGATGCCATGTACAAGGCTGATGTAACCCCCACCGAAGCGTTCGAGGTTCTGTCCAGCAATGACCAGGCGGTGCTGGTCGATGTGCGCACCGAACCGGAATGGCTCTATGTCGGCATTCCGGCGATCGAGCGCCTGCTGCGGCTGTCCTGGCAGGTCTATCCCTCCATGCAGGTGAATGGTCAGTTCGTTGAGCAGTTCGAGCAGGTCGGCCTGCCGAAGGACACGCCGGTCTTCATGCTCTGCCGCTCGGGCGTCCGCTCCGCTGCTGCTGCCAGTGCCCTGACCGCGGCCGGTTACGAGAATGTCTACAATATCGAGGGCGGCTTCGAGGGCGATCGCGACGGCGAGGGCCATCGCGGCACGATCAATGGTTGGCGCAAGGCCGGCCTGCCCTGGATCCAGGGATAGGAAGGACCAGTCATGGGGGATGGGACTATAGGAGGCCGGGATCGCCCCGACCTGTGGGGCGAGCAGACCAGGCTGGTCCGGGGCGGCATTGCCCGCTCCCCCAATGGCGAGACTGCCGAGGCCCTTTATCTGAATTCGGGCTTTGTCTATCCCGACGGCGAGACGGCCGCCGCCCGCTTTGCCGGCGAGGCCGAGGGCTATGTCTATGGCCGCTACGGCAACCCGACGGTCTCGGTATTCGAGGAGCGCCTGCGTCTCCTCGAAGGGGCCGAGGCCTGTTACGCGACGGCCAGCGGCATGGCCGCCGTCTTCGGCGCGCTCGCCTGCCAGCTTAGGGCAGGTGACCACGTGGTGGCATCGAACGCGCTGTTTGGCTCCTGTTATCAGATCCTCACCGCCATCCTGCCGCGTTTCGGCATCGAATGCACCCTGGTGAAGGGGGATGATCTCGACGAATGGGCCCGCGCCTTCCGGCCCTCGACCCGCTGCGTCTTCATCGAGTCACCCTCCAATCCGGGGCTTGACGTGCTCGACATCGCCGCGGTGGCCGAACTTGCCCATGCCCATGGCGCCCGTCTGGTGGTGGACAATGTCTTCGCCACTCCCATTCTGCAGAAGCCGATGGAGCTTGGCGCCGACATTGTCGTCTATTCCGCCACCAAGCATATCGACGGGCAGGGGCGATGTCTGGGCGGCGCGATCCTGTCGGGAGAGGCCTTCAAGGAGGAGGAGCTCAAGCCCTTCATGCGCCATACCGGCCCGAGCCTTGCGCCCTTCAATGCCTGGGTGCTGCTCAAGGGCCTCGAGACCCTGAAGCTCAGGGTGCGGGCGCAATGCGCCTCGGCCGTCGAGATTGCCCATTTCCTGGAGCAGCATCCGGCAATCAGACGGGTGCTCCATCCCGGCCTCCGCTCCCATCCCCAGCATGAGCTTGCCGCCCGTCAGATGAAGGCCGGCGGCACCATCGTGAGTTTCTTCGTCGATGGCGGGCGGGAGGAGGCCTTCGACCTGCTGCGCCGGCTGCGCACCATCGACATTTCCAACAATCTGGGCGATGCCAAATCGCTCATCACCCATCCCGCCAGCACCACCCACCGCAATATCGGCGAGGAGGCGCGCCTTGCCATGGGCATTACTCAGGGCATGCTGCGTCTTTCGGTTGGCCTCGAGGATGCCGAGGATCTGATCCGCGATCTCGATCAGGCACTTGTTCGGTAGACCAGGGAGCGCTTGCGAGCCATCGCTGCTGCTTCGGCTTGCCTGCCGCCCGCAAGCTTCGTGTGGCGGGTCGATTTGCCGTGTTCCGGATGATGTGGTCACTGACAATGCTGTCAGTCCCTGACCACCCGCACAGCGACTGTATTTGTCTGCCAGCCGCGAGGCTTACAAGAATTCATTAACCTTGCCGTGCGAAGCTCAACGTATGAGCAAGGTAGCGTTCATGCGTCAGAAAATTCTAATACTCGGGCTTGCCTTCGCACTGGCTGGGCCAGCCCTCGCTGACACTGCGTCGCCCGACAGGCCGGGTGCCCCACTGATCGAGGCTGCTGCCGCGGCGCTCCGCAAGGGCGACCTCCAACGCGCTATCGACCAGTACACCGCAATCATCGAGCTGCCTGGGGTATCCCGGGCGGACAAGGCGCGGGCCGAGCTCAATCGCGGCCTGGCCCTGCAGCGTCAAGGCCTCTTCGCCCGGGCTGCGCAGGACTACACCTCCGCCCTGTCCGACGATGTGTTGGACGCCCGGACAAGATCCATTGCCCTCTATAACCGCGGTCTTGCCTGGCGCCGGCTCAACCAGCCGGCCAAGGCGGTCGAGGACTTCACCTCAGCCCTGCTGCTTAATACCAGTTTCGCTGAGGCCTATATGAGCCGCGGCCTGGTGATGCGCGAAAGCGCCAAGCCGTATTACGCGCTGGACGATTTCCAGAAGGCGATCGATGCCAAGTTCGACCGTGCGCATCTGGCCTATTATGCCCGCGCCTTGGTCTTCGAGGAGCTTGGCCGTCCGGGCGATGCCAAGAACGAGCTGAGCCGCGCCCTGATGGTGAAGCCGGACTTCGCCGAGGCGCGTCAGAAGATAGCCGAGCTCGACAATCGTCCCTCCGATACGCTCACCCTTGCCGCTGCCCCGGCGGTGGAGAGCGCTGTGGCCCAGGCGGTTGCCTCCCAGCGCAGCGGTCCCCGCGTGCAGCGGCAGGTCTCTCCGGTGGGCGATCCGATCGTTACCGGCTCTCTCGGCAACGGCCCGCGGATAAATACGGCGGCTGCTAACCTGCCGCGCGCCATCGTTCCGCCGGCTCATCTGTTGTCCGGCAATGCGGCGACCGCTCCACGCATCTCCGCTGCGGCCAATGCCTTCGCCGATCTGGGCAACAAGGCCAGCGAAGTGGCGCGGGAAGCGGCTCCAGACGCTGCGCCGCAGCAGGTCGCTGCTGCCGATGTGCCGTCAGAGTCCGGGCAGAAGCCCAGGGCAGAAAAGCGCTCCGGCGCTGACAAGGCAGCAAAGCCGGTCAAGGTTGCGGCGGCCGCGCCGACGACCATGTCCGATGCCGCCGAGACCGACTCGCCGGTTACCGACCGGACACCTGCCGCCAAGGCCGTCTCCGCTGTGGCGAGCGGCTGGATCATCCAGCTTTCTTCGGCCACCAGTGAAAGCGGCGCCTGGGGCACGTGGAAGTCGCTCAGGGCGAAGCATTCTGCCCTGAAGAATCACGAGGCCCACGTGGTCCGGGCCGATCTAGGCCAGAAGGGCGTCTACTATCGTCTGCGTCTCGCCGGTTTCGACAGTCGCAATGAAGCCAATAGCACCTGCAACGCCCTCAAGAAGAGCGGGCTTTCCTGTTTCGTCGCCAAGGCCGACTGACTGCTGAAGACAGATCGCACGGAGAAGAGATCTGAGCCGCGACCCGCGAGGGCGCGGCTCTTCTGCATAAGGACGAGCGTCGAGGGCACGGATGAGCAGTCCCTTACGGGGCAATGCCGAGATGGGCTTGCACCAGACGCAGATCCCGCTCTGCAAGCCCGTGCGCCTTGAGGTAGTCTTCTGCGGTGCCGAAATTCTCCTCCAGCCAGTCCAGCGTCCGTCCCATGATCGACGGGTCGCATTGCAGCAGCGGCGCGACTTCCTCCCCCTTGAGATCGATGATTGTCGCAAGCCGTTGTGAGTTGCTGAGCAGCGGCGCGATCCGGTCGGCGGTGAGCTTGTAATCGGCGATGATGTCGTCGCGCCCAACACCTGCGAGCGCCAGCACCAAGGCGGCAACCAGCCCCGTCCGGTCCTTGCCCGCCGTGCAGTGGAACAGGGCCGCGCCCCCGCTCGAGCCGATCAGCCGCATGATCTCGACGAAGATTTCGCCTTGGGTTTCGAGCGCCTTCAGATAGAGGCCGAGCAGCACATTGCCCGGAGGCATGTGGCGTGGGTCGAGCCCGTCGAACAGCGGAATGGCGATCAGCTCGATCTGGTCCTCGGGGCGGATGGGATCAGGTTCGGCCTCACGTTCCCTGGGGCTTCTGAGATCGATGACCCGGGCAACCCGCAGCTGCTTGAGCACCGCGATGCCGTTCTCGTCGATCGATGCCAGATTGCCGGAGCGGAAGGCCTTTCGCCAGGCGACGGGACGGCCATAGCGGGTGGGATAGCCCCCAAGATCGCGGGTGTTGAAGCTGCCGGAAAGGGAGATGTCGCGGGTCTGGATGATCGGGGCAAGGGTATCCATGGGCGGTCTTCTTGCGGGTTTGGTGGTCTGTTCCGGTTGTAAGGTGCAGGTCTTCAGGCGCAGGATTGTGCCTATGGTCGCGTGGGCACCAACAGTGTCCAGGTCTGTTCGACAAGAACCTCATCCTTGTGGTTGCGGGTGATGACCCGCACATCCATGAAACCGCGCTCCGGCCGGCTGCGAGACGGACGTATCCCGAGGATTTCGGCCTCCGCGGTCAGGATGTCGCCCGGCCGCATCGGTCTGGCGAACCGCATGTCGCGGAACTCGGCGCCGATGATCGGCGTGGTACCGAGGAACCGGGCTTCCACCATCAGCCGCATCGTCAGCGCCAGCGTCTGCCAACCGCTCCCCACCAGCGCGCCGAACAGCGAGGCACGCCCGGCCTCCTCATCGAGATGCATGGGCTGCGGATCATAGAACGCGGCAAATTCCCGGATGAGCGCGGTGTTGACCGTGAAGCTGCCGGTGCGGAAGGTCTCGCCCGGCGTGAAATCCTCAAGATGGAGAGGCTTCGATCTGTCCTTGACCATGGAGCAGTCCTTCTGCGGATGGGGCGGCAGAGTGTAGCGCATTTTGCAGCCCCGTCTCCCGTCCCGTCAGCCTGCCCGCAGCAGCCGGATGGCCTCGTCCCGTTCAAACAGATAGAGCAGATAGCGCAGTGCCTGGCCGCGGGGACTCGCCAGCTCCGGATCGCGCTCGAGGATGAGCATGGCATCCTTTCGCGCCACCGCCAGCAGGTCGCCTTGGCCGTCGATATCGGCGACGCGAAAGGTAGGTAGGCCAGACTGGCGCGTGCCCAGCACTTCGCCGGCGCCGCGCAGCCGGAGATCCTCTTCCGCGATCAGGAAGCCGTCCTCGGTCTCGCGCATGATCTTGAGACGCGCCTGTGCCGTCTCGCTCAGGGGGCCCTGATAGAGCAGCAGACAGGTCGACTTGCCCTTGCCGCGCCCGACGCGTCCGCGCAGCTGATGCAGCTGTGCAAGCCCGAAGCGTTCCGCATTCTCGATCACCATGATCGTGGCTTCCGGCACGTCCACGCCAACCTCGATGACCGTGGTCGCCACCAGCAGCGAGAGCTCGCCCGCCTGGAACCGCGCCATGACCTCGTCCTTGGCCGGCCCCTTCATCTTGCCATGGATAAGTCCCACCTTGCCGGGAAAGCGCTCGTCAAGCGCCCTGAACCGGGCTTCTGCCGCCGCGCGGCCGTCATCGCCACTCTCGCTTTCCTCCACCAGCGGGCACACCCAGTAGGCCCTTGTGCCGCTGGCAAGGGCCCGCGCCAGCCCTTCCACCACCGCGTCGATCTTTTCGACTGGCGTCACTCGTGTGTCGACCGGCTGGCGGCCGGCGGGTTTTTCGGTAAGCCGGGACACATCCATGTCGCCATAAAGCGTGAGCGACAGGGTGCGCGGGATGGGGGTTGCCGTCATTACCAGCATGTCGGCGCCGCCTCCGGCCTTGGCCTGGAGCGCCAGACGCTGATGCACGCCGAACCGGTGCTGCTCGTCGATCACCACGAGGCCCAGATCCTTGAAAGCGACATCATCCTGGAACAGGGCATGGGTGCCGATGAGAATGTCGATCTCTCCCTCGGCCAGCGCAGCCAGCAGCTTGCGCCGGGCAGCGCCGGTCTCGCGCCCTGTCAGCACTGCGCAGCCTATCCCGGCAGCCTCAGCAAGCGGCTGGATGGTCTTGAGATGTTGCCGGGCAAGAATCTCAGTGGGCGCCATCAGCGCGCCCTGCAGACCCGCTTCGACTGCAGCCGCAAGGGCAAGCAGGGCAACCGCTGTCTTGCCGGCGCCGACATCGCCCTGAAGGAGGCGCAGCATCCTGTCTTCGCTGGCCATGTCGCCAAGGATTTCCGACAGCGCCATGGTCTGCGATCTGGTAAGCCGATAGGGCAGGGCGGCGATGATCCTGTCTCGCAGATGTCCCTTGCCGGCAGTGCACCGGCCCCGCGCCCGCTTGAGCTGACGCCTTACCAGGGCGAGAGCGAGCTGGTTGGCGAGCAGCTCGTCATAGGCGAGCCGCAGCCGTGCTGGATGGTTCGGCGCGAGGTCGGCCGGCGTCGCCGGCTGGTGCAGGGAGCGCAGAGCCGAGCCGAAATCGGGCCAATTCTGCTTGGCAAGCCACGCGGCATCCTGCCATTCAGGGAGCGTGGGGATTGTCTCGAGGGATGCAAGGATGGCCTTGCGCAACACCTTCGGCGCAAGGCCCGCCGTCATCGGATAGACCGTCTCAACCAGCGGCAGACTGTCGATGTCCTCGGGCGCGACCACATAATCCGGATGCGCAATCTGCGCATTACCGCCGAACCACTCGACCCGACCGCTGACAAAGCGGCGTTCGCCTTCCGGTAGCAGCCGGCGGAGATAGTCATCCCGCGCATGGAAGAAGATCAGCGAGATGGTGCCGGTCTCGTCGTGGCATTCCACCCTGTAGGGCGTCCTGCGGTTGCCGCTGGGGCGGTGCCGGCCGACGGTTACCTCAAGGGTGACCACGCCGCTTTCCGGCAGTTCGGCGATCCTTGGCCTTGCGCTGCGATCGATGACCGAGGTGGGCAGATGCCACAGCAGATCCACCACCCGCACCACGCGCGCCGTCGCCTCGCCAGCGCCATTGATGCCGAGTAATTTGGCCAGCAACCGTTCCACCTTGGCGCCGATTCCGGGCAGGGAGGTTGCGGCGGCAAACAGCGGATGGAGTTCCGATGGGCGCATGGGCTCTGAGATTCAGCAGGCGGATGTTGAGGGCTCGACAGGGGTCTTCTGCAACGCCATATGCACTATACCCTCCATGACCGGTTGCGCGACTGTAACGTCAAGGCTTATGAAGCCCTCGTGCCGGCCCAGCCATACCGAATTTGCAGGCGATGAGCGAGATGATGACCGAAAATTCCGAAGAACTCGTGCGGCGGAAGCGTCTTGCCTTTCGTGCGGCTCATCGCGGCACCAAGGAGATGGATCTGCTCTTCGGCGGCTTCGTGGCCGATCATCTCGACGCATTCACCTCGGAGGAGGTCGCGGAACTCGAACGCCTTTGCGAAGTTCCCGACAATGACCTTCTCGACTGGTTTACCGGGCGGCGCCCCGTTCCGACCGACTACGACTCGCCGCTCGTCCGCAGGATGTTGCAACGTCGTCTGACGACTGACGACTATACCAATGGCCCGGTTCGTCCATGAATGGCAAAGCCCTGACCTTGGAGCAGGAACTGCGCGCCGCGCTCTCGCGGTCATCGCGCACGATTCTCTCGACCGCGCCGGAAGGGCTTGATGCATTTGCCTTGGGGCACTTGGCGCGGCTGGCCGCCGACGGCAAGCGGACGGCGACGCCGCTGCTGCACATTGCGCGCGACGACCAGCGCGTGGCGGAAATTGCTGATCAGCTGTCCTTCTTCGCGCCGGATGTCGAGATCATCCGCCTGCCGGCCTGGGACTGCCTGCCCTATGACCGCGTATCTCCCTCGGCCGGCATCGTTGCCGAGCGCATCGCGACCCTGGTGAGGCTTGCCAAGGGCCTACCGCCAGGCCCGACCATCCTGCTTACCACCATCAATGCGGCCTTGCAGCGGGTGCCCCAGCCGGCGACCCTCAGCCGGGCATCCTTCCGTGCAGCGCCTGGCAACATCGTCAATCTGGAAGAGCTGCAATCTTTCCTGGTGCAGAACGGCTTCAGTCGCACCGGCACCGTGATGGAGCCGGGCGAATATGCCATCCGCGGCGGCATCATCGACATCTTCCCGCCCGGACGGGATGAGCCGTTGCGGCTTGATCTCTTCGGCGACACGCTGGAATCGATCCGCACCTTCGAGCCCCAGTCCCAGCGCTCCACCGGCCAGCTCAAGGAGATCGTGCTCGAGCCGGCCTCCGAAGTGCTGCTGATGGAAACGACGATTGCCCGTTTCCGCACCCGCTATACCGCGACTTTCGGCGGCAATACCGCCAACGACCCGCTCTATGAGGCGATCAGCGCCGGCCAGCGCTACCAGGGCATGGAACACTGGTTGCCGCTCTTCTACGACCGGCTCGCCAGCATTTTCGACTATGCCGACTGGGCGGCGATCAGCCTTGATCACCAGATCGACGAGGCCATGGCCGCGCGTCGCGAACAGATCGAGGACTTCTACGACGCGCGCAAGCAGGCGCTGGAACAGCAGACCTTCGGCTCCGCCCCATACAAGCCGCTCGAGCCGAAGGCGCTCTATCTCGCCGAACCGGAATGGATCGACAGCGTCGGCTCCGCTCCGCAATTCTCCTTCACCCCCTTTGAGCACCCGGAGGGGCAGGGCGGCGCCCATGTGATCTCTCTGGGGGGGCGTCAAGGCCGCACCTTTGCCGCCGAACGGGCGCGCGAGGAAAGCAGCGTTTTTCCGGCGGTGAAGACCCATATCGGCACCCTGCGCTCAGGCGGCCGCCGTGTGGTGATCTCGTCCTGGAGTGAGGGCTCCCGCGAGCGTCTGGTTTCCCTGCTGCGCGAGCACGAGATCGGACCGGTCGCCTCTGCCGATACCTGGTCCGAGGTCGAAAGCCGCGATCCGAGCCTGATCAGCGTCGTTTTGCTGGCGCTGGAGAAGGGCCTCGAGGCGCCGGACTTCGCCATCATTGGCGAGCAGGACATCTTCGGTGACCGCCTCATCCGCCGCGCCCGCAAGAAGCGTAAGGCAGCGGAATTCCTGACCGAACTGTCGTCCCTGTCGCCGGGCGATCTCGTTGTACATGTCGACCACGGTATCGGCCGCTTCGAGGGGCTGCGCACCATCGAGGTGCAGGGCGCGCCCCACGACTGCCTGTTTCTCACCTATGCCGGCGGCGATCGCCTGTTCCTGCCGGTCGAGAATATCGAGCTCATATCCCGCTATGGCTCTGAGGAAGCGGGCGTCCAGCTCGACAAGCTCGGCGGCCATGCCTGGCAGGCCCGCAAGGCGAAGCTGAAGCAGCGCGTCAAGGAAATCGCCGACCAGCTGATCAAGACCGCTGCCGCCCGCCTGCTCCGGAAGGGCGAGGTCATGGTGCCGCCCGAAGGGCTTTATGACGAGTTCTGCGCCCGCTTCCCCTATGAGGAAACCGAGGAGCAGCTGGACGCCATCAATGCCGTGATCGAGGATCTGCAGAGCGGCAGGCCCATGGATCGCCTGGTTTGCGGCGATGTCGGTTTCGGCAAGACGGAAGTTGCACTGCGCGCCGCCTTCATCGCCGCCATGAGCGGCAAGCAGGTGGCAGTGGTGGTGCCCACAACCCTGCTCGCCCGCCAGCACTACCGAACGTTCGTGGAGCGCTTCCGCGGCTTTCCGCTGCGCATCGAGCAGGCATCGCGCCTTGTCGGCCGGAAGGAGCTGAACGAAACCAAGAAGGGCCTCGCGGAAGGCCAGGTCGATATCATCATTGGCACCCATGCGGTGCTCGGCAAGGGCATCACCTTTCGCGACCTTGGTCTGCTGATCGTCGACGAAGAGCAGCATTTCGGCGTGAAGCACAAGGAGCGCCTGAAGGAACTCCGGTCGGACGTTCATGTCCTCACGCTCACGGCAACGCCCATTCCGCGCACCCTGCAGCTTGCCATGTCTGGTGTGCGCGACCTGTCGCTGATCACCACACCGCCGGTCGACCGGCTTGCGGTGCGCACCTTTGTATCCCCCTTCGATGCGGTCACCATCCGTGAGGCTCTGCTGCGCGAGCATTATCGCGGCGGACAGAGCTTCTTCGTCTGCCCCCGCGTCTCTGACCTGGGCGAGATGGCCGATTTCCTGCGCGAGCATCTGCCCGAGCTCAAGGTAGCGACCGCCCACGGCCAGATGGCGGCGACCGAGCTCGAGGACATCATGTCGGCCTTCTATGATCGGCAATATGATGTGCTGCTGTCGACGACCATCGTGGAATCGGGCCTCGACATCCCGACCGCCAATACCCTCATCGTCCACCGCGCCGACATGTTCGGCCTGGCCCAGCTCTACCAGATCCGTGGTCGCATCGGCCGCTCCAAGCAGCGCGCCTATGCCCTGCTGACCGTCCCCGCGGGCAAGCCCATGACGCCGGGGGCCGAACGGCGGCTGAAGGTGCTCCAGTCCCTCGACACCCTGGGTGCGGGCTTCACCCTTGCCAGCCACGACCTCGACATCCGTGGCGCCGGCAACCTGCTGGGAGAGGAACAGTCTGGCCACATCAAGGAAGTGGGCTTCGAGCTCTATCAGCAGATGATCGAGGAGGCGCTCGCCACCCTGCGCGCCGGCGATCTGGAGGTTGAGACCGAGGACAAGTGGTCGCCGCAGATCAATATCGGCACTGCGGTGCTCATCCCCGAGACCTATGTTGCCGATCTGGACGTTCGCCTCGGTCTCTATCGGCGCCTTGCCGACCTCGACGGCGACGACGAGGTTCAGTCCATCGGCGCGGAGATCCGAGACCGCTTCGGCCCGATGCCGCAGGAAGTCGACCATCTCCTCAAGATCGTGGCCATCAAGCTGCTCTGCCGCCGCGCCAATGTCGCCAATGTGGATGCTGGCCCCAAGGGTGTCGTGCTCACCTTCCGCAACGGCGAGTTCGCCAATCCCATGGGCCTCGTCGCCTATATCAACGAACAGGGCCAGTACGCCAAGCTGCGGCCTGACCAGAAGCTCGTCTTCAAGCGCGACATGGATGATCCCGAGGAGCGGCTGAAGGGCGTGCGGGCGATCCTGCAGCGGCTTGTGCGCATTGTCGATGAAGTGAAGCCGAAGGCGGCCTGACATATTGCCCGTGGACACTCCATGCCCCATCTTTCTGGACAAGGATCGACATCAGGGTGAGGCACGCAACGGGATGAACCGGAAACTACCGGCAGGGTGGACGAAGGATAGCGTGCCTTCGGCCGCCGCCTCCACCAATGCCGACATCGCTGAATTCCTGGCGACCGCCAGAAGCCTGCCGCAACGCCCGGGCGGCGCCCGGGGACGACTGGTCTTCGCCATGGATGCCACCATGAGCCGGCAGCCCACCTGGGACCGGGCCCTCTCCATTCAGGCCCGCATGTTCGAGGAAACCGCCCGGATTGGCGGCCTTGACGTCCAGCTCGTCTATTTCCGCGGCATCAATGAATGCATGGCGAGCAAATGGGTGTCGGACCCGAATGCCTTGGCGCGGCTCATGTCGGGCATTGCCTGCCGCGGGGGACACACCCAGATCGGTCGGGTGCTGAGCCATATCCGCACCGAGGGGGAGCGTGCCCGTGTGAATGCCGCCGTCTATGTCGGCGACTGCATGGAGGAAAATGTCGACAGCCTGTGCAGCCGCGCCGGCGAGATTGCCTTGCTCGGCATACCCGTCTTCATGTTTCAGGAGGGCTTCGAGCCGGGAGCCGAACAGGCCTTCCGGGAGATCGCCCGGATCACCAAGGGCGCCTATTGCCGCTTTGACAGTAATTCGCCCGGTCAGCTCAAGTCCCTGCTGTCCGCCGTTGCCGTCTATGCCGCCGGCGGCCGTGCTGCGCTCGCCGATTACAGCCGCACGGACGGAACCTCGGCCCTGCTTCTGGAACAGTTGAGCTGAGCTATGCAGGCCTTTCTGATTGTCGGACTGGCGCTCGTTCTGGGCTGGTGGCTGCTGCGGTCCGCGGTGAAGTCCAATCCCCAGAAGCTGGCGAAGCTTGTTCGCGGCGGCGGTGGGGCAGCTCTGGCCCTGGCGGGCGTCGTGCTGTCGCTTCGGGGCGGCATAGCCGTGGGCGGGCCGATGGTGCTCTTTGGTCTTGGTCTGCTGGGCCGCGAGCTCAATCTCAATATTCCCGGGCTCAATGTCGGGGGCTTCACGCCGGCCGGTTCCGCTCGCAAGGGGCAGCGCTCGACGGTGCGCACCGAATGGCTCGCCATGGAGCTCGACCACGACACCGGCGCCATGGATGGCGACATTCTCGCCGGTCGCTTTGCCGGCCGGCGACTGTCCGAGCTGGCCATGGACCAGCTGCGCGCGCTGCGAGCCGAACTCGCGGCTGTCGGTGATCAGAGCCGTCTGCTGCTCGATGCCTATCTGGACCGCACCCATCCCGACTGGCGCGCCGCCATGGGGGCCGAACAGTCCGCTTCGGGAGGCGCAGGCAGTGCCAATGGCGCAGGCGGTACGGGCAGCAATGGCCGCGCGGCCGGTCTCGGCAGGATGACCCGCGCCGAGGCCAGCCGCATTCTTGAGGTGCCGGAGAACGCCTCCGAGCGCGAGGTCAGGTCGGCCCATCGCCGGCTGATGAAGAAATTCCATCCCGATGCGGGCGGGTCGGACGCGATTGCAGCCCTCATAAATCAGGCCAAGGATGTATTGCTCCAGCGCAGCTGACCGCACTGGTCAGCCGCGCCGGCAGCCTCGCAGGTTACGGGATCAGGATGGTCTGCCCCGTGGTCTTGCGGGATTCGAGATCGCGATGGGCCTGGGCCACATCGGCGAGGTTATAGCGCTGGTTGATGTCGATCCTGACCTTGCCGGAGCTCACCACCTCGAGCAGGGCGTTTGACAGGTCCGCAAGCTCCTCGTCCGTGCTGGCATAGGCGCCGAGCGACGGACGGGTGGCATAAAGCGAGCCGCGCTTCGCCAGTTCCGAGAAGTCGAAACCGGTCACCGGGCCCGAAGCATTGCCGAAGGAGACGAACAGGCCGCGCGGCCTGAGGCTGTCGAGCGACGCCTGGACGGTCGCCTTGCCGACCGAGTCATAGGCCACCGGCACGCCCTTGCCGTCGGTGATCTCGCGCACCCGTTTGGCCACGTCCTCCTTGGTATAGTCGATCACGTGATCGCAGCCATGGGCGCGGGCAAGCTCGGCCTTTTCCGGCGATCCGACCGTGCCGATGACGGTGGCGCCCAGATGCTTCGCCCACTGGCAGGCGATCAGGCCGACGCCGCCGGCGGCCGCATGGAACAGGATCGTGTCGCCCGGCTTGACCTTGTAGGTGTGCCGCAGCAGGTAGCTGACCGTAAGCCCCTTGAGCATCATGGCCGCCCCGGTCTCGTCCGAAATGCTGTCCGGCAGCTTGAGCAGGCGATTGGCCGGCGCATTGCGCACTTCCGCATAGGCACCGATTGGGCCGGCCCCATAGGCCACGCGGTCGCCGACCTTGAGCGAGGTCACGCCATCGCCCACCGCCGTCACCACGCCTGCCGCTTCCTGCCCGGGCGTGAAGGGTAGCGGCATCGGGTAGAGCCCGGTCCGGTGATAGACATCAATGAAATTGAGGCCGATGGCCGTCTGCCGGATCTGGACCTCGCCGGGCCCGGGGGCTGTGACCGTGACATCCTCATAAGCGAGAACGTCCGGCCCGCCATAGGCGTGTACTCTGATGGCTTTGCTCATGCTTTGTCTCTTTCTTCGAGTATGCCTGTCTTCTGCAGGATTGTGCGCACGATGGCTGCATCCGCAAGGGCAATTCCCGGCGGGACGCACAAGATCCGCCGCTCCGGCGACCAGGAGACGGTGGATTTCCCGGCTGAAGCCGCTGCAAGGTCGCTGTCGAGGGGGCGTTTGACCTTCACCATGCCAGCGGCAACGAGCTTCTCGGTCTGGCTGGCATCATCCGTGGTGAAACTGTCGAAGACGCCGAGCGTCTCGGGGATCCAGGCCGTGGCGAGGTCGACGCCTAGGGCAAGGGCACCGGGTCTCACGCGCTGGCCATCGAGGAAGGGGGGCTCGGTCATGTTGACCGGAACGAGGCTTGCGATGATATCCGCCTCATAGATCGCATCGTCCTGAGGGCCTGCGATCACCGCCTCGATGCCCCGCGCGCGCACTTCCTCCGCATAGCGTTCTGCCGTCTCCTGCCGGCGGCTGACGGCGATGACCTTGCTGATTGGCCGCACCGCCAGCAGGGCGTCGAGATGGGTGCGGGCCTGCAGGCCGCAACCGATCATGGCGACCGTAGAGGATGTGGGATCGGACCAGTATTCGGCCGCCAACGCGGATACGGCGGCGGTCCTCAGCCCCGTGCCGAAGGCGAAATCCATGATCGCGAGCGTATGGCCCTTGAAGGCGTGGGACGCGATCAGTTGGCCGTGGATATACTTGCCGGCGGCTGCAGCTTCCGGGGTCGAGACAATCCATTTCACCACCGCGATGTCATCGAGGAGGGCTGGCATCGCATGGAAGAAGCGGCCATCGCCCGGATGCAGCCCGACCTTGGGCGTGACCGGATCAAGGTCTGCATGGCGCCGCCGGAATGCTGACTTCAGCGCCTCCAGCGCTTCCTCATAGGTGAGGCCAAGTGACTTCAGGTAATCGTCGGTGAAATAGGGTGGGGCGTTGCCGGCCATGGCACTCCTCGAACTCGTTTTGTCAGTGAGTTAAGGAGCTTGCATCGGCGATGTCCAGCCCAATCGCCCGGACGATGAACAGCTGCCAACGTGCTGCCGGTTCAAGGGAAAAGGGCCGCGACGCCTGTGGCATCACGGCCCCGGGAATGGCAGGTGAAACGGCGCCGTCAGCTGCTGGGGCACTGCTGCTGGCTCTGCAGCGCGGCCATCTTCCAGGCATTGCTGCAGCTGGTCATGGAGCAGACCGTCTGGGCGACCATGGGGGTCGGCAAGGCATGGGCGAGATCGAGCGGCGTGCCGGTCGCCTTGTCCGACAGGGTGCTTACCACCATGCCGATCAGCTCGCCGCGGTCGTTGAACACCGGGCCGCCCGATTCACCGCGCCGGGTGGAGAGCTTGAGCACCATGGCGTCCGGGTAGCCGAACTTGGCATAGGTGACGGGCCGCTCGAAATGGCTCGAGACCAGCTCGCCGGTGCGGGCGATGTCGCCCTGGGCCCGCGGCCTGCCGAGCGAGAAGACCGGCTGGCCCTTGCTCAGGCAGGGGCTGGATGCAGGCTTCACATAGGCATTGCCAGACATGCCGCGCAGCTTGACCACCGCGACGTCAGGGGAATGGGAGATCGCCGCGACCACGCCCTTGTAGAGGCGACCGTCGGGCCCGCGCGCCTCGACCATCCAGCCCTTTTCCATGCCGACATGGCCGGCGGTGACCACCGTGCCCTGGTCATCGATGAGGAAGCCGCTGCCGGAAGCCACCGGCTCCGGCATTTCTTCCTTGGGGCGTGTCTGGTTGGCGTTGTCATTGTGGACCACCAGCGTGACGTACGAACTGCTGGTGGCGTCGACCAGGCTCTTGATCGAGCCCGCAAGTTGCGCCGAGGCCGGCGAAGGCGTCGCGGCGATATTGATCACGCGCGGCGTGTCCGTTTGGGTCGTGGCACACCCGGCAAGTACTGTGATACCAAGCAGGATGAAACCCAATCGCTTCATGATTGGCCTTTCTTCAGGGCATGGGCTAGCGGGGCAAGATGGCGTTCATAGCGCCGCCACTTGCCCACGGAGCCAGTATTGATCGGTTGTCTCGCCTGCCACACGCTTGCCGTGTCGATCGCGCGCTGGCGCGCCGATGTATCGAGGCAGGCAGGGTCCCAGTCGAGCCCGATATAGTCCACCAACGCCCGGGCATGGGGCTCGGGATCGCTCACCATGTCTTCGTAGCGCACCGTGTGGATCGGGGTGGGGCAGGCCTGATGCCAGTGTGCCATCAGCTGCTCCTGCAGATGATAGGCATGGGCAAAGCTTTCGAGCCCCGTGGAGAAGGTGATGTCGAGCGCGAAGTTCTGTTCGAAGCAGGAGAAGCCATTGTCCATCGGGTCGCGCGTGCAGTGCACGATGCGCGCCTTGGGGAACAGCCAGGCGATGAGGCCAATGAACAGATAGTTGCCGGGCGCCTTGTTGGTAGCAAAGGGTTTGTCCGTGCCCTCGCGCATGGCGGCAAAGACCGACTGGGCCGTCTCGAGTGCCCAGTGGGACGACATGATGCCGACCTGCTCGGGATAGCCGCCGAGGCCGCGGGCCACCAGTGTCAGGTCGTTGCGCTCGCCTGCGGCGTGGACCTGGGGATAGGCCGCGAGGATCTGCTCCACCAGCGTCGTGCCGGAGCGCGGCATGCCGAGGATGAAGATCGGCCCGTCCTGGTCGAGGCCCTCGCTGCGGCGTGATTCGAGGAAGGCGCGGTCGAAGGTGGCAATGGTGCGCGCCGCCATCTGCTCGCTGGTCTCGGCCCGATAGGGCCTTTGCTTGGCGCGAATCGCATTGGCCTGGGCCAGCGCCTCGAAAGCCTCGTCATAGCGGCCGGCGCGATCGAGCACCGAATAGAGCGCAAAGCCGGCCGTCGCCCGCTGGTCGTCCTCGGCCTTCTCATCCTGCATGATCTTCTGGAGCGGCCTGATGCTGTCCTCGCCCAGCCGCCGGATCGTCGACAGGCGCTGATAGCCGTCGGCATCCCGGGGGTCGAGTTTCAGTGCCAGCCGGGTCAGCTGCTCGCACTCATCGAACCGGCCATAGCGCTGGGCAACTGATGCCTTGACGTCGAGCGCCTGCACGCATTTGGGATCAAGCGCCAGCGCACGGTCGGCAACCCGTTCGGCCTCGTCCAGCCGGCGTAGCGAATAGAGCACATGGGCCCATTTGCCCAGCATCTCGGCTGGCAGGGCATCCATCGGGATGGCCGAGAACTGCTCGTTGGCGCCCTCGTAGTCCTCGCGCTCCGCCAGCAGGGCCGCGAGATTGCCGCGGGCATCATGATAGGTGGGCGCAGCGGCAAGGGCCCGCCGGAAGGCCTGCTCGGCATCCTCCACGTGGCCATTCTCCTCGAGGCTGATTCCGAGGCAGTTAAGGATTTCGGGATCCTGTGGCTGCAGCTCATGCGCCCGGATGAGGTGGGGCAGCGCCTCCTCGGTCTTGCCTAGGAGCCGCAGGGCCTCGCCCAGCCCGTACAGGGCATCGGCATGATTGGGAACGAGCGCCACGGTGCGCCGGTAGTGGCGCTCGGCAAGGGCGACCGCCCCCGTCTGGCGGGCAAGCTCGGCAAGATTGAAATGGACGTCAGGATCGGACGGATTGATCTTCAGCGCCTTCTCGAGATGCCGCCTGGCCGATCCGATCTCTCCATGGGCGGCCTCGAAGACGCCGACTTCCGTAAGCAGACCGGCATCCTTCTGGGCGCCGGCCAGAAGGGCCTTGTAGGCGGCGCGGGCGGCACTGACCTGGCCGCGTTCCGCAAGTGCGCGGGCCTGGTGAAGATTGACCGTGGTCGTGTTCAAGGGCGCCGTCCCGGAGTCTGCAACGGAAATTCAACCATAATCACAATTCCATCCCGCCCGTCTTGTTGCCTGGCAGAGGGATCCAGGTCGCCAAGGGATATACCAACTCCGCGCAAATTGCTCCACCCCTCAGCAATGCTTCGTTCATCATAATCCGTTGGTTGCCGAAACAGCACAGGGCCTTGTCCGGAGCGGGCAGAGGCCCTCTGGCGGCACCGAAAGAAAAGAGCCGGCTCACCCTGCGGTGAGGCCGGCTCAGTCAGTCTGCGAGAGAGATCGTGGTGTGGCGTCAGAAGTAGAACCAGGCACCGAACTGGGCGCGCCAGGCGTCGGTCTTCTTGATCTCGGGGGCAGCGCCATCGGTATCGAGATACTTGCGGTCGGCATACATGACTTCCCAGCCAAGCCGCAGCTGCTGCACCGGACGCCACAGGATATTGGCGTGGGCGGACATGATCTCGATCGTGTTGTTGTTGGCGTTGGCCCTGAGGATTTCCTTCTTGTTCATGTCGGCCCAGCCCCACGACAGGTTGAGCTCCGTCGTGTCGTTGAGCGCAAAGATCAGGCCGGCATAGACGCCGAGCGCCTCGGTGGTCTTGATGTCGCCATTGGCATTCACATAGGCACCCATCGTGTTGCCGTAGAGGAAGGTGCCAATGCCGTCGCCATACATGACCGAGGTGGTGAGCGTCACGATATCCGCGAGATTGATGTTCGCAGCGCCCTGCACGCCCCAGCCCCAGGCCGTGTCGCTGTAGCCGACCAGCGATCTGTCGACATGATAGCTCTGGGTCAGGCCGGAGATCAGGAACTGATGTCCCCCTTCGGCGTCATATTGCCAGCGGGCGGTGAAATTCGGGATCTCGTTCGAGGCGCCATCTGCCGTGACCCAGGCCTCGCCGCCCTGGTCGATCAGGTCGCCGTCCTCGGCAAGCGGCTGCTCAGCCGAGACTGCGAAGGTCATCGGGCCCGAAGTATAGGTGAGGCGGATCTGGTTGGTACGGCTCGTGCCGATAAGACCGACATCGCCATTGAAGTCGACGGTCGTGGTGCCGGTGATGGGCGAGGCGAAATTGGCGTCATAGCGGCCGGCGCCGAAGGTCCAGTTGGGCGCGAAGTCCCACTCGCCCCAGCCATAGCGCAGCCGGAAATCGGTATTGCCGAACTCGCCGCCCGAGAAGAAGTCACCCTCGATGATGGTCCGCACCTGGCCGACGGCCGTCTCCGACTTCGACTTGACGGCGAAACGGGTCTGGCGCGCATGCAGGCGGATGTGATCCTGGCGCTTGCCCTTGTGCATGGACGTGTAGGCGAAGGCATCGCCCAGATCCTGGTCGAAATCGTAGATCACGTCGCCCTTGACGTAACCGGAGACCGTTACCTCGTGCACCGGTGCCGGCAGGTCGGCCGAGGGGGTGATGGCGATGGTCATGCCGGCAGTGCTCGGCATGGCGTCGCGACGGAAGCCGGTCTGCCAGTCGGCGGTCGCTTCCGTTCCCCGGCGGAAGCTGATCCAGCCGGCGCCATCCGGGATCTGCGTTGCGGCAGGCTGTGCTTCTAGCTGATTGACGCGGCTCTGCAGCTCCTCGAGTTGCGCCTTGAGCGCGGACAGCTCGTCAGCCTGGCCAGCGACGGTAAGTGCCACCAGGGCGGCGCCCGAAAGAAGTGCCCGCTTGAAGAACCCGTGCAACGGCATGTTCCTGCTTCCCCTCATCCCCACTCGAACACGGTGTGATTCATCACCTGCACCGACGCTACACGAGTGTATTGCACCGCAGAAGCGGGATTATTGATCTTGGGCAGCGGAAATAAAGTAAAGCTGTAGGAGAGTTGTTCTTATGCAACAGATGTTCGGGCGAGCTGCAAATATAGGCGGCATTTGCACTTCGATTGGGCAGACTCTGCGCACAAATGACAACAGCCGGACCGGTCCGGCTGTTAGCGAGCGTGTGATGTGCTGTAGCCTGGTCAGGCGGCAGCGCCCTGCGTCTGCGCCTTAGTGTCGAAGAACAGAGCCTGGCTGATCATCGCCTTCACCATGTCGGGCTGGAAGGGCTTGGTGATGAGGAAGGTGGGCTCTGGCCGGTCGCCGGTCAACAGTCGTTCCGGGAAGGCCGTGATGAAGATCACCGGCAGTTCGTCGCCAGCAAGAATCTCGTTGACCGCCTCAAGCCCGGAGCTGCCGTCAGCAAGCTGTATATCGGCAAGGATGAGGCCCGGTTTCGACTTCCGGAACAGGGCCAGCGCCTCCTTGTGGGTACGTGCGATGCCGGAGATCCGGTGGCCGAGGCCCTCGACCAGCGCTTCGAGATCCATGGCGATGATGGGCTCGTCCTCGATGATGAGGATATTGGTGGCCACTTGCCGCGCAATCTCGCGGCCGGCTTCATCGAGCAGACCATCAAGCTCGGCAGCCGCCACGCCGAGAATGTCTTGCGTCTGGGCGGGAGAGAAACTTTCAACTGCCGTAAGCAGGAAGGCGATGCGTGGCCGCGGGGGCAGGCCCTCGAGGCGGCGTTCGGCTGTGGGACGGATATCTGCTGCCGGTTCCTCCAGCTGATTGAGGTCGACCGACTCCCAGATCTTGAGGAAGGTCCTGAACAGGGTGACTTTCGGATCTTCCGTTCCCATGAACGGGGAGGGGTCGGCTATGATCGCTTCCAGGGTTGCCGCCACATAGGCGTCGCCGCTGCTCTGGCGACCGCACAATGCTCGAGCGAAGCGACGAAGATACGGGATATGAGGGGCAATCTTTTCGGAAAGGGACATAGTTTCCTCACTGGACGATGATGCGTGGCGCCCGACGCCAGCCCGTACCTGGCTCATTGGACACCAGTATAATTCACCAGGCGAGAAATAGTTCCAGCACGAATGGAACATTCCCGTGCCATCGACGTTGATGGCTGAGCGCTAAGTCGATGGCGATCGATGAAGCAGACAGAGGTTAGGCGTGAGACGGACGACAGATGTGAATACCGCAAGCCGAAATGACGGACTGCAGGATGAGCACGCGGGGGATATTGCCGCAGGCGCTGCAGAAAGTGGGACGGTCGCCAATCCACAGGCGATCGACGCGAAGATCCAGGAGCGTCTCGGGCGCCAGCTCAAGGCGCTGTATGATGACGTCGTGCGTCAGCCGGTGCCCGATCGGCTTCTCGATCTCATTGCTCAACTGGAGGAGAAGAAAGGGCCCGACACTATATGAGTCCTTCGAACAATCTGCGTGATCTGCTGATCGCGCAAATCCCGAATCTGCGTGCATTCGCCTATTCTCTCTGCGGCAATGGCGATGAGGCGGATGATCTTGTCCAGGAAACCCTGATGCGCTCCTGGGCGAATATCGGCAGTTTTCAGGAAGGGACTAATCTCAGGGCCTGGCTTTTCACCATCCTCCGCAACGCCTTTTATTCGGAGCGTCGCCGGCGCCGCAATGAGGTGGATAATGGCGATGGCGAAGCAGAACTTCGCCTCGTTGATGCCCCCCGTCAGGACAGCCATATGGACTTCCAGGATTTCCGGGAAGCACTGGCGGACCTGCCTGAGGAACAGCGCGAGGCTCTGGTTCTGGTCGGGGCTTCCGGCTTTTCCTACGAGGAGGCGGCAGAAATCTGCGGCTGCCGCGTCGGCACGGTAAAGAGTCGGGTAAGCCGTGCCCGTCGCAGGCTCATCGAGCTTCTGGCGCTGGAAAATGCGGCTGATCTTGGCCAGGATGCAACCTCAGAGTCCGTGCTGAGCATGGCCGGCTCCGTCACCTCCCAGTTCCAGCGTCGCTGACCGTCGGGAGCCTGGCCTCAGGGCCTGTTCGTGCCCGTATAGGGCGGGCGCGGAATGTTGATGTGAGCTTCCCGCAGCGCCTCCGACCAGCTTGTGCGCAGCGCCTGGAAATAGGCGTCATCCTGCTCGATCCGCGTGGTCATCTCGCACTGAAGCCCGTCGCGGCGGATGACCGCCACGTCGATCGGGAGGCCGACGCCGAGATTGGACCGCATGGTCGAATCCACGGAGATCAGACCGATCTTCAGGGCGTCATAGAGATCGATGTCATAGGTAATGGCGCGGTCAAGGATAGGCTTGCCGTACTTGTGCTCGCCAATCTGCAGGAACGGGGCCTCCACGCCGCATTCGATGAAATTGCTCGCTGCATAGATCATGAACAGGCGCTGCCCGTTGCCCTTGATCTGCCCCCCAAGCAGAAAGGACACATCAAACGGCACGCCCGCTTCCTCGAGCGCATCACCCAGCTCGCGCCGGACCTGACGCAGGGCTAATCCGACGAGCTGCGCCGCCCGGAACATGTTTGGAACCGTCTCCAGCCGCTCGATCCGTCCCGTTTCCGGATCCTTCAGACCTTCCCCCAGCAATCCGATCACCGACTGCGACAGCGACAGGTTGCCGGCCGAGGCCGTGGCGATGACCCGGTCGCCGGGGCGCTCGAGGATGTTGAGCTTCCGGAAGGTCGAGACATTGTCGATCCCCGCATTCGTCCGGGTGTCGGCAATCATCACCAGGCCGTCTCTGACGAGGATCCCGGTACAATAGGTCATGGTCTTAACTCTGAAATGGCTTGGGGCGATCCTAAGGATCGCGTGCTGACAACGTCTTGCTGCATGAAGGATGAACGTCTCACCCTCGTCAAGGTGGCGAAATCGATTGTCGATCCCTATGCCTGTGACTGCTGGGTGGAATCCGTCACGCTCAAAGTTACGTCCAGGCTCTCCTGGCCCCCACCGAAGCGACTGCCCCGGAAGGGCGCCGCGCCCAGATAGTCCAGCGCGCAGCTCACCCGTACATGGGCATCCGTTGGGCAGATGCCATTGGCGGGGTCGAAACCGACCCAGCCCAGCCCCGGCACCTTGGCCTCGACCCAGGCATGGGACGCGTTCTGCTCGGTAACGCCGTCGCTGCGCAGGAAATGGCCGGAAATATAGCGCGCCGGGATGCCAAGATGGCGGGCGCAGGCGATGAAGATGTGGCTGAGATCCTGGCACACGCCCCGTTTCAGGGCAAAGGCGGCCGACGCTGTGGTTGATGCGTCCGTCCCCTCGGTGTCAAACGCGATTTCGTGATGGATGCGGGAGAGCAGCCGGTGCAGCACCGAGAGCTCATCCTGTGGCCCCTCATGGTAGACATCCCGGGCAAAGCTGCGGATGTCCTCACTGGCTTCCGTAAGCGGCGTTTCCCGAAGATAGACCAGATCTGGCAACCGCTCGACCGTGCCGGAGACCAGGCCGTTCATGTCGACCGTCTCGACCTGTCCGGTCACCATCACCTTGAGGCTGTCGATGGGCCCTGCCACCGACAGCATGTGGGTGATGTTACCGAAGGCATCCTCACCCGCCCGCAGCCGGCCGTCGGCATCCACGTCGATCCGCCAGTTGCTGACATGCTGCCCGTCATGCGACCTGGGCGTCAGCCGCAGCCGCTGGATGATCGCCTTCGACGGGCTGCCATAGGCATAGATCGTGCTGTAGGCAATTCGGATACGCATCGGGGCGGCCCTGAGCTGCGGCATGCTACGACAAGTACTGCTCGGTGATGGCGCTGCCGAGCCGGTCATTGTCGTTGATGAATTCGATAATGAATTCATGCAGCCCGCTTTGGAAGATGTCTTCGATGCGGGAGCTCGATAATTTCGCGAGCGTCGCGTGGGCGATGCGCTGCGACGGCCCCCGCCGGCCATAAGTGTCGGCGATGAGGTCGGCATAGCGCACGATCATCTCGTAGCAGGACATGAGCGAGCGCGGCATCTGCCTGTTGAGGATGAGGAGATCGGCCACCAGCCAGGGCTTGACGCTGTCGCGATAGACCCAGCGATAGGCGGTAAGCGCCGAGACTTCGCGCAGTATCGTCGTCCACTGGAAATAGTCGAGGCTGCCCCCCACCTGTTCGGTTGCCGGCAGCAGCACGTGATACTTCACGTCGAGGATGCGCGCCGTATTGTCCGCCCGCTCGATCGCTCCGCCCAGCCGCAGGAACCAGTAGGCGTCGTTCCGTAACATGGTCCGGTGGACCGCGCCGTCGAAGGAGAGGGAGGCCGCCTTCACGAAATCGAGGAAGCGGGTAAAGTCATCCCGGCTCGGCGACTTGGCATCGAACCGCTTGAGCTCGTGCCAGGCCTCGTTGATCGTCTCCCACATCTCGCCGGTAAGCGCCGTGCGCACGGCGCGGGCATTAGCCCGGGCAATGGACAGACAGTTGTAGATCGATGACGCATTGTTCGGGCTGAAGGCGAGGAATTCCCGCACCGTCCGCTCATTGGCCACCGAATAGAGCTCGTTGAAGCGCTGCAGCACCCCGGCGGATGCCACGGCACTCGTCCATTCATGGCCATTGCCCTCATGGGCGACGGGCAGCGAGCCGAGGCGGATGGTGGCATCGAGGATGCGTGCGAGGCAGTCCGCCCGTTCGATATAGCGCGCCGTCCAGTAGAGATTGTCTGCCGTTCTTGAGAGCATGCCGCACCATTCTTCCTGTCAGGCGTCGATCACCCAGGTATCCTTTGTTCCTCCGCCCTGACTCGAATTGACCACGAGCGATCCATCCTTGAGGGCGACCCGGGTGAGCCCGCCGGGCACCACCGTGAGACCGTTGGTTCCGGTGAGCACGAAGGGCCTGAGGTCCACGTGCCGCGGCGCGATGCCCGAAGCCACGAAGGTCGGGCAGGTGGAGAGCGCAAGCGTTGGCTGGGCGATGAAATTGCTCGGCGCATATTTGAGCTTGCGCCGGAACTGCTCGATCTCGGCCTTGCTGGCGGATGGTCCCACCAGCATGCCATAGCCCCCCGATCCGTTGACCTCCTTCACCACGAGTTCTGGCAGCCGGTCGAGCACCTCGCTGAGCGCCTCCTGTTCCCGGCAGCGCCAGGTAGGGACGTTCTTCAGGATCGGTTCCTCGCCCATGTAGAACTTCACGATCTCGGGCATGTAGCTGTAGATGGCCTTGTCATCCGCCACCCCGGTTCCCACGGCATTGGCGAGTGTCACGTTGCCGGCCTGATAGGCGCTCATGAGCCCCGGCACGCCGATCAGCGAGTCCGGCCGGAACACCAGCGGATCGAGGAAGTCGTCATCGATGCGTCGGTAGATGACATCGACCCGCTTGGGCCCGTCTGTGGTCCGCATGTAGACGATGTCGTCCTGCACCAGCAGGTCTGCGCCCTCCACCAGTTCGATTCCCAGCTTGTCGGCGAGGAAGGAATGCTCGTAGAAGGCCGAATTGTAGGAGCCCGGCGTAAGCAGCACCACCGTCGGCTCCCGCTGTGCATTCCGTGGCGCCACCGATTGGAGCGTGGCCAGTAGGCCGTCCGTATAGGTCTCCACGGGCGCCACCTTGATCTGCTCGAACAGCTCCGGGAACAGGCGGATCATGACTTCCCGGTTCTGCAGCATGTAGGACACGCCCGAAGGCGTCCTGACATTGTCCTCGAGCACGTAGAAGGTCTTGTCATCGACCCGGACGAGGTCGATCCCTGCCAGATGGACGTAGATGTCGTGCGGCACCTGCCGGCCGATCATCTCGAGGCAGTAATGGGCATTGCCGAGGATAAGGTCCGCCGGAACGATTCCGGCCTTGATGATCTCCCGCTTGCCATACACGTCGTTGAGGAAGGCGTTGAGCGCCGTGACGCGCTGCTTGAGACCTTTCTCGATGAATGTCCATTCCTCCCGCGTGAGCACCCGCGGAATGATGTCGAACGGGATGAGCCTTTCCGAGGCCTCGGCCTCGCCATAGACAGCGAAGGTGATCCCGACCCGCCGGAAGAACAGTTCTGCTTGGCTGCGTCGCGTCGCCAGCAGCTCGTGCGGGGTCTCATCCAGCCATTGCTTGATGGCCTGGTAGGCGGGGCGCACCGTTTCCTCGCCCTTCACCCTGGCCCATCCGTGCATCTCGTCGAAGCTGGCCCTGGCCGTCATCTGTCCCACTCCCCCTGGCTGTTTCCCCAGCCACACGAGGTTCTCAGCAAGCTGTATGCCAATTCTCGCTCAGTCCCTTTTGCCGGATATGGGGCCATTCTCGACGGCGGATGTCTAGGCTTAAATGCCTGTTCTTTAGTCATATGCCTGCTGCGGCGTCGGTCGCGGCCGGGCCCGGGAGGGCCCCCTTTCCGTGGGCGAAGCGCCGAAACGATTGTATAAGACTGCGAAGCACCCTAGTGTCGGTTTGCCGGTGCCGTGGGGGCCTGCCGCAGCCAGCGGGGCGGCATCTGCGCCGGCAGTGGTGTTGACAGGGATCGGGGACGGGAACCGATGAAATACGCGATCGCGGCGCTTTCGCTTCTGCTTGCGGGCTGCATGGGGCCAACCCTTCGCGACGAGGCGCCGGCCTACAGCTGGGTTGCCAAGCGCACCTTCGATCAGAGCGTGGCCTGCGTGACGGACAACCTGAACGGCTATTTCTCGGCCCATGCGCCGGCCGGCAAGCCGATCGTCCACCGCATCGTGGAGCAGCGCCCCGGCATGATCGTGAAGATCGTGCCCGAGAACCATCCAGGCCAGCACAATCCCTATTTCGTCCGCGTGATGGAACTCTCGAAGCGCGAGACGGTGGTTGATCTCTATGTCTATCCCGACTGGAGCGACGCAACCCTCACCGCCCTGCGCCCCTGCCTCTGACGGCGCCTGCACGGGCGCCGGCTTTCGCGTGATCTGAAAACAGCCCGAGGGCTCTTTGCAACTGGCGGGCGCCGGTGTAGAAGGCTGCATCCTGCATCGATCCGGCTGTCGGATCGCCGGGAGGGGTGGCCGAGTGGTTTAAGGCAGCGGTCTTGAAAACCGCCGTGGGTGCAAGCCCACCGTGGGTTCGAATCCCACCCCCTCCGCCAGTTGAGGTCTTCATCGGAAATGAAGGGGCAAGCCCGGCGCAGTGCCGGGCTTCGCGGTCATTGCATGGCCGAGGCCGCGGCGGCCGGAGGCATCGGCTGCCAGATCCCGATCCTTCTCTCGCCCTCGAGGATCTCTGGCAGGGCTGCATGCCATGCCTTCCGATAGTCGCGGTGAAGCTGGACATTGACCACATTGTCATGGTCCTCCCACACCTCGTGCAACAGGAAGTGCAGGGGATCCGCCGGATCCTCGTGCAGCATCGCGCTGCGGTAGGTCGCTTCATGCCGCATGGCCGAGAGCACGCCGGTGATGAGCGTAAGGAAGCGCTCCCGCTGGCCTTCCCGCACCCGAAATTCGATGACATAGGCGACGCTCATGCCTGTCCCCCGTCGAGGAAGCCGATCACCTCCGCAACGCGCCCGTTTCCATCGAGGCGCACTATGTCCGTGCCGGCAGCGACCGCCCCGCCATGCTCGGGTGCAAGGGTCCAGGAGAATCGGACGAAGGGGCCATGCCCGTCCGGCGTGCCCTGCAGGGCAAAGGCATGGCCGGCGAATTGGGCCATTGCGGACTCGATCATGTCGGCGATCGCGTCTCGGCCCTCTGCCTGCATGAGCGGGTCGCAGTAGCGCGCATCTGCCGACCAGCCTTCCAGTAGCTTGAGACGGTCTGCTCGCGACGCCGCGTTCCAGACGGCCAGATAGTCATTGGCAGTTTCGGTTGGGGTCCGCATGCTCATCTCCTTCGGTTCGTGTTCGGGGACGAGGATGGGATGTTTGCGGATGCCTGGCGATTACCTGTGAGGTAATGACCGCTGCGCCGTGATCGTGCCATGATGGCGCCATGACGATGCTTGCGAGAGACACGATTGGTGATGCGCTTCGGAACTGGCGGCAGCGTCGGCGCCTGAGCCAGTTGGATCTGGCGCTTGAGACCGGCGTATCCGCCCGGCACATTTCCTTCATCGAGAATGGCCGCTCCCTTCCCAGCCGCGGCATGCTGCTGCGGCTCGCCGAGAGCCTCGCCCTGCCTCTGCGTGAGCGCAATCGCCTGTTGCTGGCGGCCGGATTCGCGCCGCACTTCCCCGAACGTCCCCTGGATGCGCCCGACATGGAGCCGGCAATGACGGCGGTGCGTGCGGTTCTCGCGGCCTTTGAGCCCTATCCGGCGCTGGCAGTCGACCGTCACTGGACACTTGTCGAAGCCAATCAGGCACTGTCTTCTCTTATGGCAGGGGTCGCATCGTACCTGCTTGAGCCGCCGGTGAACGTGCTGCGTCTGTCCCTTGCGCCCGACGGGCTTGCGCCGATGATCCTGAACCTGGAGGAATGGCGGCATCACGTCCTGGAGCGGCTTCGCCGGGATGCGGCCACCTTTGGTGATCCGGCCTTGGAGCGCTTGCGCGATGAGCTGACGCGCCTGGCCCCTGCCGCTTCCCCGTCCGGGACGGCGCCCCAGGTGTCCGTGGATGCACGTGTCGCTGTTCCGCTTGTGCTTCGCCATCCGGTGACCGGACAGCGACTGTCCTTCCTGTCCACCACCACGATCTTCGGGACTGCGAATGATGTCTCGCTGGCTGAACTGACACTCGAAGGCTTCCTGCCCGCCGATGAGGAGACCCGGGAAGCGTTGGCCGCTGTAGCCTGACCGCCGGGCTGGAATATCTCGTGGCTGCATTTTGCCGCAGCTGGGACCGGCGCGCTGCAGTGCGGTGCAACGGAAGCCCAGGCTTGGGCCTGGCGCGACATGGCTTCTGTCCTCGTTCAGCACGGTACGATGCTCAGGGACGGGTTCGGCAAAAGGAACACGCGCTTTTTGCGATTTGTGTATTGCGCCGAAAGTTGATCCCGTCATCGCTCCGGTTTTGTTGCGACGCACAAAGTCTTTGCCCCGAATCCTAGTTGAGCAAAAAATCAACAGGGGCTTGTCGCAACTGCCTTCACGCGAGTATACAGTTCTGTAATCCGAACGCAGGGCTTTGTGCCGTTGCGCCGCGGTATTTGTCGGCAGGCTGTGGTGGAGTAGTCAGTACGGTGAGTGAGGAACTGGTTCTGCGCGAGGACAGGGGCGCCGTATCTTACCTGTCCATCAATCGTCCCAAACAGGGCAATGCTCTGTCATTGGCGACGATCGACCGTCTCCATCAGCATTTCCTGGATCTGCGTGCCGAGAAATCGATTGCGGTCATCGTGCTGACCGGCATCGGCTCCAAGATCTTCTGTGCCGGCCACGACCTGCGCGAATTCGCCGGCGAGGACGATCCAGAATTCTTCAAGACCGTTTCCGTCCGCTGCTCGGCCATGATGCAGGCCATGCGCGACCAGCCCCAGATCATCATCGCCCGTGTCGAGGGCGTGGCGACCGCTGCCGGCTGCCAGCTCGTGGCCAGCGCCGACCTGGCCATTGCATCGAGCGAGGCGCGCTTTGCCACCCCCGGCGTCAATATCGGCCTGTGGTGCCTGACGCCCATGGTGCCGCTGTCGCGCACCATTGCGCCCAAGCATGCCATGCAGATGCTGACCACCGGCCGCCTGGTCGATGCCGATTTTGCTTTCCGCGTGGGGCTGGTGAATGAGGTCGTGCCGCCGGCCGATCTCGATCAGGCGGTGGAACGCCTCGCCGCCGACATTGCCAGCAAGTCAACCTATACGCTTGCCCTGGGCAAGCAGGCCTTCTACCGGCAGCTCCAGATGCCGATTGCCGATGCCTATGAATATGCAGGCGAACTGGTGGTCCGGAACATGGCCCATCACGACGCGCGGGAAGGGATCGGCGCCTTCATCGAGAAGCGTGAGCCTAGGTGGAAGGGGCGCTGACCGCAGCCGCATTATCCTGACAGATCGGACAGCCAAGGCTTGCTGGCCAGAGACGGCGTTCGCGCTGCCGAACGTCCGGCTGGTCCGGTCATTGTCGCTAGATAAACCGCACACGGAAGTTATTGCTGGCCCGGCTGAAGGTCAGGTCACACGACAGGGAAGTCAAATGAAGAACAGGTTTGCTTCGTGGGTATTGGGCACTGCCGCCCTGATGGGGATTCTCGCCACTGATGCCTTCGCGCTGGACAAGACCGTCAATATCGGCGTGCTCACCGACATGTCCGGCCTCTATGCCGACATCGGCGGCGAGGGCTCGGTGGTGGCGGCCGAGCTCGCCATCGAGGATTCCGGCCTGAAGGACAAGGGCTGGACCATCAATATCCTCTCCGGCGACCACCAGAACAAGGCCGATATCGGCGCCAATGTCGCTCGCGGCTGGATCGATCAGGACAAGGTCGACGTTATCGCTGACGTGCCCACCTCGTCTGTGGTCCTTGCCCTCAACGGCATCGTGAAGGACAAAAACGCCCTGCTGCTCGTCTCGGGCGCAGGTACCTCGGAGCTCACCAACGGCCAGTGCTCGCCCAATACGATCCAGTGGACCTATGACACCTATCTGACCGCCCACGGCCTGGGCGGCGCACTCACCAGGGAGGGCGCCAAGAAGTGGTTCTTCATGACCATGGACAATGCCGGCGGTCATTCGCTTGAGCGTGACGCAACCACAGCCATCGAGAAGGAAGGTGGCACCATCGTCGGTGGCGTGAAGCATCCCTTCATCAATTCCGACTTCTCGTCCTACCTGCTGCAGGCACAGGGGTCGGGCGCTGACGTGATCGGTCTGGCCAATGCCGGCGGTGATACCATCAACGCCATCAAGCAGGCCTCCGAATTCGGCATCACTCAGGGTGGCCAGAAGCTCGCGGCCATGCTGATGTTCATCTCCGACGTCCATGCCCTCGGTCTGGACACCGCCCAGGGCCTGAGCTTCATCTCGGCCTTCTACTGGGATCAGGACGACAATACCCGCGCCTTCGCGAAGCGCTTCCAGGAGCGCGTAAAGAGCGGCGCCATGCCCACCATGGCTCATGCCGGCGTCTATTCCTCCCTGATGCACTACTTCAAGGCGCTGGAGAAGCTCGGCGGCAATCCTCATGACGGTGCTGAGGTCGCGGCCGTGATGAAGGAAATTCCGGTCGATGACCCGCTCTTCGGCAAGGGCGAGGTCCAGGTCAATGGCCGCGTGACCCATCCGGCCTATCTCTTCGAGGTCAAGTCGCCGGCCGAGTCCAAGGGCCCGTGGGACTATTACAAGCTGATCGCCACTATTCCTGCCGATCAGGCCTTCCTGCCGCTTGAGCAGAGCACCTGCGAGCTGGTCAAGAAGTAACACCGCACCACGGCCGGGACTGTTCTGACAGCCGGACAAGCCCCGGGGAAATGCTCCGGGGTTTTCCGCCGGCCGGATGGACAGGGCCCAAGCGGGGAAGCAAGGACCGGCTGCCTTGCGGCGGGGCGTTGAGAGGTTGCAATGCGCGTTATCGATTTCTTCGACAAGGGTGTGGCCTGCGGGCCGGACCGCATCTGCCTGCAGGATGCGTCCGTCACTCGGACCTATCGGGAAGTTCAGCTCAAGAGCTACAGGATTGCCAATGTCCTGGCGGCTGAAGGTTTCGCGCCCGGTCAGAAGGCCGGCATCTACACGCCGAACTGCGTTCCGGCCATGGAGGTGATGCTTGGCCTGTTCCGCGCCGGCGTCGCCTGGGTGCCGGTGAATGCCCGCAACGGCGTCGAGGAGAACAGCTATATCCTCGACCACAACGACGCCGAGATCCTCTTTTATCATAGCGAGCTCGAGCATCTCCTGCCGCATCTGCGCGAGCACTGCCCGAAGATCCGCCGCTATGTCTGCCTGGATCGTCCGGGCGATGGCAATCCCTGGCTCGACGACTGGGTGGCCGACGCCCCCGAGACCGACCCGGATCTCCCGCTCGGACCGGACAGCCTGCTCTGCATCATGTCTTCCGGCGGTACCACCGGAAAGCCCAAGGGCATCGTCCATACCCAGCAGACATGGGAGACGATGATCGCCACCTTCTATGCCCATATGGATCCGGGGCCCGACCCGGTCTATCTGATGGTGGCGCCCATGACCCATGCCGCTGGGCTTCTTGGCTATACGCTGTTCGTGGTCGGTGTGCGCATCGTCATCCTGCCGGGCTTCGATGCCACCGCCGTCATCGACGCGATCGAGCGCGAGGGGGTGACCCACACCTTCCTGCCGCCGACGGCGGTCTACATGATGTTGGCCCAGCCCGACCTCGAAAAGCGGCGTTTCGACAGCCTGCGTGGCTTCTTCTATGCGGCCGCCCCCATGAGCGTCGACAAGCTGCGCCAGTGCCTCGACATCTTCGGCCCGGTCATGGTCCAGTGTTACGGCCAGGTGGAGGTGCCCATGTATTGCACTCTGCTGACGGCCGAGGATCACAACGTCCTGGGCGATCCGGAACGGGAACGGCGTCTTGCCAGCTGCGGCCGGCCGACCTTGCTGACCCGGGTGGCGATCATGGACGACGACGGCAACCTCCTGCCGCCCGGCGAGCGCGGCGAGATCGTCATCAAGAGCAACCTCGTGATGAAGGGTTACTACAAGAACCCGGAAGCGACCGCGGAGACCTCCAGGTTCGGCTGGCACCATACCGGCGACATTGGCGTGCTCGACGAGGACGGCTTCGTCTATATCGTCGACCGCAAGAAGGACATGATCATCTCCGGCGGCTTCAACATCTATCCGGGCGAGGTCGAGCAGGTGCTCTGGACACATGCGGCGATTCAGGATTGCGCCGTGATCGGCGTGCCGGATGACAAGTGGGGCGAGGCAGTGAAGGCTGTGCTTGAGCTTAAGCCGGGCCACACGATCGATCCGGATGAGGTCATTGCCTACTGCAAGCAGCGCCTCGGCAGCATCAAGACCCCGAAGTCGGTCGAGGTTTGGGAAAGCCTGCCGCGCAGCCCGGTGGGCAAGGTGCTCAAGAAGGCGATCCGGGAAGTCTACTGGCGCAACGAGACGCGCCGTATCTGACGGACGGGTGGAATGCGGTCTCCGGCGCCGTGCTCCCTCGCAAATCGATTGGTCAGTCCGGAAGGACACCGGGTCGGCAGGCCGGTCTGGACAGGAGCAAGGCAGCTATGACGGCGACATTGACGAGGTTCGGCGATCTGCCGAAGGTTGCGGCGGCACGCTGGGGCAACAGGCGGGCGGTTACCTTTCGTGATACGCACCTGACATTCGGGGAGCTCGACGCCGAGATCGACCGTGCTGCCCGCGCCCTGCTTGCCCGCGATATCCGCAAAGGGGACAAGGTCGGCCTGTGGGTGACCAACCGCCTGGATTTCGTCATCGCCCTCTATGCCATACTTCGGGTCGGCGCGATTGCAGCGCCCATGAACACCCGCTATCGCGAGCACGATGTCGCCTATGCCCTGCGTCTTGCCGAATGCAAGCTGCTCTTCGTCATCGAGCGCTCCGGCCCGATCGAATATCTCGAGATCCTCAAGAGGGTGCTTCCCGGTTTTGATGGCTCGTCCTTCAGGGGCGCCGCCGGCTTTCCCCATCTGCGCGACATCGTCGTGATGAGCGACACGCCGGACGCCTATCCGCTCTCCTGGGAGCGCTTCCTGGCTGATGGGGAAAAGGTCTCGCCGGAGCAGCTCGACAAGGCCGTTGCCGATGTCCGCCCCGACGATCTCTCCATGATCGCCTTCACCTCGGGTACGACCGGCAACCCCAAGGCGGTGCTGCACGATCATTCCCTGCTGCGCAACATCTGCGGCCGCCACGATGCCTGGCCGCTCAAGGAGGACAGCACCGTCCTGAATTTCCTGCCCATGTTCCACATGTACGGCATGTCGGAAATGGTCTTCGGCTGCCTTTATACCGGCGCCCGCCAGGTGATCATGGAGACCTGGGATCCGGAGCTGGTGGTGCAGCTGATCGAGCGCGAGCGCATCAACGGCTTCCACGGCTTCGAGACCCACTACATCGACATCATGCGCGCCCAGGAAAAGATCCGCGCCGACCTGTCGAGCCTGCGCTTCGGCTCGCTGCCAGCCGGCATGCCAAGCTCGAACCGGGTCGCTGAACGGGTCCAGAAGGAGCTGTGCGCGACGGCCACCGCCTGGGGCCTGTCGGAAGCCGGCAGCTGCGTGTGCTACAGCACGCCCGAGGATCCGGAGGAGCAGCGCTGCTACACCTCCGGCAAGGCGCCGGAAGGTGTCGAGCTGAAGATCGCTGATCACGAGACCGGCGAGGAGTGTCCAGCGGGCGTGGATGGAGAGATTCTTCTGCGTGGCTTCACCGTCATGCGCGGCTATTTCCGCGACCCCGAGGCAACCGCCAAGACGATCACCGCCGATGGCTGGCTCAAGACCGGCGATCGGGGCCTTCTGCGCCCGGACGGCTTCCTCCAGTTCCTTGGCCGCTACAAGGAAATGCTCAAGGTGGGCGGCGAGAATGTCTCGCCGGCAGCCCTAGAGATGGAGCTGACCGAGCTCGTTCCGGCCATCGACCAGGTGGCGGTGGTGGGGGTGCCCGATGAGCGTCTGGCCGAGGTGCCCTGCGCCTTTGTCGTGCTCAAGCCGGGCATGGAGACTTCGCTCGACGATGTCCGTGCCCGCTGCCGCGGCAAGATCGCGAGCTTCAAGATCCCCCATTACGTCATCCCGGTGGACGCTCTGCCCATGACCGCGTCCGGCAAGGTGCAGCGCGGTCAGCTGCGCGACCGGGCGCTCGTCGAGCTCGGCCTGGCGGGCAAGTAGCCAGCCGGTGTCGGTCCGCCGGCAGGGAAGTGGCGAATGGCGCTCCGCCATTCGACGGGGCTGCTTGCTCCCTGGAGGCAGGATCCGGAGGCGGCCTTCGGTCGTGTCGCGCTCAGCGGCTGAGCGTCCAATCGCCGGACGGGCCCGGTGCTTGTGCGGGGCAGGCTTACGGGCCTTGGCGCGGGTGAGGTTGCGGGCGTGGGGATGGGTCTCAATGAGACGCCCATTCAGGCGCCCCGAGCGGGCTCGGCTGGTAGATTTATCAGCCTACGAATAATCTCCTTGCGTCCCTATGCCCGCACGGTCCATTTTTTGGCCGATCGTCTTTGGAACTGCTGGAGCTCCATGGGCTTTGTTAGGCACGGGCTGGGCGCAAGCATGGAGAGACGATCATGGCAAACCAACAGCATCGTGGCGGCTCCGGCAATTTTGCTGAGGATCGCGAGCGGGCTGCGGAAGCGGGCCGCAAGGGCGGACAGCAAAGTCAGCAGAACCAGTCTGGCGGCAGCCAGAAGCAGCAAGGCGGCTCCGGCAACTTCGCCAACGATCGCCAGCGCGCTTCGGAGGCCGGGCGCAAGGGCGGACAGCACAGCTGACAGGCCTTGGCGGAGACTTCCGTGGTTGAGGGCAACAGGAGTTCCGCCGATGGCTGGAGCTCCTGTTGTCATGCCTGTATGAGACTGTATGCTTGGGTGAGCTGCGGGAAGTCTCCCCGCTGGCGCTCGATGACTGGGGGTGAGTCATGACTGCAGAAGCCAGGGAAGAGCTGAGGGCAGGGGCTATCGGCCCGGAAGCGCTTGCTGTCATGACCACGGCCTATGAACAGGCCTGCGAGCAGTTGGGGGCTAAGGCGGACGAGATCACCAAGCTGCGCATCGCCCATGGAATTGTCGCCTATGCCAGGGCAGGGACCATGGACCCGGAGACCCTGACGACCCTTGTGGTCAGACTGATCACTGGCGAGGAGCGACAATAGGAGAGGCGCTTTTCCTACAGGGTCACAGCCAGCGGGTAAGGATCTCGTCAAGGCTTGCGGCCTCGACCTGCTGGCTGAACCGACTGAGATAAAGCGTCATGAGCGCGTCATGGGTCTCGTCTGAAGCGCTGCACAGGGCATCCCGCACCAGCACCACCCGATAGCCACGGTCAATGGCCCCGAGGACGGTGGCGAGCACGCAGATATCCGTCTCGCCCCCGCTGATGATCAGCGTGTCAATTCCCGAACCTGCCAGTAGCCGATCCATCGCCCCCTCGGTCCACGGCGAATAGACGTGCTTGTCCACCACCGTCGCCGGGGGAACCATCTCTTCCAGCGCCGGCAGCAGGCGGATGGCGTCGGGATCGAGATGATCAAGCGTAACCTCTGACCAGCGCTGATAGTAGCGTGCCCAGGTGCCTTGCCCCTGGCCTGGGTGCTGCATCGGAATGAAACGGGTGAAGACGGTCCGCGTCGGCTGGTGGCGGCAAAGCGCCTCGATCGGACCCGCAACCCGCTCGAGCCAGGCCATCGCCCAGGGATAGCCAGGGCCAAACAGTCTCTGCATGTCGACGCAGACATGGAGGCAATTTTCCCCAAGCGGTCCGTGCATCAGCCCGTCGTCGGTCATTGCGAAGCTCCATCCTGCGCCAGGGCCAGTCGGGTACCGGCCGGACCTTCCATCAATCCCGCCACACCATTCGGGTTCCCGCGAGAGCACGCCGCTTTCGGAACAGATGCATCGGGGCCTCGTTGCAGGTGGGACTTGCCGCGGCGGCAGGCTTGCCCCGGCTCCCTGATCACCGATGGAGATGAACATGCTCGACCATCCGCAGAAGAAGTATCCTCAGCCCCCGTTTCCGGATCAGCGGCAGGACATGCCCGGCGTCACCGGCCGCATGGATCCGACGCCCGACCATGGCGAGCGCAGCTATCGCGGCAGCGGCAGGCTCGAGGGCAAGGTGGCGCTGATCACCGGCGCTGATTCAGGCATCGGACGGGCGGTGGCGATCGCCTTTGCCCGCGAGGGCGCCGACATCGTCCTGTCCTATCTCAACGAGGATGACGATGCCCATGACACTGGAGGCTGGATCGAGAAGGCCGGCCGCAAGGTGCTCTATGCTCGCGGCGATATCGGCGATGAAGCGTTTGCCCGTGGTCTGGTCGGCAAGACCCTCGATGCGTTCGGTCATCTCGACATCCTCGTGAACAATGCCGCCCATCAGGCGACATTCAGCCAGCTTGAGGACATATCCTCCGAGGAATGGGTGCTTACCTTCCGCACGAATATCCACGCCATGTTCTATCTCTGTCAGGAGGCGGTGAAGCATATGAAGCCGGGTGGGGCGATCATCAACACGTCCTCAATCAACGCTACCAGCCCGTCGCCGCAGCTCCTCGCATATGCCACAACCAAGGGTGCCATCGCCAACTTCACCGCCGGCCTTGCCGGCATGGTGGCCGAGCGCGGCATCCGGGTGAATGCGGTGGCCCCCGGTCCGATCTGGACGCCGCTCATCCCCTCAACCATGCCGCCAGAGAAGGTGAAGAGCTTCGGTGAGAATACGCCCATGGGGCGTCCAGGACAGCCGGCCGAGCTTGCCGCGACCTATGTCCTGCTCGCATCCGACGAGTCGAGCTACACGACTGGCGCCCTCTACGAGGTGACCGGCGGCCGGCCGATGCTCTGATCCGCACGATATGGGAACGAATGCGAGAACCGCGCCCTTGAACCATGCAGGCGGAGGTGAGCAGGCGGCCGGCGGTCTCGTCCTACCCGGCGGACTGCGTGGAAATTCGTCGGAGCGGGTTGCTTAGCGAGGCTGCTTCGGCAGCGAGAGGAGATGGCCTAGCTCACCAAGCCTCCGGTCTCATGCGTAACCGTCCCACCGACTTAAAAGCGAGGTGCCCCGATGTTCATGCGAGTAGACAGGCTCCAGGTCGAGCTGCCAGCCCCCACCAGACAGGATCCGAATGCCGCCGCCGCTCTTCAGGAACTCCTGGGCGGCAAGTATGGCGAGATGTCCACCCTCGGCAACTACATGTTCCAGAGCTTCAATTTCCGCTCGAAGAGCAAGCTGCGGCTCTTCTATAGCCTGGTGGCGGCAATTACCGCCGAGGAACTGGGTCATGTGGAGCTGGTGAGCAATGGCGTGGCCATGCTGGCCAATGGCCCGGACATTCCGGGCAAGGACGAGGAGCCGGGCGGCGACATCTCCAACGCCCCCTTTGAGCCCATGAAGGACATCCGTCTTGCCGGGGCCTTCTTCTCCCATGGCGGCGGTTCCATGCCGATCAACAGCAATGCCATGTCCTGGAACGCCGACATGGTGACGACCACCGGCAATGTCATCGTCGACCTGTTGCACAACTTCCATCTGGAATGCGGAGCCCGGCTCCACAAGCTCCGGGTCTACGAAAGCCTGTCGGATCCCACGGGCCGCGAGGTCTGCGGCTATCTTCTGGTGCGAGGCTCGGTTCACGCCCATGCCTATGCCCTGGCGCTGAAGAAGCTGACCGGCGTCGACCTCGACAAGTTCCTGCCGACGCCGAACATCCCCCTCGATGCCATACCCGAATGCCAGAAATATCTGGCCGAGGGCTCCCATCGCCGCCTCTATTCCTTCAGCCATGGCGACTACATGGAAATGAAGGGTATCTGGGGCAATGGTGAGGTAGCGCTGCCCGATGATCCGCCAGGCGAGCTCGAAGTTGTCGACGGCATGCCCGAAGGCGGCAAGATCCATGATCTGATGGGCACGCCCTCAGCCTTTACACCGGACTATGCGCCTGAGGAAATGTTCGAGATCGCCAAGAAGCTCTACAAGATGTCCCGCTAGGCGAAGCGGGTAGCGGAAACCAAACAGCCCGGCATTTCGTGCCGGGCTATTTGGTTGGCGCTGACGATATGGAAGTACCGATGCGGGGCGCTCTCCGCGGCCGACCAGCGCCGCCGAGTTCAGCCGGCCTCCCGATGCCGCTCTGTTCCGCTTGCCGGGATCACGCCGCTGGATCACGCTTTCCCATGGGTGGGGGCGGGCCCGCCATGCCTACTCGATGACGCCGCAGGCGAGCCTTTCGCCGGCATTGCCCGAGGGCTGGCTCTGATAGTCGTCCGCCTTGGCATGGATCATCAGCGCCCGGTTGGCGATACCATTGGGCCCGCTGTCGAGCGTGACCAGCGGATTGTAGACCTCGGCCCGCAGCACGCCGTCGGCTCCCACATACTGGTTCGGCATGTCGCCGGCATGGGCGCCATTGGCCGACTTAAAGCCGTGCTCCTTGCCGCCGGGATTGAAGTGGCCTCCTGCCGACTCGTGCTTGCTTGCCGGATCGCACTGGCCGGTCTCGTGCACGTGGAAGGCAACCCAGCTGCTGGCCGGCAGGCCGCTGATCTCGAGGGTGATCAGCGTGCCTCCCTGCGGCGGCACCATGAGTTCGGCGCGGCCTATTTCCTTGCCGGAACCATCGACGAACTTGGCGGACTTGGTCAGCGGCACATCATGGGCGAAGGCTGGTGCTGCCAGCATGGTGCCAAGAATGGCGATGGCTATGGGGCGGATCATTCGCTTTCCTCCTGCTGCGGTGGGGGCGGCTGCCGACGGTCAAGGCCGTGAGCGGAAAGGTCCGCTTCTGGCGTTACGCAAAACGCACCTGTCGGAACCACCAGCTTCGGGTGAAGAACGTAGCATGGGCCAGCCTGTTCCGTGATGGACGCTTGCCCCCGCTGCTGCCTATTCAACCATGTAGCGCGTTGCCGTCCAGCCGCCATCGACCACGATGGTCTGCCCGCTGATGTAATCCGCATCCCGGCTGCACAGGAAGGCGACCGTTCCGGCGACATCTTCCGGCGTGCCGGGGCGCCCTGCCGGGATCTGGTCCACCGTCAGCCGCCGGTAGCGCGTGTTGCTGGCCATCCGGTCAGCCGTCGCTGGCGTCGCGATCAACGCCGGGGCGATCGCATTGATCCGGACGCCTTGCGGCGTATAGTCGGCGGCCATCTGCCGGGTCAGGCCGATGATCGCCGCCTTGGCGGCACTATAGGGTGCGGAACCGGGAAAGCCCACCGAGCCAAAGACCGAGGCGATGTTGACGATCGCCCGCCCCGGTCCGCCTGTAGCCCCCACGAATTGCCGCGACAGGCGGAACACGCTGCGGAAATTCACATCCAGATAGCGGTCGAGGATCTCGTCGGGCGTATCGAGCGCGCTTTTGGCATTTCCCATGCCGGCATTGTTGACGAGAACCGTCGGTGGCCCGAGCTGATCGACGGCAGTATCGATGATCAGCTCGGGCGCATTCTCGGCCGTCACGTCCGCAACGAGCGTGGAGAAATCACCGCAGACCGGCAGGCTTTTCAGCCCCTCGGGATTACGGTCTATTGCCAGCACCTTCATGCCATCGCGGGCAAGCCGCAGGGCGATGGCCCGGCCGATGCCGGAACCCGCGCCCGTCACGATCGCGATCGGTTGCGTCACGTCAGGACTCCTGGAGCAGGGGAGGGGCCGAGCTCGACTTGCTGAGGAAGTCGATCACCACCTCGCCCATGAAATGCACATGCTCCCGCATGATAGCCTCGGCGCGCTGCGGGTCCCGGTCGAGGATCGCTCGCAGCACCCGGTGATGGTCGTCATGGGAGCGGTGGATGAGGTGGAAGTCCTCCCACAGGATGATCCTGTCGGAAAGGAAGGGGATCTGCCGGATCTGGGTCACATGCGCAGCCGTCACCTGGCTGCCGCTGGCCTCGATGAGTGTCGAATGGAAGGCGCCGTTCATATCCCGGTAGGCCGGCAGATCGGCGGGATCGAGCCGGCCGATGGCAAGGATCCGGTCACCCTTTTCGACCAGCGCTGCCAGTGCCGCGGCGGTCTCATCGGCGATCCCCCGCCGCGCGCAGAGGGCGGCGGCATTGCCCTCGAGCACCGAGCGCACCTGATACATGTCGCGTATCTCCTCCGCCCCGAAGCGGCGCACCTCATAGCCGCGTTTGGCGACATAGGTGAGCAGTCCCTCCCGCTCAAGCGCGGCGAGCGCTGCGCGCACCGGTGTACGCGAGACATTCATGGCTTCCGCGAGCACTACCTCCTGCAGATGGGTACCGGGCAGATAGTCTCCCTGGAGGATCTGGGCGCGGAGAAGATCGGTGACGGTCTGGGATCGTGTCAGCATCGGGCGACCATAGCGACAAGCGTCGGTCCAGCCAAGAGTGCGTAGGTTTCATGTATACAAAACAGGGTGGTGAGACCAAGGAAACCGTTGGAGACGGGTAATGAACGGTTGTATGTATACATGAAAGCATAAGGAAGGCCGGAACAGAGAATGTCCCCAACCCCAGAAAGAGAAGCGTCCAGTCGGCGCGTTGACCCCATTGCCCGGGAAATCGTGAAGGGCGCGCTGTCCTCGATGCAGACGGAGATGGAAGCGCTGCTCGAGAGGACGGCAATGTCGCCGTTCATCCGTGAGAAGAAGGATTACTTCATCGGCATCTTCGATGCCGGCGGCGGTCTGGTGATGGGCACCAACATCCCGGTATTCGGTGACCTCGTACGCCCGATCTTCGATGTCTATCCGAAGGAGACTATGCGTCCGGGCGACATCTACTGGTACAGCGACTGCTATGGCACCGGCGGTGCTGTTTCTCACACGCCAGATCAGGTCTATGTCGCCCCGATCTTCATGGATGGCGAGATCGTCGCCTTCGTGCAGTCCTGGGCGCATTTCTCCGATGTCGGCGGCATGCGGCCCGGCTCGCTCTCGCCTGACGCTGTGGAGATCTTCCAGGAAGGGACGATCGTGCCCATCGTCCGCCTCTATCGCGAAGGCGTGATGAACGAGGATGCCTTCCGCATCTTCCAGCGCAATTCCCGCTTTCCGGAGATGATCCTGGGCGACACCCGCGCTTCCGTCGCCGCGGTGCGTCTGGGCGAGAAGCGCATCACCGAGGTCTTCGAGCGCTTCGGCGTGTCCCTGGTGACCGATGTCTTTGCCTCGCTCATTGACGAGACCCGCGGCCTTGTCCGGCAGCGCATGAAGGAGACCTTCAAGCCGGGCGCCTACAGCTTCACCGAGCACGTGGACAACGACGGCCAGGGCAATGGTCCCTTCGCCATCCGCTTCAAGCTCATCGCCGAGGAGGACCGCTTCATCCTCGACACCACCGAGACCGACGATCAGGCGCCGGGGCCGATCAACTATCTGACCCATCCCCAGGTGCTGAACATGATCTTCGGCATCTATTTTCTCGCCGGCGCACCGGGCGTTCTGCTCAATGAAGGCGCCGCCAACTGCCTCGACGAGGTGCGCCTTCGCCCCGGAAGCCTGCTGCAGCCTCTCTCTCCGGCGCCCCTTGGCCAGCGCGGCGTTACCCTGATCCGTATGATCGCAGCCTGCACCGGCCTCGTGGGCGTTGCAACCCAGGGCCATTCAGTCGCCGCCAGCAATGTCTATGGCCTCTATTACATGCGCGGCCGCGACGACAGCCAGCAGCCGTTCCTGCTCACCGACGGTGTTGGCGTAGGCTGCGGCGCGCGCCCGTTCGCCGATGGCATCAACGCCGTCTATCTGGTGGCGCAGGAGAACTATCCAGCCGAATTCATGGACGCGACCTTCCCGGTCCGTCTGCTCGAATATTCCCTCAATCCCGACAGTGGCGGGCCGGGCCGCTGGCGGGGCGGCTGCGGCGTGATCCGTACCGTCGAACTGCTCGCTCCGATGGCCATGCTGTCGAACCGCGCCGGCGGCATCGACTTTCCGCCCTGGGGCATCAAGGGCGGCCGCAATGGCGGCGTCAGCCGCTACATCGTCAATCCCGGAACCCCAGGGGAGAAGGTTCTGCCGTCGATGGCCGATGGCACGATCCTGCGCAAGGGCGACATTCTTCGCATCGAGACCGGCGGCGGCGGCGGCTGGGGCGATCCCTTCGAGCGCGAGCCCTGGCGCGTCCGCGAGGACGTGCTGGGTGGCATGGTGAGCCTGGAGAGTGCCGAGCGCGACTATGGCGTCGTGCTCACCGGCCCCGATCTTGCGATTGACGAGGAGGCAACGACCCGCAGGCGCGCCGAAAAGGCCAGGCGCCTCGGCATGTTCCACCGGCATGAATACATGGAGACCCTGATCTGATGGGCGCGGAAGCAGGAAGCAAGAAGGGGCTCCGCCCCGTCCTCGTAGGCATCGATATCGGTGGCACCTTCACCGATGTGGTCTCCCTCGATCTCGAGACGGGACGCCTCCATACGACCAAGACGCCAACGACTCCGGAGGATCAGTCCCTGGGGTTTGTTCGCGGCATCGATAAGGTGGCGCGCATGGCTGGCTTCGATCCGGCCGGCATCCAGCAGCTGCTGCATGGCACGACCGTTGCCACCAACGCCATTCTCGAGGGCAAGGGCGCCCGCACGGCGCTGATCACCACCGCCGGTTTCCGTCACGTGCTGGAGATCGGTCGCCACGACATTCCCCGCAAGGAGAACATGTTCGCCTGGGTCAAGCCGCAGCGGCCGGTGCCGCCGGCGCTCATCTATGAGGTACCGGGCCGTATCGATGTGGATGGCAGCGAGCACGAGCCGCTCGATGAGCATCGCGTCCGGGAGATTGTAGCCACCCTCAAGGCCAAGGGCATCGCCAACATCGCCGTCTGCCTGCTCCATTCCTATGTCAACCCGGCCCACGAGCGCCGCGTCCGCGAGATCCTTCTCGGGGAAATGCCGGAGGCCATGGTCTCGCTCTCCTGCGAGGTTCTGCCCGTGTTCCGCGAATACGAGCGGAGCATGGCGACCATCCTCAACGCCTATGTGACCCCGCCGGTGGTTTCCTATGTGAAGCGGCTTGAGGATCGGGTGGCGGAGGCAGGGATCAATGCGCCGCTCCTGCTCATGAATTCCGGCGGCGGCGTGATGAGCGCAGCGACCGTGACCCGCGAGCCGGTCCAGACGGTGCTGTCGGGGCCGGCGGCCGGTGCTCTGGGGGCGGCCTTCATCGGCAGGTCCGTGGGGCTCCCCAATGTCATCTCCATCGACATTGGCGGCACCTCCGCCGATGTCTGTCTGATCCGCAACGGCGAGCCGGCCGTCACCATGCGCGGCCGGGTTGGCGAGTGGCCGCTTCAGACACCCATGATCGACATGGTGACCATCGGCGCAGGCGGGGGCTCCATCGCCCGTGTGACGGCGGGCGGAAGCCTTGCTGTCGGCCCGGAAAGCGCCGGCGCCCGTCCGGGCCCGGCCTGCTATGGGCTTGGCGGCGAGGAGCCGACCGTTACGGATGCCCATCTGGTGCTCGGCCGTCTGTGCCCTACCATACTCGGGGACGAGATGGCGCTTGATCGCAACGCCGCGGTGCGGGCCATCCGCGAGAAGATTGCCGATCCGCTTGGCATTTCCGTCGAGAAGGCGGCGGAAGGCATTCTAGCGGTCGCCAATCATGCCATGGTCGGCGCCATCCGGCTTGTTTCGGTCGAGCGCGGCTGGGATCCGCGGGATTTCGCTCTCCTGCCTTTCGGCGGGGCGGGGCCGCTCCATGGCGCTGATATCGCCCGCCTGCTCGGCATGAAGACGGTGGTCCTGCCGCAGAACCCCGGGGTTCTCTCGGCCCTTGGCCTCACCGTTGCCGACCTGCGCAATGGCTTCTCCCGCACCTGCCTCGAGCGCCCGCCGGCCTATGACCTCGCTCGCATCGCGGGCAATTTCAGCGAGCTCGAGGCCTCTGCGCGGGCCTGGCTCGCGGCCGAGCGCATCCCGGTGGACGCCCAGCGCACCGAATGGGCGGTCAGCATGCGCTATCGCCATCAGGGCCACGAGCTCATGGTGCCCTGGCCGGGAAGCCGGGTTGATGAGGCATCCCTCAACGAGGCCATGGCGCGCTTTCATGCCCTGCATGAGCAGCTCTACACCTTCGCCCAGCCGGATACGCCGATCGAGATTGTGACCCTGCATGTCACAGCCCTCGGCCGTCTGCCCCGGCCCGATACCCTGAAGGGCGGCCATTATGGCCGTGAGGGGACTACCCGGATCGGGGCGCAGATCATGATCGTCGAGGGTCGTGAACTTGCCTGTCCGATCTATGCCCGCGACACGCTTGCCATTGGCGAGACGGTCAGAGGGCCGGCAATTCTTGCGCAGGAGGACACGACGACTGTGATACTGCCCGGACAGGCAGCGACAGTTCATGCAACCGGCAATATCCTGATCGCTGAGGCGAAGGAAAACTGAGTCGGAATAACGAAAATATAACAATGCCAGGGAGGAGAAAATGAAACAGACATTGGTTGCGGCGGCCGCATTGCTGTTGCTGCACGGCGTGGCCCAGGCCGATACGCAGACATTCAAGATCGGCGTGCTGAATGATCAGTCCTCGCTCTATTCCGACCTCACCGGCTCGGGTTCGGTGACGGCGGCGAAGATGGCGGTGGAGGATTTCGGCGGCAAGGTTCTGGACCGGCCGATCGAGATCGTCACCGCCGATCACCAGAACAAGGCCGATGTGGGCTCGGCCATTGCCCGTCGCTGGATCGATGTGGATGGGGTTCAGGTGATCGTCGACGTCCCGGCATCCTCGGTGGCCTTCGCCGTGCAGGAGATCGCCCGCGAGACCAAGACTCCCTTCCTGATCTCGGGCGCGGCATCCTCCGACCTCACCGGCAAGGCCTGCTCGCCCTATTCCGTGCACTGGACCTATGACACCTATGCGCTGGCCGCCGGGACCGCCCGCGGCGTGGTGCGTACCGGCGGCAAGGACTGGTTCTTTATCACCCAGGACAATGCCTTCGGCCAGTCGCTCCAGCGCGACATCTCGAAATTCGTGGAGGAAGCCGGCGGCAAGGTGCTGGGCTCGGTTTCCCATCCGCTGAATACCTCGGACTTCAGTTCCTATCTGCTCCAGGCACAGGCCGCCAAGCCGCAGGTCGTGGCGCTCGCCACCGCCGGCAGCGACTTTACCAATGCCCTGAAGCAGTCTTCCGAATTCGGGCTGGTCGACAACGGCATCAAGATCGTCGGCACCAGCGTGACCATCAACGACGTCCATTCCCTGGGACTGGACACTGCCAAGGGCGTGCAGTTCGCGGCCCCCTTCTACTGGGACCAGACCCCGGAGACCCGCGAATGGTCGGAGCGCTTCAAGGCCGTGGAAGGCAAGATGCCGAACCACATCCATGCCGGCGTCTATGGCGCCGTGAAGCACTATCTCGAGGCGGTGCAGGCCGTGGGGCCGAAGGCGCTCGAGGACCGCGTGACCATCGTCGAAAAGATGAAGGAAACGCCCATCAACGACTTCTTCACCAAGGACGGCAAGATCCGCGCGGATGGCAAGGTGCTGCGGCCCTTCTATCTGTTCGAGGTCAAGGCACCGGACGAGTCCAGGGGCGAGTGGGATCTGCTCAAGGAGCTGGAGGTCATCCCGGCCGAGGATACCGCCGTGCCGCTGGCCGATAGCGCCTGCCCCATGGTCAAGAGTTGATCCCGTGAGCGACAGTCCTCCCGTCGCCGTGGTGACCGGTGCCGCAAGCGGCATCGGTCGCGCCATCCTTGCTCGGCTGGCGGAAGACGGCTTCTCCGTCATTGCCATTGATCGCGACAGCGCAGCCATCCATCAGGCTGTCGCCGAGGAGGTGGACTGCGGCCGCACCGCTCGTGCCGCCGCCTTCGATATCCGCGACCGCAGCGCGATACGTGACTGCTTTGCGGAGATCGGCGCACCAATCCATGCCCTCGTCAACAATGCCGGGATCTTTGCTGACCGCGCCCTGACCGAGATCAGCGAGGCCGAGTTCGCCTCCATGCTCGAGGTTAATCTGGTGAGTATCCTGACGCTCTCCCAGGAGGCCCTGCCGCACATGCCCGACGGCGGCCGCATCATCAACATCGCCTCGCGCTCCTTCATGGGTGGAAGGCGCATGGCCCATTATGCGGCAAGCAAGGGAGGGGTGGTCTCGCTCACCCGCGCCATGGCCATGGATCTCGCGCCTCGCAACATCGCGGTGAACGCCATCGCGCCTGGCCTCATCGACACACCGCTGATTGCCGCCCTGAGCGAGGAGCGTCGTCGCCAGCTCATCGCCCTGCAGCCGACCGGTAGGATGGGGCGGCCGGAGGATGTGGCCAATGTGGTGGCCTTCCTCGCTGCGCCGCGCACCCAGTTCATCACCGGCGAGGTGCTGGTAGTCGATGGCGGCAAGTCCCTGACCGGCTGACGGTCAGGGCGTATACACCCTCTGCCTTCCCGGGAGCCCTCCGGCTTTCGGGGCCCATCCGTCACGGCCAACGCCGCCCCTATGGCACCGGGCGGATGGGCGCAGGCCAGAGCGCATCCCTGCTGATATCGGCAAGGGTCGCACAGCCGGTGAGCGCCATGGCGACCTCGAATTCGCTGCGCAGGATGGTCAGCAGATGGGCGATGCCTACCGCGCCGGCGACCGCCAGCGCATGAAGTTGCGGCTGGCCGATCATCACCGCCGATGCACCCAACGCCAGTGCCTTGAGAATGTCGGTGCCGCGCCGGATCCCGCCATCAAGCAACAGGGGAACGCGCCCTCGGACCTCGGCTGCAATTACCTCCAGCGCCTCGATGCTTGCCGGCAGCGTGTCGAGCGTCCGCCCGCCGTGATTGGAGATGACGATGCCATCTGCCCCGTGATCGATTGCCCGCTCGGCATCCAGCGGATGCATGATTCCCTTGATCAGCAAGGGCAGGGTAGTCTCGCCGCGCAGCCATTCGATATCGTCCCAGCGTGGGGCACCCGACAAGAGGCCCCGGAATACCGGACTTTCGCCCGGACCTGTAGTGAGGATCGGCGCCAGCGCGCTCTCGAGATTGACGGCCTTCGCATGGGGCGGAATTTGAAACCGGGTGCGCTGCTCCATGTTGCGCACGCCGTTCACCGGAGCGTCCACCGTCACCATGAGGGCGCGATAGCCCGCCGCTTCGGCGCGCCGCACGAGGCGCAGCGAGGCTCCTCGCGTGGGCTGCAGATAGAGCTGGAACAGCAGTGGCGTCTGGGCGATGCCGGCAATTTCCTCGATTGTGGTGCTGGCCAGCGTGCTCACGCACATGGCGGTGCGGGCGGCGGAGGCCCCCAGTGCGGTTGCGCGCTCACCTTCAGGATGAACCAGCCGCTGATGCGCTACCGGCGCCAGGATCAGCGGCCAGTCAAGGTCGAGCCCGAATAGCCTCGTGCGGGTGGATGCCTCTCGCAAGTCGGCCAGCACGCGCCCTGCGAGGCGGATGCGGTCGAAGGCTTCCCGGTTCCACCGTTGCGTCAGCCCGTCGGCGCCGCCGCCGGCAATATAGGCCCAGACATCCGCCGGTAGCCGCTCGTGGGCATGGAACTCGTAATCCACGGCTGCGACGATGCCGGGGGGAACGATGGATGGCTTCATGGCTGGAAACCGGTCGTGACGGATGGGCTTGCGACAAGCCAGCCCGGACTTTGGGGCAGTGCGGCCGTCACCTTATCGCCGTTTCGGCCAGAAGGCTGCGATCGCCAGACAGGCCACGAGGATGACGATCGAGATCAGCGCGCGGACCACGTCGAAATTGGGGGCGTCGGTGGCGACGAACCAGGCGGCAATCACGCCTGCGAGCGCCAGCAGGGGCCTGATGATCCAGCCGATCATAGCGATGCATGTCCCGGGTCGGTTTCGGTCACCGAGATTATACGGTCGGATTCGATTCTTGCACTGACCTAAAGCAACTGTTGCGTCAGAAGCGATGCACGGTTGACCGCCTGCGCCGCGGCAGCTTTGGTGGTCTGCATGGTTGTCGTTCTGGGGAGCGATGGTCTTGGCCTGTCTTGGGGCGAAATGGCCTATTCGACCATTCCGCTAGGTCTGCTATCAGCGCCGTGTCCCTTTATCCATGTCCTGCTCGGCCTCACGCCCAATTCAATGACCGCCTCCTCGATCCAACGGCCGCTGTCCGGCGCGGCCGTCACGGCGCCTGGCGTCAGTGTTTCCGGCGCAAGCCGTCTGGGTATCAATCCGCCGACCCTGATCGGTTTCAGCGCGGTCTTGATCTGGAGTGCGACCATCGGCTTCTATCGCAGCGTTGCCGAGAGCTTCGGCAGTGTTGGCGGGGCGGCGCTGATCTTCACTGTAGCGGGGCTTGCCGGCGCGTTGCGGGCGGGGCCCGGCCTGTGGCGGGGTCACAGGCCGCTCTATCTCCTGCTCGGTGGGCTGCTGTTCATCGGCCACGAGATGTGTCTCGCCCTGGCACTGGGCATTGCCGATGACCGCGCTCAGTCGATCGAGCTGGGGCTGATCAACTATCTCTGGCCGTGTTTGATCATCGTGGCCGCCGTGCTGCTGCGCCAGCAGCGTGCGAGCTTCCTGATGATACCGGGTGTGGCGCTCTGTCTTGGTGGCGTGATGTGGAGCTTGTCCGGAGGGCAAGGCATCTCGCCGGCCATTCTGCTGGACCATGTTGGCGCCAATCCGGCAGCCTATGGCCTCGCGCTGATTGCCGCCCTGTCCTGGCCCGCCTATACCCTGCTGACCCGGCGCATGGCTGGCGGGCGCAATGCCGTGCCATTGTTCCTTCTGGCCGCAGCCGCGATCCTCTGGCTGAAGTTCCTGCTCGGTGATGATCAGCCTCTGGTATGGGACGGGCGCGGCGTGCTGAGCGTCCTGTCCTTCGGAGTGGCGACCACGCTGGCCTACTCGGCCTGGAACCACGGGATCATTCATGGCAACTTGGCCCTGCTCGCCAGCGCCTCCTATTTCACGCCCGTTCTGTCGGTGCTGCTTTCGAGCCTGCTGTTTGGCAGCCTGCTTGATGGCAGCTTCTGGCTGGGTGGCGCGATCGTCACGGCAGGCTCGCTGCTGTGCTGGCAGGCGACCCGCACCCAGCCCTAGTTAATCATCCGGCATCTCGGCCGGCCGGACTCTGAAGACCTGTCCGGAAGCCGCATCCCGCACCAGGTCGACCCGCTCGCCATTCCAGTGATAGTCGAGATGGCGCCCCTGCACGGGATTGCTTGCAAGATCGGGATAGAACAGGCCGACACAGTTCCCGTCGCTGTAGCGGACGCTCGGATAGACAACGCCATCTGATCCGGCCAGCTTGAGGGCGGCGCCCAGGGCTTGGGACGCACGGTAATCGTCGGCTGCAAGCACGGGGCCAAGCGCCTTGTCCTTCTCGCGCAGGTCATGGAGGCTTGCCTCCACATCGAGGATGATCTCCCGGAACTGGGAGGTCCAGCCTGGCGCTTCCCTTGTGCGCGCCATGAATTGCTCATGGTGATGGATGGTCTCGGCCAGCGCTACCTCGAACCGGTCGCCCGCATAGAGCACGCCGAAGCTCCCGTCGCTGAACCGGTTTGGCCGGTCGGTGCTGGCATGGGTAAAGGGCGCCATGAGATAGCTTGCGCCCGGACCGCCCACCCGCCGCTCCGGCGGGATGAGGTCGAGCCTTCCGATCGTCTCCATCAGCCGCGGATTGGTCTTCTGCTCGGCCGAAAGCAGAAGCGGCCAGTCGGCGGGATCGGCAATGTCCTCGAACAGGTCGATGGGTGGGAAGCGGCTGCGGATGATCCGCACCGCGCCCTTCCAGTCGATATGGGCAATCGGCAGGGTGTCGGGAGCGATCACCAGCTGCCCCGCTCCGCATCGAGATAGCGCCGCACCCGCATCAGGTCGGTCAGTTCGCCGCCGAGCATGACCGAGAGTGCCGAACTCCCGCCGAAGGCTTCGTTGGGCGCTTTGATCCAGCGATAGCCGCGCTCCGGCTCCCGGAAGATGATGCGCAGCGCCTTGTGGATGCCGATCAGGTTCGACAGCCTTGCCTTGCAGTCCCTGTCCATGCGGCCGAGCATCCCCGCCTTCCAGCGGCGATAGCTGCGCAGTGGCAGGTCGAGCAGGATGCTGGCCTGTTCATCGGTAATGTCCCAGCGGCTGAACAGGTTAACCGCTGCCCGGAACAGGGCGGCAGCCTCCTCATCGGTGATGGGGCTGGGCGCGAAATCCCGCGGGGCGGTATCGACTGGCTGCAAGAGCGACATGGCGGCAATCTCCATGTGGCACTATATTGGGCCTTCGATGCCAAATGGCAAGGGGGACTGTTTCAGAGGTCGTCCCGGATCGTGCCCCGCAGGGTCGAGGCCTCGTAATGTGTGCGAAAGAGGCCGCGTCGCTGCAGTTCCGGCACCACCGCCCGGCAGAAGGCTTCGATCGAGCCCGGGAAATAGGTGGGCGAGATCACGAAGCCGTCGCAGATCCCGCTTTCGAACATGGCCTGCATCTTGTCGGCGATGGTTTTCGGCGAGCCGACCAGTTCCACATCGATCTTTGATGCGGCCTGAGTGAGGTCGAGCTTCTCGCGCTCCATCCGCGCCCTGAGGTGATCGGCAACCCCCTGGATGCCCTGATTACCCTGGGCGCGGGTGAGGGTGTCGAAATCCTTGGCACCCGACAGGTCAGCGCCGAGATAGCTGGAATTGTTGGCAAGCGCGAGATCTGGGTCGATCAGCGACTCCAGCAGCGCCGCCTTGTCCTGGGCTTGGGCATCCGTCTCGCCGACCACCACCCGCATCTGTGGCATGATCAGGCAGTCATCCGGCGAGCGCCCGGCAGCGGCAAGCCGTGCGCGCATGTCCTGGGTGAAGGCCGCCAGTTCCGGTTCGGCGCCGCTCGGTGCAAAGATCAGCTCGGCAAAGCGTGCGGCAAAGTCACGCCCACGGGGCGAGGCGCCTGCCTGCATGATCACCGGATGTCCCTGGGGCGAGCGTGGTGAGGGCAGGGGGCCGCGGGTGCTGATCCGGCTGCCGCGGTAATTGGCATAGCGCACCTTGGCGGCATCCCCGAAGCGGCCCGATTCCTTGTCCAGGATGAACACATCCTCGTCCCAGCAGTCCCACAGGGCGAGGCAGGCCTCGACAACTTCCTCTGCCAGCGCATAGCGCTCATCCCGCGACGGGATCTTCTCCAGGCCGAAATTGCGCGCTTCGAGGTCGGTTGCCGAGGTGACCACATTCCACGCGACCCGCCCGCCGCTGATGATGTCCAGCGAGGCAAGCTGCCGGGCGATGGTGAAGGCTGGGATGAAGGTCGTGGACAGCGTCGCACCAAGGCCGAGATGCCGCGTCACCCGCGCCATCAGCGGCAGCACCATCATCGGATCGAGGAAGCTGATCTGGCCGCCCTTCTCGATATAGGTGGCGAAGCTTCCGCGATGGATGTCATACAGCCCCTGCAGGTCGGCGAAAAAGCAGCCGTCGAAGCAGGCCGCCTCCAGCACCTGTGCGATATGCTCGTAGCGCCGCGGATCGAGGATGTCGTGCAGTGTCGATTCGGGATGACGCCATCCGCCGGCATGGTTGGCCGTGGGGCCAGTCTTCAGATAGGCCAGCAGGTGGATCTTCCGTCGCGCCATGAGGGCGATACTCCCACAATCGGAAAGGCGGTCATCGTTGTTTGCAGCGTTGCAAGACCTGACCTTCGCTTTGTCCCAAACTCAAGGGCTATCTTTGTCACACTGTTGGGCAACCAGCACCGTTGCATCCCATCCTGTTGAATGCCGCTGTGGATTTTCGCATTGTCCAGGCGTATGGGAGTTTCTGCCTGCGCCGCGCTCGCTCCCGCCTTGGAATCAGACCCGAGCATCGAATGACCGCCGCCCGATCTCAGGCCACCGGCCGCCGGCTGACCCACGCCGAAATCCTGGGCATTGCCCTGCCCATCATGGCTTCGAACATTTCCGAGCCATTGCTGGGCGCCGTGGACACGGCGGTCATCGGCCAGATGCCGCAGCCCTATCTGCTTGGTGCGGTGGCGCTGGGCTCGTCGATCTTCAGCGTGCTGTTCTGGGGCTTCGGCTTCCTTCGCATGGGGACTACCGGCCTCACTGCCCAGGCCTTTGGCGCGGCCGATGTGGCTGAGCTTCGGGCCGTGCTGGGGCGTGCACTCCTGATTGCCGTCGCCTGCGGGTTCATGCTCGTCCTGCTCGCCCCGGTGATCGACGCCAACCTGTTCCGCATCATCGACGGCTCCGCCGACCTTGAGCGCGAGACACGCGCCTATGTGCTGATCCGCATCTGGGCAGCACCCTTCGCGCTCATGAACTATGCCTTCCTCGGCTGGTTCATCGGCCTTGGCAATACCCGCATTGCCTTTCTCCTGCAGGTGCTCCTGAACATCACCAACATCATCCTCGATGTCATCTTCGTCCTGGTCTTCGAGTGGGGCGTACCCGGCGTGGCAGCAGGGACGGTCATTGCGTCCGCAGTGGCCGCCGTGGCGGGACTTGCTATTGCCAGGCGGGAGCTCGTCCGGCGTGGCGGTCACTGGGATCTCGTCCGCCTGCGCGACATGGGGGCCTTGCGGCGGATGCTCGCGGTGAATGGCGACATCATGATCCGCTCCCTGCTGCTGGTCCTGTCCTTCGCCTTTTTCACCGCCCAGGGCGCACGCTTTGGCGACGTCACTCTCGCGGCCAATGGCGTGTTGATGATCTTCCTCAACATGTATGCCTATCTGCTTGACGGCTTTGCCTTTGCCGCCGAGGCGTTGACCGGCCGCTTCATCGGCGCCCGCGATCTCGGCCGCTTCCGCCAGGCGGTGCGCATGACGACCGTCTGGGCAGGGGGTGTGGGCATGGTGCTGGTATTGGTCACCCTGCTGATCGGTGATCGGGTGATTGACCTGCTGACTGTCAGTTCCGATGTTCGAGAGATGGCCCGCGTCTACCTGCCCTGGGCGGCGGCGGCACCAATCCTCGGTGTCTGGTGCTTCCAGCTCGACGGCATATTCATCGGCGCAACCCAGACTCGCGACATGCGCAACATGTCGCTCATCACCACCGCGATCTTCTTTGCCGCCTGGTGGCTGCTGCTGCCCTGGGGCAATCACGGGCTTTGGGCCACCCTGATGATCTTCTACCTCGCCCGGGCAGCAACGCTTCTTTCTCGCTATCCTGCCCTTGAGCGCGAGCGCTTTGCCCTGGCGGCGTCGGCGCGCTAGAAGGTGGCCCGAGCACGGCATTGTCGGGACGAGGAGAGAGCCATGGACGTTACGATCTATCACAATCCGAAATGCGGCACGTCGCGCAACGTGCTGGCCATGATCCGCGAAGCCGGTATTGAGCCCAAGGTTATCGAGTATCTGAAGACGCCGCCATCGCGCGCGACGATTGCCGACCTCGCGAAGCGCGCCGGCGTGCCCCTCCGCGAACTGATGCGCGAGAAGGGTACGCCCTATGCCGAGCATGGCCTCGACAATCCGGAGCTGACCGACGAGCACCTGCTCGATGCGATCGAGGCCCATCCCATCCTGCTCAACCGTCCCATCGTGGTGACGCCCAAGGGTGTGAGGCTCTGCCGTCCCGCCGAAACGGTGCGCGAACTGCTCCCGACCGACTGAGGCTGCGCGCCCGCTTGCCATTCGAGGGTGCGGACTTCGCCCGCTCGCAAGGAATGTCCCCTTTGTCCTGGAAGAGGTATATCTGCCGGTCGGCAAAAAGTCTTGTTGGCAAGATCTTGGGATAGTCAATATTTTCCTGCTGATTTCTTAATCGATTATCTGAAATATGGCGCTAACGCGCGGATAATTGTTTTCCGGCATCATCTCATGACTGTTGGAAGGTTGGCTGGCGGGTTGCCCGCTGCTAGCGCGCCCGAGCAGACAGGCAGCCTGTTCGCCGGCCGATTGTTGGTGACCAGCCGGCGCTGACACGCTGTCGGCGCCGGCTGCGTTAAGGGCCGCGTCAGTCATCGCACATGACCGCCGCCGTCGGCGGGCTTGCGGCGCATGTGGTGACGGAAGGAGGCGGTCCTGCCGCGTAGGTTCCGCATGGGCTGCTCAGGTGGATGGATGAGAGGATGATGGGATGCTCGTAAGGCTGGTGGTGCTTGCTGCCCTGTTCGGCTTTCTCTTTGGGTTCGATGAAGGCGTGATTGCCGGCGCACTCCACCTGATCCATCACGCCTTCCACATCTCTCCGACGGTTGAGGGCGTGATGACCGGGGCCGTGCCGCTCGGCGCCATCGCCGGCGCGGTGATTGCAGCGGTTATGTCCGACGCTCTGGGGCGACGGAAGGTTCTTGCCGCCTGCGCCATTCTCTTTGCCTTCGGGTCTCTTGCCAGCGCCCTGGCGACCGGCCCGCTGGTGCTCACCCTTGCGCGCATCCTGCTCGGAATCGCCATCGGAGCCTCCGCCATGGCCGCCCCGCAGTTCCTTGCCGAGCTTGCTCCGCCGCGCACCCGCGGCGCGGTGGTCTCGACCTTCCAGCTCATGATTACCATGGGCATCTTTTTCGCCTATCTGTCCGACATGTTGCTCGAGCCCCTCGGCCAGTGGCGGCTGATGCTCGCGGTCGGCATCATTCCGGCGCTGATTGCTTGGGCGGGGATTGCCCATTCGCCGGAAAGCCCGCGCTGGCTGGTCCTGCGCGGCCGCCACGACGAGGCGGCTGAGGTATTGACCCGCCTGCAGCCTGTCCTGGCGCCCACCGAGGTCGTCGCCACCATTGCCGAGATTCGCGACCGCGCCGAACGCCGTGGTCCCGAGCCCGGCTGGGCCGACGCGCTGAACCCTGGGCTGCGGCCACTCGTCATTTTCACCGTGATGGCCTTCATCTTGCAGCAGTTCAGCGGCATCAACGCGGTGATCTATTATGCGCCGCGCATCTTCGCCGAGGCCGGCTTCGAGGGGGCCACGACCCAGCTTGCCGCAACCGTTGGACTTGGCGCCATCAATGTGCTCATGACCCTGGTCGCCATGTGGGTGGTCGACCGGCTGGGGCGCCGCAAGCTGTTCCTCATCGGCTTTGCCGGCTGCTTTGCAAGCCTTGCGGTGATCGCCTGCTCGACACTGTCCGAGAGCCATCACACCGGCTATGTCACCGCCGTCTGCCTGATCCTCTACATGTCTTGCTTTGCCGTGAGCCTCGGGCCCCTGCCATGGCTCTTCATGGCGGAACTGTTCCCCCTGCGCTTCCGCAGCCGGGGCATGGCCATAGCCTCGATCGCCAACTGGTCGACCAATTTCGTGGTCGTGTCACTCTTCCCGGTGATGTTGGCTGCCATCGGCATCAGCGCCACCTTTGGCCTGTTCGCCGCCTGTTGCCTTCTTGGGTTCATCTATGCCTGGCGCAGCGCTCCCGAGACCAAGAATGTGTCGCTGGAGAATCTTGAGGCATCGCTCGCCCGGCAGGGGAGGGCGCAGCCGGCCTGAGGATGACCCCATGGTCGGATGAGCCGAGGGAACGGAGTGTGCGCCAGAGGCGGAGCATCAATTGGCCTGGCGACCGCCGCGCTGCGGCGGCTGGCGCAAGGCGATGGGTCGTCCATCCGCCGCCTTCAGCCCAGCGGGAAGGTCAGGGTGATCTTGAGCCCGTGATCCGACAGGCAGCGGGAAATCTCGCCGTTGAGCGAGCCCTTGACCGTGATCCGTGCCAGTTGACTGCCGAAACCTTCTGAGCCGAGCTCGATACCGGTCAGTTGGCTGCTTTCTTCCTGCCAGACGAGGGAAAAAATGTCCTCTTCCTGCTGGCATGTGATGCTGATCCGGCCGTCGGGATGGGCCAGGGCGCCGTACTTGGCCGCATTGGTGGCGAATTCATGCAGGATGAGGGCGAAGCTCGTCAGCCGGCTGTTGGCGATCTCGAGGTCCGGCCCCACGATCACCACCCGGTGTTCGCCACTGTCCTGCGCGATATAGGGCTGCGCCATGGTGATGATGAGCGTGTGCAGGGTGGTCGCCGATCCGGCGGTCGGATCGGCCAGCAGCACCGAGCTCGGCAGCGTCATCGTATGGGCGCGGGCGAGGGCTGCAAAGCGCGACTGGAGGTCTGCCACCAGCTTTTCCACTGTCTGCGCCTTGCGCGCGCTGAGGCTTACAAGGCCTGAGGACAGGGCGAACAGGTTCTTCACCCGGTGGTTCATCTCCCGCAAGAGCAGATCCTTCTGCTCCTCGTCGCGCTTCCGGCTGGTGATGTCCCTGGCGATCTTGGAAGCGCCCATCACCTGGCCGGACTGGTCGAAGATCGGCGAGACCGTGAGCGAGATTTCCACATCGGTGCCATCCTTGCGCCGGCGCACCGTCTCGAAATGGTCGATCCGCTCTCCGCGCCGGATGCGGTCGACGAGCGAATCCTCTTCCAACAGACGATCGGGCGGGAAGATAATGGTGATGTGCTCTCCGATGACCTCTTCCGCCGTATAGCCGAACAGCCGCTCTGCGCCCTGGTTCCAGCTGGTGATGAAGCCGTCGAGATCCTTGGCGATGATGGCATCGCTCGATGATTCAACGATCGCCGCCAGCCGCTGTGCTGCAAGGGCGGCCAGCATGTTGGGGCGATAGTGGCCGCCGGTTTCGTGCAGGAGGCAGATGGCGCCGTCGCCACGCCGCACTCGTCGCGGACCGGCGCGATATCGGCTACCACGTCGAGATGGGTGCCATCCCGGCGCTCGAGCAGCATGCGCTGGCCGCGGCGCTCGCTTCCCCGGGAGAGGGCCAGGGCGACGGGATTGTCGCTTTCGCCTGAGAACTGGCCAGATGCCGGCAGCCCCGATCGCGCCGCCAGCAGCCGCGCGCCGGTATACCGGGTCAGCAGCGCCCCGTGTCCCGGGTCAATACCCCACAGCCGGGCAGCGAGCCCGTTGTAATGAAGTATCGCTCCGTCTGCGGCACAGAGATAGGCCGCTGTTGGAAGAAGATCGAGCCACTGTCCGTTGCCGAGCCTGTTCAGCGCGCTGGATTGTGTGCTCATCGTTGGCGTTTCATGACGCGCAGACATCGACGGCTCCCGCCACGAAGGACAGTAGAGAACACACTTGGATTGCTACCAACAAGCACAGTTTCCGCATGAACGCCAGAGATCATTCGCCGCTGCCATTCGAGCGGCGAATGACAGCGGGCTCATGCCAGACCGGTGGGCTCCTTGGCGGGCTCCTTGCGGGTGATTCCGGCCAGCGCCAGGGTGCGGTCGAGCAGCTGTTCGTAGATGGGTTTGCCGCCAAGCCACTGGGCGACGAGATTCGCGGTGAGGCAGGTGATCATCAGGGCCAGCGTGACGTCATAGGCGCCGGTCAGCTCGAGGATCAGCACCATGCCCACGACCGGCGCGCGCACCGACGAGGTGAACAGGCCACCCATGGCGCAGATGGCGAAGGCCAGTGGCGGAATGTCGAGGCCGGGGGTGATGGCGGCGGCAATTTCACCGAAGGCCAGGCCGAAACTGGCCGCCAGCGCCAGGATCGGCGCAAAGATGCCGCCTGGCACGCCGGTCGAATAGCTTGCCACCATAGTGACGAAGCGGGCAACGCCGAGGAGCAGCATGACCGCGATCCCGGGATGGGCGGCCACCACTTCCTTGATGACGGTCTCCCCTCCGGTCACCGCCCAGGGCTGCAGGATTACCGTCGCGCCTACCACCAGGCCGACGATGGCCGGATAGACATAGGGGATGCGGATCTGCCAGCGATGGGCGGCATCCACCATGGTGAGGATTGCACGGTTGAGCAATACGCCGAGCGCGCCGAGGAACGCGCCCAGCAGCACGAAATGGGCGAGCAGGGCAAGCGGGATCTGCGGCACCGACAGGGCAAGGTCCGGGGCCACGCCCCCGATCACCTCGGTCATCACCGTCGACATGATCGCCGCCGCGATGACGCCCATATAGGTATTGAAGGTGTAGGGGAACTGCTTGCGGGTTTCCTCGATGACGAACAGCACGGCGGCCAGAGGCGCATTGAAGGCGCAGGCAAGTCCAGCCGCGGCGCCCGCAGCCAGGAGGCCGCGTCTCTGCAGGTCGCTGGCCTTTGCCCGTTCTGCCACGCCTTCTGCGACGGAGGCGCCGATATGGATGGTCGGGCCCTCGCGGCCAAGGACGAGCCCGGCGCCGATGGAGGCAAGCCCTGCGAAGAACTTCACCGGCAGCACTCGCTGCCAGCGTACCTCCCGCAGGCCCTCCATGGCGCCCTCGATTTCCTGCACGCCGCTGCCCCCTGCTTCCGGGGCGATCTTCTGCACCACGAACACCGCCGCGACCGTGCAGACCATGGTGATCAGGGCTGCTGCCACGACCAGCAGCGCTCCGTCAATATGGGTCGCCAGCCATTGCGGCCATTGCAGCGACCAGTCGATGGCCAGATGGAAGACCGAGCCGATGGAGCCGGCGCCGACACCGACACAGATGGCGAGCAGGACGTAACGGGCGTCGCTCGTGCGGAAAGACAACTCACTCTTGACCAAACCCCGGCCCCCAGCTTCCATCAGGTTGCAGACTGGGCGGAAGACTATCAATCCGTGACAGGAAATAAAACTGGATGCTGACGGAGGATGGCCGGGACTGACAGGATTGGGTGGGATGGACAGCAGGCTATGGCATCCGGGCGGCGCGATGACTAAGGTGCGCCTTGCGCCGGCTGTCGCTCATGCGGCCTGCCGTTAATGCCTTCCATCCGCCGGAGCCCGTCGGCTGTGAACGATGGATCATCGAGGAGGAAACTTGAAACAGGCGCAGCTTCAGAGGGAAGACGGGGTCGATCTGCCTCGCGACATGGCAGAGATATTCACAACCCGCCGCTCGGTGCGGGCTTTCCTGCCAACACCCGTCTCGCGCGAGCAGGTGGAGAACATTTTGGAGCTCGCCGCCCGCGCGCCGAGTGGCACCAATACCCAGCCGTGGCGGGTCTATGTGGTGGCCGGCGAGCCGCTTGCCCGCCTCAAGGCAAGGCTGCGCGCCGCCCATGATGATCCCTCGATTCCCATCGCCAGGGAATACGAGCACAGCCCCGGCCAGTGGTTCGAGCCCTATCTCAGTCGCCGTCGCAAGGTCGGCTGGGATCTTTACGGGCTGCTCGGCATCAGCCGCGGTGAGCGCGAGCGCATCCACGAGCAGCACGGCCGCAACTATGACCTCTTCGGCGCACCAGTCGGAATCTTCTGCTCTGTCGACCGGCGTCTCGAGAAGGGCAGCTGGATGGATTGCGGCATGTTCATCCAGAGCATCATGCTGGCCGCTCGCATCCATGGCCTGCATACCTGCCCGCAGGCGGCGCTTACCAACTACCCCTCCATCCTGCGCGAGGAACTCGGCATACCCGAGGAGGAGATCGCCCTCTGCGGCATAGCCCTGGGTTACGAGGACAAGTCCGCCGTCGAGAATGGCCTGCGCACCGAGCGCGAACCGGTGGAGGACTTCGCAACCTTCATGGGTCTCTGACGGCATGGGCCGTGATGCCTGTCGCCCCTTGCCATTGCTCTTGCGCGGGAGGATAAACATCGGAATTCCCGGCTATAAGTCCTCGTTTCGGATGCGCGGGGTCTTGCCAGAAGGCGCGGGATGCACGAGCGTAGCATCCAGCCAGGCCTTCCAGCCACGCGCATCCGTTACGCGCACGGCAATTCCACGTTACCAGGGCCGACGGCGTCGGTCGCATTGATGACGAACAGGGAAGTATGATGATTGAGAAGAAGCAATTCTACATCGATGGAAAATGGGTGGATCCGCAGGTTTCCCATGATTTCGATGTGATCGACCCTTCGACCGAGGAGCGCTGCGCGGTAATCAGCCTGGGCTCCGACGCCGATTGCGATCTGGCCGTTGCGGCCGCCAAGCGGGCCTTCGACAGCTGGTCGCAGACCCCGCCGGCTGAGCGTCTCGCCCTGGTTGAGAAGCTGCTCGAGATCTACAGGCGCCGCGCCGACGAAATGGCTGCCGCGATCAGCCTTGAAATGGGCGCCCCGATTGACATGGCCCTCCAGAGCCAGGTTGGATCGGGCACCTATCACATCACCAATTTCATCAACGCCTTCAAGGACTTCAAGTTCCTCCGTCCGCTTGGCGATCATGCCCCGAACGACCGCATCTCCATGGAGCCCATCGGCGTTGTCGGCCTGATCACCCCCTGGAACTGGCCGATGAACCAGGTGACCCTGAAGGTTGTACCCGCAGCTCTCGCTGGCTGCACCATGGTGCTGAAGCCGTCGGAAATCGCCCCGCTGTCGTCGCTGCTTTTTGCCGAGTACATGCACGAGGCTGGTTTCCCGGCCGGCGTCTTCAATCTGGTCAATGGCGACGGCCCCGGCGTCGGCACCCGTCTTGCCACCCATCCGGATGTCGAGATGATCAGCTTCACCGGCTCGACCCGCGCCGGCAAGCTCATCTCCAAGAATGCCGCCGAGACCCTCAAGCGCGTCGTGCTTGAGCTGGGCGGCAAGGGCGCCAACATCATCTTCGAGGATGCTGACGAGAATGCCGTGAAGCGTGGCGTCATCCACTGCTTCAACAATTCTGGTCAGAGCTGCAACGCTCCGACCCGCATGCTGGTCCAGAAGCCGATCTATGATCAGGCGGTGGAGACTGCCCGCGAGATCGCTGAGAAGACCGTCGTGGCCTCGGCTCACGAGCACGGCAAGCATATCGGCCCGGTCGTGTCGCAGATTCAGTTCGACAAGATTCAGGGCCTCATCCAGAAGGGTATCGACGAGGGAGCCCGCCTGGTTGCTGGTGGCCTCGGCCGTCCTGCCGGCCTCAATCGCGGCTACTACGTCCGCCCGACCGTCTTTGCCGATGTGCGCAACGACATGACCATCGCCCAGGAGGAAATCTTTGGCCCGGTCCTGTCGATCATCCCCTTCGAGACTGAAGAGGAAGCCATCGCCATTGCCAATGACACGGTCTACGGCCTCACCAACTATGTCCAGACCCAGGACGGCGCCAAGCGCAACCGCGTGGCCCTGCGCCTGAAGTCGGGCATGGTCGAGACCAACGGCAAGCCCCGCGCGCCCGGCTCGCCCTTCGGCGGCGTGAAGATGTCCGGCCGCGCCCGCGAGGGCGGCGTCTGGGGTCTGGAGGAATTCCTCGAGGCCAAGGCGATCTCCGGCTGGGACAACAGCAACGGCTGACCCAGGTCTCGCGCCTGACATTTCGACGGGTCTGCCTTCGGGCTGGCCCGTTTTCTTTTCTGCGCGTCGCAAACGCGGGAAGGGTTGCGCCACGGGCGGCGCCCCCTGCCGGCATTTCCTGTGCGGAATCTGGCAGAGCCGCGACGCGCCCGTAAGCTGCGGCCCGCGCTCGGTAAGCCATCTTGCGACTCTCTGCTGACCGCCCGTGCCGCTATCCGGCCTCCCAGGCTTGTACTCCGTGCCGGTGTTGCACTGCGTACAAATCATCTGTGAGCGGTCGATGACGTTGGCCGCAACCTTGACCGGTCATCTGTCAAAACCAAAAGCAGCCAATAACTTGCTCGGCATGCTGCACCTTTTGCTGTGCGTATGCTGCTTTGCAGCATGAAGCCGGATTGAATGCTGCTCGATTGCCACCAGGCTCCTGACATGGTATCGACTCATAATATCGGAACTTAAATTCCGATTATCGGAATGATCCAATGAGCGACACGGAACGGGACATGGCGGGGGCTGCCCCCAAGGGCGAGAGCCTGATGGTGCGCAAGGCGATCGCCGTGCTGCGCCTGTTCGCCGAGGATGTCGATTCCCTGGGGCTCCAGGAAGTCGTACAGGCGACCGGCTTTCCCAAGACCGTCTGCCACCGCCTGTTGTCGACCCTGGTGAGCGAGCGCTTCCTGGTCCGCTCGCCGGAGACCTCCCGCTATTCGCTCGGGCCCGATCTCATCATGTTCGCTCGTCGCGGCATTGGTCGCTCCAGGCTCCTCGCCGCCGCTGAGCCGGCTCTTGTGGAACTCGCCCGGCAGACCGGCGACGTCGCCATCCTGCATGTGCTCGACCATGGCACCGCACTGTGCATCAACCGCCGCGACGGCGACTATCCAATTCGCACCGCCGGCGTTCAGGTAGGGGGCAGGCTCCCCCTCCATTGCGGTGGCGGACCCATGGCGCTGCTCAGCTTCGCGCCGCCGGAAGTCATTCGCGAGGTGCTGCACCGGCCGCTCGAGGCCTGCACACCCCGCACCGTGACCGACCCCGCCGCCGTCATGCGCCGCATCGAGGAGGTGCGCAAGCGCGGCTACGCGGTCGGTGACCAGGACGCATTCGAATATGTGGTCGCCATCGGGGCCCCGATCATTCACGACGGCAAGCTCCTGGCAGCCCTCAGCGTGGGCGGCATCAAGCCGCGCTACGGCAAGAAACGCATCGCCGAGGTGGTGAAGATGACCCTGGCGGCCACCCGCGATGTTCTCGAACGCCTGCAGGGGGGAGGCCCCTCGGACTGATACCTGCGCGCAACGAGAAGAACAGCAGACGCAAAAGGGGAGGTAAACGATGAAACTGAAGTCACTCGCGCTCGCGACGGTCGCGATCCTTTCGGCGGCGGTAACCGCAGCCCATGCCCAGTTCTCCGATGACGTCATCAAGGTCGGCGTGCTCACCGACATGTCTGGTCCCTTCGCCGATGTGTCCGGAAACGGCTCGGTCGAGGCGGCCAAGATGGCCATCGAGAAACTCGGCGGCCAGATCGCCGGCAAGAAGGTCGAGCTGGTCTTTGCCGACCACCAGAACAAGGCCGATGTCGGCGCCCAGATCGCCCGCAAGTGGTTCGACGTCGATGGCGTGGATGTAATCCTCGACACGCCGAATTCGGCCGTGGCTCTGGCCGTCAACGAGATCGCCCGCGCAGCCGGCAAGCCGCTGATCATCTCCGGCGCCGCCGCATCTGATATCACCGGCTCCAAGTGCTCGCCGCTCACCGTCCACTGGACCTATGACACCTGGGCGCTCGCCAATACCACTGCCAATGCCATCATTGCCAATGGCGGCAAGGACTGGTTCTTCCTGACGGCCGACTATGCCTTCGGCCAGGCCATTCAGCGCGACGTCTCGGCGCTGGTCGAGGCCAATGGCGGCCAGGTCGTCGGCGCCGTCCGCCATCCGCTGAACACCTCCGACTTCAGCTCCTTCATTCTCCAGGCCCAGTCATCGCCGGCCCAGATCATCGGCCTCGCCAATGCCGGCGCCGACACCGCCAACTCCATCAAGCAGGCCGCCGAATTCGGCCTCACCGGCGACGGCAAGCAGCTCGCCGGCCTGCTCATCACCATTCCGGACATTCACGCCATCGGCCTGAAGGACGCCCAGGGCCTGCTATTTGCCGGCGCCTTCTACTGGAACCGCACGCCCGAGACCCGCGCCTTTTCGGAGGAACTTGCCCGGCGCAACAATGACATCCATCCCGACATGATCCAGGCCGGCGTCTACTCGTCGCTGCTGCATTATGCAAAGGCGGTGGAGAAGGCCGGCACCGATGACGGCGTCAAGGTTGTCGAGGCCATGAAGGAGATCCCGACCGACGATCCGCTCTTCGGCAAGGGCATGGTGCGCGCCGATGGCCGCAAGATCCACCCCATGTACCTGTTCCAGGTGAAGTCGCCCGAGCAGTCCAAGGAGCCGTGGGACTACTACAACGTCATCAACGAGGTGTCCGCCGAGGAAGCTTTCCGTCCCATGAAGGACGGCGGCTGTGAGCTCGTGAAGTGATCTGAACTGCCGGCGGCTCTCCTTTGGGGGGAGCCGCCTCGCCACGTCAACGCCCGGACAGGAACCATGAGCGCCGAAATACCATTCTCCAACATTGATCCTGCCGAACAGCGGCAGCAGTCTCTCGACCGGCTCCTCGACTATGTGGGGAACACCATCGGTCGCTATCATCCCTATTACCGCAAGCTGTTCCGCAAGCTGGGCATCGATCCAACCGCCCTGCGCAGCTATGACGATTTCCGTCGCATTCCGATCACCCGCAAGGCGGACATTGTCGAGAACCAGGCCGATTTCACCCTCATGCCCCGTTATCCGGGCGCAGGTGACACCCACGACGCCGAGGAGGCGTCGCCCGAGCTGATGGCGAAATACCGCGCCGCGGCGGCTGCCGGCAATTTCCGCGACATCTTCGGCATGCGTCCGGAGGAGGAGCGTGTGCGCGAGCAGTTCCTGCTCGACTGGCGTCCGATCCATTTCCAGATGTCCGGCGGCACCACTGGCAAGGCCGTGGTGACCGGCTATACCCACAGCGACCTGAACGAGCGTTTCTCCCGCTCCGGTGCCTGGTGGTACTCGCTCAATCCGGCCCTGCGCCAGGATGACAAGTGGCTCAACCTGCTGCCCGCGGCGCCGCATCTGGCAATCTATGCCACCATGCTGATCCCGCTCATGCAGGGTCAGCCCAATTTCAACACCTTCGGCGGCAAGGTCATGCCGACCGAAAGCTCCGTGGCCCTTGCAGCCGCCGACGAGTACAACGTCGTCATTGCCCTGCCATCCTATCTGATGCACTGGTTGCGCATCGCCGTGAAGATGCGCAGCGAGGGCCGTATCCCGGCGGTGAAGAGCTTCCGTGTCGCCTATTGCGTGGGCGAGCCGATTACCGAGGCCTACCTTTCGCTGCTCAAGCAGCTCTTTGCCGAGCTTGGCTCCGACAATGTGATCGTCGTCGAGGGCATGAGCTCGACCGAGTTGCGCACCGGCGGCTTCTATGAATGCGCCGAGGGCTCGAAGTTGCATTTCGACCCCGCCGGTTTCTTCGCCGAGATCCTCGACCCGGACACCCTCGAGCCGGTCGAGCCCGGCCAGCCTGGCGTCTTCGTCTGGAGTCACATCGGCTGGCACGGCACCGCCATCCTCCGCTACTGGACCGGCGACTATGTCTCCGGAGGGCTGCAATGGGGTACCTGCCCCCATTGCGGCCACACCATCCCGCGCCTGATCACCCCCATCTGGCGGGCTGAGAAGGACGAGATGAAGATCCGAGGCACCCGTGTCGAGGCGGTGCGCCTGCTCGATGCCGTGCGCGGCGCCGACGGCGTGAACACCTTCCAGATCATCGTGCGCAAGGCAGACCCTGCGGATCCCTTCTCCCGCGATTTCATCGACGTGACCGTGTCAGCCCAACCCGGCATGGACGAGGCGACGGTTGCCGAGAATGTCCGCCTCAATGTGCTGAAGGAGACCGAGCTGACCCCCGATGCCATCTCCTTTGCCAGCGCCCCCGAGGTCGAACAGCGGCTGTTTGCCAAGAAGCTGAAGGCCGAATGGCTGATCGACCAGCGTCCCAACCCGAATGCCTGAGCGGAGCATGTCCATGTCCATTGTATTCTATGATGCCGGTCTGTCGCCTTTCGCGCAGAAGGTGAAGATGGGCCTGATCGAGAAGGGCCTTGACTTCGACCATCGCCGTCCTGACCTCGGCGATCCCACTCCCGACTTTCTGGCCGCAAGTCCCCGCCGTGAGGTTCCGGCGCTGGTTGACGGCGATCTGACGGTCTTCGACTCGACCATCATCCTGGAATATCTCGATGACAGATATCCGCAGAATCCGCTTCGTCCGGCCGATGCTGCCGACCGGGCCCGGGTGCGCATGATCGAGGAGATCTGCGACAGCCAGCTTGAGGCCATCATTTTCGGCATGACCGAAGTCATCGCTTTCAAGCGCGCAAGCGGAGATCTGGCAGAGCAGATCCTTGGCCGCGGTCGGGCCGATGCAACCGAACTGGTGAAGTGGCTCGAGCGCCAGCTCGGCGACCGGGAGTGGTTTAATGGCGAGAGCTTCGGCTTCGGCGATATCGCCGTGCTGCCCTATCTCCAGACCCTGAACCTCTACAAGCTCGGACCGGCGGCCGACAGCCCGCTCGCCGACTGGTTCCGGCGCGCCTCCGCCCGCGGCAGCTTCCAGCGTTGCATTGCCGATGCCAAGGCCGAAGTCGCCGCCTTCAAGGAGTCGGTGCAGAAGGTCCAGTCCGGCAAGTGGCCGCGCCAGTACCGTGATCATCGCCTGGACTGGTTCGTCCGCGCCGGTGGCGTGGCGATCGTTCTGGAAGGCCTTGCCGCCGGAACCATCCGCCTCACCCATCTTCCTGCCTGACCTTGGGAGCACGAGCCATGAAAGCCATTGTCTGCAAGGAATTCGGTCCGCTGGAGAATGTCGGGTACATCGACATTCCCGATCCGGTGCCGGGGCCCAAGCAGGTGCTCGTGAAGATCCGCGTGTCATCCGTGGGCTTCATGGACACCCTGATGATCGAGGGGCGCTATCAGTTGAAGCCGCCATTGCCCTATATTCCGGGCGCCTGCGGTGCTGGCGACGTAGTGGCGATAGGCAGCGAGGTCACCAGCGTCAAGGTCGGTGACCGGGTGTCGTTCCTCAACTATTACGGCGCCTTTGCCGAGATGATCGCGACCGACGAGCACACCTGCGTCGTGCTGCCCGATCACATGGACTACGAGCAGGCGGCGACCTACCGTCTGTCCTATTCTCCGGCCTATCTCGCCCTCAAGTACCGCGCCAATCTCAAGCCCGGCGAAACCTTCGTCATCACCGGCGCCTCGGGCGGCGTGGGGCTCGCGGCCATCCGACTTGCCAAGAACATGGGCGCGCGCGTCATCGGCGTGATTGGTCGTGAGGAGAAGCGCGACATCGTCCGGGAAACTGGTGCCGACGAGGTCATCAACTACAACACCCAGGACCTGCGCGAGACCATCCTGGCTCTCACCAACGGGCGGGGCGCCGATGTGATCCTCGACGTGGTCGGCGGCGATGTCTTCGACACCTGCATGCGTTGCGTTGCCCGTCTCGGCCGGGTCATCGTCATGGGGTTCACCAGCGGCCGCATTTCGGAGGTGAAGGTCAATCGCCTGCTGCTCAAGAACTGCTCGATCCACGGCGTCTGGCTGGGTGACTGGATGACCAATGACATCGAGGGCTTCCGCCGCATGAACGGGGAGCTTCTGGAACTGGCGGCGCAGGGCAAGATCCCGACGCTCATTTCCGAACGCTTCGCCTTGCAGGATGTCGTCAAAGCAATGAGACTGCTCTTGTCGCGCGAAACGGTCGGCAAGATCGTCATACAGAATACCTGAACGGGAGAGACGCATGGCTGGGAACGTTTATATCCTCGGCGGTTGGCAGACAGATTTTGCCCAGAACTGGACCCGGGAAGGGCTCACCATCTTTGACATGATGGCCGAGACCACCCTCAACGCGATGGATGCGGCCAAGGTTGATCCGGCGGACATCGAGGTCGCCCATGTTGGCAATTTCGCCGGCGAGCTTTACTGCGACCAGGGTCATCTCGGTGGCATGTTCACAGCGATTGATCCGAAATTCGTGAGCCTTCCCACCATGCGTCACGAGGCGGCCTGTGCCTCCGGCAGCATGGCGGCGCTTTCCGCCATGGCGGATATCGAGTCCGGCCGCTATGACCTTGCCTGCGTGCTGGGCGTCGAGCTCATGCGCTCGGTGCCAGGCGACGAGGCAACCAGGATCCTCGGCACTGCCGCCTGGACCGGTCGTGAGGCCCAGGAAGCGCGTTATGTTTGGCCCCATCTTTTCAACCGGCTGGCCGAGGAATATGGCGAGCGCTACGGCATCAGGCACGAGCATCTCGGCCGCATTGCCGAGATCAACATGGCCAATGGTCGACGCAATCCCAATGCCCAGACCCGCAAGTGGGTGTTCACCGAGAAGTCCTTCGCCGAGGACGACGAGGCCAATCCGGTCATCGACGGCATGCTCCGGCGCAATGACTGCGGTCAGGTGAGCGACGGTGCCGCGGCGATCTTCCTTGCCTCCGAGAAGGCTGCCCGCCGTCATGCCGATCGTCTGGGCATCGCGCTCGAGGACATCCCGGTGATCAAGGGCTGGGGGCACCGCACCGGTCCCATGCGCCTGCAGGACAAGCTCGACTACAGCCGCAATGCCGATTACATCCTGCCCCATGTGAAGGCGACCGTGGACGATGCTTTCCGTCGCGCCGGCATCGGTAGCGTCTTCGATGTCGACGGCTTGGAGATCCACGACTGCTTCTCGGCCACCGAATACATGGCCATCGACCATTTCGGCATCACTGCGCCCGGCGAAAGCTGGAAGGCGATCGAGGAGGGCTGGATCGAGATCGGCGGCCGCATCCCGATCAATCCCAGCGGCGGCCTGATCGGCCTCGGCCATCCGGTGGGCGCGACCGGTGTGCGCCAGCTCCTGGACTGCTACAAGCAGGTGACTGGCACCGCTGGCGACTACCAGATCGAAGGCGCGCGCAATTTCGCCACCCTCAATGTCGGCGGCTCGGCGACTACCACCGCGAGCTTCGTTGTCGGCAGACACTGACAATCAGTCCCACAGCCGGTGGCCCAATGGGCGGCCGGCATCCTGCCCAGCGATCCAACCCAGAGCGAGCGCGGGAGCACCTGCACCCGTGCCGCTGCTTGGCGCCCATGGAGCTTGCCTCATGTACCGCGACGACAATCCCTATTCCCCGGCGCGCCTTGCCGATCGGGCCGAGATCCAGGACGTGATGTTCAGATGGTGTCGGGCCATCGACCGCCTCGACTATGAGGCGATCCGCGAGGTCTTTCACCCCGACGCCATCGACTATCACGGCGCCTATCAGGGTGGCGTGGACGGACTCATCGAATGGATCCGCGACCGCCACCGGCCCATTCCCTTTTCCATGCATCTGGTCGGGAATCTGCTGATCGAGTTCACCGGGCCGGACGATGCCATGGTCGAGACCTACTGCCTCGCCATGCAGCGCTATCCGGCAAGCGGTCGCACAGCCCTGACCGGCCTGGTGGGTGACATGCCCGCCAATGACAGCTGGGCATCCGACCTGATCGTGCCGGCCCGCTATGTCGATCATTTCCGCCGCATTGACGGCCGCTGGCGCATCCAGACCCGCCATGTCGCCTTCGACTCGGTAATGCTGGTCGATGCCCCCGGTGCCGGGCCGCTCGATTCCGACCGTCTCGAGCTTGGTCGCCGTGACCGGCAGGACGTGATCTACAGGATGCGCGAGACCGCCGGGCTCGAGTAAAGACAGGGTTCACGGGTGGGAGCACTTCCGGCGCCCGTCGGATGCCCTGAGCCATGTGGATTGCGCGGTCTGTTCCGCGCAATTTGCGTTCCCGCATTGCATTTTTCCGCAAGCCTCGCGAACCTTGTAGACACATCATCAACAAGGAGGATGCGGTATGGAATTCGAGAACAAGGTCGCCATCGTCACCGGGGGTGCGAGCGGCATCGGCGAGGCGACCGTGCGGGCGTTCATACGCGAGGGCGCCAGGGTGGTCATCGCCGATTTCTCGGACAAGGGGGAGGGGCTTGCCGCCGAGCTGAATGCCAGCGGCGGCAATCGGGCAGCGTTCATCAGGACCGACGTCACTGACACGAAGTCGGTGCAGGCCATGATCCAGAAGACGGTCGACCGCTTCGGCCGGCTCGACATTCTCTTCGCCAATGCCGGCATTGCCGCCGACGGACCTATCGTCGAGCTCGACGAGATGGCCTGGCAGCGCACCATCGACGTGAACCTCACTGGGGTCTATCTCTGCGATAAATACGCCATCACCCAGATGCTGAAGCAGGGCACCGGCGGGGTGATCGTGAATTGCGGCTCGATTTTGAGCCATGTCGGCAAGCGCAATGTCACCGCCTATACCTCCGCCAAGGGCGGCGTCAAGCTGCTGACCCAGTCGCTCGCCGTCGAATATGGCGCCCGCAATATTCGGGTAAATGCCGTCTGTCCGGGCTATATCGACACGCCGCTCCTCAACCACGTGCCTCCTGAGGGCAAGCAGGCGCTCGCCGCGCTGCATCCCATTGGCCGCCTCGGCCGCCCGGGGGAGGTGGCCAATGCCGTCCTCTTCCTAGCGAGCGACCGCGCCTCCTTCGTCACCGGATCGTGTCTCATGGTCGACGGCGGCTATACGGCGCAATAGGCCCTAGCCGGCCGGTCGGGACCGTCCCGCGATCGCCGGGCCCGTCAGGCCTTGCGGTCGCGCTGGACGATGATGCTGATCAGGGCCAGCAGCCCTGAGCCCACCATCAGCACGAAGGACACCGCATTGAGCACCGGGGTTGATCCGACCTTGGCGATCCGGTCATACATGGTGATGGTCAGCGGCGCTTCCGAACCCACCAGCATGAGCGTCGTGTTGAAATTCTCGAAGGACACGAGAAAGGCCACGATGAAGGCCGAGATCAGCGCTGGTGCCAGATAGGGCAGGGTGATGGTGCGCAGTACCCGCCCCCGGCTCGCCCCGAGATTGAGGGCCGCTTCTTCCAGCGCCGGATCGAACTTCTTGAGCCGTGCCGCGATCACCAGCGAGGTGAGCGTCGTCAGGAACGAGAACTGGCCGAGCACCACCAGCGGCAGGCCGGGTCGCAGCATCCCCCAGTCCCAGCCGATGGTTTCCTCGACGCCATTGGCGATCATGCTGGCAAAGACCAGGATCGAGATGCCAAGGATCACGCCCGGGATGACCAGCGGCACCACCATCAGCACGAACAGGTAGCGCTTGCCCGGAAAGTCATGTCGCTCGAACAGGAAGGCATTGGTCGTTCCGACGAAGACCGACAGCGCGGAGACGGCAACGCCCACCTTTGCCGAGGTCCACATCGAAGCGAGCAGCCGGCGGTCGTGCAGCAGGCCGATCATCGGCTCCTTGTCGCTGAAGAACCAGGCCAGCGTCCAGCCCTTCCAAGGCATGGAGGGGAACAGCGAGTCATTGAAGGCAAAGACCCCCGCCACCACCAGCGGGGCGGCGAGATAGAGGAAGAAGGCTGCCATGTAGCCCTGGTAGAGGCGGCGCAGCAGCGGCGATTGGGGTTCGGCGACGTTCATGTCAGTGCCTCGCCACCGTTGAACCGAGGCTCTGCCCCGTAAGCTTCAGGCCAAGCCACACGACCACCGAGGTGAAGGCGAGCAACAGCATGCCGAAGGTCGCCCCAGCCTCCCAGTTGTAGCGGGTGATGAACTGGTTGTAGATCTGCTCCGTGAACCACATGCTGTTCTTGCCGCCGAGCAATACCGGTGTCAGATAGCTGCCGGCTGCCAGCATGAAGACGATGATGCAGCCGGCAACGATCCCCGGCATGGCATAGGGAATGACGATCCGGCGAAGTACCGTGAGCCGGCTGCCGCCCAGGTTGAGGCCGGCCTCGATGAGGCTGTTGTCCATGCTGTCGAGGGTCGAGACCAGTGGCACGATCATGAACAGCACGACCGTGTAGACGAGCCCCATGACGATCGTGGCATCGTTGTAGAGCAGTTCTACTGGCCCGGAGGTGATCCCCAGCGCCTGAAGCGTGACCGAGATCACGCCGGTCTCGCGCAGGAGGATGATCCAGCCGAAGGCGCGCACCAGGTCGCTTACCCACAGGGGAACGAGGCACAGCAGGAACAGCGCCGTGCGGCTGCGCCGGCCGGCGACCTTGGCGATGTAATAGGCGACGGGAAAGCCAATCAGCAGCGCCAGTGCCGTCACCAGGATGGAGATCACCGCCGTGCGCAGCAGCGTGTTCCAGTAGATCGGCTCCTTGAGGAAATCGATATAGTTGCCGATGCCGAACGTATATTGCATCGGCCCGATCTTCTCCCGCAACGAGACGCCGAGTATGCCGATCTGCGGCAGGATGATCAAAAGACCGATCCACATTGCGAAGGGGGCGAACAGCAGGAACAGCGACAGGCGTCGCGCGTCGCGGTTGGTCATGCCGCCCCCTTCCTGCGGAAGCACCATGTCCTCTCCGGAAGCCAGTCGATGGCAACGCGGCTGCCGGTCTCTGGCGCTGAAAGCCCATCGGCGGCGGCGCGCCCGTCGACCTCGATGAGGCCCACTGCCGTATTGACCAGAAGCCGGCTGTTGGCGCCATTGAACAGCAGGTTCTCGAGCGTGCCTGCAATGCGGTTGCGCTCTTCGTCGCCATCGTCGCCTGCAAGCCTCAGGGACTCGGGCCTGACGAAGACCTCGACCTCATCCCCCGGCGAGACTGCTTCACCGGCGCGGGCAATGATCCTGGTGCCGTCTGCCAGCTCGACCAGCTGATGCTCGCCGCGCCGCTCCCCGGCCCGTCCCGGCCAGCGGTTGCTGTCGCCAACGAAGCCAGCGACGAAGCCGCTCGTCGGCCGGTGATAGAGTTCCTGCGGCGTGCCCACCTGCTCGAAGCGGCCGGCATTCATCACCGCCACCTGGTCCGACATGACCAGCGCCTCCGACTGGTCATGGGTAATGTAGAGGAAAGTGGTCTCGAACTGATGTTGCAGCAGCTTGAGCTCGATCTTCATGTGTTCGCGCAGTTTGAGATCGAGCGCCCCCAGCGGCTCGTCCAGCAGCAGCACGTCAGGTTCGAGTACCATGCAGCGGGCAATCGCCACGCGCTGCTTCTGCCCCCCAGACAGCTGTGTCACCTGCTTGTCGGCGGCATCTGGCAGGCCGACGCGGGCGAGCACCGCTTTCACCTTGCGCTCGCATTCCGCCCGGCTCTCGCCCCGGCAGCGCAGGCCATAGGCGATGTTCTCACCCACTGTCATCATCGGAAACAGGGCGAGGTGCTGGAACACCATCTTCACATTGCGCTTGTTGGGCGGCGTGTTGACGACCGACTGCCCCTTGAGCCGGATGTCACCGGATGTCGGCTCCTCGAAGCCGGCGATCATGCGCATGAGGGTGGTCTTGCCGCATCCCGAGGGACCGAGGATCGAGAAGAATGACCCTCTCGGCACATTGAGCGAGACACCGGCAACGGCGGTCAGCGGCCCGAAACGCTTGGTGACATCGACGCATTCGAGATCGAACATCCATCCCCCAGAGGCCGGACGCCGCAAGCGCTTCGCCCGGCAAGGCAATTCCTACATCACAATCCAGGCCGCATGACGGTCGCACCGTCATGCTGGCACGTCAATTGGCGGCCTTGATGCGCTCGAGGACTTCGCCCTCGATGTCCTCGACGCCAGGCAGGATCCGTGCCGCCCACTTGATGTTTTCAATATCTGCAGGCTTGTAGGCGCGCTCGACCGCCGCCCGCTTGTCGGCAGGCATAAGCGAGACGCCGTCCTTCACCGCTGTGGTGGCGCCGGAGGAGGCTGCCATCAGCGGCACGATTTCCGGCTCCAGCACGAAATTGATCCATTTGTAGGCGGCATCATCCGCCTGGCCCTTCCTTGGCAGGGCGAAGCTGTCGATCCAGCCAAGCGCCCCCGTGGCCGGCGGCACGAAGACGATGTTCGGGTTCTGGCTGCCAAGTCGGAAGGCGGTGGAATCCCATGTCTCTGCCGCCACGACCTCGCCTGACAGCATCAGCGCCGAGAGGTCATCGCCGCCCGTCCAGTAGGCCTTCACATTGGGCTTGCAGGCGATGAGATAGTCGCCGACCTTGTTCATGAGTTCCTTGTACTTTGCCAGGTCCCCATAGGAGGCAAAGGGATCCTCGCCCATGGCGAAGGCCATGCCGACCAGGATCGAGCGCCTGAGGCGCATAGAGGTCTTGCCCTTGTATTTCTCGTCGCACAGATCGGTCCAGGTCTTCACGTCCGGTGCTTTGGTGATGTCCACCATGATGCCGGAGGCGCCCCACTGATGCGGCACCGCATAGACCTCGCCATTGAGGGTGGTGTCGGCCTTGACCCGCTCGAGGATGGTCGGATCGAACCGGTCGAGATTGATCTTCGACAGGTCGAGCGGCTTGTATATGCCGAACTCCTCCTGCGCCGCCGCCACCCGGTTGAAGCCCGGCTGCGCGAGGTCGAAGCCTGCCCCGCCCGTCGCCCGGAGCTTGGCGATCATCTCCTCGTTGTTGGAATAGGTGACCTCGACCTTGATGTCGGGATAGCGTTCCTCGAACCGCCGAATGACCTCCTCGGGCGCATAGTTGCCCCAGGTGAGCAGGCGCAGGGTTTCGGCCTGGGCCATGCCGCTGAACAGGGGGGCCACCAGGGCGGCAGTGACGAGTGTCCTGATGAGTCTGCGCATTGTTCGCTCCGGTTGACAGGCCCGCGGACCATTGATCGACGAATGCGGACCGGGCGCCGGCAGGGGCGCCCGGCAAATCAGCCGCGCTGTTAATTGGCGGTGGCTGCCTGGATCTTCTCGAGCGCCTTGCCTTCCATGTCCTCGAGGCCGGGCGGGATATTCGCGAAGAACTTGAGGTTGGCGATGTCTTCCGGCTTGAAGGCCGCCTTCACCGCCGCCCGCTTGTCTTCCGGCATGAGATCGATGCCGTTCTTCACGGCCACCACGGCGCCGCTCTTGGCCGACATCAGCGGCACGATATCCGGCTGCATAACGAAGTTGATCCACTTGTAGGCGGCATCGTCTGCCTCGCCCTTGCGCGGCAGGGCGAATGTGTCGATCCAGGCGAGCGCCCCCGTCTCCGGCGGCACGAAGACGATGTTCTGGTTCTGGCCGAACAGCCGGTAGGCGGTGGAGTCCCAGGTTTCCGAGGCCACGATCTCGCCCGAAAGCATCAGCGCCGAGAGGTCGTCGCCGCCCTTCCAGTAGGCCTTGACGATATCCTTGCACGCGATGAGCTTGTCAGCCACTTCGTCCAGGATCTTCTGGTATTCTTCCGGATTGTTGTAGGCCGCGAACGGGTCCTTGCCCATGGCGAAGGCCATGCCGAGCAGGATCGTGCGCCGGAGGCGCATCGAGGTCTTGCCCTTGTATTTCTCGTCGCACAGATCGGCCCAGCTCTTGATCTCCGGCGCCTTGGACTTGTCGACCATGATGCCCGAGGTGCCCCACTGATGCGGCACGGCATAGACCTCGCCGTCGATGGTGGTATTGGCCTTGACGCCGTCCACCAGCTTCTCGTCGAACCCCGAAAGATCGATCTTGGACAGATCAATCGGCTTGTAGATGTTGTATTCCTTCTGCGCCGCGAAGATGCGGTCGTGGCTCGGCTGCACGAGGTCGAAGCCGGCGCCGCCCGTGGCGCGGAGCTTCGCGACCATCTCCTCATTGTTGGAGAAGGTCACCTCGACCTTGATGTCCGGATACTTCTCCTCGAATTTCTTGATGACTTCCTCGGGCGCATAATTGCCCCAGGTCAGCAGACGCAGGGTTTCCGCCTGCGCGGTGCCTGTCATGAGGGCGCCAAGCAGCACCCCCAGTGCGAGATAGGTCCGTCGTGATTTTCCCATAGAACGCCCCTCCCTTAATGCCTTTTGGATCGGTGCCGATCGGTCAGCTCTGTGGCGCCAGGCTCACTGGTAACCTAGACGCTAAGGGGAATTGGCATCCAGCTATAGGTCCATTCTATCTGCTGTTAGATGCCAATTAAAGGCGCGTTACACATTGCGGCTGTCCCGCCACCGGTAATAGGTGACGGAGGGAGCAAGGAACCATGGCCAGCCGTAGTAGAGCGGCCGGGTCTGGAACTTGGCATATTCGAGGGCGGTGTGGCCTTCTGACAGGCCAAGCACCTGCTGGCCGACCTTGGTGCCGAGATAGCCGGCCATGCCCACGCCCGAGCCGCAATAGCCCATGGCATAATAGATCCCGTCATGCTTGCCGGCATGGGCGAGCGTGTCGAACGTATAGGCGACGAAGCCCATCCAGGTATGGGTAACCTTCACGCCGGCCAGCTCCGGGAACAGCCGCACCAGCTCGTCGCGCAGCTTGACCGCGCTCTTCATGGGGTCGGTTTCGCCCTGGCTCACGCGGCCGCCGAAGATTACCCGCCGCCGGTCAGGGGACAGGCGGTAGTAATAGACGACCATGCGCGTATCCGACACGATCCGGTCGGTCGGGAACAGCCGGTCGACTAGGGCTGGGTCGAGTTCCTCGGTGGCGATGACGTAGCTGCCGATGGGAATGACCCGGCGCTGCAGCCAGGGCGTTGTCTTGCCCGTATAGCCGTTCGTTGCCACCACGACGTCCCGCGCTATGACAGTCCCGCGCGCCGTCGTCACCCGGAAGCCCGTTCCCTCCCGGTCGATCCCGGTGACGGGGCAATGAGTGGCGACCTGGGCACCCGCTTCGATGGCCCGGTCGAGCATGCCCTTGTGCAGCAGCCCCGGATCAACCGACGCATGCCGCGGATAGACGACGCCGCCGTAATAGGCGTCTGTGCCCAACTCCCGCTTCTGCTCGGCGCGGGAAATCACGAAACCATCGGTCTCGAGCCCCTTGGGCTCATTGGCGAGTGCCTGCGTTAGCCGCTTGAAGGCCGGCTCGTTGTGGGCGGCATGGAAGCGGCCGACCACCTTGAAATTGCAGTCGATCTTCTCGGTGGCGATGAAGTCGCCGATCCATTTCAGCGAGTTGCGCCCTTCGGTCAGGATCGCACGCGCCATGTGCTCGCCATGGCGCTTGGCAAGCTCGGCAAAGCCCGGCTTGATGCTGGTCGAGATCTGACCGCCATTGCGGGTGCTGCAGCCCCAGCCCGCATCCTCCGCATCGAAGATGAGCGTCGAGCGCCCGCCGCGGGCCGTCTGCAGGGCGGCGGCAAGCCCGGTATAGCCCGAGCCGATCACGGCGACATCGACCGACTTCGGCAGTTCGAAGACCGGAAGCGACGGTCGCGGCGTCGTTTCCCACCAGTAGGGTGTCTGCTTGATGCCGGGGGCGAACAGCGTGTCGGAGCTCATGATAGTCCCGCAAGGAAGGCGCGTGATGGAAAATCCCGAAGCGAGATGACATCGATTCGGTCGCCATGGCCATGAGCAAGCTCAGGCCAGGTGGATAAGACCACGTCTATTCCAGCTCGCTGACCTTGTATTGTGAGCGCGCCAGCCATTCCGGGTCAATCTCGATGCCCCAGCCCGGCGTGTCGTCAAAGGAGACACAACCGTCCTCGACCCTGTAGGGATCGGTGCGGAACAGGCCATACTGCCAGGGATAGTAATCGGGCCCCTCGATCGACAGCTCGAGATAGGGTCCGGCATTGGGCAGCGCTCGAAGCACATGCATAGTGAACAGGGTGACGAGCGAAAGGTTCGCCGCGTGGGGCGTGACCGGAAGGCCAGCGGCCTCGGCCATGCGGGCGATCTGCAGGGTACGGGCAACGCCGCCGGCATAAAGCACGTCCGGCTGCACCACGTCCACCGCCGGCATCTCGATCATCCGCTTCCAGATCCTGAGGTCGGAATCCTGCTCACCGCCGGTCACGTCCAGCGACAGCGCATCACGCACCTGCTTGGTCTGCTCCAGTTCCCAGTAGGGGCAAGGCTCCTCGAAATGGACCACGCCGTGATCTTCGAGCAATCGGCCGAGCTCGATGGCCTTGGCCGGCGAATAGCAGCTGTTGCCGTCAACCAGCAACGTCGCGTCATCCCCCAGCCGCTTGCGCACGGCGGGCACGATTGCCTCGCTGCGGCCTGGCCACTCGTCTTGGTCGCGGCCCGCTTCGGCACCCACCCGGAACTTGAACGCATCGAAGCCGAACTGGTCGCGCAGGCGATCGAAACGCTCCGCCTCGTCCTCCGGCGTGATGTCGCGCTTCATTGATGAGGCATAGCAGCGGAGCTTGCCCGGCGTGCCGCCAAGCAGGGCGACCACCGGCTTGCCTGCATGCTTGCCCCTGAGATCCCAGATCGCGGTGTCCAGTCCGCCGATGGCGCGACGGATATATGAGCCTGGGAACTTGAGCTCCTTCTCCTCGATCCGGTTCGCCAGGTCGTCGAGATCGGTCGTGTCGACCCCCAGCGACCAGGGAGCGATCTGACGGTGCAGGATCTCGCAGGTGATGTCGGAATTATAGGTCGAGACCTGACCCCAGCCCTGCGCGCCGGTTTCGTCAGTGATGCGCACGAAGCCCACATACCGTGTGCAGAAGGTCTCTATACGGTGGATTTTCATAAAGCAGTCCTCGGTCGCCAACCGGCCAGATAGCAGTGTGTCTCCTTCTTGCTGCGGAATTGGACTTTGCAGTAAGGTCCGTTCTCAAGAAAGAAGAAGTCCAATTGGGAGGGTCTGCCCATGGTGAAGTACCGCGGTGGCGCCTTGCTTCCCGGTCTGACCGTTGACCGGCACTCGGCCACGCCGCTCGTGGTCCAGCTCACCTATGCGCTTCGCGAAGCCATTCTGACCGGCCGGATTGCCGCCGGATCGCGTCTGCCGTCGAGCCGCACCCTGGCCGCGGATCTGGGTCTGTCGCGCACCACGACCGTGGCCGTCTATGACCAGCTGACCGCCGAGGGCCTGATCGAATCCCGGGTCGGAGCAGGCGCATTCGTGAGTCAGCAGGTCAATGTGGTGGCAGCCGCCAACGCGGATGAGCCCGATGAGGCCGAGGAGCGGAAGCCCGCCCGTCTCGCGCGGGTGGCTACGCGCGCCGCCGAGCAGTTCCTGCCGCGTCTGCCGCATCCCCCCGATTACCGCGCCTTCATCACCGGCATGCCGGCACTGGAGGCTTTCCCGGTCAATCTCTGGGCAAGGCTCACGGCCCGTTGCTGGCGCGGCGCCCGGGCGCATACCCTGGGCTATCCGGAGCCGGCAGGCCTCATGGCCCTGAGGCGGGCGGTGGCCAACCATCTCAGGCTCAATCGCGGCATTTATTGCGAGCCGAGCGATATCTTTATTGTCAACGGCGCCCAGGATGCCTTTAACCGCATCGGCAACATCCTTCTCGATCCTGGCGACGAGGTGTGGTTCGAGAACCCGGGGGCGATCGGCGCCCGCAATGGCCTTCTGGCGGCGGGTGCCCGCCTGGTGCCGGTCCCGATCGACGGGGAGGGGATCAGCGTCGCCGAGGGGCTTGCCCTCGCGCCCGATTTCCGCCTCGCTTTCGTGACCCCGTCGCACCAGCACCCCACCGGTGTGACCATGTCGCTTGCCCGTCGCTTCGAGCTGCTGCAGGCCGCCGAACAGGCCGACGCCTGGATCATCGAGGATGATTACGACGGCGAATTCTACTATTCCGGCCGCCCGCCTCCGACCCTCAAGAGCATCGACAAGACTGGCAGGGTGATCTATGTGGGCACCTTCAGCAAGTCGCTGTTTCCGGCTCTCAGGCTGGGATTTGTGGTGGCGCCGCCTTCGTTGGTGGAGGCCTTTGACCGCTTCGCCCGCGCCACCCAGCAGGGAGCAGCGAGCAACCAGCAGGCGGTGGTGGCAAGCTTCATCGACGAGGGCCACTTCGCGACCCATATCCGCCGCATGGGCAAGCTCTATGCAGAGCGGCAGGAATGCCTGCTCGAGCTGTCGCGCCGGTATCTGGAGGGCATTCTCGACGTGCAGCGCGCGGAAAGCGGCATCCAGACCATTGGCCGCCTGCCCGGGCATGTGGATGACCAGGCAGTGTCCGACGCCGCTGCCATCAAGGGGATCGTGGCTGCTCCCGTGCGCCGCTTCTGTCTGACACCGGTGGCCGAACGTGGCCTCTTGCTCGGCTACAGCTCGTGTAATCCGCGCGAGATCAGGCAGGGCATCGAGATACTGGCCGGCATCCTCGAGCCCATGGCCAGGGGAGGGGTAGCGGCAATGGCGCTCGCGGCGGTGGACTGAGCCGGCCGGCAGATCTCCCCCTTGGCCGGCATCTGACGCCTGGTGGCCGCTGTCAGGGCCATCTGGCCGGCCACGCCGGGAACCATCGAGCAGGTCTGGGAGGAGGTGTTCGGCAGGTGGACCATCGCGGCGCGACCGGCTTGGCCTGTAACAGGAGCAACCTACATCCCGGTTGCCGCTGACCCGCCCGCTGGCGGCGCTGCAATTCACATACGGGCATCTTCGAGGATGAGATCGGCGCCCTTCTCGCCGATCATCATCGCGGCGGCATTGGTATTGCCGGAAATCAGCGTGGGGAAGATCGAGGCGTCGACCACGCGCAGGCCTCCGATTCCATGCACCCTCAACCGCGCATCGACCACCGCCGAACTCGCATCCGGCCCCATGGCGCAGGTGCCGCTCAGATGGAACACCGAGCTCGCCCGCGCGCGGATGTCGGCGGCCATGTCCTCGTCGGTCTGGCAGCCGCTGCCTGGTTCGAGTTCCTCGGCGATGATGTCGGCAAGCGGCGCCTGGGACGCAAGTCGCCGCAGCAGCTTCGCGCCCTCGATGAGATCGTCCAGGTCGCGCTGGTCATCGAGATAGTTGGGCTGGATCTCTGGCGCCTCGAATGGGTCGGCCGACCGGATCCTTACATGTCCCCGGCTGTGCGGATGGGTGTTGGATGCGCTGAGCAGCAGGCCGGGAAACGGGTCGGGCCGCATCAGCGCCCGCTTGCCGGGAATGGCGCGGGTATAGCTCAGGGGGGAGAAGTAGAGCTGGATATTGGGCTCTGGTGCCTCCGGCCGGGCGCGCACGAAGCCGCCGGCCTGGTTGACGCTGAGGCTCAGCGGTCCGCGCCTTGTGGCGAGATACTCAAGCCCCAGCAGCGGGCGGCGCCACAGCGGCCCGAGGATCTGGTTCAGCGAAGGCACCATGAGCCGATAGAGGTGGTCGATGCACAGATGGTCCTGCAGGTTGGCGCCCACCGCCGGTGCGGCGTGAACGGTCTCGATGCCTAGGGAGCCGAGCAGGGCGGGATCGCCTATGCCCGACAGCTGCAGGATTTGTGGTGAGCCTACCGCCCCCGCGGCAAGGATGACTTCGCCCCTGGTCCGGATGGTCCTGACGGCATCGCCCAGCCTGTATTCGACGCCGACGACTCGGCCCCGCTCGACGATGATTCGCGTCACCTGGCTGTGGGTGATGACCTCAAGGTTTGCGCGCCTCATGGCTGGCCTGAGAAAGGCCGCGGCGGAAGATGCCCTCAGGCCGTCCCGGGTGGTGATCTGGTAAAGGCCAACCCCTTCCTGGCTTTCGCCGTTGAAATCCTCATTCACCGGAATGCCGATCGCCTGGGCTGCCGCCATGAACCGGGCACACAACGGGTGGACCTGGCCAGCGGTGCTGGTCACATGCAGCGGACCCCCGCGGGCGCGCCATTCGTTTTCGCCCGCCTGGTTATCCTCCATGCGCCGGAAATAGGGCAGCACATCCGCAAAGCCCCAGCCGGGGTTGCCCAGTGCCTTCCAGCGGTCGAAATCGGCCTGGGCACCGCGGATGAACACCATGGCATTGATGGAGCTGGAGCCGCCCAGCACCCTGCCGCGCGGGCAATAGACCTGCCGTCCGCCAAGCCCCCGCACTGGGGCCGAAACGAATTTCCAGTTGAGCTGCGGATGATAGAAGCACTTGCCATAGGCGATCGGTATGCGCGTCCACGGATGTCGGTCGCTGCCGCCGGCCTCGATCAGCGCCACCCGGTAGCGGCCGCTGGCGCTCAGGCGGTTGGCGAGAACGCATCCGGCCGATCCGCCGCCCACGATGATGAAATCCGCATCCCCGCTCATGCCTGCTCCCGCATTCCTGCTAGCGTGAGTAGCCTATGGATCGCTCCCGTAAATAGCCACTTCGATCCCTTGGGCGTGGCCACCGGTCGGGCAAGGCGTGTCGGGTCGGATTTGCAGCCAGGCGAGATACCGTTTCAACGAAACGGCCCTCGGGCTTTTTCCTTCAACAGCCGAAACGCTGCTTTTGCATTAAAATTCAATGAGATGAACAGGCCTCTTGTTCCCGGTCCGGTTTCCACCCGAGCTTCACCAACGAGCGCAACAGCGCCTTGCGTCGGGCGCTGGCAGCCGCTCGCCCCTCATGCAGGGACGACGACCGGCCTGTCCGCCTCTGTTACGGCCTGGTCGACGCGGCGCTGCATCCGGCCAGGGTCGGCCGGGCCCCATCAGCTGGCAGCGGCAGGCGCATGGGGTGCCCATCTCCGGCGCCGACCATCGAGGCACGTTCATTGCTGGCCGTCATGGGAACGGTGCATCCTTGGGCGGCAGCACCAGTGTGCTGGACTGGTTTGGTCCCATGCTCTGACGCTCCGGCTCGGGCGCCTCTGCGGAAGGCGTCCTGCCATGTGGCCGTGCAAGGATGCGGGAGCTGGCCGCCTCCTGCATGGTGTCCGTATTGAAGATCGACCAGACCGAGACGAACAGGGCGGCGATCAGCGGGCCGACGATGAAGCCATTGACCCCCATGAGCGACAGGCCGCCCATGGTCGAGATCAGGATGGCATAGTCCGGCAGCCTCGTCCGCTTGCTCACCAGTGTCGGTCGCAGCACATAGTCGACGGTCGAGATGATGAAGGTGCCGATGCCGGCGAGGATGAGCCCCTTCATCATTTCGCCGGTCATCATGAACCAGATCGCCACCGGCGCCCAGACGAGGAAGGCGCCGACCGCCGGGAGCAGCGACAGCACGCCCATCACCACGCCCCACAGCACCGAGGCCTCGATGCCGAGCGCCGCGAAGGTGAGCCCGCCGATCGCCCCCTGGATGGCGGCGATGATGAAATTGCCCTGCACGGTCGCCCGCACCACCGCGACGAACTTGGTGACGATGTGCTCGGTATGGCCTGACTTGAGCGGGCTCGCCTTCCGGAGCTGGGCGGCGATTTCCTCGCCGTCGCGGAACAGGAAGAACAGGAGGTACAGCATGATGCCCAGCGACAGGAAGAACCGCGCGGTTCCCTGGCCGATGAGCAGCACCTGATTGGCCACTGCCTGTGCCGATTGGGCGACCAGCGAGGTGAGCCTCGCCTTCATCACCGAATAGTCCTCGAGCTGGAAGAAGGACAGGATCTCGAGCAGCGTCTCCGGCAGCATTGACCGGACATGGTCGACCATGGCGGCCGGGTCAAACTGCCGGGTCATGATGCGCATGTAAAGCACCATGGATTCTTGGGCGAAGGCGGTGAGCACTGCCGTGCCGGGAATGACCACCAGGAATATGCAGGTGAGCAGCGTGAGGCTGGCGCTGAGATTGCGTCGTCCGCCGAGCCGGTGGTTAAGAAACTGGTTGAGGGGCCGGAACAGGATGGCGAGGATGATCGCCCATAATATGGCCCCGTAATAGGGCAGCACCAGCCAGACGGCCGCGATCGTGACCAGACCGGCAAAGGCCAGGAAGCTGAAATTCTGAACCGTCCGCGTCCTCACACCCGGGCTCCGTGGTCAAGCGATGCAGCTTCCGCAGGCCGGCGGCTGCATGTCTCTTGCGGTGCAACGGGCCACCATCGGCCCCCTTTATGCCATTACCACAGCTGGATAGCTCCCGCCTCGCAGATTTGCAGGCAGCGCCCGTAGATGAGGCGGCTTGTTCGCAAGACCTTGCCGGCGACCGTGGAGATCGCCGGATCTGGTGTTGGAAAACGCCGCGTCAGCGCCCGGGTAGCCTTGCCTCTAGCGCAGGATGAAGGGGTTGCTCGGCCCCGCCGTGGAAGTCGAGATCCACACGCTTTTGGTTTCGAGGAACTGCCGGATCGCCTCCATGCCGTTCTCGCGCCCGACGCCCGAGCGCTTGACCCCGCCAAAGGGCATCATGTAGCTCACCGCCCGGTAGGTATTGACATTGACCGTTCCTGCCTTGAGCGCCTTGGACATCCGCAGCGCCCGACCTATGTCCCTGGTCCATACACCGGCGGCAAGGCCGAAGGCGATATCATTGCCGATGCGGACGGCATCATCCTCGTCCTCGAACTCGATCACCGACAGGACTGGCCCGAAGACTTCTTCCTGGGCGATCCGCATGGAATTCTTCACATCTGTGAAGATGGTGGGCTCCACGAACTGTCCGCCGGTGATGCCCGGGCCCGAGGCCGGCTTGCCGCCGAGCACGCAGGTGGCCCCTTCTTTCTTGGCGATCTCGATATAGTCGAGCACCTTCCTGTACTGGGGCGGGGTGGTCACCGGTCCGATATTGGTATCCCACTCCATCGGGTCGCCGATCTTTGCCGAGCGGGCGATGTCGAGCAGGCGTCCCACGAACTCGTCCTTGATCGACTTCTGGACCAGGAGACGAGAGCCGGCAATGCAGGTCTGCCCCGTGGCGGCGAAGATGCCGGAAATGGCGCCGGAGGCGGCAAGGTCGAGATCCGCATCCGCGAAGACGATATTGGGGGACTTACCGCCGAGTTCGAGCGACACGCGCTTGAGGCTTTTCGCGGCCTGTTCGTAGATGCGCGCACCTGTCGTGTCGGATCCTGTAAAGCTGATCTTGGCAATGCCGGGATGATTGACCAGCGCCTGTCCGGTCTCGGGTCCGAAGCCGGTGACCACGTTGAACACTCCGTCTGGCAGGCCCGCCTCCTTGGTGAGCCTGGCGAATTCGAGCGCCGAGGCGGAGGTGAATTCCGAAGGCTTCACCACCACCGCGCAGCCGGCCGCAAGCGCTGGGGCCGTCTTCCAGGCAACGAAGAGGAGAGGGGAGTTCCATGCGGTCAGCGCTGCAACCACCCCCACCGGCTCATGCCGGATGAAGGTGAACATGTCCGGCTTGTCGATCTCCGGAACCTGTCCCTCGATCTTGTCGGCAAGGCCGCCGTAATAGTACCACCACTCGGGAATGTAGCGCAGCTGGCCCAGCATCTCGGCGATCAGCTTGCCGTTGTCCCTGACCTCGATCTCGGCAAGCCGCTCGGCATTTGCCGCCACCAGGTCACCGATCCGGCGCAGGATCTTGCCACGGGCAGAAGGCGTCATGGTCGCCCAGGGTCCCTCCGTCATGGCAGTTCGTGCCGCTTCGACCGCCCGGTCTACATCGGCTTCGGTAGCTCGCGGTATGAGCGCCCATGGCTCGCCGGTATAGGGATTGACGGTCTCGAACCACTCGCCGCCGACCGGATCGACGTCGGCCCCGTTGATGAAAAGCTTGTATTTCTTCATGCCCTGGCCCGCTTCCTCGAGGTGTTTTCGTTCTTTGCGAAATCATCCACGATCGCGCCTCTGACGCAAGCAGCGGCATGGTCCTCTGGTGCACGCACCTGTTGTCGACCGGGCGACGTGGACTCGCACGCCTTGACCTCGCACCATTGGCTGGAACGGTATCAGCTCGCGGCGTCGGGCGGTGACCGGCGGCTCCGTGGGCCCGTTTTTCTCCCCAAAACGAGCCGCTGCCTTCGATTGGACGATTTTCGCCTGTCTGATGTCGCCATGAGCGCAGGTCGGGCCATGCCCGTGAACACCCCAGAACAAGCGCGTTTCCAGGAGGAACCATGATCAGGAACAGGGTCTGTCTCTGGTACGACAAGGACGCCGAAGCGGCCGCCCGCTTTTATGGCACGGTCTTTCCCGACAGCAGGGTCGAAGGCGTTTACCATGCGCCGACCGACTATCCGTCCGGCAAAAAAGGCGACGTCATCACCGTCGACTTCACCGTGCTCGGCATTCCCTGCGTCGGTCTTAACGGCGGCCCCTATTTCACCCACAACGAGGCCTTCTCCTTCCAGGTGGTGACCGAGGATCAGGGGGAGACGGACCGCTACTGGAATGCCATCGTCAGCAATGGCGGGGCTGAGAGCGAATGCGGCTGGTGCAAGGACCGCTGGGGCATTTCCTGGCAGATCACGCCGCGCACCCTGCTGGAGGCGCTTTCAGCCGGCGGTGACGAGGCGCAGCGGGCCTTCGAGGCGATGATGACCATGCGCAAGATCGACGTTGCCGCCATCGACGCCGCCCGCCGCGGCTAGGGCTGACGAGCCCCGGGGCATGGTGGAAGAAGGGCTCTGTGCCGCCCTGCCGTGTTCCAGGGAACCCTTCCGCTCTCCCGTCAGTTTGAGTCGCACGCAGCCGGGTGAGCCGGCAGCGCTCTCACTCGACTGCAGGGCAAGGAGCCGCGAAGTGGCAGCGCCGCGAGCCAGCTGGAAAGGTTTCCTGAAGATCGGCGAGGTCACCTGCGCCGTCGCCCTCTATGCGGCAGCCTCGACCTCGAGCCGCATCGCCTTCCACACCATCAACCGGAAGACGGGCAATCGCCTCCATCGTCGGTTCATCGATGCCGAGACCGGCAAGCCGGTGGATACATCCGACCAGGTCAAGGGCTACGAGATCGCGCAGGACCGCTATGTGGTCCTCACCCCCGAGGAGGTGGCGAGCGCCCTGCCGGACAGCGACAAGACCCTGGCCATCGAGGCTTTCGTCAAGACGGGCGACATCGACGATGTCTATCTCGACCGCCCATATTACCTCGCGCCGGCCGATGCCGCCGCCGAGGAGGCCTTCACCGTCATCTGCGAGGGGCTACGCCGGCAGGACGTTGCTGCGCTCACCCAGACGGTCCTGTTCCGCCGGGTGCGCACGCTGCTGATCCGCGCCCATGACAGTGGCCTCATCGCCTCGACCCTTCATTTCGATTACGAGGTGCGCTCGGCCAAGGATGCCTTTGCCAGCATCCCTGCGATCACGATCGATGACGAGATGCTGGAGCTTGCCCGCCACATCATCAAGACCAAGCAGGGCAAGTTCGACATCCGCAAGTTCGATGACCGCTATGAAGCGGCCCTTGCCGATCTTGTGCGCGCCAAGCTTGATGGCCGCAAGATTACCCCGCGCAAGGAACCAGAGCGCAAGAAGGTGGTCGATCTGCGCGAAGCGCTACGGGCCAGCGCCGGCCTCGGCAAGGGAAGCAGTGCGACTGCTTCGACCGGCCGGAAGAAGGCCGCCTCAGGGCGTTCGACGGGCCGCAGCAGCGCTGAGCCCAGGAAGAAGGCGAGCTGACCGTGGCACTGGAACTCTATCGCAGCAAGCGCGACTTCACCGCCACCGCCGAGCCCAGAGGCCGCCGCGCCCGCAAGTCCGGCAAGAGCTTCGTCATCCAGAAACATGACGCCACCCGCCTCCATTACGATCTCCGCCTCGAAATGGATGGGGTGCTGAAAAGCTGGGCAGTCACCAGGGGGCCGAGCCTCGTGCCCACGGAGAAGCGCCTGGCGGTTCATGTGGAGGACCATCCACTCGACTATGGCGACTTCGAGGGCACCATTCCCAAGGGCGAATATGGTGCAGGCACGGTGCTGCTCTGGGACCGCGGCACCTGGGCGCCCATCGGCGACATGCACAAAGCCTATGCCAAGGGGCATCTCGAATTCGAGCTCTCCGGCAGCAAGCTCGCGGGTCGCTGGCACCTTGTCCGCATGCGCGGCAAGCCGGGTGAGAAGCGGGAAAACTGGCTACTCATCAAGGGCGATGACGAATTCGCCCGCAGCGAGGGTGACCCGGACATTCTCGAGGAGCGACCGGAATCGGTGAAGACTGGTCGCGATATACCGGAAATTGCCGCAGGCAGGATGGCCAAGGCAAGCAAGGCATCTGCCGCGGGTAAGAAGATGAAGTCCGCAGCCAAGTCACCCGCCGCCGGCAAGGCCGGTGCCGGACAGGCCGTCAAGGATGATGAAAAACCGGATACCAGGGCGCGGGTCAGATCGCACCCCACCAACGCCAGGAAATCTGAGCGCAAGACCAGTTCCCCGTCCGGCGACCGTCAACAATCCGCCGCAACCCGCGCCGGCGGCATTTCCGCGGCCACCATCAGGGCCGTGCCGCGGGCGAAGAAGGGTGCCTTACCCTCATTCATGAAGCCGATGCTGGCGAAGCTCTCGACCGCCGCGCCCAAGGGCGACCAGTGGCTGCACGAGATCAAGTTCGACGGCTACCGCCTGCAGGCCCGCATCGACAAGGGCTCGGTTCGCCTGCTCACCCGCACCGGCCTCGACTGGACCGAGCGCTTCGGCACCCAGGTCGCGGAGGAACTGGCAGAGCTTCCAGTCTCGCAGGCTCTTCTTGATGGCGAGCTGGTGGTCGAGGACAGTGGCGGCATTTCAGACTTCTCAACCCTCCAGGCAGATCTCAGCGAGGGACGCAGCGACCGCTTCGTCTTCTACCTTTTCGACCTTCTCCATCTCGACGGTTTTGACCTGCGCGGCGCGCAGCTCACCGACCGCAAATCGTTGCTGGAACGGCTGCTCGCCCCCGGCACAGGCCACCTACGCTACAGCGAACATTTCGATGACGATGGCAGCGTGGTCCTCCGCCATGCCTGCCGCCTGAGCCTCGAGGGCATCGTCTCGAAGCGGGTAACCGCCGCCTATCGCTCCGGCCGCGGCGGCGACTGGGTGAAGTCCAAATGCACGAAGCGCCAGGAATTCGTCATCGGTGGCTACGTCCCCTCCACCGTCTCGCGCGATGCCATAGGCTCGCTTGCCCTGGGCGTGTATGAGGGACAAGACCTGCATTATGTCGGCCGTGTCGGCACTGGCTTCAGCCGCAAACTGGCAGAAGACCTTCATGCCCGTCTCGCACCGCTCGAATTGCGGGACAGCCCCTTTGCTCGCCGCCTTTCGGCGACGGAACGCCGTGGCCTCCGCTATGTTCGCCCGGAGCTGGTGGCCGAGATCGAGTTCCGCGCCTGGACAGGAGACGGCCACCTCCGGCACGCCGCCTTCCAGGGCCTGCGCGAGGACAAGCCGGCAGCCGAGATCGTCCGGGAAGAGGCGGCTCCTCAGGACAAGCGCCCCGCGCTGAAGGTACCCATGATCAAGCTCACCCATCCCGACCGCATCTACTGGCCCGACCGCGGCATCAGCAAGCAGGGGCTGGCCGATTACTATGCCGAGGTCTGGCCCTACATGAAACCGCATGTCGTCAACCGGCCGCTGGCCCTGCTGCGCTGTCCGACCGGTATCGATGGCGAAAGGTTTTTCCAGAAACACGCCTGGAAGGGCATGCGGAAGGAAATTGTGCCGGTCACCGATCCTCAGGATGGCCATGGCGAACCGCTGATCGCCATTACGGACCTTGCCGGCCTTCTCGGTCTCGTGCAGGCGGCAGCCCTCGAGATCCATCCCTGGGGCTCGACCCTTGACGACTGGGAGCATCCCGACCTCATCACCATGGATCTTGATCCCGGCGACGACGTGTCATGGGAAGCGGTGGTGGAAGCGGCGGGCGAGGTGTGCCGGCGACTTGAGTCTGCGGGGCTCGTTCCTTTCGTGAAGACCTCCGGTGGCAAGGGGCTGCATGTGGTGGCTCCCCTGAAACCCGTGGCAGATTGGGTGGCAGTTAAGGCCTTCACCAAGGCGCTGGCCGATGGCATGGCCGCCGATGAGCCAGCGCTTTATGTGTCGACGATCGCCAAGTCGAAACGCAAGGGCAGGATCCTCATCGACTATCTCCGCAACCAGCGTGGCGCGACCGCTGTCGCCGCCTATTCGGTGCGGGCGCGGCCAGGGGCTGCCGTTTCAACGCCAGTCTTCTGGGACGAGCTTGCCGAAATCGGCCCCGCACATTTCACCGTCGAAAATCTGTCCCAGCGCCTCACAACCCTTAAGACGGATCCCTGGGCTGACTTCCGAAAATCCGCACAGCCGCTGAAGATTGAAAGCTCCGGGTCCAGGCGCAAGGCAAAGCGGCGCTGATCCGGCTCGGAATGTTTACCGGCGCTTGCCTTTGCCGCCTTCGGCTGCGAGGCTCCTCTTCAGCGCATCCATGATGCTGACGACATTGCTGGGCTTTTCCCCGTCGGCGTCCTTCGCCTTTGTTCTGGCCTTGGCAGGCTTGGCGCCCTTCTTCTTGGCGGCGATGATCTTCTTCAGATTGTCCTGCACCGGATCGGCGACCATGCTCTCTTTCCAGGGCACCGTGCGTTCGTCGATCAGCCTGGTCACCAGCTTCATGATCGGTGCCTCGACCTTCGTCTGTTCGAGGTCGCCGAAATAATCGTCCTTGTCCCGCACTTCGTCGCCATAGCGCAGGGTCCACAGCACGATGCCCTTGTCGCGTGGTTCAAGCAGCACTGCCCGCTCGCGTCGGTAGAGCACCAGCCGGGCGATCCCCACCACGTCACTGGCCCTCATGGCGTCGCGGATGACCGAGTAGGCTTCCTCGCCCACTTCGTCATCGGGCACGAGGTAATGTGGTTGGTCATACCAGGTCCATTCGACCGAATGGGCCGGCACGAACATGTCGATGTCGATTGTCCGTGTGCTTTCCAGCGCGACCGCCTCGATCTCGTCGTCCTCCAGCAGGACGAACTCGTCTTCGCCGCGAGGGTAGCCCTTGGCCCGATCATCGGACTCGACCGGCTTTTCCGTAACCGCATCGAGATATTGGGACAGCACCCGGTTGCCGGTCTTCCTGTTGATTGTATGGAAGCGCACCTTCTCCCGGTCGCTGGTCGCCGGCGTCATGGCCACCGCGCAGGTCACCAGCGACAGCTTGAGATAGCCTTTCCAGAAGGGGCGTGGTGCCATCTTCATCTCCCATGGGGGAAGGACGCCCGGCCAGGGCAGCCCGTATCCATTCCCGTGCTGGACAAGAGCCCGGGCTTCCGAATGGTTCCGTGCCTTTTGGCCCGACGGGCAATCATCCCCGCAGACGGCCGCCCGGCATGGGGGCTGCGGAGGTCTGGTGCTCTGGGCCGGTTCCTTGGGTAGCGGCAGCTGCGGGTCTGCCACTACTGCACCCGGCGCGGCTCCGAGGCGAAGACGCTGAGCCCCAGCCATTGCTGGATGTTGCGGGCGAGCGCCGGATCGCCATCGACCGTCACCTGCCCCTTGCCGATCTCGTCCGTTACCGTGGTGAGCCCCATCCAGATGGCGGTCATGGTTCTCAGCGACGTCGTCACCAGCAGGTCGAGCTCGTAGCCCGGGTCGAAGTTGCACAGATCAACTGACCCATTGTCCGCCACCAGCCACCAGCCCTGGCGGCTGGGCTGAAGCTCGGGATACAGAAACTGTATCGTGCAGCGACGCTTCGGCAGCAGCTCCACATTCACCCGCCGGCGCATGTCCCACATGAGCAGGGACGGATCGAGATTGCGCAGCGAAAGGCGCGACTCCATCCAGCGATGCGCCCAGGTGCCGAGCCCCATGATCAGCGGGCGTAGCTCCTCGCCGGCCTCCGTCAGGCAGTATTCAACTGTGCCGTTCGCCTTGGGCACCGCAGTCACCACGCCGGCGGCCTGCAACTCCTTGAGACGTTTGGATAGCAGCGTTGGCGACATCTTTGGTACGCCCCGTCGCAGGTCGTTGAAGCGGGTGCTGCCGCAGAGCAGTTCCCGCAGGACCAGCGTTGTCCAGCGGCTGCACAGGATTTCGGACGCCATCGACACCGGGCAGAACTGGCCATAGCTCCCGCGCTCTTCCATGTCTCCATGTCCTTGCATGAGAATGGCAATTATAGCTCATGAAGTTCCTAATAAAAAGCGGGTCAGTACAGATGGTGGACTAGAGAATGAAGCGAATGGACGGGATGATTACTGGGTAGTCTACTGGAGGAAACCATGTCACTAAATGCCAAAACAGGATTGGGTTCGGGGTCAACTGTCGTGAATCTGAATTCAGCGCGCGATCTTGACGCAATCGTCAATGATGTCGCCCCGCAGGTTGCCGCCCGGGCCGCCGAACATGACCAAAGGGGAATGTTCGTATCGGACGCCTATGACCTCCTGCGCGAAGCGGGCTTGGTCGAAGCCGGCGTTCCGGCTGAACTGGGCGGCAGGGGGGCTTCGGTCTCGGAGCTTGCCGATATGCTTCGCCGGCTGGCCCAGGCCTGCGGCTCAACTGCGCTGGCCTTTGCCATGCACACCCATCAGGTGGCCATCCCCGCCTGGCGATGGCGCTATCAGAAAGTCGCGGCAGTCGAGCCACTGCTCAAACGTGTTGCCTCCGAGCGCATCATCCTTTTGTCCAGCGGCGGCTCCGACTGGATCGGCGGCTCCGGGAAGGCCATGAAGGTCGAGGGCGGCTATCGCATATTCGCCCGCAAGGCCTTCACCTCGGGCGCCGAGGCCGGCGCCATTCTCATGACCGGCGCTATCGTGGAGGGCACCGATACGGTCATCCATTTCGGCGTCCCCATGAAGGCGCCTGAAGTCCGTATCGAGCCGACCTGGGATGTGCTCGGCATGCGGGCGACGGGCTCGAACGATGTGGTCATCGACAATCTCTTCATTGCCGATGCCGCCGTGGCCTTCTCGCGCAAGGCCGGGGAATGGCACCCGGTCTTCCAGATCATCGCCACCATTGCATTCCCGCTGATCTACGCGGTCTATCTGGGCGTGGCGGAACAGGCCCGCGAGCTTGCGCTCGCGCAGGTCCGGCAGAAGGCGGTGACACCGACCCTGCGTGATCTTGCCGGGCGGATGGATACGAGCCTCCGGGCGGCGCAGCTTGCCCATCGCTGGATGCTGGATGTCGTCGACCGCAATGCACCGTCTGCCGAGACGGTCAACGAGGTGATGATCGGCCGGCACCTGGTTGCCGAACACGCGATCCGCACGGTGGAGCTGGCCATGGAACTGGCAGGGGGCAGCGCCTTCTACCGGCGAGCCGGCATCGAGCGGTGTTTCCGGGACGTGCAGGGCGCCCGCTACCATCCGCTTCAGGCTGGCGCTCAGGCGCAATATGCCGGGGCCTTCGCCCTTGGCGAGGACGTTGCCACGATCTGGTAACCTGGTTGGCCTGAAAGGCATGGGGGCTGACGCCCGTCAGGCCAACCTGCTCACCCGGCGCCTTTCCGGGCGGACCTGCCGGTTATTCGGCGGCCTCGCCCATGGACTCTTCCGGCGCATCCGGATGCCCCGGCGCCGTCTCGCAGCCCAGATCGGGAAAGGCGACGACCCGCCGGCCGTGGAAATCGGTCCGCGCCACCAGCAGTCCTCGTTCCTCGAAATAGGTGAGCAGTCGCCGCGCCCTGCGGGGAGAATGGCTGCCATAGGCACGCGCCAGCGCGGCATCCGATGGGCAGGGCTGATTGTCGATCGCTGCCCGCGCCACCAGCAGGAAGATCCCGTGAAGGTCATCCGGCAGCGTCTCGGACAGGGCGAGCGCTTTCTCCCACCGTTCGCTGTCGGTCGCCTTGTCGACGCCCGCGCGGGCAATGGCGAGGCGGCGGCGGAAGGCCGGCAGCGGTAGCGGCTCACCCGGGACCCGATGGATGCGACAGCGCACCTGGAAATCCTGGTACAGCACCGCATCTGGCCGGAAGGCGGCATCGGGATCCTCGAGGATCTCCCTCAGCACCGTCTCGATGCCTGCTTCCCGCTCGGCCTCGTCGATGATTGCGAAGACCGGCTCGGCCGGCGGTTCGGGGACGAAGGCGGGCTTGGACAGCTGGGCGATGATATCCGCGGTCGGAATGGGCTTCGGCGGTAGCGGCCGCCGGGCGATCTGGCTTGCCTCATCCGGACCCGGCGTGAAGATCAGCTCCCGGGCATCTTCCGGCTGGGCCTCAGGCAGCGGCATGAGCTTCGGGCTGGTGGAACGGGCAGCCGTCTCCACCGGCCCGATCTTGATGGCCATCGGCCGGCGCGACAGGGCTGGCCCGAGGGCGATGAAGGTGCCGCGCTCGAGATCACGGAACATCTCCGCCTGCCGCCGCTCCATGCCGAGCAGGTCGGCCGCGCGCGCCATGTCGATATCGAGGAAGGTGCGCCCCATGAGGAAGTTGGACGCTTCCGCTGCCACATTCTTGGCGAGCTTCGCCAGCCGCTGGGTGGCGATCACCCCGGCAAGGCCGCGCTTGCGGCCGCGGCACATGAGATTGGTCATGGCGCCCAGCGACAGGCGGCGGGCATTGTCGGAAACCTCGGCAGCGCCGGCCGGGGCGAAGAGCTGCGCTTCATCCACCACGACCAGCACCGGATACCAGTACTCGCGCTCGGCATCGAACATGCCGTTAAGGAAAGCGGCCGCCGCCCGCATCTGCTGCTCCGCTTCAAGCCCCTCGAGATTGAGCACCACCGACACCCGATGCTGCCGCACGCGGCCCGCGATGCTGGTGAGCTCGCCCTCGCTGCGGTTGGCATCCACCACCTGATGGCCGAAGCGGTCCGCGAGGGTCACGAAGTCACCCTCCGGATCGATGACGCATTGCTGCACCCATTGGGCGCTTTGTTCAAGTAGGCGGCGCAACAGATGCGACTTGCCGGACCCCGAATTGCCTTGCACCAGCAGGCGGGTGGCCAGCAGTTCCTCCAGATCCAATTGCGCCATGGCACCGCCGCTGGCGGCACCCATGTCGATATTGACCTTCATCCGGCATCCTTTCGAGCGCCCCATCTGGCCCGCCTGAGCCGCGGCCGAAGCGGCGGCACCCGTTACCCGCAGGCACTGGCGCAAACCGCCCATGGCCTGAGGTGGGATCCCGGCGGGCACTGGACGAGAGGCGTCGTTATGGATGGCAGAGCCCCGGGCGTCAAGGACAGCCGGGCAGTGGGCGGAGCCGCGAGGCTCCGCCGCGGTCTTCAGGCGGCGGCCTTGCGGAAGAACCGGTTGCTGAGGGCTGCGACGATTCTCTCGCTGGCCTTGCCGTCACCATAAGGCGAGGTCTCGACCCGCATGGCGGCCCGCGCTGCGGCATCGGTGATCAGGATCTCGGCCTCGCGGCGGATGACCGCAGGGTCGATGCCGACCAGCTTGGCAACGCCGGCCTCGATCCCTTCCGGCCGCTCGGTTTCGGTGCGCAGCACCAGCACCGGCTTGCCAAAGGACGGTGCCTCTTCCTGCACGCCGCCCGAATCCGACAGGGCGAAGTGGCATCCCGACAGCGCTGACAGGAACTCCACATAGCCCTTGGGTTCGCTGAGCACGATGTTCGGGATGTCCCCCAGATGCTGGTGCACCAGCGGCCGCACATTGGGATTGGGATGGACCGGCCAGACGAAGCCGAAATTGGGGTACTTGCGGGCAAGGTCGCGCACCGTCTCGATGATGCCGAGCACCGGTGCGCCGAAATTCTCGCGCCGGTGGAGGGTGACCAGCGCATAGCCATCGAGCCCGGGCAGGACGTCGGGCTTGACCCGTTGCTTGGCGATCTCCACCGCATCGATGACCGTATTGCCGGTGAGCAGCACCGCGTCGTCCGGAACGCCCTCGCGCAGCAGCGCCTGGCGGGCGGCCTCGGTCGGCGCGAAATGCAGGCTGGCAAGCCGGCCGGCAGCGATCCGGTTCCATTCCTCCGGAAATGGGCTGTCGATATTGCCGCTCCGCAGCCCGGCTTCCACATGCGCGAACGGAATGCGCTGATAGAAGGCAGTGAGCGCCGCGCAGAACACGGTCGTTGTATCGCCCTGGGCCACGATGCAGGACGGCTTGACCTTGCTGATCAGCTCATCCAGCGCCGACAGACACCGCACCGTCAGGGTCGAAAGCGTCTGGTTTGGCGTCATCAGGTCGAGATCCACGTCCGGCGTGATCTCGAACAGTTCCAGCACCTGGTCGAGCAGATGGCGGTGCTGGGCCGTGCTGACCACGACGCAGGGAATGTCGGCCGCCTTCAGGGCCAGGATCACCGGCGCCATCTTGATGGCTTCGGGACGGGTTCCGAGAATACACATGACCGGGGGCTGCATCGGCTTGCCGCTCCTATGATGGGGGATGGGTGCTTGAGGCAGGGGAGGGGCTCAGCGCCCTTCTGACCTGCCCAGCGCGTCGTAGGGGAAGATTTCCTTCATCAGCCGCTCGTACTGCGCCTGGTCCACCGGCGGCGGGGCTGTCCGTTCGAGCATCGATTCGTAGAGCGACATCAGCGTATTGCCCGCGGCGCGCCATGACCGGTTGGCCTCGACCCATGGCCTTGCGGCGGCGCCCAGCCGCGCCCTGAGATCGGGGTTGTCGCACAGTTGTTCGAGCGCCGAATAGAAGGCGGCATTGGAGCCCTTCTCGAAGGCCAGCGCCGTCTCACCATTGCGGACCATGCCGGCAATACCGCCGACCGAGGACACCACCACCGCCTTCTGTAGCGACATCGCCTCCAGCGGCTTCATCGGCGACACCATCTCGCAGACGAGCCACGGCTTGCGCGGGAAGGGGGCGATATCGACAAGGCTGTAGAGGCCGGGCACCTCGCTGTTCGGCACGCGGCCTGTGAAGATCACCTTGTCGTTGAGCCCGAGCTCGGCGCAGCGCTTCTTGAGCCCAGGCAGAACCGTTTCCTCGCCCACGCCGGACGGGCGATCGTCGCCGACGAGCAGCAGCTTGAGATTGTCGCGGGCGAGGGTCAGCTGGTGGAACACCTCGAGCAGGTCATCCAGCCCCTCATAATCAACGAAGGTGCCGATATAGCCGATTACCAGATCCGTATCGGCAATGCCGAGCCTCCGGGCCAGCGCCCGGTCGCGCTCGCGCGGCACGAAGCGGTTGGTATCCACCGAATTGGGAATGACGGTGATCCGGTCGGGATTGACGCCCCGCTCGATGAGCTCATTGGTCATCTGCGGCGTGAGCGTGATGACGTGATCGGCAAGCAACGCCGGCAGCGACTCCTGGGCGCTGCGGAACTTGTCGAAATTGGTCTCGTCATAGCCCTGGCGCGAGATCTTGGTAATCTCCCAGAACCCGCGCACCTCATAGATGAAGCGCCGCCGCGCCCGCCGTGCCGCGATCAGACCGGGCATGGCGATGAAGTAATTGCTCGCCGCGTGGATGATAGACTTGTCGCGTGCGACTTCCTCGTAATAGGCCGCCGAGTCGATGAAATAGGGAAAGGACGGCACCCTGATATCGGCAGCCGAACTGAAGACATATTCGACGCGGTCGATTGTCTGGTTGGTCACGGTGCTGGCATCGATCGTCTCGTCCCGGTCGCTCGGGAAGCCCGGGCGGGCATAGACACTGAGGTCGGCACCGGCCCCCCGCGTCGCAACGCACAAGCCATGGGTGCGGGTCGCATAGCCGCCTGACGCATAGGGCAGCGAGTTGTAGGCGAGATAGGCGACATCCGGCCGGCCGCTGCCAGCCCGCTCATAGGGCCGCGGCCGGGCGGCTTCCCGCAGGGCCTGGCTGAGCACGGCGGCCTTGCGGCTTTGCTCGGCCATGGTGCCCAGCGATGGGATGGTCTTGAGGATGGAGCTGTCCTCCTTGGCAAGCTTGTCCAGCGCCTCTTCGACCTCGCCATAATGCTTCCGCCGGTAGGCGAGTTCTGCCCATTGCTGGAAGGCCGCAACGCTCGGCAGATGTTCAGCACGCTGTCTCAGAACCCAGAGCTCGAGTTTGGTTTGGCCTTTTGCCGCTCTCGCCGCAAGCAAGGCAGTATTGGCGCCTGCTTTTTTGTCGGCACCAGTAAGAGCCTCGAGCACCATGTTCCGGAATCCGGCCTCGTCGCCATCGGCCAGAAGCTGGGCGAGCTGCTTCTGCTTGCCGCCGGCCGGCTTCTTCGCGGGCTTCGGCTTCGCCGGCGGGAACTGGCGGATGATCTCTGCGCCGGCCTCCTGCGCCAGATACTGCCAGTCGCGCTTCTCAACCGCCCACTTGTAGGCCTTGTCCGCGAGTTCCTTGCGCCGCTCGGGGCTTGCCGCGATTTCGATGATCGCATCGGCAAATGCCTCAACGTCATTTGACGGATAGATGAGCCCGCCGCCCGAGGCATCGATCATTTCCACGATCGCCGCCACATCCGAGGTGATGACCGGCTTTGCCATGGCCATGGCCTCGAGCGGCTTGAGCGGCGAGATCACCTGACAGACCGGCAGATCCTTGCGGGCCAGTGTCAGGGCATCGACGAGAGAGTAGTAGCGCGGAATTTCGCTGTGCGGCACACGTCCCGGTGCCACCACGAATTCCTCGCCGCCCATCCTGCGGATCGAGGTCATGACCTGGTTGTAGACCGGTCCGTCGCCCACCAGCAGGAAGCGGATGTCGAGCCCTGACTTGGCCCGCGCCGCCTTCACTGCCTGCGCAATGAAGTCAACCCGCTCGTAGAACACCACCGAGCCCATGTAGCCGACAACGAAGCTCTTGCTGAGGCCGAGTTCGCGGGCGAAGTCCTCGTCCCTCTGGAGGGGCTGGAAGCGGTCGACGGCGCAGCCATTGGGCAGCAGGGAAATCTTCTCCTCCGGCACACCTTCCTCGATCAGCCAGGACTTGAGCGCCCTGGTAATGGCGAAGACGTGGTCGGCCGCATGGGCGGCGCGCACTTCCAGCGTGCGCAGCAGCTGGCCCTGCTCGGTTTCCTGCCAGCGCGCGGCGATGGAACCGCGGGTGAACCATTCAAGTCCGCGCATCTCATAGACAAGCGGTACGCCCAGCCGGTCGGCGATCAGCCGGCCCGCAAAGGCATTCTGGAAGAACGAGGCGGCCTGGACCACGCCGATTTCTTCCTTGGGCACCGTGGCCAGCACCATTTCCGCATACCGGTTGATGTAGTCGATCTGGTCTGCCTGATCGATGCTCAGATCACAGGGGAGATAACGGTAATTGATCCCGCCGACCTCCGCCTCCGTCCTGCCGCCGTTGGACTTGCCGCGGTCTTCCGGGTAGCCGGGACGAGCGACCGGAATGACGGTCCATCCGGCTTTCTGATAGCCCTGCAGCAGGCCATGGGCGCGGGTCGCGTAACCGCCCGAATCGACCGGCTGCGCATTGTGCAGGAGGTAAAGCACCCCTTTGGTTTTCAGCGCCACCTTGCTGCGACGCGACTGGCTGTACTGCTCGGAATATTTGAGCAGCGCCAGCCGCCCCTTTTCGCGCTCGATGAAGGCATCATCCGTATAGGGCGCCAGCGCCACCGCGTCGGTCGATCGGCCGCCCAGCAGCCGGCGCCGGGCGAGCCGCGTCGCCAGCGTCGCATTGCTGGTCTTGCGGATATATTCCTCGGCAAGCGCTTCCGAAAACGGCGCATCCCCCACATAGAGTGCGCCGAGCCCGATCTTCAGGAGCTCATTCGTATGGGTTTTGGCAAAGGCGCTTGCCACATCCTCAAGCTCGGCAACCGACTTGGCCGCAGCCTTGGTCTTGGTGGCTGGCTTGGCACTGGGCCCGGAAGCTTCTGCACCCGCCGCTGCTTCCTTCCTGGCAGCAGGCTGTGCTTCAGACACCTTGTCGATGGCGGCTGTCTTCTTGGCCAGTGTTGCGGCAGCAGGCTCAGCCGGGCAATCCGCCCCCTTGTCAGCCTTGCCGGCCGACTTTGCCTTCGGCCTTTCCTTTGCAGGCTTCGCCGGCCCGGCGTCCGCCGTCTCCGGTTCGGCCTCACCCTCGACTGGCACCTTCAGGGGAATGAGCTTCTTGTTCCGCTTGGGCTTGGCGCTGCCAGCGGTGACCGCTCCTGCCGGTTCCTTGACTACCGTGCCGGTCGATTGCGGCCTGGAGACCTTGACCGCCGGCTCTACCACCGGTCGCAGACTTGCCTGGGAAATGCGGAAGCCCGCGGGCTCGCTTGCCCGCCAGTGCTGGAAGCTCACCAGCACGGTGGTAACCGCCGCCGGCACAGCGAAAAAGAACTCGAACCGACCGTTATGGCTGCAGCGCTGCGGATAGAAGAACTGTCCGGCGCGGGCCGAATGCGCCAGCCCGTTGACCGGTACGTCCACGTCCTGCCCGTCGCCGTCGATGAACCGCAGGCGTGCCACGATGGTATTGTCGGCCGCTCCCGCCGGGCCGGTCATCACCCCGCGCATCACCACGTCCGTGCCCGGTTCGACGGCGAAACGGTGCCAGGCTTCCTCCCGCCCGACCACGACGCCCTCGGCATCGGTGATGCACCCAGCCCCGGCCTCGGCCACGGGCGACCGGCCGGCCTTGGCGCCGCTGCTGTCAGTGGGCCGCGAAGTCGGCTTGCTCTTGCCCGACCTGAACAGAAATGCCGGTCTTTTGAGTAGCGATCGCATCATATTGCTCTTCAATGAACAGGATCGGGGTGCCTTGTGAACTGCTCTTGCCGCCCTTGATCAGCAGGGTGAGCTTGGCGTCGGGGAACAGCTCCCTCACTTCGGCGGGGGTAAAGCGCTGCCTGTGGTGCTGCGGCAGCGGCACGGGCTGGCAGAAAGGCACCGACACCAGCAGGTAGCGGCGCGCCACCCGGCGCATCTCTTCCACGGCCAGCCTGATCTGCGACATCGTCAGATGGCTGAGGACTTCCAGGCAGACCACGGAATCGAATTCATCGTCGTCGAAGCACATGTCCTCGACGCTCATCGTGTAATACTCGGCCTTGTCGCTGTAGGAGCGGAACAGCGAGTGGGCGGCGACATCGATGCCGACCACGCGATCATACTTTCCGGACAATACGAGACTGTTCGACAGGAGGCCTCGACCTATGCCGATATCGAGGATTGAGCCGCCCTTCGGGCAGCGTTCCAGGGCGGCGGCGATGCGCTGCCATTCTGACTGGGGCAGGTTGCCCTTTTCCGAATCCCTGCCGAAGGTCTTCTGCGTCTTGAGTTTGACGAGGGAAACGGCATCGCCAAGTTTCTGTGGGCCGAGATAGGCGATGTCGGCGGCGATGGTGGTCAGCGAACCAGTCAAGTTGTCGTCCTCTCGCGCGACGTCAGTCATTGGCGATTTGGGTGAAACGGTCGAGGTAGCGGGGCCAGTCGCCGCCGCTGGCGACCGCAAGCTGCACGAGGTGCTTCAGTTCGGACTTTGGCGGCGCCGTATGGCCTTCCCCCCACCGATGCAGATGTAGCGCTGTGCGTCCGCTCCCCGTCGTGCCCCTGACCGCCGCAATGAACGGCTTCATGTGGATGTCGATGTGATCATCTTCGGTGTTCTGACAATAGAGCACGAAGTTGTCATATCCGTATGAGTACTGATCGACGACGCTTTCGTTCAGCACGGGATTCCCCGCATGCAGCACGTCGCGGTCGTTGTGGCACAGTCGCAGGAAGGTCGCCACGCTTTGCTCATTGTACAGAGAAATCCTCGTCTGCGGGTTCACGGCGATGGCAAGGCTTCCCGGGAACTTGTGAGAGTAGTGCAGGGCGGCAAAGCCCCCACCGGACGCGCCGAAGAAAACAATATTCCGGCTACGGATCAAAAACTTTCTGAGCACGGATGGCAGGATCTGCTGCAAAGGAAAATTTGCCGCACCCGCATACCATGCAAGATTGACCGGACTCGCGCGATACAGGCAGGGATCGGCCACCGCGAGGAAGTTGCATCCCGTGCCGGTGATCTGTTTGCCGTAGAAGGCGGGCAGCGTCAGGCCGCTCGACCGCTTGAGTGCGGCATGGAACACCACCACCGTCGTGGGTAGGCCGCGGTCGGTCCACAGCACATCGATGAAGGTCTCGTGGGTTGCGATGCTGTGAATGCCGCTCGGCAGGTCAGGCGCGGCAAGGAAGGCTGCAAGTCCGGGATGCGTATGTCGCTCATCCGGATAATGCTCGACATTCCGTCCCGCACAGAAGATTTGCCTGGCTGCTGTCATGGCTGTTGCGTTCAGTTCGCCCGGCTGTTGCCGAACTCGCGGAAACCGGTCTGATCATCGGGCAAGATCGGGCAGACTCCCCTCGGCTCCCCCTTGAAATTGAAGAAGGCGCGCAGTGGCTTGCCGTCGAAATTTGTGCCCAGGCTGTTATTGAAGAACTCGTTGCCGGCGGGCGGGCATTCGTCCCGTCTGCATCGCGTCCTGCTGGTGCAGTACCATTCCGTATAGGCCGCCTTGTTGCCGACCCGGTCGAAGCGGTTGTCATAGATCAGGTTCTGGTTCGAGCGGTCGCGTACGCGGATCGGGTCACCGCAACCGTTGAGGAACTCGTTGTCGGTGATGACGTTGCGGCTCGAGCCATGCGCCAGATAGATCGCATGCAGCAGCTTGCAGTCCTTGCCCTTCATGCCGTCGAAGACATTTCCGGCAATCATGTTCTGACGGGAATTGACCAGTCGCACGATGGCGGTCGACCGTCCCATCGGCACCACGGCTGTCCCGCCATTGGCGAGGAAGCGGTTATTGAGCAGCCGGTTGTTGGAGCTCCAGCGCTCATTGCCGCTGCTGCTGCCGGCGAAGGTGACGGCCGTGCGGTAATCGGTGATCGTCAGATTGCTGAGTGTCAGGTTCGTGGGCGCGCCCGTGCGCGGCGCCAGGGCAAAGAACGTCGTTCCCTGCTTGTTGCCGTCGAAAATGGCAGGGGTTGCCGGATTGTCTGGCCCCGTGATCACGATGCTGACATCCGGCGAAGTGGCCCGCCACACCACGGTCTGGCCGGTATAGGTGCCGGGAGCTACCCGGATGGTCACATCCTGGGGGGCCTTCGCGAGGGCTGCCGCAACCAGATCATGCGCCCGGGCAAGGGTTGCAATCGCGCTCTCCGCGCTGGCCCCATTGGCACTGTCGTTGCCCGCGGGGCTCAGGAAGAGATCGAGCGCCAGAGCGGTGCGGCAGAACAGCAGCGTGAAGGCGACGAGGGCGATGAGGCGCATGATCATTCCAGCGGCAGGAGAAGCATGGTCGATGAGATGCGCGGGCGATAGGCGACTTGCCGCCAGAGCTGTACCGCGACGGCCATCCGCACCGCTTCCTTGGGAGCAAGGAAGGTTTCCGAGATGATCCCGCGCCCGGCGCTGCCGGAAAGGTAGCGGTAGTGCCCGGCGCGCTCCGACTGGGCAAGGCCTGGCACGCGCCGGGTCAGGCCGCGGCCGCGCTCGTCAAAGAAGCGGAAGCGGACCACGATGTCCCCCTGTTCGGCGTCATCGACCTCTTTGCACAGCGCCAGCAGCCTGAAGTAGCGCGCGCCCTCCATGTCCAGCACCTGCCAGTAGTCCCGGCGCGGAATGTCGACGAACCGTCCGCCGGCAAGTTCTCCCGTTACCGCCGCCATGATCGAGGCTTCCGGCAGTGCCGACAGCTTACGGGCGATCCGGCTGACAGGCAGCGGATCCTCGCCCGCCCCATCGCTCGCTGGCCGTGCCCCCTCATGCGGCACCAGCAGGATCTGCCGCGCGGCACGGACCTTCTCCGCCGACTTACGCCAGCGGGTGACGTTGATTTCCACGGCGCTGGCCCCCTCCGGCGCCACCAGCACGCGCTCGAATGTGCCGGCCTCATCCACCACATTGCGCTGCGGGTAGAAGTAGCCGCCGGCCCGCTCCGAGACGCTCAATCCTTCGCCAAAGGAATCGGCCGCGGACCCGTCTGCCTGCAGATAGCGCACCCGGCAGACCACGCCATTGGTGTCGGCCGTATCCGGACTGATCCGTCCGGTCAGCGTGAAGCGGCGCGCGTTCAGCGGCAGCCTCTGCCACTTGTCCGTATCGCCGACCTCGATCTCGTCTGCATTGCCCAGCAGGGGGCGGGCCGAGCGGGCAGTGGAGACCGACTCCGGTGCCGCCTTGAACGAAGGTGTTGCTGGCCGCAGCGCGCCCAGGCCGTGCCGAAGATCGACATAACGTCTCACGAAGCTGAGCATGTCTGTTGCCTCTGGCTGAAGAGCTCCTCGAGCTGGATGAAGAACTGCGTGGAGATCCTGTCAGGATGGAGATGGTCGATGTCGGGACGGAACGCGCCGGGGCCATGGGCGTGGGACTCCGCGGCCATATCCATGGCCTGCCGCATTGCATCGCCGAGCCGGCTGCCGGGCTTGTCACGGAACCGGCGGACAAGCGGAGAGCCAAGGTTACGGAAGGCCGTCGTATCCGATCCGATGATGGGCACGCCGAAGGTAAGGGCGGTGGCCGCGGCGCCCGAATTCAGGGTTTCGTCATAGGGGAAGACCATGACGTCACTGGCCTTGAAATAGGCTTCCACGAGTCGGTCCTGCACGTCATGGGCATGGAGGATGATGCGGGGATCACGTTCCCACAGCCGGACGAGGGCTTCCGCATAGGTAAGGTCAACCGGCGCCCCGGCGATCAGCAGGCGACTGTTCGGCCGCTCTCCCGCAAGCTCCCGGAAGGTGCTGATCAGCTTCTCGATCCCCTTGTAGGGCTGCAGTGAGCCGAACGAGCCGAACACGAAGTCCTCGGGCCTGATGCCGAGCGCCCGGCGGGCCTGATCGCGGCTGATGTTGTCTGGATAGACCCCTTCATAGGTCATGTGAGGCACGACCATATGCCGGCCAAGGGTGACGCCGAACGCTTCCTCGAGGATCGACCGGTGCTCCTCTGCCATCAGGTGGATGGCGTCGAACTCGCGCAGCACCCGCCGGCGGGCATCGACCGCGGCGTAGAGGTGGCCGGTTTCATGCGGCAGCACATTGTGCGCGGTCCACAGAAGCTTCGCACCTGTCCGCACACGGAAGGCATTGAGCCGCTCGAATGTGCATTCATTCGCCGCAAGCGCCTCAGCTTCGGTTGCGCAGTCTTTGTGCAGTCTTGAGAACCAGTGGGCGTGAAAGACGATGTCTCCCTGCCATTCGAGATCGTCAAGCAGATCGAGATCGAACAGCGGGAAGGGGATGTAGCCGAACGCCAGGGCCTTCGAATAGAGCAGCACCTGATACTTGTTCCGCCGCGACGGCGGCCAGTGAAGAATGAGCGTCGGATTGCGTGCCAGCCCGAGCCGTATGCACTGCGAACGCCCGGATTTGTGCCGCTGCAGCAGCTTTTGGCGGAAGCGTGCCCGGCCAGCCTCTGAGGTCGCTGATGTCGACGGGACTGGCGCCATTACTCTCGAACTCTACCGTCTGTCCTGAGGGTGAAAAGGAGGACATGCGAATACTGGTCGGCCGCATAGCGCGCGGCTCGTTATGTCCGCTCGTATTTTGTCCATTGCGTCCGTTCAATGTCAAGAAGACACCTGATGACGCCAAGCAAATCGTGTGACTTTTTTGTCACTAGATTTGATGTCGCCTGAATCGTGAGACTTAAATGTCGCAAATTATCAATTTGCATGGGCGATTTATTATGTCGCGGCGGAAATGAGTCATTTTTGCTTCTGACTCATCGCCGCGTCGACTATCGTCCCGGATAGTACGTGTACTGTATGTTGGGCTGGGCTGGTTGGATGTGTCGAACCGCGCACGCATCGGGCAGCGCCAGGAGGCCACGTGTGAGAGCCACGGGCGGTCGAGGCTAGGAGTTCTAGAATGGCGCAGATTCTCAATCTCAATGTTGGATTGTTGGGTACGCAAACCGCGGTTATTGACGAGTCAGACACCTATACGCTGAACCTGAGCGTGGCTCTTGGTGCGACGTTGAATGTCAATGTGGTCGGCGAAGGCACTCACGCAGTCATCGCCGGCGTCAATGCCAATATCACTTTGGCGTCTGTCACCAACTACAATGTGGGGGAAGGGGCCACGTTGCAGTTTGATGACCTTGCGTCGCTTTCCGTCTCTGCGCTGGCTGCAACGAACTTCACCATTGCCGATAATGGCACCCTGATCCTAAACGATTTTCTTGGTGTCAATGTATTGGGTTCCCGGACGTTGGCTTTCACCGGCGACACCGGCAAGCTCGTGCTTGGTGCTGGTCTCGATCTCAATCTGCTTTCATCGGTAGAGATCGAGGGCTTTGGCTACGGCAAGGAAATCGACGTCAGCCAGCTGGCAAACAGCATCGAATACAGCTCGCTCACCGGCACCCTCTATCTCTTCAATGATGGCCTGCTGGTAGGGACTGTGCCGCTCGAGAGGGGGCTCGATGAGTCGATGTTCCGCCTGACGCCGCTTCCGGACGGCGGCACCGCCATCACCTATGCCTGCTTCCTCCGTGGCACCCGCATCGCAACGCCTGAAGGCGAGGTGGCGATCGAGGCTCTGCGCATTGGCGACAAGGTGAAGACCCTGGCCGGCATCCGCGAGGTGAAGTGGATCGGCCGTCGCACCCTGAAGCGCGACGAGATTCCGGCGGAAGATCTGATCCGCGCCCAGCCCGTGCGGATCCGCGCAGGCGCCTTCGCCGAGGGCGTGCCGAGCCGTGACCTGATCGTCTCGCCCGGCCACTGCATGTTCATCGATGGCGCCCTCATCCCGGCCATGATGCTGGTCAACGGCAAGACGGTCGTCCAGGAATGGGAGATGGAGAGCTATGAGTATTTCCATCTCGAGCTCGACGTCTATGACATCATCATTGCCGAGGGCACGGCCTCTGAATCCTATATTGACAAGGGCAACCGTCAGATGTTCGTGCAGCCGGGCATCGTGACCATCCTGCCGTCGCGTCGCGGCAGCCGTGGCGCCCTTGAGAAGATCCGCACGGTTCGCGGCCCGGTCGTCGAGGCGGTGCGCAAGAAGCTCTTCGCCCGCGCCGCAGAGCTCGGCTATCGCATGACCCGCAATCCGGATCTTGCTTTCATCATGGCGGGCCGCAGCCTGCCCGTCACCGCAAGCGAGGATGGCAAGACCTTCACCGTCGCTCTGCCCGATATCAGCGGTGATCTGACCATTGCCTCGCGCACAGGCATTGTTCGCGAATTCATGACCGGCGCCTCCCGCGACCTCCGCAAGGTTGGCGTGGCGGTGACCGGGCTGGCGCTCGTGCGCGGCCAGGGTGTCGAGGAGCTGTCCCTCGAGCACGAGGCGCTCGCCGAGGGCTTCCATGCCGTCCAGGACTTCCGTGGTCTGAAGTCGCGCTGGACCGACGGCGCCGGATTCATCCCGGCATCGCTTCTGCGCGGTGCGAGCGCACTCCAGGTCACCATCGCCTCTACCCCGCGCTACTGGCGTGAAGAGGCATCCGACAAGGCCCTGACCAAGGTGGCCTGAACCCTGCCGGGTATTGGCAAGGCTTGCTGGCCGCGCGACCAGCGCGGCCGCTCCGTTCCCGGAGCTGACTGGCCGTCCCGGATGAGTAACCGGTTGAAAGAGGAGAGAGAGATGTTGAAGCAAATGATCCTGGTGGGCGGGGCCCTGCTGGTCGCTACCCCGATGGCCGTTGCTGCTGACCTGTACACGCCGCCCCCGGTGGCTCCCGAGATCGTCCTCGAGACGTTCTCGTGGCAGGGGCTTTATGGCGGTGTGAACCTGGGCTATGCCTTTGGCGGCAGCGACAAGGTCGGCATCCACGAGGTTCCGGGCGGTTACGACGGCCGCTACGGAAAGCTCGACATGTCTGGCATTTTCGGCGGTGGTCAGATCGGCGGCAACCTGCAGTTCGGCAGCTTCGTGATCGGTCTCGAGGCCGACATCCAGGCCGCTGACATCGACGACAAGGTTTCGGCCGGCGATCCGGCCTATCGCGTTGCCGCCACCAAGAGCAGCGTCGACTGGTATGGCACCCTGCGTCCGCGCGTGGGCGTGGCCTTCGACCGCACCCTGGTTTATGCCACCGGCGGCCTTGCCTTCGGCGGTGTCGACTATCGCGGCGCAACCATCGACGGCAACGGCAACTTCGCCAGCTTCCGCAAGGACAGCACCCGCACCGGTTACGTGGTTGGTGGCGGCGTGGAATACGCGCTGGACGATGCCTGGTCGGTCAAGGCCGAATACCAGTATGTGAACTTCGGCAAGTACACCGTCTCCGGTGCGGAATACGACGCCCTTGGCGTTGCCACTGGTCGCTCTATCTCGACCAAGGCCACCCCGCACTTCCATACCGTCCGCTTCGGCCTGAACTACCGGTTCTGAATTTTTCGGGACTGACACTTAAAGGCCGGGAAGGGGAGCTTCAGGCATTCCCTTCCCGGCATTTCGCGGATGAGCTGTTCCGAGGTGAGTACCATATGCGACCGTTGAGGGTTGGGCTTCTTTCCGCCATTGGTCTGGTCATGGCTGGCTGTGCGCAAATGCCGAATGCCGGGCCGTCCGGACGGACTATTCTGAGCGAGTACCAGAAGCCGGTCGACATGCCCTACGAGCTGTTCGACGTCCGGCAGGAGGTTGTCGACATACTGGCGGCGAACGACCGCCCCTCGCTCGCCCGCAACTTCGCCGTCAAGAGCTACGCCCCGGACCAGCGCATCGGCGTCGGCGACACCATCGCCCTGACCGTCTTCGAGGCCGGCTCCGGCGGCTTGTTCACTGCATCGGCAGGCAGTCTTGGCGGTGGCAGCAAGAACGTCCCGATCCCGGTTCAAACCGTGTCCCGCGACGGCACCATCTTCGTTCCTTTTGTCGGCAATGTGCGAGTTGCCGGCCAGACCCCTGCCCAGGTGACTGCGCGGCTGAAGCGTGCCCTTGAGGGCAAGGCGCTCGACCCGCAGGTTCTGGTCACCATCCAGGAAAACCGGTCGAATGTCGTGACTGTCGGTGGCGACGTCAACGTCCCCGGCCGTCTGCCTCTGAGCCTGAAGGGCGACCGTCTCCTCGATGTGATCGCCGCATCCGGCGGCGCCAAGCAGCCTGCTCGCGACACCTTCATCCGCATCACCCGCGGCAATCGCACGGGGGTCGTTCCCATGCAGTCGGTGATCGATAACCCGGAGGAGAATGTCTACGTTCTCCCCGGCGACACGATCTATGTCTATACCGACCCGCAGACCTTCACCGCCTTTGGCGCCACCGGCCGCAACGGTACCTTCCCCTTCGCCATGGACAACATGGCTCTTGCGGAAGCCATTGCCGCGGCTTCTGGCCTGAACGGCGATCGTGCCACGCCGCGTGGTGTTTTCGTTTTCCGTTTCGAGAAGCCGGAGATCGTCAGCGCCCTCCGCCCGAACGCTACCGCCCAGAACCGGGGCGAGGGCATTCCGGTCATCTATCGCCTGGATCTGACCTCGGCCAACGGCTTCTTCTACGCCAAGCAGTTCCAGGTCCGGAACAAGGATCTCATCTACATCGCCAATGCCGACTCGGTGCAGCTGCAGAAGCTGCTGCAGTTGATCGGTTCGGTGATGTCGCCGGCCATGTCGGTTTCCAGCGCAGTGAACGCCTACTGACGCCGAATGCCATCTGGAAGTCCGTGCCCGGTCTCAAATCGGGCACGTCGCACGGGAGAGGCAGAGCAATGAAGATGGAGCTTCCTGGAGAAAACCGAGGCGCAGGGGGGCGGCGCAGTCTGTCCTCAGTCGCGTCTGCCCAGGAGCTTTTTGCCCATCCTGATCGCCGGACCGACGATCCGGTGCGTGGCCCACACCCAGCCATGGCGAAGCTTTCCGGAAATTCGCTGCCGCAGCGTGACGGGCTGGTGCAGCTGCTCGGCCAGGCGTTCGATGACGATTTCCGGCGGGCAGGGCAGCAGGGTCACGGGGTCCAGATAGCGCGGATAGACGATGAGGGCGAGGGCCGTCAGCTCATCGAGGCCGAGGCGGCGAAGGCGGCGCGGCGTGGGGCAGAGATCCTCTGTCAGGCCCCAGCCGGCATAGAAGGGGATCCCATGGGTGACGACCGGCACGCCGCGCAGCAGGGCCTCGAAACCCGTGAGCGAGGTGATGGTTTCCACCTGGTGGCAGACCTCGAGCAGATCGGCCATGTTGGCGTGAGTGATCACCAGATCGGCATAAAGATCGGTATCGGCCCGGGCGATGCGGCCCGGGCGCAGTCCCGCTTCCACGTCGGGATGCGGCTTGTAGATGATGAAACTGTCGGGGTTTCGCTGGCGGGCAGCCTTGAGCAGCTCGAGATTGGTCTTGATGACCGGAGACCCGGTGCGGATCGAGGCATCGCTCTCGACCTGCCCCGGCACAAGAACGACATGCCGGTCGCGCGGCAGATCGGGCAGGGGATTGCCCCGCAGATTGTACTTGCTGAGTCTGAGGGCGATGATCGACTCGCGCAAGCGGCAAGCCCGGGCGCGCAGCGCGTCGTCGATTTCGAAGCTGTTGCCCAGCCTCTCGAAATCGCTCGTCCTGGTCGCATCGAAATAGATCCCCGACCCGTCGAGCACGAGCGAGGCTGGCAGGTTGAACGCAGCGCCAAGCCCCACCGACCGGAGAAATCCGTCTTCCATGCGCAGGGTGGCGATCCCGGCCGCTTCTGCTGCCGCGACGAGGCCCTCGGGCTCCTTGGATGCCCAGCTCACGATGCGCGCGCCTCGGCTCTTCGCCTGGTCGAGGGTATCCTCTGCCGACCTGCAGTGAATGGGCATGCCGGCCGGTCCCGCAAGCAGCGCGTTGACCGCATCCCGCTTCCAGCCCGAAATGCCGAGGCAGACGGTGGGGCCGTTCTCGAGGAAACGGTCGCGCAGGAAGGCAAGCTGTCCGGCCACCGTCTCGAAATCCACCGGCTCGCGCGTATAGGCGCAGAGGTAGCGGGCATAGTCGAAATAGGTGGCTGTAAACAGTCCGGCAAGCTCGATGCCGCCCCGGCGGCGCTCGGGCACCTGCCCGCGGTCATCGGTAAGTCCCCAGCCGGCATAGAACGGCACACCGAAGCAGGTAACCCGCTTTCCGGCCATGAGCGCCTCGAAGCCGAGCTGGCTGCTCACCGTATAGACCCGCTCGACCGCCTCCAGCAGATCCCAGGGGCAGCAGGCGGTATCGATGACCTCCACGCCGCGTTCACGGGCGAGGGTGCCGAGATGCCCCCGCTTGCGGCCGCTGACGCTTTCCGGATGCAGCTTGACCATGATGGTGCTGCCGGGATTCTCCACGATTGCCGCATTGAGCATCCGGGCGAAGGTTTCGCCGGTGGCGAGGCCGCCCTCGATCGAGGCGTCGCCCGCCGTCTGGTCCACCACCAGCACCCGCGTACCCTTGCTGGCCGCAGTCAGCGGACCGTCCGCCAGGGGAGCGTCATTGTACTTGGAGAGGCGCAGCCACCGCAGCAGGGCAATGGCTGCGTCAGCGCGCGCGCGCTCCACGGCCGAAAGCTGCCGGCGTTCCTCTATCAGCGTCTCGAGCAGGGAGGGCTGTCGCGCATCGTAATAGATGCCGCGGTCGTCGATCACATAGGACAGGGCAGGGGAAGCGGCGCCCGGGCGAACCGAGCGCAGGAAGCCGTCCTCTATCGCCAGATAGGGAAGTCCCTTGCGGGCGGCGAGAGCTCTTGCCCGCGCGCTGGTGGGCTTGTGCCCCCAACCGGCAATGGCGTCGCACCCGCCGACCATGCCGCTCGGCCGGTAGCTCACCGCAGCACCAGTCAGCGTCGCAATGTCCTCGCTCAGCCGGCTCATGCCTGCGCTCAGGATGCCGATGTTCCGGTATGTGAAATTCTTCTGCGGCACGACAAAAGAAATGTTGAAGGGACAGGAACGATATTGCTTCGTTCATTAATGTCTTCATTCGGTCATGGCAACAGGAATATTCATCAGTTTCTGGAGGCTGCATGAATATTTATAATGATATGGCTGAAGTGTTTTCTGAGAAGAGGAAGAGAAGCTTCCTTTTTCTTCAGTTTATTGCGTCTCCATTTGCGTGGAAGCTGGGGCGCGCGCTGAAAGGTCGCGGCCACGACGTCTGCCGCGTGAACTTCTGTGGTGCCGATATCCTCTTCTGGCCATTCGGCGCCCGCTGGTATCGTCATGGGCTGGAAGCGTGGCCCGCTTATCTCACGCGGCTGGTCCGGGAGGAAGGCATCACTGACATTCTCCTGTTCGGTGATGCGCGCCCCTTCCACCGCGCTGCCCTTGATGCCGTCCAGCATCTTCCCATCCGCGTCCATGTCTTTGAGGAGGGCTATTTCCGCCCACACTGGATCACCATGGAGAAGGAGGGCACCAATGGCTGGTCCTCTCTGCCGCGCACGCCGGAAGGCCTGAAGCGTCTGGCGGCTACGCTTCCTTCCCCGGATGAGACGGCGTTGGTTGCCGGTGGTGCCGGACGTCGCGCCTGGTTCGAGATTGGCGCCGCCATGGCCTCGGCCCTGATGCGCCCGGTCTTCCCCCGCTATCGTCGCCATCGTCAGCAGCTGCCGCTGATCGAGGGCCTCGGCTGGCTGCGCCGTTTCGCGACCGGCGCCTTCCGTTCCCGCCATATGAAGTGCGTTTACGAGCGTATCATCAGCGAAGGACGCCCCTACTTCCTTTTCCCCCTCCAGCTGCCGGGCGACAGCCAGATCAAGGTCCATTCGCCCTTCCGCTCCATGACCGAGGCGCTGGACCGGGTGCTCGAGTCCTTCGGCCGCTGCGCGCCGGCTGATACCCTGCTGGTCGTCAAGCGCCACCCGTTGGACAACGCGGTTTTCGACTTCGAGAAATATACGCTCGATCAAGCCACCCGCCTTGGAATTGCCTCACGGGTGATCTTTCTGGACGGCGGCCATCTGCCCACGCTGATCCGGAGATCCCGCGGCATGGTGACCGTGAACAGCACGGCAGGCATCCAGGCCCTGCACCATCAGTGTCCGACCAAAACCCTGGGGAAAGCCATTTACGATTTGCCCGGACTGACCTCCCGCCGGAGCCTGGACGAATTCTGGCTCGACCCAGATTGTCCGGATGCGGAATTTTTTGCTACCTTCCGCCATGCGGTGATGGGCGCGACCCAGATCAACGGCAACTTCTACACGCCCCTGGGCATACGCCGGGCGGTGGAGGGAGCGCTGGCTAGGCTGGAGGTGGCCGAGCCGGAAGTCATCCGGATAAGTGCCCGCGGCAGTCGCCCGCTGCCGGCAGCGCCCGCGCCGGCGCCGCTGGTTTCGCCGCGGTTTGCCATGCGATCCTATCCCAGGCAGGATGAGCGCCGCTGATGAGCAGCTACACTCACGGATCAGGTCTGAATCAGCCCTATACCGAGCTGCGGCGCTGGGTCAGCGCGCTGAGGCAGCAGGGCAGGGTGATCGGCGCCCTCATCCTCCGGGAAACGCGCACCCGCTTCGGCAAGTCCCGCCTCGGCTATCTGTGGGCGCTGGCCGAGCCGGTCGTACACGTTTCGCTCTTCGCCTTCCTGTTCTCGATGCTCGGCCGTCGCCCGCCGGTCGGCGATAGCGAGTTCCTGTTTCTGGTGACGGGCTTCGTTCCCTTCTTCATGTTCCGCGACCTCGGCGGCCATGTCATGAATGCCATCTCCGCCAATCGCGCTCTGCTGCACTATGTGGTGGTGAAGAACGTGGACGTGATTGCCGCGCGCATCGTCCTTGAAATCGCCACCAAGATCGTCGTCTTCGCCATCCTGCTGGCTGGTGCTGGTATCTACGGTCTGCAATGGGCGCCGGATCGTCCGATGCTGCTGGTTGAGGGCTTCCTGGCGCTGGCTCTTCTGGGGGCGGGGCTCGGCACCGTGAATGCGGTCATGTCTTGCGCCCTGCCCATTTGGGCCAAGCTGATCTCCTGGATGAACCGCATCCTCTATCTGACCTCGGGCGTGATGTATTCGGTCGAGCACATCCCCGAGGTCGGCCAGAAGATTCTGGTCTGGAACCCGGTCATGCACGGCATCACCTGGATCCGCATGGGCTTCTACCAGGGCTTCAACAGCACGCTGCTGGACAAGTCCTACATCATCTCCTGGGGCCTGACCCTTCTCGTTGTGGGGCTTCTGCTGGAGCGCATCCTCCGGCGGAAGATCGAACGCGAATGATCATCTTCCAGAACGTTCACAAGCGCTATCCGATCAAGGCGGGGGAGAAGAAGATCATCCTGCGGGATGCCTCCTTCGCGCTGCCGCGAGGCCGCAGCTACGCGGTTCTCGGCGTCAATGGCGCCGGCAAGTCGACCCTGATCCGCATGATCGCCGGCGTGGAATCTCCCACCAGTGGTCGCATCCTGCGCGATGGCATGCGCATCTCCTGGCCGCTCGGATTCGCGAGCAGCTTCCACGGCTCCCTGTCTGGCCGCGAGAACTGCCGCTTCGTCGCCCGCATCTATGGCTGCCCGACCGAGAGCGTGATTGCCTTCGTTGAGGAATTTGCCGAACTTGGCCGCTATTTCGACGTGCCGGTGCGTACCTATTCCTCCGGCATGCGCGCGCGTCTTGCCTTTGGCCTGTCCATGGCGATCGACTTTGACGTCTATCTCGTGGACGAGATCACGGCCGTGGGCGATGCGCGCTTCCAGGAGCGCTGCGCCACGGTCTTCGAGGAGCGCCGCAAGAGCGCCGACGTCATCATGGTCTCCCACAGCCCCGATACCGTGAAGCGCTACTGCGACACGGCCATGGTGCTGCATCGGGGCGAGATCACTCTTTACGACACGATGGAAGAAGCGACGGCCCACTACGGACGGATTTTGTCGAGGTTAGATGGCTGAGATTGTAAAGCAGGAAGAGACCACGGTCTCGCAGAAGCCGGAGGCGAAGCCGCGGCCGGCCGAAAAGCCGAAGCTCGTAACTCTGCCTCATATCGATAAGAAGGCGGCAACCCCGCCGCCACGGCTCGAGCCTTCTCCGGCCCTGAAGTCGCGCTTCGGGCTGCTGTCCCGCCTGTCGTGGCACAGGATAGGGCTGCTGCTCTTCATCGTGCTGCCGACGCTGCTGGCCTCGGTCTATTTCGGCCTGCTGGCCTCGGATCAGTATGTGACCGAGATCCAGTTCTCGGTGCGCGGCAATGAATCCGAGGTGGTCGATCCGCTCCAGGCCCTGACCGGCATCCCCGGCCGCGCCTCACCGGCAGCTGCCGACTCCTATGTGGTCATCAATTACCTGCAGAGTCGCGACATCGTTCGGGATCTGGACCAGAAGATCGACCTTCGCCGGCGTTTCTCCTATGACCATGTCGACTTCCTGTCTCGATTTGACACGGAAGACCCGCTCGAATACCTGCTCGACTACTGGCGGAGCATGGTCACTGCCTCATATGATCCAGTTTCGAACATCATCACGGTGAGTGTCCGCGCCTTTACGCCAGACGATGCCGTGGAGATCGCCGATAACATCGTCAAGAACTCGGAGGTATTGGTCAATCAGCTCTCGACCCGCGCCCAGCAGGACGCCCTTAGCGGCGCGCTGGCCGAGGTGCAGCGGACCGAGGCCAATCTGCGCGCCCTGCGCGAAACCATCCGCCAGTTCCGAGACCGCGAGAAGGTGGCCGACCCGGTGCAGAGCGCCGGTGCCAAGCAGGAGCTTCTGGCCCGCCTGCAGAACGAGCTGGCCACCCTCAATTCCGAGATCGCCTCGACCCGGTCATTCATGGCGGCGGATGCGCCCTCGGTGGTGGTGCTGTTGGCCCGGCGCACGGCCTTGCTTCAGGAAATCGAGCGCATCGAGCAGCAGCTCGGCGGCGGGGAGAAGACTGCCACTGCCTCCAACATGCTCTCGACCTACGAGCAGCTCGAGACGGAGCGGGAATTTGCGCAGAAAGCCTATGTGAGCGCCTTGTCGGCAGCCGAAAGGGCGCGCTACGAAGCGGGGCGCCAGCAGCGCTATCTGACGACTTTCGTGAAGCCGCAACTGCCGGAATATCCGCTGTTCCCGCGCCGTCTCGAGGCCATTCTGCTGGTTATGCTGGGCGGGGCGATCCTGTGGGGAATCTGCGTGCTGGCCTACCACTCGGTGCGCGATCACATCATGTAGGCAGGCCAAGGCCGGGAAGGAGGAGCAGTCCTCCTTCCGCTGGGAAAACTGTTCGCCAGCGGAAGATTCAGTCCATGCTTTCCGTGGCGCGCTCCGGTTCGAGCAGCAGCCCCTTGCGCCGGAGCAGGTCCGACATCCGGTGATAGAGGGCGTTGGTATCGCCCCGGTCGGTGCTGTCGTTCCAGGCCCGGATCAGATTGCGCAATTCGACCGGGCTGACTTTACCTTGAGCTGTTGTGTGCAGGTTCGCGGCCATGGAGATGGTGTCCCGAAATTGAACTCACGCTCCAACTGAGCAAATATAGTGCCAGAAGCAGGATATATTAGTGCGTAAACAGAATTTCTTGAGGTTCTAAAATTGAACGGACCGATCAGCCCGTTAGTTCCCTGAGGTGCACTGAGCTTCAGTGCAGGGATAATCCGTCCGTGACACGTACATCGACCCTGCCGTGCAGGTAACGACCACCACCCCGTCCGGCGTCGAGAAACGGGCCATGGCGAAGTCTCCGGAGGGCCCGACGAGCTCTGCCTTGACCTTCATCTGTTCCTCGATGGTACCAATTCGCTTAAGGCAGTCAGGAAAGGCGAGGTCCACGGTCGTCGATTCCGACTGCATCTGTGCCGGGGCTGTGCCGGCGGCGAGGGGAAAGATGAGCGCCGCCAGCGTGAGGCGGCCTGTGCCTCGGCGCAACGGAACGGCAGTCAGAATGGACCGGTCAGGCAGTCCCACCCGAACAACTCCTGGCAAGCGGTGAAGGTCGGGCTGAGACCGGTCGTCGGAGTTATGCCGCGCCTTAACTCCAGCCCGTGACGGAAGAGGGGTAGGCGTTTTCTTCCGTGCAAGGATGATATCACGACTTCTCCCCATGTCATTGCCCAAATTGGGAAAGTTGCCCGGTGAAGATCGCCGTCACAGGCAGCAGCCGGATAGGCCGCTGGGGCGGATGCGCCGATTGGTGTGACGCATTCAGCCTGGCCCGGCACCCTCGCCGTCACGGAAATGACAATGCGGGCGCGGGCGGCCCCATCGGCCCTCCCGATCACTGCCGCGCCGGCAGCGCCTTGGCCTCGTGGAGATCCTGGTGGAGCTCGAGCATCTTGCGCGCGATCCCGCGCCAGTCGCGCTCGGTGGCAACGAAGGCCCGCGCCTGTTCGCCGAGCTTGCGCCTCAGGGCTGGACTGGCCATGGCCGTCCTCAGGCAGCATACGAGCCCGTCCACGTCGCCCTTGGGGAAGACAAGCCCCGTCTCGCCGTGGCGGACGAGGGATGCCAGCGCATTGACCGAGGACACGATCACCGTCTTCCCCGCGGCCATCGCCTCGAGCGGCTTCATCGGCTCCACGATCTCGCAGACCCGGTAGGGCAGGCGGGGGAAGGCCATGGCTTCAACGGCCGGGTAGTAGTCGGCGAGTTCCTCGCTTGGAAGCCGGCCCATCATGATGATGTGCTCCTCGATCCCGAGCTGGATGGCGCGCTCGAGCAGGAAATTGCCTGACGATCCGCTGCCGATGAGCAAAAGCCCGATATCGGCCCCCTCATGGATCAGGCGTTGCAAGGCAACAAGCAGCTCGGCCAGCCCTTCATAGGGCTCGAATGAGCCAAAATAGCCGAGCATGAAGCGCCCTTCGGGAATGCCCAGCTCCCGGCGCATGACTTCGGCCGGCCGACGCGGTTGCAGTCGGTTGGCGTTAACGCCATTGGGCATGATGGTGAACGGACGCGCCGGCACACCCGAGGCAATGAGTTCGCGGGCGAGATCGTGAGTGATTGCTGCAACCGCATCGGCCTCACGGGCCACCAGCACTTCCAGTTGCCGTTGCAGCTCGAACCGCTCCGATGCCTCCCAGGCCCCGTATTTCTGCTTGCGTGAAGCGGCGGTGAGTTCCCACAACCCGCGCACCTCATAGACGAAGGGGCAGCCGGTCCGCCGTGCTGCGATCAGCGCCGGCAGGGCGTTCACATGGTTCGAGGCGGCATGGACCGAAGTGATGTTCTTGTCCCGGATGAACTGCTCGATGCGGTCAGCCGCTGCACTTACGAAGGGCATGAGCGGGCCGTTATAGGAATGCTCCAGTGTCAGCCGGTGGCAGACCAGGCCATCGGTGACGACAGCCGTGCCATCGCCGCTCGGCAGGGCATCGCTCCTGTCCCAGGGATAGCCAGGCCGGGTGAGCGTCTCGACCGGCGCGCCGATATCGGCCAGAGCGCGTGCGAGATTGTAGGATCTGATGGCATAGCCCGTCGTATGAGATGGCACGAAGGCATTGACCACATGAAGAATGCGCATCTCGCGCCCTGGGCGCCTGGGATGCGCCCGGGCTCTCGGTGGGATCTGCGGCCCCTGCGCCAGAAGGGTGTCGTGATCGAGCACAAGCTCGCGGAAGCGCCGGTCCTTGGGGCTGCGCATCCTGGCACTGATCTCGCGCCGGCACAGCAGCTCGGCAGCCTTGCGGATATTGCCGGCATTGAATTCTGCCGCCGCCAGCCACTTGCCGATGCTGGGAGCGTCATCGAGCGAGAAGGCAAGCCGTCCGAGCACAGCCGGAGCGCTGCGGTCCTGGGCGCGCAGCCGCTTGGCTGCGTCCACCAGGGCCTGCGCCGCCCTGTGCTGGTCGGGCTGGCGGCTGAGCACCGCCTTGAGGATAGTCTCCGGCTCCTGTTCGGCCCAGGCCCTGACGATCATGTCCACGAGGGCAAGGTGGCTCTGGTCATGCCGATGACCATGCTGTTGCGAGCGGCCGCTGCGCCTTGCCAGCGCATCCTTTCTGAGCCGGAGTAGCCGCCGTGGCAGGGCCCTGAGGCCGCTGAGGGACTGGGCCGCCTCGATCAGCGCAAGCCCGAGCTGATAGGAGAGCGTCCGTTCCAGCCAGGCGATCTCGTAGGCGATTTCCTCATCGTCGGCCGTCCGGTACGGCCGGGTGCAGGGGCCGTTTCCATTCTTCAGCGCCAGGTCGATCTGCCGCAGCTTCTCAAGTCTGTCCGCAGGCGCGGTGCTCCCGTCGTCCCCTGGAACAATGGCCGAGTAGAGCCGGTTTATGATCGCGTCTTCTTCGTCACGGTCGGCAACAAGCACGGGCAATGCACACCTGTAGTATCGACGGTTTCCTAGACGGGCAGGCGATCGCTCAGGGCACTTGCATCCCTGCTTTCAAGCAGCGTGCCGACATGGCGGGCGAACCACGCCTCGCGATAGGCCAGCCGCTGTGCGCTGAAGCCGCGCTGGTCGAAGCCGGTGCTGGGGCTGCCGGTCAGCGAATCGTTGCGCCACAGGCCGATGGTCAGGGGAATGCGCAGGCGCTTGGTGCGCCACGAGCCGTAATGCAGCACGATCCGCGCCCAGAATTCGGAGTCTGCCCCGGTCATCACCGGGTCGAAGCCGCCGATCTCATCCAGCACCTGGCGCCGGAACAGGGTGGAGGTCGCATGCCACCGCATGAGCGGCCAGACATGGACGCTCACCGGCTGGCCTGACAGGTCCATGCGAACCCATGAGGCTGACGCCGCCACGATCTTCCGCCCGGTGCAGACATGTTCCGCAAGCTTTTCGATCCGCTGCGGGTGGGCCCAGTCATCACCGTCCTGGAAGGTGATGAAGTCGCCGGTCGCATTGGCAAGGCCCTCGTTACGGGTCACATAGGCTCCGCCTCGGCTGGAGCGCCGGAACAGCCGGATGCGCGTATCATCATCCGCCAGCGCCTGAACGATGCTGGCGGTTTCGTCATCGCTTGCATCGTCAACCGCAATCACCTCGAGATTGCGCCAGGTCTGCTGCAGGATGGAGCGGATCGACGCCTCTACATAGGGCGCCACGTTGCACAGCGGCATGACTACGCTGATCAGCGGTCCTTGCTTGACGGGCGCCCTGCATTCGGCCGACAGCGTCGTCAGCGGCAATGATCGCGCGACCGGCGCTTCCAGCCCGGCCGAGATGAAGGCCTGGCCGATGGCCGCGGCGGCACCAGCCGCGCAGCCCCGCCGGCTGTGCAGGGCTGCCAGCGCGAGATAGCATTCGACGCTGTCCTCTTCCGGGATGAGAGACGGCGTCTCATCCGAGATCCGCATCTTGAGAGCAGCCTCGAAGGGCTGGTCATGGTCCACGAAGGCAAGGGCCCGTTCCGGCGCAATCGCCGCCAGGGCCACGGCCAGCCGCCGCTTTTCCGAGGGCCGGATCCAGGTCGATCGGTCCAGCCTTGCGATGGCTTCCTCGTAGCGGCCGGCGCCCAGCAGTGCCTCGATGCACAGGGCATCAGGCACGTCCTTCTGGTTGCGGATCTGCTCCACCGCGGTGAAGAACAGGCCAAGCCGGATGGCGATCTCCACATCGTCGGGGGCAGCCGCGAAGGCCCGGGCAAATTCGCCGCTGCGGATCAGCCGGCGCGCAACCGACCGGCCGGTGGCGCTGCCAGCCTGTCGTGCTACTCGCCAGGCGACATCCTGCCAGGCAGTTCTCGTGGGACGCAACTTTGCGGAGTTCACCATCGCCTCGGCTACCAGTTCCTGGAGTCGAAATTGAAGAAGCCTGTCCAGAAGGTGGTCAGATACTTGAATGCCAGCTGGCCAGGAGTAAGCGGCGCGGCCATGTCCAGTGCGACTTCCTTGCGGTATGCGGTGATGGCATCCGCAAGGTAGCGCCGGGCCAGTGCGCCCTTGTATTCGGTCTTCTTATGCTCGGCCTCGATGGCCTTGAGCCTCTGCTCGGCAAGGGATGCGAAGTCCGCCGCTGGCAGGGGCCTCGCGCTCTGGATGAAATCCGCCGTGCTTCCGCCGAAGAACCGGATCAGCGCGTCGTAATGTTCCCACGGCCGGTAATAGATATGCACCGGCGTCAGCACATAGTGCGACCAGTAGTCCGGTGGCAGCAGCGCGATGCCGAAGACCCGCTTGTGGCCCTCGCGGAGCACGTGGCTGAAGCACTTGCCGTTCGGTACCCGGAAATAGACCGTGCCGTTACGGGCGAGCACCGACTTGATGTTCGCCAGTAGCTGATAGGTGTCGTAGATGTGCTCGAGTACGTCGTTCAGGATGACCAGATCGAACGGGCCGTGCGGCTCGACCATCTCCCGGAAGAACGGCCCGGCCGCGTCCACCTTGAGGAACGTGACCGGCTGTTCGTCCTGGGCGTTGATCTCGGCAAGCTTGAGCCACTTGTCGCTGACATCGACACCCGTGACCCGTGCCCCCCGGTTGGCGAGCTCTATGGCGAAGGCGCCATAGGCGCATCCGATGTCGAGCACGCGCATCCCCTCGATGGGGCGCTCGATGCGGGATTCCATCTGCCTGATGAAATCCCGCCCGCGATTGCGGCTGTTGATCTGGAACGCATACCGGTCGGCATGTTCTGCGAGGAGCGCTTCGACCGAGCCCAGCTTCTGGACCTGGGCGAAGGCCTCGAGGAACTGTTCATGGCTCATTGCAGCGTTTGCTCGCCGCTCAGGCTTTCCTCATTCACGCCCTGCAGCTGCAGGGACTCGACCAGTGCCTTCGCCTGGGCGACCGGCTTGCGGGTGCGGTTGCCGAGACCAATGATGTCGAACACGATCTTGCGGTCGGCAAGTTCATCCCAGTCGACGCCCAGGAATTCCTGGTGACCGACCAGCAGGACCAAGACATCGGCCTTCAGGCCCGCTTCCAGATTGGCGAAGGTCACGTGATGCTCGCCATGGGACTGGCGCTCGAACACCTCGTGATAGGGATCAACCCCCACCACCCGGCCGGGGAACCGGTCGCTCAGCATGGCGGTGATCTGAACCGCGGGGCTCTCGCGGAAGTCGTCCACATCCGGCTTGTAGGTGAGGCCGAAGCAGGCGACCGTGGCGCCGGGGATCTGGTTGAGGATCGACGACACCTGCTGCACCACGTGAAGCGGCTTGTTGTCGTTGATCTCGCGGGCGGTGCGCACCAGGCGGGCGCGCTCCGGCGACGAGGCGACGACGAACCACGGATCGACCGGGATGCAGTGGCCCCCGACGCCCGGTCCGGGGCTGAGGATGTTCACGCGCGGATGCCGGTTGGCATACCGGATGACTTCCCAGACATCGAGGCCGTGATCCTCGCAGATCAGGGACAGCTCGTTAGCCAGCGCGATGTTGACGTCGCGGAAAGTGTTCTCCACCAGCTTGCACATTTCCGCGGTGCGATCGTTGGTGATCAGCAGCTCGCCCTGAATGAAGTAGCGATACAGGCCGGCAGCGCGTTGGGCCGCCCGCGGGGTAACGCCCCCGCAACGCGGTCATTGGTGACAATTTCTTCAAGAGTCTTGCCGGGAATGACCCGTTCCGGGCTATAGGCCATGTCAATGTCGGCAATTTCTTCATTGCCGTCGATCGGGAACACCAGATCGGGCCGCAGCTCCGCCATCAGTCGGGTGATCATCGCCGTGGTACCCACCGGCGAGGTGGACTCGAGGATCACCATGTTGCCCGGCTGCAGCACCTTTGCAATGCTCCGTGCCGCCGCCTCGACATAGGACGTATCCGGAGCATGATCGGCGCCTGGCGCCACTGGCGTGGGCACGGTGATGATGAAGGCATCCGCCGGAGCGGGTTCCAGCGACGCCGTGAGCTGGCCGGAGGAAACGACTTTTTCGATCAGCTCGGGTAGGCCGTTTTCAACGAGATGCGGGCGTCCGGCGTTGACTTCATCGATGATAAACGGGTTTACGTCGACGCCGTGAACTTTGATTCCAGAGTTGGCGATGATGGCGGCTGATGGAAGTCCAACATAACCCAGGCCGATAACACATACTTTATCAAACAAGTACTTGCCGGCACTGCGCTCTACTCCGAAATTGATCATACTGGCCCCGCTGAGCTATGGCATATTACTGATTTTGCTGGGAATTAAATCGGCGTTTGTGACATGAGTTTGTGCCGAAGGAATTAATCCGTGTCAAGACAATCAGGGGGCTGCAATGGTGCATCACTCTGTTGCGAAATTGTCAGTGAGGTCCAGAATGTGGATCTGCCCTGTCGAGCCGGCCGAAGCGTTTCAACGGCTTAAGGGGGCGTGGGCTTCTGCCGGCTTGCGTTGAGCTCGGCTTCAGCGCGTTAAGGCGTCGCACCCAAAATAAGTTATTTTGGTCGCCATCGCGGCAGGTGGAAATGGAGCGTATCGCTCCATTTTTGCAGCGCTTTTTTGTTGTGACGGCACCCTTTTATGGCCCCGAAAACGCCCTGATTTCGCCCTGGTGCAAGTAACGTCGAGATGGCTCTTGTGTATGTCGGCGCGGTCGATTGATCGCTCTCCAAGAAATGGGAAATGGACGGGGCAGTAAAGCGGCGCCAGAGTGGCAGGAAAGAAGATCCATTCCCGCGAATCTGGGATGCCGGCGGCTCAATCTGGCATCAGCCGGAGGCTTGACTGCGCACCCGCACGGGCGGGTCGAACCGTAGTCAAATTGTTCTGGATGACGTCGTCTGAGTTCATCCCTGCGGTGCCGGCTGTGGTCCATCGCGCCTTAGGTGTTGCCAGTGCCTTCATAATTCCCGAAACATGGGCCATCGTTGGCATTCGCGAAAACCATGCCGAAGGGGGGGAACGATGGTCGATACGGTCGTAGCAGGAACCCGGGCATTCGCCTGGAATGTTCCCGAGACATTCAATTTCGCCAGTGATGTGGTTGACCATTGGGCGAAGGTGAATGACGGACCCTGCCTCATCTGGGAGAACGAGGCGGGAGAAACGCGCAGCTACACGTTCTCCGAGATGTCGCTGCTCACGAAGAAGCTGGCCAGCGCTCTGGCGGCGCAGGGCATACGCAAGGGCGACCGCGTTCTCGTGGTGATGCCGCGCATTCCGGAATGGCAGATCGCTATGGTGGCGGTCATGCGCATCGGTGCCGTGCCGATCCCGGGCATTGAGATGCTCACCGCCCGCGACGTGGAATATCGCCTCGGGAATTCTGAGGCCGTGGCCATGATCTGCCGCGGCGCGATTGCCTCCCGCTACGAGGAACCGACCCGCAATCTGCCGACCCGCATTGCCGTGGGCGATGCTCCGGATGGCTGGCTCGACTTTTACGCAATCCTCGATGCGGCGGAGCCCTATGAGGGCGCGGCGGTGCTCCAGGCAGAAGAGCCCGCCATCATGTATTACACCTCCGGCTCGACTGGCCATCCCAAGGGCGTGGTGCACGCAACTCGCGCCATCTATGCCTGGCGCGTGTCGGCCATCTACTGGCTCGATCTCCGGCCTGGCGAGATCATCTGGTGCACTGCCGACACCGGCTGGGCCAAGGCTGGCACCAGTATCCTCTATGGACCTTGGTCGGTCGGCGCCTGTGCCTTCTTCTATGACGGCCCCTTCGTGCCGGCGAAGCGCCTCGAACTCCTGTCGCGCCACGGGGTCACCGTCTATTGTGCGCCGGCAACCGAGCTCAATCGTCTGGTTGCCGAGGACATCGGCGCTTACGACCTCTCAGCTCTCCGCCGCACCGTTTCGGCGGGCGAAGCAATGAACCCGGTGGTGGCCGAGAAATGGAAGGCGGCGACCGGGGTCGATGTCGCCGAAGCCTTCGGCCAGACGGAAGCGCTCATGGTCGCCCTGAACATGGTCGGCCATGAATTGCGCCTGGGCTCCATGGGCCTGCCTGGCCCCGGCATCGACCTCGACATCGTTGATGATCAGGGCCGGCGCCTGCCATCCGGGGAGGAGGGGCACATCGCCATGCTCACCCCCAATCCCCAGCTCATGCTCGGTTACTGGAAGGATCCGGAGCGCACTGCGGCCTGTTTCGTCACCAATGGTAACGAGCGCTGGTATCTCACTGGCGACCGTGGCGTGCGCGACGAGGATGGCTATCTCTGGTATCGCGGCCGCACCGACGACATGATCAATTCCGCCGGCTATCGCATCGGTCCGCTCGAGGTGGAGAATGCCCTGCTCGAGGTTGACGAGGTGCTGGAATGCGCTGTCGTCGGCCTGCCCGATCCAGAGCGGGGCGAGGTGGTTACCGCCTTTGTCGTGCTGAAGGAGGGCGTCGAGGGGTCGCCGGCCATGGTCGAGCGATTGCAGAACCATGTGAAGTCGGTCACCGCGCCCTACAAGTATCCGCGCCAGATCCGCTTCGTCGACAGCCTGCCCAAGACCACGACCGGCAAGATCATGCGCCGCGCCCTCCGCCCGCCGCGATGAGCGTTGGCTGAGGTCACGAGCGGTTTGGTCCCGGGATTGGCCTGCGGTGGGGTGGGACATCGGCCCCCTAATGGTCCGCCCCCCGCCGCCTCACATGCAGCCATAGGCCGCCGACCATGGCGACGCTTGCGGCAGCAATGACCAGCGCAAGCGCAAGCGTCGCCCGCGTGCCATGGGCGGACAGCGCCAGGGCGAACAGCGAGGGTGAAAGTGCCTGGGCAAGCATCTGCGGCAGCGCTAGCGCGCCGATAATCTCGGGGTAGCGTTCAGGGCCGAACAGGGCAAGCGGCACGGTTCCCTTGGCTATTGAATTGAGGCCATTGCCGCCGCCATAGAGCACCAGCGCCAGCGCTGTGCCGGCCGTCTGCCAGCACAGGAGGCCAATTCCCAGGGTCACAAGGACTGTCGCCGCCGTGAGCGTCCACAGCGGATGATGCCTCCCGCGTCCTGCCATCTCGATCACCCGGGCGGCCACCTGGGCTGGGCCGATCAGTGCGCCGAGGCCGACCGCCGCCGCAAGCGTGAGACCCCTGTCCTGCAGGATGGTGAGCACGTGCACTGACATCGCGGCCGAGATCGTCCCCATGGCGACGCCGATCGCCCCGAGCAGAACCAGCAGCGGCAGCGGCGCCCGCCTGTCGCGCGATCGCGCATTTCGGGTGCCGGCATCGGAAATCCGTGGCTCCTCGCGCGGCAGGGTGAACAGCACCAGCGGCAGCGTGATGCCGATATGGATCGCGGCATAGGCAAGGCAGGTTCCCCGCCAGCCCAGTTGGTCTACCAGATAGGCCGAGAGCGGCCAGCAGACCGTGCTGGCAAAGCCGCCCCACAGGGTCAGTGTGGTAATGGCCGAGCGGCCAGACAGGCCATAAAGCCTGCCGAGCGTGGCAAAGGCCGCATCATAGAGGCCCGCCGCCATGCCTACGCCGATGAGCACCCAGCCCGCGTAGAACACCGTCAGGTTCGGCGAGAGGGCAAGCAGGAGACTGCCGCTGGCAAGTGCCAGCGTGGCGCCGGCCAGCACCGGCCTTCCGCCATGCCTGCCGATGAGGCGGCCGATGGTCGGCGAGACGAGGCCGGCAAGGATCAGTCCGCCGGAAAGCGCCCCCACCACCGCAGCCAGTGACCAACCGGTATCCTCCACGATGGGCGCGGCAAGAACCGCAAGCAGATAGAAGGACGAGCCCCAGGTCAGGATCTCGAACAGCCCGAGCCCGGAAATGACCCTTAGGCGGCGGGGTGGCTCGCAGGCATTTTCGGAGGGCATGCGTAGGCTCCGGCTCGGATGGGACGAGCCCATAGTGCCCGGCCGTTCAGGGCCCGCGCAAGGGGCAGGATATCAGGTCCGATTGGCCGTTACGTCGCTCTCCTGTCTCACGGCCGGCAGCCCGCAGCTGGCAGGCTCAGGCCGATGCCGCCAGTGCGGCCGCCCGCTTTCGCGGCCTGCGCGGGGCAGGGGATGCGCTCGCCGGCTGTGGCGCGAAGACCAGCTGGACGAGGCTGCGGAACGCCAGCAGCTGCCGCTCGGTCCGGCGCGGATCGCTCAGCGCCTTGCCCATGATGATTGCGCCATCCACCACGCAGGACAGCATGTCGGCCAGTTCACCGAGATCAATCGCGCATCGTGGCGGATAGACCTCGGCGATCTCGCGGAAATAACCACGGAATCGTTCGTTCCATGCCTTGACCGATGCCCCCGTGAGCTCGATGACCTTCCTGTCGAACAGCCTTTCCTGATAGCAGATCGAGGCAATCAGACAGCCCGGATGGCCATTGGGCAGGTCCGACATGATCTCGGCCAGGAGCTTGAGGCCGATCAGCAGGCGCTGCAGCGGGTCGTCCGACAGTTCCCTCGCGCGCTGGAACACGTCGTCGAACAGGGCATCGTTGGCCGCCACGTAGCGGCGCAGCATTTCGTGCGCCAATTCGTTCTTGTCGCGGAAATGGTAGAAGAAGCCGCTCTTGGTGATGCCGGCCTCGGCAATGATCTCCTCGATCGAGGTTGCCTCGAACCCCTTGGCAAGCACCGATGCCTCGGCGATCTCCAGAATGCGCTCGCGCGTGGCCGCGCCTTTCCGCATGGCCCTCTCCAGATTGCTCGCTGAACTGTTGGTATGGTTTTTCAGTAGTTCTGCCTATACCACAATAATCGGTATCCATCCATAAATGTTGTAAGACATTGTAGTGGCAAAGGAAAAAGTCATTGGTGGGTGCCTGCACCGCGAGCTTGCTAGTTTGCTGGAAGTCTCTCTGGCAAAACTCCTGCTCAGTCGGCACAGGGCAAGATGCTGTGCCGATCGACTAGGGAGTTCTGAAAATGATGATGTGTCAGGGCAGTCCTGTGCGCCTTTCGGGTGCCGGATTGCTTGCTGGGACGGAGCCGGGATCGCCCCCTGTGGTCCCCTCCGGCGACGATCTGCCGGAATGTGCCGAGTTTCGTCTGCTCGAATCCTGGAACGGCCGTCGCGAGCTCATGCGCCGCTACGAAGCGCGGCTGCGCTCGGCACGCTGTTCGGCAAAGGCCATGGTGCTGGATACCGTGACCATCCGCGCCAATCCGGACTGGGGCCGCCGCCTGGGCTACGACCTCGATCGACTGGCGGCCGTGAATGGCGCGGCCGTGGCATTGGCATCGACCTTCCGGGCCCGGTGGCAGCATCAGGCGGGTCATATGGTGATCAACGGCGTGATCGGGGCCCGCGGCGAATTGCAGCTTGGTCGGCGTATGGATGCTGGTGAGGCGGAAGCCTATCACGCCTTCCAGGTCGAAGCCCTCGCCAGGGCGAAGGTCGACAGGGTCACGGCCCGCGCCGTCGACCATGTTGACGAGGCCATCGGCATTGCCTGGGCAGCGGAAGCATTCGCCGTGCCCTGTGTGATCTCCTTCCGTCTGGAAGCAGACGGCCGGCTGGCCAGCGGGCAGTCACTGCGCGAGGCAGTCAGTCTGGTGGACGCGGCAACCGGAGGCTCGCCGCTGTCCTACGCGACCGACTGCCTCAATCCACTGCGCGGGATGGCGACCCGTGACGAGGGCGCATCCTGGCTCGATCGCATTGGCCGCGAGGCAACCGTCCCCGGCGCCGGTCAACGCGGAAACAATCACGGCCGGCCTTCGCTGGCCACGGACCGGCTCACCATTGAAAGGCTGAGCACCGGACCGGGTAGCTGGCTAGTCCCGGTTGCCTGGACCATGCCATGGCGTGAGGCCCAGTCTGGCGCCGGTTCCGCCCGTCATTGTTAGGCGCAAGGCGACCTTTCCTGAGGGATGGTTGGCAGGCAGACGGCCCCCGGCGAAGCGGGAGCTTCATGCCCTTGCCAGGGCGCTCACACTGCCCGTCAGTCAGTGCTGATGGCCAGAGCGACCGGGAGCCCGCCAAGGAATTTGTCCAGCGCCAGAGCCTCGCCGCTGAAGGTTTGACCCGTGAAGACATTCCGGAATTTCCACCCGCTGACCTTCGCGGGCACGGTTATGTCTCTGCCCGCGAGCGAAACACGCTCCCGCGCGCTGGAGAGCGGCAGGCGGTTCAGGATGACGATTGCCGCAGCGCCGTCCATTTCCCGCAGGAACCCGGGATGATGGGCGGCGCTCGGTCCGCTGAGCGTGAGCGGCTGGTAGCTGCCCTGCTCGAACAGTGCGGCATGCGTCTGTCGGAGCCGTAATACCTGAGCGATGAGCCACTGCTTGAGAGAGCCATCGATCGGCGACAGGCGGCTTGCCTCATGTCCCTCGCTGCGGTCGAGCATCGCCGCGAGCTGTGCGAAGTCCACGGGCGTGCGGTTGTCCGGATCGACCAGACTGAGATCCATGCCCTCGGCGCCCTGATAGATGTCCGGGATGCCAGGGGCGGCGAGCTTGGCGAGCGTCTGGGAGAGCGAATTGAACGCCCCGGCAGCCATTACCGGCTCGATCGTCGCGACGAAATCCGCAAGGAAGCGCTGATTGTCGGGCTCAAGCAGGCCGCGCGCGAAGGCTTCCACTTTCGCCTCATAGGCTTCGTCCACCGACAGCCAGTCGGTATGAAGCTTCGCTTCGCGGGCAGCCTTGACCACATAGGCTGAGAAGCGATCCGCCAGCGCCGCAAGTCCGTCTGCGTCATTGGCGCCGAGCCCGTGGGGCCACACGCCCGCCAGCGCCTGATAGATAAGCCACTGAAGCGCCCGGTCCGGGATCTCGCGCCTGTCTGAAACCTGAAGCAGCGGCGCATTCATCTCCCGCCAGCGGGCAACGCCGGAGGACCACTCCTCCGCGCATTCTGTCAGGGCATAGAGCCGCGCCCGTGCATCCTCGCCGCGCTTCGTATCATGGGTGGAGGTGGCAAGTAGTCCCCGCGGCTGGGAAAGCCGCGCTGCCATTGCCTCATGGAAGTGGTCAACGGCCCCCATCAGGCGACCGGGGTCTGATCCAACCTCATTGAGGGCAATCAGGTGGTTGACGCGATAGAACAGCGTATCCTCCACGGCCTTGGCCATGATCGGGCCGGTCAGCTGCTGAAAGCGGGCGCGGAAATTGCCCGGTCCCATGCTCTGGTCAGCCTCGCCGTCACGTAGCAGTCGCTCGATGAACTCGATGATGTCGGCGTCTGCATCTCCCGAGGCGAGCGCCTCGGCCACGGCCTCCTCGATCACGGCGCTCCCCTGCGGGTCGATGGGGCCGAACTCGCCATATGTGCGGTAGACATCTAAGCCGATGATGATCTCTGCAATGGCCTCTTCCATTGCTTCGGCGGAAAATGAGGCCTGTCCCAGCTCCTCGGCGAACCGTATGGCCATCTTGGCCAGCGAGCCGAGCTCGCCGCGGAAATTCCGCCGCAGCATGAGCAACTTGGCTCGTCGGGCCTCGCGCTCGGTATCCACTTCTCGGCCGACAAACTTGCCATAGGACTGCGCCAGTGCGGCAAGCCCAGCCCCATCGACCTGCAAATCGGGGATCGCCGCAATGAACTCGTAGCCGGTTGTTCCGCAGTCCGGCCAGTCCGCCGGCAGCGTCTCGCCCTTCGCAAGGATCTTTTCGACCAGAAGCGGGAAATCCGGCCCAACCTCCTGCCTCAGTCTGCGAAGATAGGCGGTGGGGTAGGCAAGCCCGTCGACGTGATCGATCCGCAGGCCATCCACCATGCCGCGGCGGATGAGGTCGAGGGTGAGCCGGTGGACGGCGGCAAAGACGTCATCTTCCTCGACGCGCACGCCCACCAGCCCCGAGACCTCGAAGAAGCGTCGATAGCTCAGGCTGATATGGGCTTCCTTCCAGAAGGTTAGCCGCCAGGGCTGCGCGTCGTGCAGCTCGGCAAGAAAGTTCTTGTCCTGGCTCATTACGGCAAGCTGCGCCCGCAACAGGCCGTGGGCGACCGAACCCGGCGCCACGGTTCCCTCGGCTGTCCCGGCGGGCCAGTGCCGCCGGGCGCGGGCAAGCTGTACGAGTTCCTGGACGAGGCTTCGGGCTTCGCCCTCAAGCCGCGCCTCGACTCGGGCGTAGCTTTCAGGATGCAGCGGCACATTGTGCCCCGGACAGGAAAGCACCAGGCCGCCGGAGGTCTCGTCCAGATCGAGCGCCAGGTCGGCGTCCTCGATCGCCTCGGCAAGATCCTTGCCCAGAAGGGGCAGGGTCAGCTTCCTGTCCCAATCCACGTCGAAGAAATGGGCATAGGGCCCTGCCTCGCCGTGCTCCACCACATGCCGCCACCAGCTGTTCTCGAGTGAGGCCGCCATGTGATTGGGCACGATGTCGAGGATGAGCCCCATGTCGGCAGCCCGCAGCGCCGCGTGCAGCCGCGCGAAGCCGGCCTCCCCGCCAATGGCCGGTTCGATGCAGTTGTGGTCGATGATGTCATAGCCATGGGTCGAGCCTGAGGTGGCCTGGAAGATCGGCGAGGCATAGAGATGACTGATCCCCAGGCGTCGAAGATACGGAACGAGCGCAACCGCCCGGTCGAAGGTCATGCCATTGCGGAATTGGAGCCGGTAGGTTGCGGTAAGGCGGGGAGGGGATCTGTGTTTGGACATGGAGCCTCAACGTGAGCCCTGGAAGCTCGGTTCCCTTTGGGTGAAGCGGCGTCGTTCGGGCATCTTGGCGCGCGCTCAGTCCCCGATGGCAACGACGACCGACCAGGGATCAAGCACAAGGGCAGCGCCCTTTGCGCATCCCTCTGCCGGATGGATGACTTTCCCCTCGATGCCGGGAACGCTCTGTCGCTCTTCGGCCAGATTGGCGCGCAGCTGAAGCAGGCGGCCGGCCATCGTCCAGTTGATGGCAAGCGCCCCGCCATCGCTGGCAAGCACCAAGCTTTCGCTTGGCCCACCGTCATCGAGCAGCGGCACGATGTGGCGATGCCGCAGCGCCAGCAGCGAGCGAATGAACGCAAGCCGCGCCTTTCCCTCCGGTGTATCGGCCGCGCTCCAGTCGAGAACCGAGCGAAGGAAGGTCGCCTCGTCATTGGGATCGGGCACGGCTTCGGCCTCGCCATGGGCGGAGAAGCCCGAAAATTCCTGGCGCCGCCCCTCGCGCACCATGTCTGCGAGCTCTCCCTCGTAGTCGGTGAAGAACAGGAACGGCTGCCGCGCCGCCCAGTCCTCACCCATGAACAGGAGCGGCACATGCGGCGCGAGCAGCAAGATCGCTTCCAGCGCCAGGATCCGCTCGGGCGTCGCCAGCACTTCCAGCCGCTCGCCCAGAGCCCGGTTGCCGACCTGATCATGGTTCTGCAGGAAATTGACGAAGGCCGTTGTCGGAAGCTCGCCACAGGGTTCGCCGCGGGGCCGGCCGCCCTCGTGCGCCGAACATTCCCCCTGATAGGCGTAGCCCTCGGCCAGACAGCGCACCACCTTGTCGAAGGCATCTTCTGCGAAGTCCGTATAATAGCCCTCGGTCTCGGCCGTCAGCAGCACATGGGCGGCATTGTGGAAGTCGTCGTTCCACTCAGCCGTGTAATGAAGCGGGCGCCCTCCTTCCCGCCGGTGCAGGTGGGCAACGTTGCGGTTGTCTTCGGTCACGAGATGTATGTGGCGCCCCGTGATGGATGCTCGCACCGTCCGTGCCAGTTCGATCAGCAGCTCCGGCTCTGCGACATCGATGATCTGATCAACCGCATCGAGCCGCAGGCCATCGAAGCGGAAGGTGTCGAGCCAGTAGAGCGCATTGTCGATGAAGAACCGGCGCACCGGCTGCTTCTCATAGGCAATGCCCGCGCCCCAGGGCGTGTGACGCTTGCCGTCGAAGAACTCGGGCGCATAGGCCGACAGGTAATTGCCCTCCGGTCCGAAGTGATTGTAGACCACATCCAGCAGCACCATGAGGCCGAGCCCATGCGCTTGGTCGATGAGATGCTTGAGATCGTCAGGCGACCCATAGGTCGGGTGCGGCGCATAGGGCAGAACGCCGTCATAGCCCCAGCCGCGCCCTCCCGGAAACTGACCGATGGGCATGAGTTCCACCGCCGTGATCCCGAGCTCGGCGAGATGCTTGAGGCGCTCCGCGGCGGCCCGGAAGGTGCCTTCGGGCGTGAAGGTTCCCACATGCAGTTCGTAGACGACCGCCTCCGTCCATGGTCGTCCGCGCCAGTCCGGATGCTGCCAGCGATAGGCCCCATGATCGACCAGCAATGATGTCCCATGCACATCGCCACGCTGCTGCTGCGATGCCGGGTCCGGCACGACCATCCCGTCGGGCAGAACGAAGGCGTAGTCCATGCCGGGCTGCGCCCCGTCCACTTCGGCCGCGAACCAGCCACCGCCCACTGCCGTCATGGGCCTGTCCTGGTCATCGAGGCGCAGGGAGAGGCGATCGACACGGGGGGCCCACAACCGGAAGCGGCCACGGTTTCCCTTTTGGAGATGGGCGCCCCATTGCGGCAGGTATGGGCTGGAAGTGGGCATGGGCTTGCCTCGGCAAAAAGGGGTACATGCGGCTTGTGCTCGTGCGAGCCATGCCGGCAGCTTTGGGCGAACGCCGGGGCGACCATGGCGTTCCCGCTTCGGCAGCTTGATCAGCCGGCTGTTGATCAAGCTGCCGTCAAAGGCCGCTCATCCCCTCTGCTTCACAACAAACTCGGTAGAACAGACATGTATCCGACGCGGGACAACTGGATTAATCCGAGTGCTGATTGGATTGTCCGCATGGATGATCTTGCTTGCGCCCCCGGCCTGTTCTCAATCTGAGAGTTGCTGTGCGTCCGTTAATCAATAATTAGCCATATGGCTTACAGCATTCCTGAAGGGCGTCAGCCCCGAGCTAGCCCCTGGGAACGCGGCATGCAGCAGAAGATTGCCGAGAAAGTCCGTGAAGCGATCCAGTCCGTCCTGCCTCTTGTTGCGGTCGTCCTGATACTGCAGTTGGCGGTCGTTCAAGCGCCGCTCGCTTTTTTCCTGCAGTTCCTTGCCGGAGCGGTGCTGGCGACGGCCGGGATCGCCCTGCTGCTGCTTGGCGTCGAGCTCGGCATTCTTCCCATGGGGCGGTTCATCGGCGCGGAACTGCCCCGCACCAGCTCCATCCTGCTCATCATCGCCGTGGCCTTCGCGCTGGGCTTTGCCACCACCGTCGCTGAGCCCGACGTGCTCATTCTCGGCGAACAGGTCGACCAGGTTTCCCGCGGCGCAATCTCCGGCATGGCGGTGGTCTATGTGATGGCCCTGGGTGTGGCGATCTTCACGGCGCTGGCCAGTCTGCGCATCATCTTCGGCTGGTCGATGCGCAACCTCGTCCTTTGCGCCTATGGGCTGGTGCTGCTCCTGTCGCTGGTTACGCCCGCGGAATTCGTATCCCTTGCCTTCGACGCCGGCAGCGTCACCACCGGCGTGCTCACCGCCCCTGTCCTCATCGCCATTGCCATGGGCCTCAGCACGGTGCTTGCCGGACGCTCCGCAGTCGGTGACGGCTTCGGCATATCGGGTTTCGCCTCGGTTGGTGCCATCCTCTTCGTGCTGGTGATGGGGATGCTGTGGATCTGACCGGCACCATTCTCGAGCAGATTTGGGGCACGGCGCTCAGCGTGGTCATCGCCATTGCCCCGCTCACCGTGCTCTTTGTCCTGTTCCAGTTCTTCCTGTTGCGCCTGCCGGCCCGTCAGGTGCGGGAGATCCTGCTCGGCACGGCCTTTGCTGCCCTGGGCCTCTTCCTGTTTCTGCTCGGAGTCGGTATCGGCTTTTTGCCTTTCGGCCGCGCCATTGGCCTCGCCATCGGCGCCATCGACAATCCGCTGCTGCTGATCGCCATCGGCCTGTTTCTTGGCTTCGTCACCACTTGGGGCGAACCGGCCATTCGCATCCTTGCCGATCAGGTGAACGAAGCCTCTCATGGCGGCATTCCCGGCAGGCTGGTGCTCTGGTCGATCTGCTGCGGCGTCGCGATCTGGGTAACGCTCGGTCTTCTGCGCATAGCCTTCGGCGTGCCCATTCTCTACCTGCTGGTGCCGAGCTATTTCCTGGCGGTGATGCTGCTGTGGAAGGGCGACAGGGATTTCGTGGCGATCGCCATCGATGCCAGCGGCGTGGCGACCGGCCCGCTCGCCAATACCTTCCTGCTGGCCCTAGCGTTGGGTGCGGCGGCGGCCATTGGCGAGGATGACCCGTTGGGGCAGGGCTTCGGCATGGTGGCCCTCATTGCCGTGGCGCCGATCGTGGCGGTTTCCATTCTTGGTCTCTTGATCAGGCGAAGGGATACGAAGGAGCGGTGAGATGCAGGATATGTATCTGATTGTGAGCATCGTCCGCCGGGGCTGGGGCGATACGGTGCTGGAAGCGACCATGCAGGCCGGCGCTCACGGCGGCACGGTGCTTTTCGGCCGCGGCATTGGGCGCAACGAGCAGCAGAAGGTCTTCGGTATTCAGATCGAGCCAGAGAAGGAGATCATCCTGACGGTGGTGCCGGCCGCCATAAGGGATCAGGTTCTGGCCGCTGCGGAACAGGCAGCCGAGCTCAACGCGGCCGGCAAGGGCCTCGCCTTCGTCCTGCCCCTCAACCGCGTGGTCGGCGTTGTGCATCTGATGCAGGAGATGCCCGATACGGAATAGCGCGCCATCCTACCGCTCGACGTGCCCTGGCCGGGCAACACTGCGTCAACATGGCAGACGGAACCTTGATCCAGGCCAGGGTTTCCGGGCACTGGTGAGGTAGGCTAGGCTCGGCAGTAGTCCATTTCATGAACCCGCGGGCAGCATGGATCAGGCACAACAACAGAACCAGCGCCAAGGGCTCAGGCGCGCTCTCGGAACACCCCTCCTTACCCTCTATGGCCTTGGGGTCATCATTGGCGCCGGCATCTATGTCCTGATCGGCAGCGTCATAGACGCAGCCGGCGGCGTTGCCCCGTGGTCCTTCGTGCTGGCCGGACTTCTTGCCGGCCTGACCGGGCTCTCCTATGCCGAGCTGGCCGTGCGCTATCCGGAAGCGGCCGGCGCGGCCGCCTATGTCAAGGAGGCCTTCCGCTCCGATCGCCTGGCCCAGCTCGTGGGGCTTGCTGTTGCCCTTGTGGTCATCACGAGCACCGCCTCCATCGCCCGCGGCAGCGTCGGCTATCTGCAGGAATTCGTCGACTGGCCCACCACCGTCATCGCCGGCGGCATGGTGGTGATCTTCACCGTCATAGCCTGTTTCGGCGTGCGCGAGAGCATCGGTTTCGCTGCCCTTATGACCCTGATCGAGCTGGGCGGCCTGCTGCTCGTGCTGGCGGCCGGCTGGCCTGATCCCGGCGCCATTGCCGAGCGTGCCCACGAGATCGTGCCCGCCGCCGAGCTCAAGGTCTGGGCGGGCATTGCCGGTGGCGCCTTCCTGGCTTTCTTCGCCTTCATCGGCTTCGAGAACCTCGCCAATATGGCCGAAGAGGCGCGGGCCCCTGAACGCAGCCTGCCGCGCGCTTTGCTCCTGAGCCTTGCCATCAGCACGGCCCTCTATGCCGCCGTGGCGGTGGTCACCGTACTGGCTGCGCCATTGGCCGAACTTGCGGGTTCCGCGGCGCCCCTCATGCTGGTGGCCGAGCGCGCCTCCTGGTTCTCGGCCGATGTCTTCGCGGCCATCGCCCTGATCGCGGTCGCCAATGGCGTGCTGATCGAGCTCGTGACCCTCGCCCGGCTGCTCTATGGCATGGCCAGGCGCGGCTGGCTGCCGGACACCCTGGGCACAGTGCATCCCTCAACCCAGACCCCGGTGAAGGCAACTCTCTGCGGCGGGCTGATCGTTTTCGTTCTGGCCGTGGTCCTGCCATTCCTGTCGCTGGTTTCGCTGACCAATTCCATCACCCTGCTGGTCTTTGCCATGGTGAATGCCGCTCTCTGGCGTCTGCAGCAGGTGGCTCCCCGGCAGAGCGGCTTCCGTGTCCCGCGGGCGATTCCGCCGCTCGCCATCATTCTCACCCTGGCGTTGGCCGGTGCCCAGTGGGTGCAGTGATGCGCGGGCTGGAACAGCCGACACCCGGCATCTCTGGCCATGGGGCGAGTAGCTCCCGCAGCCAATCCGCCTCGCGATCTCTCGCTTGTACAGCCGACTGGCAGTTGCGGACCGGGCGATCCTGGTCTTAACTCGCTGCAACAGCATTTGTCGGCAACAGCGACCCTCCCGAAAGGAGCTGCCGTGAATTCCGAACAGATTGCCCTGATCGATCGTTACTGGCGGGCTGCAAACTATCTCTCCGCTGGACAGATCTACCTGCTGGACAACCCGCTCCTGCGCACGCCGCTTGAGGCCGGGCACATCAAGCCGCGCCTGCTGGGCCACTGGGGCACGACGCCCGGCCTCAACTTCATCTACGCGCACCTAAACCGCGTCATCTGCGAGCGCGACCAACCTGTGCTCTTTGTCTGCGGTCCGGGCCATGGCGGCCCCGGCATGGTGGCCAATACCTGGCTTGAGGGCACCTACAGCGAAGTCTATCCGCACATTCCGCAGAATGCCGAGGGCATGAAGCGGCTGTTCCGTCAATTCTCCTTCCCCGGCGGCGTGCCGAGCCATGTGGCGCCGGAAACCCCGGGCTCGATCCACGAGGGCGGCGAGCTTGGCTATGCACTTGTCCATGCCTTCGGTGCGGCCTTTGACAATCCCGATCTGGTGGTTGCCTGCGTGGTGGGCGATGGCGAGGCCGAGACCGGGCCGCTGGCCGCCTCATGGCATTCCAACAAGTTCCTCAATCCGGCCCGCGATGGCACGGTGCTGCCGATCCTCCACCTCAACGGCTACAAGATCGCCAACCCGACCGTACTGGCCCGCATCGGCGACAACGAGCTGATCGCGCTGTTCCGGGGCTATGGCTACGAACCGGTCTTCGTGGCGGGCGATGATCCAATGCCGATGCACGAGCGCATGGCCGCAGCCCTTGATCAGGTCTTCGACCGTATCGGCACCATCAAGCGCAAGGCGGCTGATGGCATATCCAGCCGCCCCCTCTGGCCGATGATCATCCTGCGCACGCCCAAGGGCTGGACCGGGCCAAAGGAAGTTGACGGCAAGCCGGTTGAAAATCACTGGCGCTCCCATCAGGTGCCGGTAGCCAATTGCCGCGAGGATGCGGCTCACCGGCAGATCCTCGAGGACTGGATGCGCAGCTACGGGCCCGAGGACCTGTTTGATGAGGACGGCGCCCTCAAGCCGGAACTCAGGGCGCTGGCGCCGAAGGGCGAGCGCCGCATGGGCGCGATCCCCCAGGCGAATGGCGGTCTCCTGATCCGTGAGTTGAAGACGCCGGCCATCGTTGACCATGCCGTGAACGTTCCCGCTCCGGGTGCGGTCGACGCCCAAGCGACCAAGGTCTTCGGCGACTATCTGCGTGATGTCATCCGCCTCAACGAGGAGAGCCGCAACTTTCGCCTCTTTGGCCCCGACGAGACGGCCTCCAACCGCCTCCAGAGCGTGTTCGACGCAACTGACCGCACCTGGATGGCCACGACATTGCCGACCGACGATCATCTGGCCCCCGATGGTCGGGTGATGGAAGTCCTGAGCGAGCATCTCTGCCAGGGCTGGCTCGAGGGCTATCTGCTCACCGGCCGCCATGGTCTGTTTTCCTGCTATGAGGCCTTCATCCACATCGTCGACTCGATGTTCAACCAGCACTCCAAGTGGCTGAAGGTTTCGCGCGAGATTCCCTGGCGCAAGCCCATTGCCTCCTTGAACTACCTGCTCACCTCCCATGTGTGGCGGCAGGACCATAACGGTTTCTCTCATCAGGATCCGGGCTTCGTCGACCTGGTCGCCAACAAGAGCGCCGATATCGTCCGCGTCTATTTTCCGCCTGACGCCAACACCCTGCTCTGGGTGGGGGATCATTGCCTGAAGACCTGGGACCGCATCAACGTGATCGTTGCCGGCAAGCAGCCTGCACCCCAGTGGCTCGGCATCGACGAAGCCATCGCTCATTGCGAGCAGGGCCTCGGCGTCTGGCACTGGGCGGGCACCGAGGAGGAGGGGCTCGAGCCCGACATCGTCATGGCTGCTGCAGGCGACGTGCCCACAATGGAAACGCTTGCCGCCATACAGCTGCTGAAGGAGTCTTTGCCGCAGCTCCGGATCCGCCTGGTCAATGTGGTCGATCTCATGGCGTTGCAGTCGCCGCAGCACCATCCGCACGGCATTTCCGATGACCAGTTCGACCGCATGTTCACCAGGGGCAAGCCGGTGGTCTTCGCCTATCACGGCTATCCCTATCTCATCCACCGGCTGGTCTATAAGCGCGCCAACCATCCGAACTTTCATGTCCGCGGCTTCATCGAGCAGGGCACGACCACGACGCCGTTCGACATGACGGTGATGAACCGGCTCGACCGCTTCAGCCTCGCGATCCTCGCCCTCGAGAACCTTCCCTCCCTGGGCGCCCGGGCCGAACGCCTCATTGCCGAGCTGCGCGCAAAGCTCGACCGCCATGCCGCCTATGTCCGCGAGCACGGCGAGGACATGCCGGAAATCCGCGACTGGCGCTGGAAGGCGGCCAGCATCGGTGGCGCCGGCGGATAAGGCGCGTAGGCGCCATGGACTGCCTGCGTGAACCAGGCTACGCGGGCAGGACCATGACTCTGGCCCTGGTCCCGCTGATTGATTGTCAGGAAGTCACGTGCTCGAATTCATCTCCCTTGGCGGCGCCGGCACGGTAACCGGCTCGAAACACCTCCTGTCCTTCGAAGGTCACCGGCTGCTCGTCGATTGCGGCCTGTTCCAGGGGCTCAAGAACCTGCGCGAGCTCAACTGGGCGAAGTTCCCGGTTCCGCCCCGGGATATCGATGGGGTCGTGCTCACCCATGCCCATCTCGATCACAGTGGCTATCTCCCGCGGCTGGTCAAGAGCGGCTTTCATCGCAAGATCTACTCGACCCCTGCCACCCGCGACGTTGCCGAGATCATCCTGAAGGACAGCGGTTTCCTGCAAGAGAAGGATGCCGACTTCCTCAACCGCCATGGCGCAACCAAGCACCATCCGGCGCTCCCGCTGTACGACGCGCGCGACGCCGAGCATGCGGTCGAGCATTTCTCGACCGTTGAGTTCGGCCAGACCGTGAAGATTGCTGGCGGGGCAACGCTTCGTTTTGAGCGGGCAGGGCACATCCTTGGCGCCGCTATTGCCCGTATCGAGTGGGGCGGCCGCCGGATCGTCTTCTCCGGCGATCTCGGTCGCTTCGGCGACCCGATCATGTTCGACCCGACCTTCGTGCGCGAGGCCGATTACATCGTGATCGAGTCGACCTACGGCGACCGCCTCCATGATCAAGAGGATCCGGTGGAGGCGCTGGGCGAGATCATCACCCGCACCATTGCCCGCGGCGGCACGGTTATCATTCCCTCCTTCGCCGTCGGCCGTGCCCAAAGCCTGCTTTACTATCTGTGGAAGCTGAAGCAGGACGGGCTGATCGGGGAGACCCCCATCTATCTCGACAGCCCCATGGCCATCGACGCCACCCAGATCATGGCCCGGCATCCGGCTGATCACCGCCTTGATCACCGGATCTGCCGCGAGGTCTTTTCCATTGCCCGCTGCACCGATGACGTCGAGGCCTCAAAGAAGATCACCGCCTCGTCCTTCCCCAAGATTATCATCGCGGCCTCGGGCATGGCGACCGGCGGGCGCGTCCTCCATCATCTGAAGGCCTTTGCGCCGGATGAGAAGAACACCATTGTCCTTGCAGGCTTCCAGGCGGCGGGCACCCGCGGCCGCACCCTTGCCGAGGGAGGCAAGGAGCTGAAGATCCACGGCGAATGGATCCCGGTGAAGGCCGAGGTCGCGCAACTCGACATGCTCTCGGCCCATGCTGATCGCAGCGAGCTCATCCGCTGGCTCTCGGGCTTCAGGGAAGCGCCTCGCCGCGTCTTCATCGTCCATGGTGAGCCCGAGGCCGCCGAGGCGCTGCGGGTGGCGATCGATCGCCGCTTTGGCTGGGAGGTCGTTGTTCCCCGCCAGGACCAGGCCTTCACCCTTTGACTGCGCGCAGACTGGTTGGAGCGGGGCGTTAAAGCCTCTCGATTTCATCAGGAAGCCGCTGAGGGGGCTGGATAATCCGTCTGACTAAGGAGTGGCCCTTAAGTGACAGCCTGCCGGGCCCGGTGCTAGCGTTCCGATCACAGGCAGGGAGCCATACGATGACTGGAGACGCAGCCCTGAAAGCTCGCCTTGAGGCGCAGCTTGCGGAACTGGAAGAACGATTGGAGCGGGTTCGCGCAGATCTTGCCGTGCCTCTAAACCCTGATTTCTCGGAGCGCGCCGTCGAGGCCGAGGATGACGACTCGCTGGAGGCGCAGAGCCAGATTCTTGCCCGCGAGATTGCCTCCTTCCGGCGTGCCCTGGCACGACTGGAGAAGGGCACCTACGGCGAATGCGTACGCTGCGGCGGCCGCATCTCTAGGAAGCGGCTTGAGGCACGCCCGGAGGCCGCCCTTTGCATCGCCTGCGCGAGCGCCGAACGATAACCCCTTGGACCTCCGATAGTTTTTGGAAAAGGTAGATAATGTCGAACACGCCCCACACGCTTGCAGAAGAATTCCCCGGCCAGCAGGAGGCGATCCACGCCCTCAAGGTCAGCGACCCGGCCTTCGCGCAGCTGCTGAAGGACTATGACGAGGTCAACGACGCCGTGCACCTTGCCGAGACGCGGGTCCGCCCGGTGGATGAGCTTGAGGAAGTGGAGCTCCGCAAGCGCCGGCTGCACATCAAGGATCAGATCGCTGCAGCCCTTGCGGCGAAGAAGTAGCGACCGACTGGCGGCACGGATTCAACACCGTGTCGCAACCCTTTTCGGGGAAGGCAGAATCGTGCGGACGCCTGCTCAGGTCGACTGGCTTCTCCGCTAGCCATGTCGATCTTTCGGTTCCATGAGATGGCGGGCCCGGCGGGCGGATGCTCTGTCGGGCAGAACCGTGGCGGCGCTGACGGGAGGTAGCACCATGAAGTTGCTCTATTGCGGCCTGATTGCGGCTCTGGGCCTCGTTCCGCTTGCGCCGGCTGTGGCCCAGACCAAGGTCGATGTGCAGCGTGGGCTGGTCCTTGTCAGGACGCACTGCGCCAGCTGTCACTCGATCGACAAGGTAAGTCCGAGCCCGCTCAAGGCGGCGCCGCCCTTCCGCGACCTTCATAAGCGTTACCCGGTGGAGACACTGGAAGAAGCGCTGGCCGAAGGCATCGTCACGGGGCATCCGAGCATGCCGCAGTTCAGCTTCGACCCTGATCAGGTCACCGTCATCATCGCCTTCCTGAAGTCGCTCGAATAGCAGCGTCTGAACTCCCTCAGCCGACGCGTTGGTCGCCTCGCGCCCGGATCAATCTGGTCAGGTTCCCTTGATCACTGAGATCGCGCCCGCGGCAATGGCGCTTTCCTCGTCGGCCGGAATGACCAGCGCCCGCACCGATCCTGCCGGGTCGGTGATGTCGTCCTCATTGGCCGCATTGCGCTCGGCATCAAGGGCAACGCCCAGCCAGCGCGATCCCGCCGCGATCCGCGCCCGGATTTCCGGCGCGTTTTCCCCGATCCCGGCGGTGAAGACGAGCGTGTCGAGTCCGCCGAGCGCCGCGGCGAGCGAGCCGATGGTGCGCACGGCGCGATAGACGAAGAGGTCGACCGCCTCCGCCGCCCGTGGATCCTCGCTCGCCAGCAGTTCCGACATGCTCCCCGAAATGCCCGAAAGCCCGAGCAGGCCGGCTTCCTGGTAAAGCAGGTGGGTGAGGTGTGCGGCATCCACGCCCCGCTCGGTCAAGAGATGCAGGATGATCCCCGGGTCGAGCGCTCCGCACCGCGTGCTCATCACCAGCCCGTCGAGCGCCGAGAAGCCCATGGTGGTGGCGACGCTCCGGCCCTCGATCATGGCGCACATGCTCGCCCCGCTTCCCAGATGGGCAACGATGGTGCGGCCGCCCGCCCGCTCGCCATACCGCTGCCGCAGCACCTCGGCGATATGGGCGTAGGACAGGCCGTGGAAACCATAGGCCACGAGCCCCTCGTCGATCATCCTGCGCGGGAGGCCATAGAGATGGTCGAGCCTCGGCCGCCCGGCATGGAAGGCGGTGTCGAAGCAGCCGATCTGCACGGCTCCCGGCAGTCTTTCAGCAGCAAACTCTACCAGATCGAGATTGTGCGGCTGATGCAGCGGCGCAAGCGGCACCAGGCGGCGCAGTCGCGATAGCGCGTCGTCATCGAGCACTATCGGTGCCGTGAACCATTCCCCGCCATGGACGATCCGGTGTCCGACCGCCTCGATTGCACGCTGAGACGCCGTGTCGGCGATCGCCTCCATGACCACCCGGGTCGCCTCGATGGGCGAGATCGGGTGTTTTGACACCTCGACCTCGCGGATGACTTCGCCCTGGCGGACGATCCTGAGCTGAGGCTTGTGACCAAGACTTGAGACACTGCCGCGCAGGAACGCCGCCTGTCCCTGCTCCAGCGGATAGACCGCGAATTTCAGGCTGGATGATCCGCCATTGAGGACAAGCAGCGCGCCGGTCATGAGCGCCCCCGAAACTCGCGCAGGTCAAGGCTCGCCACCAGTATGTCCGAGTCCTCGCTCTCGCGGGAGAGACTGAAGCCCATCTGCCGGGCCATGTTCTGCATCTTGATGTTGTCGGGGAGGATATAGCCGTGGATGCGCTCGAGTCCGTCGGTCCGGGCGTAGGCAATCAGCCGCGACAGCAGGCTCCAGCCGAGGCCCCGGCCCTGCAGGTCGCTGCGCACCAGCACGCCATACTCGGCAACCCGGTGGTCCGGATCGGCCGAAATCCGGGCGACGCCGGCGAGGTTACCGCCCTCGTCGAGGGCGATGAAGGCCATCTCCCGGTCATAGTCGAGCTGCGTCAGGCGCACGAGCATGTCCGTGGAGAAGGTCTTCTGCGGGGCGAAGAAGCGCAGCCGCATGTCATCCACCGAGACCCGGCTGAGGAAATCCGGATAGAGGGTTGCATCCGCCGGCCGGATGGGCCTGAGCATGTAGCGTTCGCCGCCGAGCTCCACCTCCTTCTCCCAGCCTGATGGGTAGGGGCGGATGAGCAGGTCGGGATTGGGTGCCGGCCGCTTGAGTTCCCTTGGGCGGATCTCGATGCGTGCATCCAGCGCGATTACGCCCTCGCTGTCGGCGAGCAGTGGGTTGATGTCGAGCGAGGCGAGGCAGGGGAAGTCGATGATCAGATGCGACAGTCGGTTGAGCGCCTCGATGATCGCCGCTCTGTGGGCCGGCTTTCGGTCGCGGTAGCCGGCAAGCAGCCGGCTGATGCGCGTCTGGTCGATCAGGTCGCCGGCCAGCACGTCATCGAGCGGTGGCAGGGCGATGGCGGTGTCATTCAGCACCTCGACGGCTGTGCCACCGGCGCCGAACAGGATCACCGGACCGAAGATCGGATCGCGATTGACGCCGAGGATCAGCTCCTGGGCGCCCTTGCGCACGATCATCGGCTGCAGCACATAGCCGTCGATCGCCTCCGGCGAGGTCTGGCTGCCCACCCGCTGGGCGATGGCCTCGACCGCCGCCCGGGCGCCGTCCGGCGTCGTGATGTTGAGGATGACGCCGCCCACATCGGACTTGTGCGTGATGGTTTTCGACAGGAGCTTCACCACGAGCGCGCTGGATGTCTTGAGTAGAGCCTCGGCGGCATCCTCCGCTTCCTCGGCCGACTGCACCACCATGGTTCCGGGCACCGGAATGCCGTAGGCGGCGAGCACCGACTTGGCTTCCGGCTCGGTGAGCATGGTGCGGCCTTCCTCGGCCACCTGGAGGAAGATGTCCTCCACCAGTTCGCGCCCCTGCGGTCGCAGATCGCTCTGGGCGCTGGGCACCCGCGACAGCAGGCCCTGCACGCGTGACCACTTGCTGAGATAGGTGATGGCGGTTGCTGCATCGGATGGTGTCTGATAGCTGGCAAGACCCGCCCCCTGCAGGATATGGCGGCCTTCCCGTGCCGTATGGTCCCCCAGCCAGCAGGTGAAGACCGGCTTGTGATTGATCATGCCATCCTCGGCCAGCGCGGCAATCGCCCGGGCCGCCTCGCTGGATGACACGACCCCGGTCGGACAGTTCATCACCAGCAGGACATCGACCGCCGGATCGGCTGCCACGGTCGAGACGGCATCGCGATAGAGCTCGGCCGGCGCATCCCCGATGATGTCCACCGGATTGATCCGTGACCAATTGGCCGGCAGCACCTGGTCGAGCCTCTCGATCGTCTCGGACGAGAGCGCCGCCAGCTCTCCTTTTCCGTCCATGAGCCGGTCTACCGCCAGCACGCCGGCGCCCCCGCCATTGGTGACGATGCCGACCCGCGCCCGCTTCACCGGCCGGAACCGTGACAGGGCTTCGGTGGCATCGAATAGCTCGCCCAGGGTCTCGACCCTCAGGATTCCGGCCCGCGCCAGCACCGCCTCGACCACCCGGTCGGCGCCGGCGAGCGCTCCAGTATGGGTGGCGGCTGCGCGAGCCGCTTCCTCATGCCGCCCCGGCTTGATGGCGATGACCGGCTTGAGCCGCGACGCCGCGCGGGCTGCCGACAGGAACTTCCGCGGCGACTTGATCGACTCGAGATACATGACGATCGCCCGGGTGCTAGCGTCATTGGCTAGCAGGTCGAGATAATCGCCCACATCCACGTCAGACATGTCGCCGAGCGACACGATCTGCGAGAAGCCGATGCCGTTCTCGAGGCCCCAGTCAATCAGCGACAGGGCGATCGCGCCCGATTGCGACAGCAGCGCGATATTGCCGGCCGTTGCTCCCACATGGGAGAAGCTGGCATTCAGCTTGGCCGGTGGAATGATGAGGCCCACCGTATTGGGGCCGATGATGCGGAAGAGGTGCGGCTTTGCCGCATCGAGCATCGCCTGGCGCTGCTCCGGGCTGAGCCCCGCGGTGATCACCACCGCAACCCTGCAGCCTTTCTCCGCAAGCTCGGTGATGAGCGGCGGGATCGCCGCTGGCGGCGTCACGATGATGGCGAGGTCGGGGGAGCCGGGGAGCTCGGCGACCGAGCCATAGCAGGTCAGGTTGCCGATGGTCTGGTATTTGGGGTTGACCGGCCAGACGAGGCCTTCGAACCCGCCGGTGACGATATTGTTGAGCACGATGCTGCCGACGGATCCCGCCCGTCCCGAAGCACCGATCACGGTGACCGACTGTGGGGTGATGGCCTTGCCAAGATTGCGGATGGTCATGAAGTGCCCCTTCACACTCGAAACGGTCCAGTGATGATGGGGTGATCTTACATGGCGCTGCCCATGTGAACATTGACAAAGTCCGGCATCTACCTGGGCAGGATCAGCAATCTGCACATGCTTGCGCGGTAGTCGCCCCGCCAGCGAAGGAGGCGATATGGTGTTCCCGCCGAGGGCTGGTCATCTGCGCGGCACAGGCAAGGGCCTGGCGCCGGCTGTGCAGCAAACGGTCGTGAAAGCTTCGGCGCGCCCGGGATCATCCGCTGCCGTCGCCGGGCTCAGATGGGGCCAGCTGTCTGGCGGCTGGATAAGGATCTGCCTTCCGGCAGCGGCCGGGCTTCAGCCTATCCAGGCCGGGAAGATCTTGGTCAGCGCCCCGGTGATCATTTCGACCCCGATGGCGGCGAGGATCATGCCCATGATGCGCTTGGAAATGGTGAGCGCGGTTGGCGACATGAGCCGGGCGACCATCGGGGCGCCAAGCACAAGGGCGCCGAAGAACACGAGATAGCCGAACAATCCGGCGTAAAAGGCGATCCGGGCATCGAAGCCAGCCGATGCCGACTGCGAGAACACGATGATGGTCGCGATTGTCCCCGGCCCGAGCGAGATGGGGACGCCCACCGGATAGATGCCGACATTGTTGGCGGCGCTGTAGCTCTGCTGTTCCTTTTCCGTGCCGTGATGGGCGCTGCTGTCGTTGCCGTTCAGCATGTTGAGCGCCAGCAGCAGCACGATGATGCCGCCCGCAAGCCGGAAGTGATCCACGTCGATGCCGAACATGGAGAGCAGCCATTGGCCGGCAACCGCGAAGATAAGTGAACCGATGGCGACTGTGGCGATGAGGCTGAGCATGGCCTTGCGCCGGTCGGCATCGGTGGCATCCGCCGTCATGGCGAGGAAGACAGGAATGGTGCTGAGCGGGTTCATGATGGCAAACAGCGCCGCAAACAGCTTGAGTGTCAGAGTCCAGTCCATGCCCCACCGTCCAGATCAGTTCCACCGGGATAGGTCAGCAGAATAACCCGCCCGTGACAAAAGGCTTTTCTCTTTTTTGAGCAGGCTTCGGGGCTGTGGGAAACGGCCCGAACTTCGCCTTAACCCTTCACCCGCTCGGCAATGAAGTCCAGGAACAGCCTCATCCGCGGCGGCAGGTGGGCCCGGGAGGCATAGACCGCGTAGAGATTGATCCGGTCGCATTCGTAAGGCTCGAGCAGGCGCACCAGCCGGCCGGACCGGATATCGTCCTCTACGTCCCACAGCGCCTTGCAGGCCACGGCCCGGCCCTCGACCGCCCACTGGTGGATGACCTCGGCATTGTTCGACAGGAGCCGGCCGCTCACCCGAATCTCCCGCACCCGGCCGCTTTCCTGGAATTTCCAGCGGTCGAAGACCCGTCTGCCCCGTGCCAGCCGGGCGCAGTCATGCCCGAGCAGGTCTTCGGGCTGTTCGATCGACGAATGCGCGGCGAGATAGTCCGGAGAGGCCACGATCACCCGCAGGCTTCGGATCAGTGTCCGGGCGATCAGGCTCCCGTCGCTCGGCTCATCGAGATAGAGCCCGATATCGATCTCTTCTTCCAGGATGTCGACAGGCGCATCGCTCAGCACCAGTTCGATGCTGATTTCCGGATATTGCGCCGAGAATTCGGCAATCAGCGGCGCGATGCGGTTCCGGCCGATCTCCAGCGGCGCGCCGATCCGCATGAACCCGCGCGGGTGACCGGCGCGCGCCATCAGCTCGGTTTCGGTGGCATCCAGTGCCCGCAGGATGGCATCCGCCCTTTCGAGCAGGAAGCTGCCCTCCTCGGTCAGCGTGAAGCGGCGGGGCCCGCACTCGATCAGCCGCACCCCGAGCCGGTCCTCGAGCGCCGACAGCCGCCGGCTGACCGCTGGCAGCGAGCTGCGCATCCGCCGTGCCGCTTCCGAAAGACTGCCGGCGGCGACGATGCGCTGGAACAGGCGCAGATCCCCGATGTCATCCATCACACCGCGATCCTTCCGTTTTCCGGAAGGATGCCTTCATGTTGCCGTGGCTACAAGATGTACGGGGGGCGGCCAGATATCCGCCGCGAAAAGAGGCTGAACGAGCGAATGAAGAACCATGACCGATATTCCTGTGCCCGCCCTGTCTCCGGAGCAGCGCTTCCGCCGTAGTGTCTTCAGGGCGGTGGCGGCCGGGGCAGCGCTGCTTCTCTATGCAGTGGTCGCCGACCAGTTCATGCCCGTAACCCCCGAGGCGATGGTGCTCTACGATACGATCCGTGTGGCGCCGGAAGTCTCTGGCACCGTGACCCGGGTACACGTCACCAATGACCAGCCCGCACGTGCCGGTCAGATCCTGTTCGAGATCGATCCCACCCGCTATCAGCTGGCGGTCACCGCCGCGGAGCTGGCGGTCGAACAGGCGGAACAGACCATCCGCCAACGCGATGCCGACATTGCCGAGGCGCGTGCCGCCATTGCCAGCGCCCGGGCCGCCGCCGAGGAGGCGGAGCGCCAGGCAAACCGGATGCTGGAGCTGAGCAGGCGCAATGCCGTCTCCCTTGCCGTGACCGATGCGGCCGTGGCGCGGCGCGATGAGGCTCAGGCCGCCCTTGGCGTTGCCGAGGCGCGTCTGCGGGCAAGCCTCGTGCTCCGCGGCGAGGACGGGCCCGACAATCTCTATCTGCGCGAGGCCCGGAACAAGCTCGCCGTTGCCCAGCGCGATCTTCGCCAGACGAAGGTTGTCCTTGCTGAGGACGGCATCATCACCAATATGCGGCTCCGCCCGGGCAACTACATTTCCGCCGGAACGCCTGTGCTTGCCGTGGTTGGCTTGCAGCCGACCATTGCCGCCGACTTTCGCGAGAAGGCGCTGGCGCGCGTTGAGATCGGCGATCCGGCCATCGTGAGCTTCGACGCCATTCCCGGGCGCCTGTTCGAGGGGCGGGTTGCCTCGATCGACGCCGGCATCGCCCAGGGGCAGGTCAATGCTGATGGCACCCTTGTGCAGACGGTCGAGACCGACCGCTGGATACGCCGCGCCCAGCGTGTCCGCGTCAATGTCCAGCTTGATGATCCACCGAAGCTGGTGAGCGGGTCGCGTGCGACGGTGCAGCTGGTGCCTGGCGGATCCCCCGTTGCCCGCCTGTTGGCCGAGGCCCAGATCTGGCTCATTGCCCTGGTGCGCTATGTCTACTGAGAGTGCCATCATGAGCGCCAATGACTGGCGGCAGGCCTGCCGCATGACGTTCGGCGCCTTTGTCGGCTGGGCCCTGGCCACACTGTTTGCCTGGCCCTATGCCGTCTACTATGCCGTCTATCCCCTGGTCCTGATCGGGCTGGCCCCGGCCTATGACCGGCATGTTGCCTTGCAGTTTCTGGCAAGTGCCCCGACCGGCATGATCGCTGCCGGCCTCATGGTGGCGGCGCTCTCCGCCCATCCGGTGGTGATGACCGCGGCCTATCTGGGCTTTGTCCTTTTCTGTTTCGGCCTCATGACTGGCCCCCGCAAGCTGTTCATGTATGGCGCGGTCTCTCTCGCCGTCTGCAGCGCGCTGGTTCACTATGGCAGCTATCCCTATCCGCAGATGGCCTGGGAAGAGCTGTTCTGGGGCGCCGGCGGGGCGCTGGTACTGAGCGTTGTCCTCTACATTGTGTCCTTCGCGCTGTTTCCGGACGTGGAACCTCGCACGCCGCGCATTCCGCCGCCGCGCTCGCCCGCCCAGCGCCGGCATCTCATCCTGCTGTGCACCTTTGGCGCAACCGGTTCCTTCGTCTTCTTCCAGCTCTTCGAGATGAGCGACTCGCTGAGCGCCCAGATGGCGACGGTCCTCATCCTGCTGTGCATGACCCATGACGGTATCTGGACCGCCGGGCGCTCCCGCCTTGTCGGCTCGGTCTTGGGCTCGGTCCATGCGGTGCTGGTACAGCTGCTGATCTCGTCCTGGACGGGGTTCTGGCCGCTTACCGCCAGTGCCTATCTTGCGGGCCTCCTGTGGTTCAGTGCCGAGCACGTGCGGGACAGGACCGGGCCGGGCCAGGGGTTTGCCGCGGTGACCGCGCTCGCCATTCTCTATGGCCTGCTGGGGCCGTCTGATGACCTGATCCAGAACTCGCTCTATCGCGCCCTGTCGGTCGTCATCTCCATCTCGGCGATGCTGGTCTTCATCTCGCTGCTCCATTCCCTGCTCAACCGCTTTCCCCGGACCCGCTGGGAGATGGCCGCCTGAGCGCGGGCGTGTGGCCGGTCTGGCCCGACCTGGAGGTCTTGACCGGCATCGCCCCTTCCGGTTGTCAGGGGCCGGAGCGCCGTGTGGCGGACCCGCTTAAAGATCGGCTGCTTCGGCGGCGAAGATCTCGGTGCACCAGTCGATGAAGGCGCGGACGGCGGGCGACAGGTGTCGGCTCTGCGGATAGAGGACCGATAGGGGGTCGGTTGCCGCCACGATATCGGTCAGCACCCTGATCAGCCGGCCTTCGGCGATGTGGTCGTTCAGCAGATAGGATGCGGCGCGGATGAGGCCCAGCCCTGCAAGCCCGGCGGCAATATAGGCATCCGTATCATTGACCGTCACCGAGGACCGCATCGCGATGGTTGCAAGCTCCTTGCCTTGCGGAAAGGTCCAGTTGGTCGTGCGCCCGGTCCGGCTGCTGATATAACCCACCGCGCGGTGGTCGCCGAGGTCCGCAAGGCTTTGCGGTGCTCCATGGCGCTCGATATAGGCGGGAGAGGCGCAGACATACCAGTGAAAGCGGACAAGCCTCCGCATGATCAGGCTCGATGGCCGCGGCTCGCCCGCCCGGATGACGCAGTCGATGCGCTCCTGGATCAGATCGGCAACCGCATCGCTCAGGTGAAAGTCGATGTCGATGCTGGGGTAGCGGTCTGTGAAGCGTGACAGGGCAGGGATGAGGAAGCGGCGTGCAAGCGATGGCGTCGTTCCCACACGGATGGCGCCGCGGATGGTGCCCCCTTGTCCGGCAATGGCATCCCTTGCCGCCTCGACCTCGCGCAGGATTGCCTTGCAGCTGTCGTAGTATCGCAGGCCGGCGTCGGTGATCTGGATCGACCGGGTGGTCCGGGAGAGTAGCTGTACGCCGAGGTCCGCCTCGAGATCCTTGATCGTCTTTGTCACGGTGGAGGGCAGCACCCGCAGCGTCTCGGCAGCGCGTTTGAAGCTGCCGCATTCGACCACCCGTGTGAATGTCTCCATCGCCTGAAACCGGTCCATCCCGAAGTGCTCCCGACTGCATCTGCAGCGGCGCTTGGCCGCTGTGCCGAACCTTCGCGCAGCCTCATCCCGCCGTCCTCGCAGGCGCCATTACAATTCACGTTTTTCGAATAATCAAATGCCGTCTGGTCGGCTTATCGCCTGGCCCTCTTCCCCCATATCGTGTGCGTCGGAGCAAGGAAAGGAAGTATCCGGTCCTGTATAGATTGGAGGGAAAGATGAACTTCATCGTCAGTGCGCGGCAGGGCGAGCAGAACGATATAGGCGTTCTAAACAACATGGCCAAGGACTGGGTAGAAACTGGCTGGCGCCATACCTTTGATGAGCCTTTTGACTTCCGGATGCGTCTTGGTCGTTTTTATGACTGGTCAGCTGATGGAACTCGGTTCTTCGACGACTTCGACCAGCAGCGCCGGGTCAATCATCACGTCGCCCAATATGCTGCGATCTGGGACGGTTTCATTCCGCGAATGAAGCGCCTGACCAATATAATGGTCGGCGAACCTAGCACGCTGGTCTCGTCCGACCTGGCGGTGATGAGCGTGCAGTTCGTTACATCCTTCATTGCAACCGACGGCCATGAGGGTAGGGCCCATACGCTCTCGAGCCTCGTCTGGCATCGCACGCCCGATGGCTGGCGGATCATCCGCGAGCACGGCAGCGCCCTCAATCCCAATCCTCAGTGACCTGGTCAACGGCCGCCCGGAGGACGGGCGCCCGCAGGTCGATCAGATGGAACCACAGTCATGAACTTCGCAACAGAACTGGTCATCGACGGGCAGCTCGTTCCGGGCGAACAGACCCTCGATGTCATCAACCCGGCAACAGGTGCGCTCGTCGCCACCGTGGCCCGGGCCTCGCGGCACCAGGCGGAAGCCGCCATCGCCGCAGCACGGCGAGCGCAGCCCGGCTGGGAGGCCATGGGCTGGAACAGACGCAGCGCGCTGCTCCAGGAGCTTGCTGACGCGGTGGAGCACCGGCGTGAGGATTTCGTTGTCACCATGGTGGCCGAACAGGGCAAGATCCGCCGCGAGGCCGAGCAGGAGGTGGACTACGCGATCGGCTTCATCCGCCATTTTGCTGGCCTTCGGCTGCCGCCCAGGGCCTACAGCATCAGGGGTGGCGCCGTCGAACTGCGCCATCGCGCCCTTGGCGTCGTGGCAGGCATCAGCCCCTGGAACTTCCCGTTGCTCATTCCTGCGGCCAAGATTGCGCCTGCGCTGGTCGCCGGCAACACCATGGTGATGAAGCCGGCCCCCACCACACCGATCCTCACCCTGATGCTCGCTGAACTCGCGGCCGGCATTCTTCCGCCCGGTGTGCTCAATGTGATCACCGACCAGAATGATCTCGGCGATCTGCTCACCTCCCACCCTCAAATTGCCAAGGTCACCTTCACGGGCTCGACAGCCACGGGCCGGCGCATCATGGCGAGCGCCGCGCCAACCCTGAAGCGCCTGACCCTGGAGCTTGGTGGCAATGACGCGGCGATCGTGCTTGACGATGTGAACGTGGGGGAGACCGCAGACCGCATTTTCGATGCCGCATTCTTCAACACCGGCCAGGCGTGTCTGGCGATCAAGCGTGTCTATGCGGCGGAGTCTATCTATGACGATCTTGCCGAGGCGCTGGCGCACCGGGCGCGCGAGGCCATTGTGGGGCCGGGCAGTGATCCGGCATCGCGGCTGGGGCCGTTGCAGAACCGGCAACAGTTCGGAAAGGCGCAGTCTTTCCTGGATATCGCCCATCGCGACGGCAGGGTGATTGCCGGCGGCGATGTGATCAACCGGGAGGGCTTTTTCATCAAGCCCACCATCGTGCGCGACATCGATGACCGGAGCCCGCTCGTCACCGAGGAGCAGTTCAGCCCCATCCTGCCCATCATACGGGTGCGGGACGGCGAGGACGCGCTGATGAGGGCCAACCGCAGCGAGTTCGGGCTCGGCGGCTCGGTCTGGTCCACCGACATCGACCGCGCCCGGGCGCTGGCTGAACGGGTGGAATCCGGCACGGTCTGGGTCAACCAGCATCTCAACTTCGGACCCGACGTCCCCCTTGCCGGCGCGAAGCAGTCCGGGATCGGCGTGGAGTGGACGCAGCTCGGGCTCGCCGAATTCTGCCAGGTCAATGTCATCAATCAGGCCGCCTGACCGAACCCCGGCCGCATGGGTGGCCGGGCGGGTCAGCCGCAAACCATCAGATGAAGGAAACGAACAATGACGAACGATCAGGAAAAGGTCGACTTGCGCGATATACTGGTACTTGGCGCCGGGCAGCTCGGCATGGCTGTGTTGCGCGCGCTCGCGCCGCGGATCCGAGCCGCAGGCCAGCCGATCACCGTCCTCGTGGCGCCTCAGATGCTGAGCACGCCATCCGAGCAGGAGGCGGCAAACCTCGCGGAACTCGGGGCGCTCGGTGTGACCATCATGGGTTTTGATCTGGGTGCAGACCAGGATGCCCTGGCCCAGCTATTCGGTCATTACCGGACAGTGGTCAACTGCACCGGCTTTGTCGCCGGGCCCGGCACCCAGCTGCGCATCACGCGTGCCGTGTTGCAGGCTGGCGTGAACCGGTACTTTCCATGGCAGTTCGGCGTTGACTACGACATCGTGGGGCGTGGCAGCGGCCAGCCGGTTTTCGACGAGCAGTACGAGGTTCGCGAGCTGCTCCGTTCCCAGCACGACACGGAATGGGTGATCGTTTCGACTGGCATGTTCACGAGCTTCTTGTTCGGGCCGGCCTTCGACGTGGTCAATCTGCAGCGCGGCACCATTCATGGCCTGGGCAGCTGGGACACCAAGGTCACGGTAACGACACCAGAGGATGTCGGCCGGCTGACGACCGAGATCCTGCTGAGCGAGCCGCGCATCATCAACGAGATTGTCTATGTGGCGGGCGACACGATTTCCTATGGTCGTCTGGCCGATGTGGTCGAGCGGGTGACCGGCCGCGAATTCGAGAAGATCGAATGGCCGATCGACAAGCTGCGCTGCGATCTGGCGGCCGCCCCGGACGATGTGATGACCCGCTACCGCGCGGCTTTTGCTCTCGGCGATGGCATGTGGTGGGACAAGTCGATCACCTTCAATGACCGCAGGGGTCTTAAGGTTACAGGCGTGGAGGAATACCTCCATGCCCGACTCGGACGCTGATCGGGGCGCGTCGCTCGTTCAGCGGCGTTGACAGGTCACCGGCCATCGCCTTGCCGGCAGCGGCGGGGATGGGACGCCACCGGTGTCATTTCCCGCTTTGCCACCGATAATGCGCTCGATGCCGGAGCCCGGCCATGGCCGAGTTCCGGCATTCCCGTTCCGTGCTATTTGTGGCTAACGCGTTGCTGTTGTGCCGGACGATTAGCTACTTGATCGAGTGAGATCCGCAAACGGCCTGCGATAGAGCAGCCAACCGCCGCCCAGCATCGCCGCTCCCCAGAGCAGAAAGCCCAGATCCCACCACAACCAGTGCTGGGGGGCCACGGTCTCATTGACATGATGCAGACCAAGGACGTGGTGATTGATGATGCCCTCCACCACGTTGAACAATCCAAAGCCCATGAGCACGGTGGCGATCAGTAGCCTTGTTGACCAGAATTCATGTCCCCGTCGCGCTGCTCGCCATAGCAGGATAAGTCCCAGCAGCACGAAGATATAAGTCAGGGCGTGGAACATCCCGTCGAGGAAGGTGTTCAGCTCGAGGTTTTCCAGACTGTCCGCCGGATATCCAGCGCTGGTGGCCATGTGATGCCACTGCAGAAGCTGGTGCAGGACAATTCCGTCAAAGAAGCCGCCGAGGCCGAGGCCCAGGCATATCCCGGCGGCGGCGGGAAACTCTGATTTCGACCGGGATTGCATGGTTCCTCTGTATCTGGGCCGCAGCAGATTGCTGCGGTGTTTTCGCCCTTTTCAAACAGCGGGTGGGGCGACGGGTTCCCACAAACGGGAACGCTGGCATTCAGGCGACAAGAGGCGACTCTGCACAGTGTGGATGCAGGTATGACAATCCGGCCCGGTGAAGTGCCCCACGGCGGGGTGAGGCAAGTGGCGGGTGACAGACCAAGACAGGATAATATGAGCTCGGGAGGAACCGCGTGCCGGCGCGCTTGCACCGAGATCCCGGTGTGATGCCGAGGCCCAAGGGGCGCGGCCAGCGCTGATCAGCAGGAAACGGGTTCATGCGAAAATGGGCGCGCCACCCTGAAGGCGGTGCGCAGACAACGTGGCCCGAGGGGCTTGCTCAAACACGGAACCATTCACGCAAGACGGCTTTGCCGTTCCGTGGTTAGCCATGGAGCAAGCCCGATGAACCCGCTGTTGGAGCTGATCACGTCAATCTGCTGCTCCCGCAGCGAAAAGGCAGCTTCTTCAATGGGGAGGTCAATGGCGATGTCCATGCTATTGCGTGCAGCTGCGGTGCGGGCAAAGACCGCATGAAGATCCTGGTCAATGGCGCGGGCGGGCTGATCGGCTCCTCCCTGTGTATTCGTCTTGAGCGCGATGGCCATGAGGTCGTGCGCGTCCAGCGGGGTGCTGCGCGGCCGATGGGATCTGGCGGGGAAACCGCAATCGATCTCGACATGGCACGGGCGACATCTGCTGATGCATGGCTCCCCTATCTCGGCGGAATTGACGCCGTGGTGAATTGTGCTGGCGCGCTTCAGGGCGGGACCACGGAGGTCCATGCAAGCGGCGCAGCCGCATTGTTCGAGGCATGCGAAAGTGCAGGTGTTGCCAGAGTTATCCACTTCTCGGCGATCGGGGTGGAGCGTGAGCAGCCTTCAGACTTTTCCAGGAGCAAACTGGCGGGCGATAGGGCGCTGATGGAGCGCGACCTCGACTGGGTCATCCTGCGGCCGTCGGTGGTGCTGGGGCGCCCGGTATTCGGCGCAAGCGCCCTCATCCGGGGCCTTGCCGCCCTGCCTTTCCTGCCAGTCTTGCCTGATACTGGCCGTTTGCAGGTCGTACAGCTCGATGACGTCATCGCGACGGTGATGTTCTTTCTGAGACCCGATAGCCCCGCTCGGCTGGCAGTAGAGCTGGCGGGACCGGAGGCGATGACCATGAGCGAAGTGGTCGGCCATTATCGCGCCTGGCTGGGCTGGAGAATGGCGACATCCATCGCTGTGCCGGGAAGAATCGCCAGGCTGTTCTATTGGTTTGGGGATGTTGCGGGCTGGTTCGGCTGGCGCCCCCCGGTACGGTCGAATGCGGCCCGCGAGGTTATGCGTGGAGCGACGGGTGATCCCTCGGCCTGGACTGAGCTTACCGGGATCAGGCCGAGGAGGCTTGCGTCGGCGCTTGCCGCTGAACCTGCCACTGTGCAGGAGCGGTGGTTCGCAGGGCTCTATAACCTGAAGGCGCCGATATTCGTGGTGCTGCCGCTGTTCTGGATTGCCACCGGCATCATTTCGCTGACCAGCGGCTGGCGCAACGGCGTGGAGTTGCTTCTCAACACACCAGCTGCCGCGCTGGCAGAGCCTGCCGTGGTGGCAGGGGCGGTTTCCGACATAGTCGTGGGTTTGCTGATTGCCTTTCGTCGGACGTCACGCGCAGGCCTCTGTTGTGCGATCCTCCTGTCGGTTGCCTATGCGGTCATCGGCACCATTCTCCGCCCGGACCTCTGGAACGAGCCGCTTGGCCCGTTCCTCAAGATCTTCCCGATCATTCTTCTGCACTATGTCGCGCTTGCGATCCTTGAGGAGCGATGATGATCTATTTTTTCCTGAAGTATGTGCATGTCATCGGGGCAGCGGTGCTACTGGGCACCGGTGCGGGCATTGCCTTCTTCATGCTCCTCGCTCATCGCACGGGGAATGCGGCAACGATTGCCGCCGTAGCGCGGATCGTGGTGCTCGCGGATTTCCTGTTCACCGCCAGTGCCGTTGTCATACAGCCTGTTACTGGCGTCGCGCTTGCCTGGCATGTGGGCTATTCGCTCTGGGACAGCTGGATCTTTCTGTCGATCATTCTCTACATCGTGACCGGGCTGTTCTGGTTGCCGGTCGTATGGATCCAGATGGAGATGAGGTCGCTCGCCGAAAACGCATCCGCGACCGGCAGCGCGCTACCGGACCGGTATCACAGGCTCTTCCGGACCTGGTTCGCTTTCGGCTTCCCGGCCTTTGCCGCAGTGCTCGGCATCTTCTGGCTGATGATCGCGCGTCCCGTGTTCGAGTGGGGCGGCTGAGCATGGAGCCTCTGCGGCTCTGTTTCCTTTCCTGCGGGCACGGTTGGTCAAAGTCGGAACGAACATTCGCACCCCCTGTTGCCCCTGGAGCAAAATGGAGGTTCGCAGATGAAATATACGATGATCCCCGTCGCCGTGATGATGATGGCGTCCAGCGCCTGGGGCCAATCGGCCACGGAAACCACGGGCATCAACTCAGTCCTGGGCGTCGCCCCCTCGACACAGGATTTTGTCACCGAGGCCGCGACAAGCGATCGGTTCGAGATCGAATCGAGCAGGCTCGCACTCGGGCGATCCAATCCGACGACGGAGGAGTTCGCCAGGCAGATGATCGAAGCCCATACGAAGACAACTCACGAGCTACAGCAGCTCGTGGCCAGCGGCAAGGTCAAGGCTGAGCTGCCCGCTGCGGTACAGGAAGCCAGGCGAGACCGGCTCGCAGCCCTGGAAAAGCTGTCAGCCAAGGACTTTGTGCAGCAATATCACGCCGATCAGGTCGAGGCTCATGAGGCTGCCGTGGATCTGTTTTCACGTTACAGCAAGGAAGGTGAAAATCCCGATCTGAAGGCATGGGCGACGGCCACCTTACCGCATCTCCAGCATCACCTGGAAATGGCGAAACAGCTCAGTCAGTAATCCGCGGTCTCGGGGGCCCGCTTTATCCGGGCACCAGCAATGTCGAACAGGGCCGAGACGTGCGGTCTGCGGATGTATTGCTGCACAGGTGATCGGAGGAAATGGTGGTGGCGCGACGGATCCCCGCTCACATAAGCCAAATGCGACGCTCCGAGGTGGTCATCATCGGGGCCGGCTTCGCAGGCCTTGAAGTTGCAAAGGCGCTGGGACGGGCGGGGATTGCGACGACACTCGTCGACCGAAGCAATCACCATCTGTTCCAGCCGCTTTTGTACCAGGTCGCGACTGCTGCGCTCTCCGCGGTGGACGTGGCAGAGCCGATCCGGAAAATCCTGCGGGATTATAAGTCGGTCCGCGTTGTCTTCGGGGAAGCGTCCCGGGTCGACCTGTCCCGAAAACAGGTAGAGCTGTCCAACGGGCAGGCGATTGAGTTTCGCTATCTGGTTTTGGCCAGCGGGGCGACCCATGGCTATTTCGGGCGCGACGAGTGGGGCCGTTGGGCACCTGGCCTAAAAACGATGGAGGATGCCCGGAAGATCCGCTCCCGCCTTCTCCTCACCTTCGAGCGTGCCGAGCAGACCGACGATCCGATGGAACAAGAGCGACTGCTGACCATTGCGATAATTGGCGGTGGACCGACGGGCGTTGAAATGGCCGGCGCCATTGCCGAACTATGCCGTTTCACGCTGGCGCGCGATTTTCGGAGCATCGCACCTGAAGCAGCCAAGATCATGCTTGTCGAGGCTGGCCCGCGGCTGCTTTCCGGATTTTCACCGGAGGCCTCGACCTACGCCAGGACGAGGCTTGAACGATTGGGCGTGAGTGTCAGCCTTGGCCAAGCGGTCGATCATGTGGACGCGAGATCTATTTCGATCGCGGGCACCGAGATGCCGGTCGGGCTGGTGGTGTGGGCGGCTGGGGTGTCCGCATCGCCACTGGCCAGGCAGCTGGGCGAAACGGACAAGGCCGGCCGGATCGCCGTCAACCAACTGCTGCAGGTTTCTGGATGCGGTGATGTCTTCGCCATTGGGGACGTCGCAACCTTTCTCGACGAGAACCAGCGGGCGCTTCCCGGGCTGGCCCAGGTCGCAAAACAGCAGGGAATCCATCTTGGACGCGGTCTCTCGTCGCTGATCCTCGCTGGGGAACCTTTGCGTCCCTTTCAATACAGGAGCCGTGGCAATACCGCCATTGTCGGCCGTCACGCCGCCGTCTTTGAACTTGGCAGTTTCAAGATCAGGGGATGGTCCGCCTGGTTGTCTTGGGCGATCATCCACGTCTACCTGCTCGTAGGCTTCCAGAACCGGCTGTTCGTCTCGCTCCGGTGGCTATGGCGTTACCTGACCTATGAGCGCGGAGCGCGGCTGATCGCAGGGGATTTCATGGACAGCGACGTGGGCAGTCCGACGGGCCCTACGAATGAAGTCTCGTCGCTGCACGAGCTGAGAGTGGCGGAGCAGCGGGAAGATGATGCTCCCACCAAAAAACTAGGCCGGTGATAAGCGACCGCATTGCGGATGCCAGCAATAGCCGATCGGGAACAGGTTCACGGAAACTGGGTTCTGTCTTGAAACGGTGAGGCGCAGCACAATCGGTCCTGGATGTTCTAACGAAATATTCGGAGGCTCAGTCCCGCGTGCTCCCGTTCTTCCGTGGGGAGGAGAGGGCATGTCTGACTTATATTGCGGGGCTGCCCCGGTCCCGGAAACGCTGATGGGGGCATGGCGGCTCGATCTGGTGGCGCTGCTGGCTTGCGCCGGGATTCTTGTTGCCTGGCGCCGCTTCGGTGCCGAGGCCGGTCGATTGCCGATCTGGATTGGCATCGGGCTGATCGCCGCGCTGTTTCTGTCGCCGCTTTGCGCCCTGACGGTCGCCCTGTTCTCAGCACGTACGGTCCACCACGTGCTACTGCTCGTCGCCGTAGCGCCGCTGCTGGCAATGGCTTTTCCCGCTGCGCCGCGCAGCCGGCAGGAAACTGTCCCCTTGGGTCTTCTGGCCGCGATCCAGGCAGTTGTTCTCTGGTTCTGGCATATTCCGCCGGTTTACTCGGTCGCAATCTCGGTAGCTGCCGTTTACTGGGCGATGCAGGCCAGCCTCTTGGGCGTGTCCTTCTGTCTGTGGCAAAGGGCACTTCGTCAGTCCGAGGACGCCGGTGCCGTGGTATTTGCCATGCTTGGCACCTCAATCCAGATGGGCCTCTTGGGCGCACTGCTCACATTCGCGCCGACACCGCTTTACGAAGCACATCTCGACACGACCCATTCTTTCGGCCTGACCCCGCTCTCTGACCAGCAGCTGGCCGGCCTTATCATGTGGGTGCCGGCCGCCTTGCCCTACCTTGCCGCAGCGCTTTTCCGTGTCTGGCCCATGCTCGGCTCGCCTGGCAGGAGGGCTGGATGGTCTGGGTGAAGTTGCTGCATGTCGCCACGATCGCCCTGTGGAGCGCGGGGCTGCTCTGTCTGCCGGGTCTTTACGTCCAGCGAAGCCACGTACCGGCGGGACCGGGGCTATATCGCCTGCAGGCCCTTGTGCGCTTTCTCTACGTTGGGCTCATGTCGCCCGCCGCCTATCTGGCCATTGCCTCTGGCACGCTTCTCATCTTCCTGCGCGGCACCTGGACACCATGGTTCGCAATGAAGCTTCTGTTCGTGGGCGTCCTCGCGGCAATCCACATCCTTACCGGCGCCGTCATCATCCGCCTGTTCAACGAGGGCGAGATCTATCCGGTCTGGCGGTTCTTTGTCGTGACGGTTCTCACCATGGCGACCATTGTGGTCATCCTCTTCCTCGTGCTCGGCAAGCCTGAAATTCCACCAGTCTTGCCCCATTGGCTGCAGGAGCCAGGCGCGCTCCGGCGGCTGGTCGAGCAATTCAATCCTTTTCGGAGATCATGAGGCCGATCCCGTGATCGAAAACGAGCTTCCCGCCATGCCAACCTGCGAGCCCGGTAAGCACCAGGGCGAGAAGCGATATCAGCAACCCTTGCGGCAGGACGCTGGCGGGGTCGGCCAATCGGAGCCCCCAGTTCATGCCGCAAACGGCGATCAGGGTCATCGCGGCGATGCCATGAGTCCAGCTGGCGACGCGCACGCGGATACCTGGCACCAGCAGCAATTCCGCGGTGCCGACCAGTCCTGCCGCTATCCCCGTCAGGAAGGCAAGGCCGGAGGCCCACCACCCGACCCTCAGCCAGAAGGGATCTGCCCCCCACCAGAAGAAGACATCACAACCAAGTGTGGCAACCACGAAGGCAATGGGAAAATGGACGCTCATCGCGTGCAGCGGGTGGCCAGCAACGGCGACGGTCGAACTTGTATCCTTCTCGGCAACCGCCTCGATGACGGGGCTTGCAGAGGAACCCTCGGTTTCACTCATCCCGGTTTTACTCCAAAACGCTTGCTCGCCCCGGCCGTCATCTTGTTCTTGCCCGCACCACTTGCGGGATGTGCCGGCGAACTCTCGGCCCTTGATCCCGCGGGCCCCTCCGCACGGGCAATCGCATCGCTTTGGTGGACGATGCTTGCTGGCAGCGCGCTTATTTTTCTCGCAACGTCAGTCGTACTGGTGCTGGCATGGAGGCGACCCGCGGCATTGGGCGCGGACGCGCCGAGACTTCTCATGCTGTGGGGTGGCCTCGTCTTGCCGTCGGCCATTCTTGCCGCCCTCGTGATTGCTGCCTTTGTGCTCGGCGAACGGCTCATTGGCAGGGATGGTTCCCCATCGACACTTCGAATAGAGGCTGAGGGACGGCAATGGATGTGGACGTTCAGCTATCCCGAGGCTGGCAATTTGGTGTCGAGAGGCGTGCTGCACTTGCCTGTGGGCCGGGCTGTGGAAGTTGCCGTGACCAGCGCCGATGTGATCCACAGCTTCTGGGTGCCTCGACTGGGCGGCAAGATCGATGCCATCCCTGGGCATCGCAATGTCATCCGCCTCCTTGCGGAAAAGCCGGGAACCTATGGGGGAGCCTGCGCGGAGTTCTGCGGCTCAGGGCATGGAGCCATGCGTTTCTAGGTCATTGCTCATGAAGCTGGAGACTATCCCGCAGTACTTGCCCGGCTCCCTGGGAGCGACGATCAATGAGCGACGAGGGTGAAGGAATGTCGGGCGTAAACCACGGCGCAGATGATCCTGCGATGTCGCCCGTCCGCTTGCACAGGGAGCTGTCGCGGATCTCGGACACGCCCCCCGGGCTGGGGCGGCTCTCTGCGGTCAACCATACAGTGCTTGGAAGGCGCTTCATGATCGCCGCGTTCGTGTTCTTCGCGATCGGCGGCGGCCTTGCCATGCTGATCCGCGCTCAACTTGCGACCTCGCACAGCGCCTTCGTGGGGCCGGAGACCTACAACCAGCTCTTCACGATGCACGGGACAATCATGATGTTCCTGTTCGCGATCCCGATGTTCGAGGGCTTCGCGATCTATCTCCTGCCGAAGATGCTCGGCGCGCGGGACATGGCTTTTCCGCGGCTCACCGCTTACGGGTTCTGGTGCTACATCTTTGGTGGGTCGATCCTGATTGTGGCCATGCTGGCAGGTCTGGCGCCCGATGGCGTTTGGTTCATGTATACCCCGCTCAACTCGAAGCCTTACTCCCCCGGAATCAATGCGGATGTCTGGCTGCTCGGGGTAACCTTTGTCGAGATTTCTGCCCTATCGGCCGCCATCGAAATCATCGTCAGCATCCTCAAGCTCCGGGCTCCGGGCATGTCGATTGATCGCATGCCGATCATGGCTTGGTATCTCCTGATCACGGCCTTCATGATGCTGCTCGGTTTCCCGCCGCTTATCCTCGGCTCGATTCTGCTTGAGCTCGAGAGGGCGTTTGATCTGCCGTTCTTCGATCCGACCCGCGGCGGCGACCCGCTCCTGTGGCAGCATCTGTTCTGGCTCTTCGGCCACCCTGAGGTTTACATCATCTTCCTGCCTGCGGCCGGTGCCATATCAATGATCCTGCCCACCTTCGCCCGGCACGAGCTGCTGGGCTATCGCCTGATCATCGTCGCCGTGATCGCGGTCGCGTTCCTCTCCTTCGGGCTATGGGTGCACCACATGTTCACCGTGGGAATACCGCATCTGGCGCTGTCCTTTTTTTCCGCTGCCAGCGGACTGGTAGCCATTCCAACGGCCGTGCAGATTTTCGCCTGGATCGGAACGATCGCGGTGGGCAAGCCGCGCTTCGACATCCCCATGCTCTATCTCGCCGGCTTCTTCGTCATCTTCGTGCTCGGCGGGCTGACAGGTGTGATGCTGGCCATGGTACCTTTCAACTTCCAAGCCCATGACACGCATTTCGTCGTCGCTCATCTTCATTATGTGTTGGTGGGCGGCTTCGTGTTTCCCATGATGGCTGCCGCCTATTACTGGCCGCCGCACATGACCGGCCGGATAGCAGACTACGGTTTGTCGAAGCCTGCTTTCTGGCTGATCTTTGCCGGCTTCAATCTGACCTTCTTCGGCATGCATCTGACAGGTCTGCTGGGCATGCCCCGTCGGATCCCTACCTATCCCCCCGAGGCCATGTGGCATTGGCTGAACCTCACGTCGTCAGTAGGCGGCTTCATCATGGCAGTCGGATTCGCTGTCTTCGTCTTTGATGTCATCGTGCAGATCCGTTTTGGCACGGCGGTTCGTCATAATCCGTGGCAGGCAAGGACTCTCGAATGGGCCACGCCCACGCCGCCACCCTCCTACGCCTTCGCGTCACTTCCCGAGATCACGGATCGGGCCGACAGGCTCGATATCGGGACGCTGGCTCCCGCATTGGCGCGGGGAGAGGGATTTGTCGCGTCACCGCGCAATAACTGGATGGAAACGCTTGGTATCGACATGGTGACGGCAGTGCCGACGGAGCTGATCGTGCTGCCGCGTCCGACATTCCTGCCCTTATGGTCGGGGCTCGCCACCGGCGGTTTCGTGCTTTGCCTGCTATTCAAGTTCTATTGGCTGTCGCTCCTGCCTCTTGCGGGCGCGATCGCAATTTTCCTCACATGGACCGCAACGACAGGCAGCAAAGAGGATGTTGCCGACCTCTCCATCGGCCGGGGCATCAGGGTGCCGCCCCATTGGCAGGCGGCGCGACCGCCATCTTGGTGGGCAATGGTCTTCTTCCTGACGGCAGACGCGGTATTTCTGTCGTCATTGATATTCGGGGCGCTGTTTCTCTGGGTGGTCGCCCCCGCCTGGCCCTCCGCCGTGGCCTATCCCTTGTCGCCGTGGTTGCTCGTTGCGCCGTTGGTTTGGGCAGGAGCGGCGGCAGGATTTGGACGGCATGCATTGCGCCGCCTGAGCGATGGCGGGTCGCCCACATTCTCGCTTGCGCTCTGCTTTTCAGCGCATTTGCTTGCCGCAACCGCTCTCGCCGTGGCGATGACGGAAATCAGGGATCCCGCCGCCCATGCTCATGCCGCGATTTCATGGGCGATCCTGGGACTTGCAATGCTGCACGCCGCAATCGCGCTACTCCTCGCGGGATTTGGCATGTTTCGCGCCAGGGCAGGGTATCTTTCGCCCTTGCGTTCGCTGGATCTCCGCATCGGCACTCTGTGGCATGACTTTTCTCTGGTCGTCACCTTGGTCTGCGTTCTCGCCAGCCTGTTTCTGGGCTTTGCGGGGGATCGGGGGGTGAGGCCATGAAGCAAGCGCCTGCGAGAGATCTGCTGCTTTCGGCCGCTGGATTTGCGACTTGGGGAGTGGGCTTTGCTGCCATCTATGGATTGCAGGCAGTCGGATGTGCGGCGGGCTGGAATGACCTGATGGCAGGGCCGTTGTCGCTGCAGCGTATCCTGCTGATCGTCCTGCTCCTGGCCGTCACCGCGGCCGCCGTTCTCACGTTCCGGTGGATTGCTCGTCTGCCAGAGCCCGTGGAGAAGCCGCAGCAATTCTTGCACCAGCTTGCACGCTATGCGTCGATGATCGCAATCGCGACAATCCTGTTTACGTTCTCCAGCGTCTTCGCACTGCCTGTCTGTTGAGAGGGGCCGATACGGACAGGATCGCGATCTGATTCCGCCGCATCGAATGGCGCCCAAGCGGCCGCGCAAGTCGCTCATTTGCGGCGAGCTTTCAAACAGCCCGCAATAGATTGATTTATGTGGGATCATGGCGGAGACGGAGGGATTCGAACCCTCGATACGGCTTTACACCGTATAACGGTTTAGCAAACCGCCGCCTTCAGCCTCTCGGCCACGTCTCCGACGGTTGGAACTGGTAGGAGATCGCGGCGTCATGGTCAACACCGATTATGCAACCCTGGTCGGAAATCCTCAGGCAATGCGCGCAGCGCCTAGTCGCACGCGGCACACGCCTCGCCCACTGTTGCCACTGAGTCGCAGCTCGCTCCCGCAGAAGGTGAACCGCCATGGGGCCGATGCCATGAGCGCAGGACAGATGCGCCCTGCAGCACGACGGGCTGTTTCTTGCCCTCGCAAGATGCTACCTACAGCCATGCCCGGTGCATGGTAAACCGCATCTCGAGCTCGTGACGGAAGGCAGGGACCATTGGCAGGCAGGTTCATAGCGGTCATCGGTTCGGAGGAGGGCGTGGATAACGCGCCCCTGCTGGCGGCTGCCCGCGAGGCCTTCAAGGAAGAGCCGCGCTTTGTCTTCGCCGAGCCGGTCATTGCCGGCGGCCCCGGCGGCCATCATGGCAACAGCCTGAGCGCCCGGGAATTCGCTGCCTGGGAGCGGGGAGGGCGTTTCGCCCTGACCTGGCTGAACGGCGGCACCAGTTACGGCCTTAAGCGCGAGGTGGTCAGCCAGGTCAATGCTGGCTCGGTGGTCATCGCCGATCTTTTGCCGGTAAGCCTGGCCGAGGCCCGGCGCGAGTTCCAGTCGCGCCTTGCGGTCATCGCCGTAACTGCTCCCCGCCAGGCCCGCGCCGCCCGCCTCGCCCGATCCCTGCCCGACCGCGCCGCAACCCAGCCGCGCCGCTTCCGCCGCATCGACTTTGCCGCCATGCCTGGCCTTGACTTCATCGTCGTCGATGGTGACCGCGGTCTGGAGGAGGCGCTCCAGCAGTTCATCGATGCCATTCGGCTCTTTGCCCGCTAGGGTAAGTGAGCGCCGCCATGGTGACGAAACACGCGCGAGTGGCTTGCTCCATCGCTGCCGAGGCGATATTGAGCAGCCCTTGGCTGGGGCCCTGAGATCGAACTGGGGGATACGTGAATATCACTCTCGCACTGGAAGCGCTCCTGCTCGGCATCGTTGAGGGGCTCACCGAGTTCCTGCCTGTCTCGTCAACCGGTCATCTCATTCTGGTGGGCGACCTCCTTGGCTTCGAGGGCCCGCCCGGCCGTGTCTTCGAGGTGGCCATCCAGCTCGGCGCGATTCTCGCGGTCGTCTGTGTCTATTTCCACAAGCTCTGGAATGTCTTCGTCCGCCTGCCGGTGGATGCCGCGGCCCGGCGCTTCGCCATCGCCGTCTTCTTGGGGTTCCTGCCCTCGGCCATCGTGGGCGCCACGATTCACGGCTTCATCAAGTCGGTCCTCTTCAACCCCATTATCGTTTGCATAGCCCTGATCCTCGGTGGTTTCGCCATCATCGCGGTTGAAAATCTCGTCCATTCCGAGCGCTGGCGCCGTGTCGAGGATTTTCCGGCAAGCCTTTCCCTGCGCATCGGTCTTTTCCAGTGCATGGCGCTGATCCCGGGCGTGTCGCGATCCGGCGCCACCATTTTGGGCTCGCTGCTCATGGGCGTTGAGCGGCGAACGGCGGCGGAATTCTCGTTCTTCGTCGCCATCCCCACCATGCTGGGGGCAACCGTCTATGACCTGTACAAGAACCACACCGCCCTTTCCTTCGATGGCGGCGCACTGATCGCCATAGGCTTCATCGCGGCCTTCATCGCGGCACTGCTGGTGGTCCGCTCGGTGCTCGACTTCATCTCCCGCTACGGCTTCAAGCCCTTCGCCTATTACCGCATCGTTCTGGGCGCGGTGATGCTGGGCTGGTTCCTGCTCGCCGGCTCAAGCTGAGGCATCGTCTGCCAGGCGTTAATGCTGCAGGAGCGCGCCACGCGCCCGGCCGTGGATTGTGGCTCTTGGGACAGATAAGCCTCTGCCCGGTATTGGAACGCATCCCCTCCCGCAGGCTTTCCCGTTCATGAATGCATAAACAGGGAGCTAACAGGATGCTTAAGACACTCGCATTGGCCTCGGGCGTGCTCATGGGCGGCATGGTCTTCCTTGGACCGCAGCCCCAGCCCGCTGCGGCTTCGCCCTTGTCGATCAATCTCAGCCACAAGGCAGCGCCGGGGGATGGCCTCGTGCAGGATGTCCAGCATCGCAGGGCACGTGGCCATCGCGGCGGCCATCGCTACGACCGTCACCGTCATGGGCCGCGCTATCGCCATCGCCGCGGTGACTATCGCTACTATTATGGCGGCTACTACTACCGTACGCCGTGGTGGCTGGGTGCGGCTGCTGCTGCCGGCGTTGCCGGCGCGATTGCCAATTCGGCGGCGCGCGCGGCGCAAGGCTCGTCTCACGTGAGCTGGTGTCAGAATCGCTACCGGTCCTACAATCCGGCAACCGACACCTATACCGGCTATGATGGCCGGCAGCATCGCTGCGTGAGCCCGTACTGACGCCCGCATGTTTTTGCAGCAGGGGTCATTTCAGCCGTCGGTGGTCCCCACCGACGGCTTTTTCGATCCTGAAAACAAGGAACCTTCCCGGCATGAGCTGCGAGGAAGGTTCAGGGAGTATCCGCTGCTGGTGACAGGAGGGAACTATGCGGCGGAACTTGATTTTCGATTGTTGCTCGTAACCACCCGCAGGGGCTTGTTGCGGCCCGACCATCGTTTGGAGAAATTCACGAAGGCGCCTGCCGCCAGCGGCACGGTGATGAAATAGCCTTGGGCCTGCTGGCAGTTGATCTCGCGCAGGAAGTCGATGATCTTCGCCGTCTCCGCGCCTTCGGCAACGACCCTTAGGCCGAGATTGTGCCCCAGCCCAACGATTGATCTGACGATGGTTCTGGCGTCGGGATCGCGCTCGACCTGGCTCACGAAGGAGCGATCAATCTTGATCTCGCTGAACGGCATCCGGTAGAGCTCAACCAGCGACGAAAAGCCAGTCCCGAAGTCATCGAGCGCCAAGCCGAAGCCCTTGAGGCGCATGCGCGTCAGCACATCCAGCGTTGTGGGCTGATCATCCAGCGCTACACTTTCGGTGATTTCGATCACTACGCGGCGGGGATCGATCTGGGCCGCCCGCGCCTCGGCTTCGATACGATCCGGCAGCGACAAGTCATGCAGCAGGTCGCCCGGCACGTTCACCGCTATGGAGAATTCATCCGGCAGGTGGGTCCACGAGGCGAGGTCGGCAAAGGCCTGCTTGATGACGACATCGGTCAGCTTCGCCATCATGCCGTGGCGTTCGATGGCGCCAAGGAACCGGTCAGGCGAAAGCAGGCCCCGTGTCGGGTGATGCCAACGGACAAGTGCCTCTGCGCCCTTGAGCGGCAGGGCAGGATCGCTGAGATCGATCTTCGGCTGGTAGCGCAGCACGATCTCGTTCGAACCAAATGCCTGCTGGATTTCGCGCAGGGTAACGGTCTCCTGGCTCATCTGGGTCGCCTCGAAGAGGTCAGTGATATCGCTGGGGCCATAAGGCTTCTGCAACACACCTGCCACGTCGAGCCCCCGAGCGGAAGCCAGGTTTGCAGCGGTATTGAGAATCTTCTTGTCCACATTGCCCGCGATGATGATCTGGGCATCGCACCTTACATCTGCCAGCCAGCGAATGAGCTCGACACCGTCCATATCCGGCAGATTGAGGCTGAAGCAGATCAGGGTTGGTTGCCAACCGGCAAAGAGCTCCATGAACTCGCCCGCAGTGGCCAGGGCGCGAGACTCGATGCCATAGTCCGCAGCAGAAGACGCGACAATCTTCCCGGCCTCGAGGTCGGGATCGACAATCAGCAATCTTTGCTTTGCCTGGTCCATCAAGCTCTGCATCCTGTTGCGCGGTCGAGCAGGGCCGGCTGTCGCCACCTGCACAGCTGTAACATTGACATAAGCTGAACGAAGAGTCTTACACAGAAGTTGCTTTAGCGGCGGCCGGGATTTGGACTGTGGTCGGCCCATTGAAAAAATTTTGAGAAAAATCAATGGCTTAAAAAATCCGCTCCAGAAATGCAGCGGGCCGCTCCATGGGTGGGCTACCTGGGCAGCGAGAACAGTTCGTGCTTTGGGAAGGGATAGCTGGGTGAATATGCTCCTCAGAGCATCCCCATAATCGGAATAGATGCAAATTTATAGTTTAGCTTGAGTGAACGCCAGTAAAATTTTCGATCCGAGAGCGAACTGCGACGATCAGAACCTTAGCGGGCCTTGGGGGATGGCGCGCAGAATGTCTGTCGAAGCCGGAAATGTTAAGACATTTCAA